>Ga0307515_10001303_pt1 | contig 56637 bp, 56 predicted proteins | sample 17_EM_MG_FD_194513 | JGI IMG/M metagenome (GOLD analysis project Ga0307515, IMG submission 194513) | Populus trichocarpa ectomycorrhiza microbial communities from riparian zone in the Pacific Northwest, United States - 17_EM | ecosystem: Host-associated > Plants > Roots > Unclassified | place...
CGAGGCATTGATCGAGGCCATGGTGTCCACCACCTGGCTGACGACCGTGCCCCCACGCACCGCCACTTCGGAGGCAGAGATCGCGAGCTGATTGGCTTGCCTTGCGTTGTCGGCGTTCTGCTTGACGGTGGAGGTAAGTTCTTCCATCGACGCAGCCGTCTGCTGCAGCGAGCTCGCCTGCTCCTCGGTGCGCGAAGACAGATCGTGGTTGCCTGATGCGATCTGGCTCGAAGCCGTCGCGATGGCATCGGTGCCGCTGCGCACCTCGCCGACCACCTTGGCCAGGCTGGCATTCATCACCTTCAGCGCCTGCATCAGCAAGCCGGTTTCGTCGCGGGTCTTCACCAGCACCTGGCTGCTCAGGTCGCCCGAAGCCACCGTCTGCGCCACATGCACCGCCTCGTTCAGCGGACGCGTGATGCTGCGCGTCAGCAGCAAGGCCAGCACGGCGCCGAGCGCCAGCGCGATCAGGGCCAGCGCGATCACGTTGATGCGGCCCGAGCGATAGAGGCCGTCGATGGCATCGGCCGCCTTGTCGATCTGGCTGCCCTGGTGGGTGAGCATGCTGCGGATGCTGGCGTCGTAGGTGTCCAGCATCGGGATCAGCTTGCCGTTGGTGATCTGAGCGGCCTCTTCCTGCCGCCCTTCGGCCTTGAGCTTGAGGATGTTGTTACGCAGCGCCACGTACTGCGTGCGCTTTTCCTTGATGTCGGCGCTGATCGCCTTCTCCTCCGGCGAATCGAGCATTTCCTCGAGCTTCTTCTGCGTCTCGGAGATGCTGGCGCTGGTCGCGGCGATGTGCTTCTGCAGGTAGGCCTGCACTTCCGCGTCGTTGCTCTTGACCAGCGCGAAGGTGCGCACGCTGTTGCTGCTGGTGCCCAGCAGCCAGGTCGCGGCCAGGCGCTCCTTCACCAGCGAGCGCTGCACCATCTGTTCCGTGGCGTCGCCCACGTTCTGCAGTCGCAGCACGCCGATGCCGGCGACGCAGGCCAGGAGCGCGAGCACCATCGCGAAACCGATGCCCAGGCGCGTTCCGATCTTCCAGTTTTTCATGTCATGCCGCCATTTTTTCAATGAGGCCCATGTCCTCGCTCGACATCAGGCGGTCGATGTCCACCAGGATCAGCATCCGCTCTTCCAGCGTCCCCAGCCCGATCAGGTAGTCCGTGTCCAGCACTGCACCCATCTCCGGCGCAGGCTTGATCTGATCCGCCGTCAAGGTGATCACGTCCGACACGCTGTCCACCACCATCCCCACCACCCGGCCCGCGATGTTCAGCACGATCACCACCGTGAACTGGTCGTAGCTCGGCGTGCCCAGCTTGAACTTGATGCGCATGTCGATGATCGGAACGATGATCCCGCGCAGGTTCACCACCCCCTTGATGTAGTCCGGCGCGTTCGCGATCCGCGTCACCGCGTCGTAGCCGCGAAGCTCCTGCACCTTCTGGATGTCGATGCCGTACTCCTCCTCGCCCAGCGTGAAGGTGACCACCTCGAGGCGGTTGGCGTTGGCGAGGGCCGCGGCGCTCGAAGCGCTCGCGTGTTGATGGAGGCTCGTGATCTCTGCCATGGTGGGCTCCTAAGTGAATTTCTGCATGATCCGAACGAGCTTGTGCCCGTACTGCGGATCGGTCGCGTAGCCCGCCTTCTGCAGGCCGTGCGCGGCCTCGGCCGGGTCGTCGGTGGCCAGCACGTTGGCGTAGCGGGGATTGCGCGTGATGAACTTGGCGTAGTCGGTGAAGGCTTCGTCGTAGGAGCCGTAGGCCCTGAACTTGGCGCGCACCTTCTGCGGCTCGCCGTCCACGTACTCGGTGGTGGTGGTCTCTACCACTGCACCCTTCCAGCTGCGGTCGGCCTTGATGCCGAAGAGGTTGAAGCTCTGGGTGCCGTCGTCGGCGCGGATCTCGCGCTTGCCCCAGCCCGATTCGAGCGCAGCCTGCGCGAGGATCAGCGGCGCGGGCACGCCGCTGGCATCGCTGGCCGCCTGCGCGGAGCCGCCCATGCGGTTGACGAAGCTGTCGACGTGGCCTTGCAGCGACGCCATCGCCGCCGGCGCGGGCCGCTCGGCGCTGTTGTTCTGGTAGACGCTCAGGTCCACCGGCGCCGAACGTCGCGCCACCGGCGCGCCCGGCGTTGGCGAGGAGCCGAGCGGTATCCCGGTTTGCGGCTTCAGCGGGAAGCCTGCCGGCCCATCGAGCGACATGGCCTCGGCCTCGCCCTCGGTCGCGCCCGAGGCCGCGCTGCGGCTCAGCTGCGCGAGCATCGCCTCGGCCAGGCCCACGCCGCGGCCCGAAAGGTTCTGCGAGAGCTGCTGGTCGAGCATCGACATGTAGACCTTCTCGTTCTGGCTGTCGAGCAGGCCGCTCGATGGCGTGGCCTGCCGCATGCTCTTCAGCACCATGTTCATGAACAGGGCCTCGAACTGCCGCGACACCTGCTTCAGGCCCTCCTCGGGCGAGTTGCGCACGGTGCGGCGCAGCGCATCGACGCCCTGCACGTCGAGCGCAAAACGCTGGTCGAGCGCGCCGCTTCTGTTTTCCAGGAGAGCCATGTCAGATGATCTCGAGCTCGGCGCGCAAGGCGCCGGCCGACTTCATGGCCTGGAGGATCGACACCAGGTCCTGCGGATTGGCGCCCAGGCTGTTGAGGCCCTTGATCACGTCGGACAGCGAAGCCCCGCCGCGCACCATCTGCAGCGCACCGCCGCCCTGCGCGACAGAGATCTGCGAAGTCTGCGTGGCGACCGTGCTGCCGCCCGAGAAGGCGCCGGGCTGGCTGATCACCGGCTCGGTGTTGATCACCACCGAGAGGTTGCCGTGCGCCACGGCGCAGTCGTTGACGCGTACCGCCTGGTTCATGACCACCGAGCCGGTGCGCGCATTGATCACCACCCGCGCCACCGCCTGCGTGGGCGTGACTTCGAGGCTCTCGAGACGGGCGAGGAAGCCGACGCGCTCCTGCGCCTCGGGCGCGCGCACGCGGATCACGCGCGCATCCATCGCATCGGCGATGCCGGCGCCGAACTGGCGGTTGATGGCCTCGACCGCACGCTGCGCGGTGCCGAAGTCGGAACGGTTGAGTTCGAGCGTGAACACGCCCTCGCCGCCGACCGGCGCCTCGACGCTGCGCTCGACCAGCGCGCCGCCCGGAATGCGGCCCGAGCCGAGCTGGTTGATCTGCACCTTGCTGCCGTTGGCCGAAGCCCCGGCGCCGCCGACCACCATGTTGCCCTGCGCGATCGCGTAGGTGGCACCGTCCACGCCCTTGAGCGGCGTCATCAGCAGCGTGCCGCCGCGCAGGCTCTTGGCATTGCCCATCGATGACACGGTGACGTCGATGTTCTGGCCGGGCCGCGCAAACGAAGGCAGCGTGGCCGTGACCATCACGGCCGCCACATTCTTCAATTGCATGTTGACGCCGGCCGGAATCGTGATGCCGAGCTGCTGCAGCATGTTGTTCAGGCTCTGCGTCGTGAACGGCGTCTGCATGGTCTGGTCGCCGGTGCCGTCGAGGCCGACCATCAGGCCGTAGCCGATCAGCGGGTTGTCGCGCACGCCCTGGATGCTGGCGAGTTCCTTGAGCCGCTCGGCCTGTGCGGGCGACGACAGCGCCACCGCGCACAAGGCCAGGAAGACGCCACGCCGGATAAATTTGAAGTTCATGGTCAGAAGGGCATGACGTTTAAAAAGAAGCGCTGCATCCAGCCCATGTGCTGCGCCTCGTCGATGTAGCCCTTGGCCGTGTATTCGATGCGTGCATCGGCCACCAGGGTCGAAGGCACGGTGTTGCTGCCGGAGACGGTGCGCGGGTTCACCACGCCCGAGAAGCGGATGTACTCGGTGCCCTGGTTGATGCCCATCTGCTTCTCGCCGGACACCAGCAGGTTGCCGTTGGGCATGACGTCGACCACGGTGACGGTGATCACGCCGTTGAAGGTGTTGTTGGCGTTGGCGCCGCCCTTGGCGTTGAGGATGTTGTTGCCGGACAGCTTGGCGTCCTGGTCGTCCAGGAGGCCGCCCAGCAGCTTCGGAATGGTCGGGAAGGCGGCCGTCAGGCTGCCCGAGCGGCTCGCGTTCGCGCCCGAGTTCTTGCTGGCATTGACCTTCTCGCTGATGACGATGGTCAGGATGTCACCCACGTTGCGCGGCCGGCGATCCTCGAAGAGCGCATTGGCGCCGGGGCCGTCGCGGAAGATCGCGCCGTTGGGCCGCTGCACCGGCAGCGCCGCATAGGTGTTGGCGCGCGCCGTCATCGGCTGGTGCACCAGCGGCTCGCGCGGAATCTGCGCGCAGCCCGTGGCCAACATGAGACTGAACACCACCAAGCCCCTTCCAGGGACACCGCGGAACCGGCTTTGCCGGGCCGCTGGTGTCGCCCCCGGCGAGGGGGTTGGCGGAGCGACACGAAGTGCGCGAAGCCTGGGGGTGTACATATTCACAGCTGGGCGAGACGCTGAAGCATCTGGTCTGAAGTCTGAACGGCCTTGCTGTTGATCTCGTACGCGCGTTGCGTCGCGATCATGTTCACCAGCTCCTCCACCACGTTGACGTTCGATGCCTCGGTGTAGCCCTGGCTCAGGATGCCGGCGCCCTCGAGGCCCGGGTTCAACTGGTTCGGCGCGCCGGAAGAATCGGTCTCGGTGTAGAGGTTCTCGCCCTGGCTCTGCAGGCCGGCCGGATTGAGGAAGGTGGCCAGCTGCAGCTGCCCGACCTGGACCGTGGCGGTGCTGCCGGCCTGCGTGACCGACACCATGCCGTCGCGGCCGACCGTCATGCTGGTCGCGTTCTGCGGAATCGAGATGGCCGGCTGAATGGGAAAGCCGCTGGCCGTGACGAGCTGGCCGTCCTTGTCGGTCTGGAAGGAGCCGTCGCGCGTGTACGAGGTGGTGCCGTCGGGCATCAGCACCTGGAAGAAGCCGGCGCCGTTGATCGCGACATCCTTCGGGTTGTCGGTCTTGGTCATGTTGCCCTGCGCATGGATGCGCTCGGTGGCGACCACGTGCACGCCGGTGCCGACCTGCAGCCCCGAAGGCAGGCGGGTCTGGTCCGAGGTCTGGCCGCCGACCTGACGCAGGTTCTGGTACATCAGGTCCTCGAACACGGCGCGGCTGCGCTTGAAGCCGGTGGTGCCGACGTTGGCCAGGTTGTTCGACACGACGTCGAGCTGGGTCTGCTGGGCATCGAGGCCGGTCTTGGCGATGTAGAGCGAGCGCATCATGGTGAGGGGTCCTTTGAAGAGGGATTAGCCGTAGGCAAGTAATTTGTTGGCGGACTGCGCGTTGTCGTTCGCGGTCTGCATCGACTTCATGTGCATCTCGAAGCTGCGGGCCTGGGCGATCATGGCCACCATGGCCTCGACCGCATTGACGTTGCTGCCCTCGACCACGCCGCCGGCGAGCGTCACGGCCGCATCGGCTTCGGCGGGCGGCAGGCCGTCGCGCATGCGAAAGAGCCCGTCCTCGCCGCGCACCAGGTCGGCGGTCGGCGGGTTGACCAGCTTCAGCCGGCCGACCTCGCCCACGCCGGTGAGCGGATCGCCCGCACCGCGCGCCGTGATGGTGCCGTTGGCCGTGATCTGCACGGTGGAGCCGGGCGGCACCACCAGCGCGCCGCCTTCGCCGACCACCGGGCGGGCGCCCATGGTCATGAGTTGCCCGTCGGCGCCGACCTGCAGGTTGCCGACGCGCGTGTAGGCTTCGCCGCCACCGGGCGTCTGCACCACGAACCAGCCGTCGCCCTTCACCGCGACGTCGAGCGCGCGGCCGGTCTCGGTCATCGGACCATGGCTGAAGTCGGCGCCGGGCGTGGTGGCGGCGACGAAGGCGCGCGTCTGCGCCTCCTCGCCGACCACCACCGGCACCGCGCGGAAGCTGTTGACCTGCGCGCGAAAGCCCGGCGTCGAGACGTTCGCCATGTTGTTGGCGACCGAGGCCTGTTGCTCCATGGCCTGCTTGGCGCCGCTCATGGCGACATACAGCATGCGGTCCATCGGGATCTCAGCGGATGTTGATCAGCGTCTGCACGACCTGATCCTGCGTCTTCACCGTCTGCGCGTTGGCCTGGTAGCTGCGCTGGGCGACGATCAGGTTGACGAGTTCGGAGGTGAGGTCGACGTTGGAAGCTTCCAGCGCACCCGATGCGAGCGAGCCCTGCTTGGTGCCCGCGCCCGGCGTGCCGGTGAGCGCCTGGCCCGAGGCCTGGGTCTCGGTCCAGACGTTGTTGCCCTTGGGCTCCAGCCCGTTCGGGTTGGCGAAGCTCGACAGCACGACCTGGCCCAGCAGCTGGGTCTGTTCGTTGGAGAACTTGCCGGTGATGGTGCCGTCGGGATTGATCGAGTAGCCGGTCAGCGAGCCGGAGGTGTAGCCGTCCTGCTTGAGCTTGCTGACGGCATTGACGTCGCCGAACTGCGTGGTGCCCGAGAGGTCGACCGTGACGTTGAGCGCCGACGAGCCGTTGGGGAAGTTCATGGCCGGCAGGGTCACCGTGCCGCCGGCCGGGGTCAGCAGCTTGCCGTTGGCGTCGAAGGTCATGGTCGAGATCGGCGCGCCGGCGTTGAGCGCCGTGCCGTCGGCCGCGCCGTACACGTTCCATGCATTGGCACCGGTCTTCACGAAGAAGACGCCCAGCTCGTGCGGATTGCCCAGCGAGTCGAAGATCGGTCCGAGCGCGTTCGAATAGTTGAAGGTGTCGGAGTCGGCGGCGTTGAACGGCGTCTTGGTCGGTGCCGTGTTGCGCGCGTCGAGGTTGAACTCGGCCTGCACGCCGGTGGTCGCCTTCGGGTCCATGGCGGTGGTCGGGATGCGCAGCGCCGAAGGCGTGCCGCCGTCGAGGCCGCCGGTGGCGGAGACGCCGTAGCCCGTCAGCCGCAGGCCGGCCGCGTTGACGATGTAGCCGTCGCTGTCCTTGGTGAACTGGCCGTTGCGCGAGTACATGACTTCGCCGCTCGGGCTGGAGAGGCGGAAGAAGCCGTCGCCGTTGAGGATGGCCACGTCCAGCGGGCGGCTGCTGGTCTGCGTCACGCCCTGCGTGAAGTTCTGCACCACGCCGGACACCGAGGCACCCAGACCGATGCGCGAGCCGGCATACACGTCCTGGAAGGTCGCGGCGGCCGACTTGTAGCCCACGGTGCCGGAGTTCGCGATGTTGTTGCCGATGACGTCGAGGTTGGCTGCAGCCACGGACAGGCCGCTGATGCCCTGGGAGAAACTCATGATCGATCCTTGTTTCGATGCGATGAAGAAACGGCCTGCAGCGCGATGGCCGCCGCCGAAGAAAAAGACGAGTGAAGACTCAGAGGAACATGCGGACGTCGGCCAGGCCGATGCTGCGGCCCGAGGCCAGCTCGAGCGTGACGCCGCCGGTGGCCTGCTTGACGGCAGCCACTTGCGAGAAGGTGAGCGCGGTCGCGTCGACCTTGGCGCCGTTGTTGTCGGCAGCCACCGTGAAGGTGTAGGCGCCGGCAGGTGCCACCGTGCCGTCGTCGGCCTTGCCGTCCCAGGTGACGGCGTTGACGCCTTCGGGCAGCGAGCCGAGGTTGAGGGTGCGCACCGTGTTGCCCGCGGCGTCGACGATCTTCACCTCGACGTCGCCGGCCGAGCCGGGCAGCTGCACGGCGAAGGGCACGATCGCCGGATCTTTGCCATCCTCCGGCGCCTTGGTGGCGAGCTCGTTGCCGGGCGACAGCACGTTGTAGCCAATGAGCGATGCCGCCTGCAGCACCTGGTTGGCGCCGGTCTGGTTGACCAGGCCGGAGAGCGTGCTGTTGAGCTTCTCGATGCCGCTCACGGTGCTCATCTGCGCCAGCTGCGAGGTGAGCTCGGCGTTCTGCATCGGGTTGAGCGGGTCCTGGTTGTTGAGCTGCGTCACCAGCAGCTTGAGGAAGCGCTGTTCGCTGTCCGGCTCCGAAACAGTGTTCGACGTCGCAGCGCTGGACGAATTGAGTCCGGAAATGGAGGAGGTGTCTGTGATGGCCATGGGGCTTCCTTGAAACGGGCTTACTGGCCGAGGCTCAGCGTCTTGACCATCAGCGTCTTGGCGGTGTTGAGCACCTCGACGTTGGCCTGGTAGCTGCGCGAGGCGGAGATCATGTTGGTCATCTCTTCGACCACGTTGACGTTGGGCATGGTCACGTAGCCTTCGGTGTTGGCATGCGGGTTCTTCGGGTCGTAGACCATCTTCATGGGCGACTGGTCTTCGACCACGCCCGCGACCCTGACGCCGCCGATGTCCTGCTGGCCCGAGCCGGCCACCTCGAAGATGACCTGCTTGGCGCGGTAGGGCTGGCCGTCCGGGCCGGCCACGCTCTCGGCGTTGGCCAGGTTGCTCGCGGTCACGTTCATGCGCTGCGACTGCGCGGCCATGGCGGAGCCCGCCACGTTGAAAATGTTCATGGAAGCACTGGGCAAAGGCATGGCGTTCCTACTGCGCCGCTGCGAGCAGCGACTTGATCTTGGCGCTGAGCACCGTGAGGTTGGCCTCGTAGCGGAGCGCGTTGTCGGCGAAGTTGATGCGCTCGGCGTCCATCTCGACCGTGTTGCCGTCGATGCTGGGCTGGGCCGGCACGCGGTAGAGCAGATCGGCGTCGGGCAGCGCCGACGCGGCACCCTGCAGATGGCGCGGCGAGGTGGTGGAAAGCGCCACCGACTGCGCGCCGCGGCCCTGCTCGACGGCCTGCGAGAGCCGGCTCGCGAAATCGAAATCACGCGCCTTGTAGTTGGGCGTGTCGGCGTGCGCGATGTTGGCCGCCAGCACTTCCTGGCGCTGGGCCCGGAGATTGAGTGCTTCGCGGTTGAAGCGAAGCGCCGCATCCAGCTTGTCGATCATGTGTTTCCATCTTTGGAGCTGTCGCGTCCCTACTGGGCGTGGCGACTGATGGAAAGCGAGTCTATGCACCGGTCGTGTTTGCAATGGGTCGAACAAAGGGGGTTTTGGTGCGCACTTCGCACCTTCAGGTGGACGGCCGCGTTCCTAGAATCGCTGCACCGATGATGGAAACAAACCGCTCCTCGACCCGTCTTCCCGGCCTGCTGCTCGCGGCGCTGGCCGCAGCATCGGCCGTGGCCGGGCCCGCGCCAGGGGATGCGCGCGCCGTCATCGAACAGTTCCTGCATGCGCAGACCGCCGGGCTGCCGGGCAAGGCGAGCATCAGCGTGACCCTGCCGGCCTCCGGCACGCTGCCTCCCTGCGACGCGCTCGAAGCCTTTCTGCCCAACGGCGCCGCGCCTTCGGGCCGGGTCTCGGTGGGCCTGCGCTGCCGCGGCGACAAGCCCTGGACGCGTTTCGTGCAGGCGCGCGTCGCGATCGAGGGCCGCTACTTCGTGGCCGCGCGCGCGATCGATGCCGGCCAGGCGCTGGGCGCCGGCGACGTTGCCGAGCGCACCGGCGATCTGAGCGCCCTGCCGCGCTCGGTCGTGACCGATGCCGCGGAGCTCCGGGGCGTGGTGGCTGCCAACCGCATTGCCGCCGGTGCGCCCGTGCGGCGCGAGCTGGTGCGCAGCGTGACCGTGATCCAGCAGGGCCAGACGGTGCAGGTGATCGCCGAAGGGCCGGGCTTCACGGTCAGCACCGAGGCGCGCGCGTTGACCCGTGCCGGCGTCGGCGCGACCGTGCAGGCCAAGACGCGCGACGGCCGCCTGGTCAGCGGCGTGGCGGACGAAGCAGGCCAGGTGCGGCTGTCGCAGTAGCGGCCGCCCGCCTTTTTTGATGCGCAGCGCCCTAAAGTTCCGCCCTAAACTGCCGATAGACAGGTCAGCCCCTGAGGAACCATCTTGAAAATCGATTTATCCGCACCTTCGGCCACGCCCCTCAACCGCACGAGCAAGGGCGGGAAATCCCAGCCGGCCGCCGGCGCCGACGGCATCGAAGCCGGCAAGGAGACGGTGCAGGTTTCCGCGGGCCAGGTTCATTCCCTGCCCGCTTCGCCCGGCACCGACTTCGATGCGGCGCGCGTCGCCTCGATCCGCGAGGACATCCGTGCCGGCCGCTACGAAGTCCATCCCGAGCGCATCGCGCGCGGCCTCCTGGCCAGCGTGCAGGACCTGCTCGACAGCAAGAAAGAACTGTGAGCGCCATGATGCTGCTTCACCTCCTGGCCGAAAAATCCTGCGTCGAGGAGTTCCTGTCGGTGCTCGACCAGGAAGCGCAGGCCATGGAAAGCGGCCTGTTCGCCGACCTGGGCCCGCTGACCGAACAGAAAACCGCGCTGCTCGACCGCATGGCGACGCTCGACCGGGCGCGCGAATCGGCGCAGGTGGCGCTGGGTTTCGAGCCCGGCCGAGCCGGCGCCGATGCGGCCGCGGCGGCCGAGGGCGAAGCGGCGCAGCAGGCCTGGGCCGCCCTGCTGGCGTTCGCCGAACGCGCCAAAGCCGACAACCACCGCAACGGCGCGATGGTGTACGGCCATCTCGATTTCACCCAGGGCGCGCTGCACTACCTGCAGGCCGCCGCCCTGCCCTTCTACGGGCCGGACGGGATCCGCAAGGCGGTCGGCGGCGCGGGGACGCGGCTGGCGCTGGGCTGAGCTGCTCGCCCTAGTCCGATACGGACTTTCTGACAACAACACTTTTGGAGGAGGCGCCGCAGCCTCCGCGGCGGCACACTTCCGGCCGAAGGATGGAAGTTGCCGTGGTAAAGAAGATCCAGCTCAACGACGAACAGTGGAGAACGCTCCAGACGCTGCGCGAGGCCGCTGCCCGGCGGTGTTCGACACCTGCGCCGATACAGGTCTCCAGTCGCCTGCGCTCCAACGGCCTCGTGGTTTCGGACGCCGAGGGCCGCACTTTCCTGACCGACCAGGGGCTCAGCAGGCTGAACCAGGGACGCTAGTTCAGAAAAGAGGCTGAACCGAGAAAAAGGCCACCAGGCAGGCGAGGCCGATCACCGCCACGCAGCGTTGCGCGCGGTAGTAGTCGGCTTCCTGCCCCGCCGGAACGAAAAGCAGTCCGCCGCACCCGCCGACGATCACGAGTTCTTCCAGCGCTGCGGATGACGTGGCATTCATGTGAATCTCCTGTGTAGCTCGGGACGGATCAGTCGACCTTGATGGCGTACTTGCGCACGACGGCCGCCCACTTGCTGCGTTCCCGGGTCGTCAGGTCGACGACGTCCTGGGGCGAGCTGCTGGCGAGTTCCATCGCCATCGCGCTGAAATGCGCCTTCGTGGCCGGGTCGTCGATAGCCTTGCCCACTTCCTTGCTCAGCTTCGCCACGACCGCGGCGGGCGTGGCCTTCGGCGCAACCAGGGCGAACCAGACCGAGGCATCGACCCCGAGCAGCCCTTCTTCCGCCAGCGTCGGCACATCGGGAAGCGCCGCGACGCGCCGGGGGCCCACGATGCCGATCGCGCGGAGCTTTCCCGCCTTGATCTGCGGCATCGAGCTCAGCACGATGTCGCAGGTCATCCGCGTGTCGCCGGCCAGGACGCTCGCAAGGGCGGGTGCGGTGCCGTTGTAGGGCACGTGCAGCATGTCCACGTCGGCCATCGATCCGAACAGCGCGCAGGCCAGGTGCAGCGGATTGCCGTTGCCGTTCGAGGCATAGGCAAAGCTGCCGTCGCGGCTGCGGATGTAGGGGATCAGTTCCTTCAGGTTGGTGGCCGGCGTGGACGCTCCGACCACCATGACCAGCGGCGCCGAGGCGAGCATGGAAACGGGTGCGAAGTCGCGATCGGGATCGTAGGCCAGCTTCCGGTAGACCAATGGATTCACCGCCAGGCTGGCAGACGAGGCCACGAACAGCGTGTAGCCGTCCGCGGGCGCCTTGGCGACGATCGACGCGGCCACGATGGTGTTGCCGCCCGGCTTGTTCTCGACGATGAACGGCTGCCCCGACGACTTGCTCAGCCGATCCGCGAGGCTCCGGGCCAGCTGGTCCACGGGCCCGCCAGCGGCGTACGGCACGACGATCCTGACGGGCCGCGAAGGATAGTCCTGCGCGGACGACAGCGGCGAGACGAGCGCCAGAACGCCGGCGACCGCCATCGAGGCGAGGATCTTCAGGCAGCCGGTTGTCATGGCGTGCCGACCTTGATCAGGACCGACTGGAGCCGCTCGTCGAGGATCGCCGCCACGCTGTCGATCTCCGGTTGGCCGAACTGGCCGAACAGCGTCGACGGCTTGTCGTATTCGAAGGTCGACCCGCCTTCCGCGTTTTCATAGAGGACGACCCGCAGCGGCGCATAGAGACCGGCCGCAAGATCGATGCTCGTCATTTGCACCGCGTACAGCACATTGCCGATCAGGTACGCGGTGGCCTTCATGCGTTCGCCTTTCAGCGCCAGCCAGTCGCCATGCGGGCCGATGTAGTGGATGGCCAGTCCGTCTTCGCCCGCGGCCTTCTGCAGGGCGGCACGCACGGCTTCGATCTCGTTCTTCTTCAACAGATCGCGAATGGCGTCATTGAGCCGGCCCAGCCTGGATTCGAGTGCAGCCTTGACTTCGTCATAGGGCTTCGGCGTGGTGATCTTCACGTGGTCCACGGGAAGGACGGAGGTCGTCACCGAGATGTCCGGTGCATGGGAGGCGATGGTCATGGGGATTCCTGCTACTGCGGTTCGAGCTTGACGAGCTTGGCGATGCGGCGGAATTTCTCCACCTCTTGCTGGTAGAAGGCAGCGGCCTGTGCGAGCGTCATGGGTTCGACCGGCAGCGCGGCCGCATCGCGAAGAAAGCGCTGGAACTCGTCGCCCTTCACGATCTCCGCCAGGTCCTTGTTGAGCCTGGCTGCTGCGGCTTCGGGCACCGAGGCAGGGATGAAGACAGCTGCCCAGGCGCTGTAGACGAAGTTCTTCAGGTACTTGCCCTCGCTCAACGTGGGCACCTGCGCAAGGAAGGGGTTGCGCCTGGTGTTCGCAACGCCGATCACCTTGATCTTGCCGGTGCGCACCAGCTCCAGCACGTTGGGGGCCAGCGGCACGAAGGCCATGTCGATCTCGCCGCTGAGCAACGCCTGGACCACCGGCGCCGCGCCCTTGTAGGGCACGTCCATCAGCCGCGCACCCGTTGCGGCGCCGAAGTCCGCGGCGACCAGGTAAGGCGCCGATCCGTAGCCCCAGCTGCCGACCGTCATCTCCTTGCTGCCGGCCTTCTTCGAATGCTCGATGAGCTCGTCGACATTGGCGAACGAATGCGCCGCACTCGTCACCAGCGTGAAGTCGGTCGGCAGGATCGTCGCCAGCAGCCGGAAATTCTCGGGCTTGTACTTCACCTGCGACATCGCGAGCGGCGACAGGATCATGTCGTTGCCGGTCGTCACCAGCAGCGCCTGGCCATCGGGCGGTGCGTTCAGCACGCTGGCCGCGGCGATCGATCCGCCGGCGCCGGGCAGGTTCTCCACGATGACGGTCTGCCCGAGCGCCGACTGCAGCGGCACCTGGATCTTGCGGGCCGCGACGTCGGCCGGGCCGCCGGCCGGATAGGCGACGCGCAGTACCACCGGCTTCGACGAGGGGCTCTGCGCCAGAGCGGCGCCGAAGGGCTGCAGCGCCGCGGCGGCGATGATCCATGCCGCGAGGCGGCGCATGCCGGGATGACGAGTCTTCATGGAGGTCTCCTGTTGATTCAATCGAACGCACCCGCCGGACTGCGGCGGCTGCGCAGCACGCCTTGCTTGCGCAGCGCTTCGACCCGGTCGATCGCGATCCCGAGTTCGCCGAGCACTTCGGCGTTGCTCTCGCCCTGGAAGTAGGGCAGCCCGGGCGCGGGCAGCGTGGAGCGGCCGAAGCGCCACGGCGCGCCGGGCATGCGCACGGTGCCGCCCTGGCGGTCGTCGACTTCGACGACCGCGCCCCAGTCCTTCGCCCATTCGGAGTCCGCGAGATCCTGCGCGCTGCGCACGACGCCGATCGCCAGGCCCGCTTCGCTGACTTGCGCCTGGAGCTGGTCCAGATCGGTGAAGGTCAGGATCCAGGCCTTGACCTCGGCCATCAAGCTCGCGAGGTTGGCCTTGCGAAGGGTTGCCGTGGCGAAGCGCGGATCCTTCAGGAGATCGGTGCGGCGCATCATCGAGCAGTAGCGAATGAACATCGGCGAAAACACCGGACTTGTCGCGATGGTGAGCCGGCGGCCGTCAGGCAGCTCGAAGATCGGCGACTCGTTGGCGCTCAGGGCGTACGGTTCGTCGTTCACGTCCAGACCCGACAACTGCGCCCCGGCGCGTTCGTTGACCGACAGCATCGTCGCGGCCATCGAGACGTCGACGTACTGCCCCTCGCCGGTGCGCGACCGATGCTGCAACGCGGCCAGGACGGCGATGACCCCCTGGAGGCCGGTGTAGACGTCGGCGTGGCTGCATGCGTCGTTGCGCATCTCGACCATCGCGCCCTCGTAGTGCTTCTGAAGGATGTCCGTCAGGCCCGTCTCCGCATGGACCGTGGGCGCGAAGGCGGGTCGATTGCGCCACGGGCCCGTTTGACCGTAGCCGCTGATCGAAACGTAGACGATCTTCGGATTGAACTTCGCGACATCGTCGTAGCCGAAGCCGAAGCGCGCGAGCGTTCCGGGACGGAAGTTCTCGACGATCACGTCCGCGTCGGCGCAGAGCCTGGCAACGATCTCCCGCGCCTCGGGCCAGTTCAGATCGAGGCTGATGTTTCGCTTGCCGGCGTTCTGTTGTGCGTAGTACGTCGACATCGAGCCGATGTGCGGCACGCCCGCGCGCCCCACGTCGCCCGCGGGCGGTTCGATCTTGGTCACGTCGGCGCCCAGGTCGCGCAGCGCCTTGGTGCAGCCGGGACCGGACAGCACGCGGGTGAAGTCGATGACCCGCAGGCCTTCAAGTGGCGCGCTCATGTTCAATCTCCTTCGAAGACTGCGGAGCCCGGCCCCGTGGCGGCGAAGGCCGCCAGGCCGCGCGCCTGATCGGCGCTGTTCCACATGGACGTGTTGATCTCTTCCTGGCGCGCGTCGGCGGCCGAGATTCCGCCGCGGGCCGACAGGTTCGCAAGGGTCTTGATGCCGCGAAGGGCCACCGTCGCCCCGGCTGCAAGTTGCCTCGCCCACGATATCGCGACGCTGGAGAGTTCGGCTTCCGCCGCAACCAGGTTGATGACGCCCCAGCGCTCGAGGGCGCGAGGATCGTGGCGGCGGCCGAACATGGCCATTTCCTTTCCGCGCGCCAGGCCTGCGCGCTGCACCACGCGCTGGACGCCGCCGAGGAGCGGCAGCAACCCGAGCGAGGCCTCGGCCATGCCGAACGAAGCCGTGTCCGCGGCGATGATCATGTCGCACATCAAGGCCAGTTCGAAGCCGCCGCCCAGGGCCGCGCCGTGAACCGCGGCCACCGTGGGGACCGGCACGTCTTCCAGCGATGCCCAGAGTCTCGCGAGCGCCTTCTGGTCCCAGCGCTCCGAGGCGAGGACGTTGATGTCGGCGCCGGCGCAGAAGTGGCGCATCGAGCTTCGCAGCAGGATGGAGCGGCATCCTTCCTCGACCGCCCTTGCGTAGGTCGACGCAAGCTCCTGGAGCATCGCGTTGTCGATCAGGTTGTGCGGCGGCTTGGCCATGGTGACGATGCCGACAGCACCGTCTTTTTCGTACGAAATCGAATGCATCGATCTTCTCCTTGAGGCGACATCGCCGGGATGGCCATCGCACCGTTGCGGCAAATGATAACGCTGTTAACAATGCGAGTTATCGGTGTTAACCCGATGCGCGGACACAGGGCTGCGCCCCTTCGCGCTTGTAAGATCGACCGAGCTTCAAGGAACCCGCAGGCGATGACCAGCAAGCCCTCTCGAACACCCACCCGCAGTCCTGCGCGCGCCGCTGCCAAGGCGCCACGCGCGCTGCCGCCGCAGTTGCGCGAGCCGACCTACGAGCGGGGCGGACTGCGCAACGCGCTGGTCGAGGAAGGCCGCAGGATGTTCGAAGAGAACGGGACGAGCGAGCTGAGCCTGCGTGCGCTGGCGCGCCGGCTCGGTGTCTCCGAAGCCGCGCCGTCGCGCCACTTCAAGGGCAAGGAAGAGTTGCTGGCCGCGATCGCCATCAGCGGCTTCAAGCAGCTCGCCGAGCAGCGCAAGGAGATCGCCGCGCGGCACCTGCCCGCGCTGCCGAAGGCTCGCGAGATGATGCTGAGCTACGTGCGCTACGGCCAGACGCACGCCGGGCTGTTCGACCTGATGACCGGTCCCCGGCTGCTGCAGGAATTCGTGCGGGGCGACGTCGAGGCGACGAGCAACATCTCGTACTCGTACTTTTCCGACTCGGTCTTCGAGCTGGCGCTCGAGAGCGGCTGGAACAGGAAGCAGCTTCACTATCTGTCGCATGCCGCCTGGTCGATGGAACACGGCGTCGCGGCGCTCATCCTCGGCGGGCGCATTCCACGCACCGACAGCAACCTCGAAACGCAGAGCATGATCGAGTTCTCGATCGACCTCTTTCTTTCCGCCGTCGTCGCGGGTCCGGAGTCCTTCAAGCGGATACGGGGCTAGCGTCGGACCTAAAGGGTGGCCAGGCGCTCGAAGCGGTTCAGCCGAGGGAACGGCGGCTGCACCTCCGTGATGTCGAGCGTGTCGACCCGCGCACCAGGAACCTCGTCGCGCAGCCGGCCGCACATGGCCTCGAGCTGTTGCCTGGAACCCTGCAGCGTGATCTCCACCGACCCGTCCAGCCGGTTGCGGACCCAGCCGGCGATGCCCAGCGTGCGCGCGTGGCGCACGCATGCGTCCCGATAGCCGACGCCCTGCACGCTGCCGCGCACGCGCAGCAGCCAGCACTCGCGTGCTTCGTCGTCGTCGCGTGAATCCATGTGCATCTTCCTTTCCTGCGAAGGGCCAACTCAGTTTGCAACCACGCCATGGCGTGACCCGCGATGCATGAAACCGGCGCAACTCGATGCCGTGGGTACCGCGGAACCGGCTTTGCCGGGCCGCCGGGGCCCGCTGACCGGCTTCAGCCCTTGTTCGGATTGAGCAGGTACTTCTCGCCGGTCGCGTGCTTCGCATAGACCGCGATCGCGTCCAGGCCGAGCGCCTCCTGCATCGACACTTCCCGCGTGTAGCGGCTCGCGAAGGTGGTCTTCAGTTCGGCCGCCACGCGCGCCTTGAGCTTCGCCGCACCTTCGGGACCGATCTTCTGCAGAAACGGAAAGAGCAGCCAGCCGCCCATGCCCCAGGCCATGCCGAAGCTGCGCGCGAACTCGGTCGGGCTGCGATCGAGGCCGCCGTAGATGTAGACCTGCTTGTGCGTGCTCGAGCCGTAGCGGCTGTATTCGGTGGCGGTCTGGTTGATCGCCGCTTCCATGCAGGTGAGGATCTGCCCGGCCAGCTTGCCGCCGCCGATGGCGTCGAAGGCGAGCGTCGCGCCGGTGGCGACCAGCGCATCGGTCAGGTCCTGCATGAAGGTGGGCGCGCCGGCGTTGCACACGTACTTGGCGCCGATGGCGCGCAGGATGTCTTCCTGTTCCTTCTTGCGCACGATGTTCACGAGGCCGATGCCGTCCTGGATGCAGATGCGGTTGAGCATCTGCCCGAGGTTCGAGGCCGCGGCCGTGTGCACCAGCGCCTTGTGGCCCTCGCGGCGCATGGTCTCGGTCATGCCCAGCGCGGTGAGCGGATTGACGAAGGACGACGCACCGTCGGCCGGCGTGCTGCCTTCGGGCAGCGGCATGCACTGGGCGACGGGGATGGTGCGGTACTGCGTGTACATCGCGCCGCCGAGGATCGCGACCGTCTTGCCCACGAGTGCCTGCGCCGCGGGCGATGAACCCGCCGCCACCACCACGCCCGCGCCTTCGTTGCCGACCGGCATCGATGCGTCCAGGCGCGCGGCCATGCTCTTCATCGCGGCCTCGGGAATGCTGGCCGTCACCACCGGGCGCAAGGGCGTGCCCGAGGCCTTGGCTGTCTTGAGGTCCGCCGCGCCGAACAGAAGGCCAAGGTCCGAGGGATTCATCGGCGCGGCCTCGACGCGCACGATCACTTCCTCGGGTTTGGGCTCGGGCAGCGGTTCTTCGACCAGCGAGAGTTCGAGTTCACCGCTGCGCTTGACGAGCGAACGGAGTTGGAGGCTGGTGCGGGGCGTCTCGGTGCTCATGGCTGGGGTCTCCGGGGCTGAGGCAGGGGTGGCGAGTATAGGAGTCGCGGCGATCGGCCGCGGCCCGCAGGCTTATGCAATACGGCATATGGTGTTCCGCGATCGTTGCAATAGCATGGGCCCGCGCCGCGTACCTGGAGACCAGCATGCCCATTCGCGAAATCACGGACACCGCCACCAGGTACTACCTCATCGTTTTCGACGAAGAAGGCCGCGAGCGGCGCGAGCCCGACGGCACCCTGCTGAGCGAGACCGTCCAGCGCCTGCTCACGCAGACGCAGCCGCCCTTCACCGATGTGTTCTTCACCAGCCACGGCTGGAAGGGCGACGTGCCGGCGGCGATCGAGCAGTACGACCGATGGATCGGCGCGATGGCCGCCGTGCCGAGCGATCGCGACATGGCCGAGCACGCGTTTCCGGGCTTCAAGCCGTTGATCGTCGGCCTGCACTGGCCGAGCCTGCCTTGGGGCGACGAAGAGATTCCCGAAAGTGCGCCGGGTCTGTTGTCGACCGACGACGCGCCGGTCGTGCCGGTCGAAACGGAGGTGGAAAGCTACGCTGCGCGGATCGCTGCGACACTGGCGGCGCGGGCTGCGATACGAACCATCGTCGAAGCGGCGCAGACGGCCGTCGACGCGACGACGCTGCCGCCGGAAGTCCTGGCTGCGTACGCAGCGCTGTTCGCCGAATCGGGACTTCAAACCGGCGACGACAGCGGGCGGCCCGGCGCCGACCAGGAGAACTTCGATCCCCAGGCCATCCTCACCGAGGCGCGCGACGCGGCCGGCGAAACGGCGGCCGGCGGAGGCTCGCTCGTGCTCGGCGAGCCCGGCTTCTTCGGCCGTGCACGCGAGATGCTGATGTCTCCGCTGCGCCAGCTCTCGTTCTGGAAGATGAAGGACCGTGCCCGCCACGTCGGAGAGACCGGCGGCAACGCGCTGCTGCGGCGGCTGCAGCAGACGGCGCCGCAAGCGCGTTTCCACCTGATGGGCCACAGCTTCGGCTGCATCGTCGTGTCGGCGACCGTGGCCGGCGAGTCGAACGCGGCCACGCGGGTGCGCCCGGTCGACTCGCTCTTCCTGGTCCAGGGCGCCCTGTCGCTGTGGGCCTATGCGGAAGACATCCCCTACGCACCGGGAACCGCCGGCTACTTCCATCGCATCATGAAGGACGGCCTGGTGCGCGGGCCGATCGTCACCACGCGTTCCGCGATGGACAAGGCCGTCGGCCGCTTCTATCCGCTGGGTGCGAGGCTGCGGAACCAGCTCACGCTCGGCGACGGCGACTTCCCGCGCTTCGGCGGCATCGGCAGCTTCGGGATCCAGGGCGCGCGGGGCGTGGAGGATTTCGCGATGGGCGCGGCGACCTTCAACTACCACTTCGGCGCCGGGCAGATCTACAACCTCGAGGCCAGCGGCATCATCAAGAACGGCGGCGGCGCCTCGGGTGCGCACAGCGACATCGCGCACCCCGAAGTCGCGCACGCCTTCTGGGCGGCCGTGGTGGCAGACCATGCCCAGACCGCGATATTGAGCGCCCCACCGCTGGAAGAGCGCGGCGGCGGCCTGCTCTCGATCGAATCGGATGCCTTCGATGCGCCGATGTCCGAGCGCGGCTTCGAATCGTTTTCTCCTGCGGCACGGCCGGCGCCGCCGCCGACGCAGTCGCAGCAGTCGCAGCCGCCGCTGGCCGGGGCCGAGCCCCCGTCACCGCCGACCCCGGCGACGCCCAGCGAGCCGCGGTGGATCAATGCCGAAATCGAGGATCTTCCGCCGGGCGATTCGCTGGCCACGAACACCTCGTACACGCTGGCCTTCGACGTCGACGTGCGCCAGCGAGAGACCGCGGCGGCAACGGCGACCTTCGCCGATGACAACCTGTTCCCCGAAGGAACCGACGAAGTGCTGCTCACGGTCCAGCTCGACAGCACGGACTTCGATATCTCCGACCCGACCCGCCAGCTTCGCGTGCCACGCGCCGGCAAGTCGAGGAACAAGGCCCGCTTCGACATCACGCCGCTGCACGACGGGCCTTCCAGGCTCAAGGCGACGATCCACAAGGAAGGCAACTTCATCCAGCAGATCGAGATGACCTTCGACATCGGCGCCGTGCGCGCCAAGCCGGTCGAAACGACGGCGAAGGGGCGGCCGATCAATTCGGCGGATCTCGTTCGCCCGCGCGATGTCGGCCTGTCGATAGCACCCGGCATCGGCGGCTACGACTGCGTGGTGTGGGGCGCGGTCTCCGCGCGTGCGCGCCTGCCGGTGCAGCCGGCCGCACTCGCCAAGGCCGTCGAGATTGCCCGCCGCGAGCTGATGAAGGTCGTGATGTACAAGGACGCCGCCGGCAATTTCGTGTTCCAGACCGGCATGGACATCCCGGAAGCCGACAACCTCGTCGCGCTGAAGACGATGGCGCGCGCAGGCGCACGCCTGTTCAACGTCCTGTTCTTCGGTCCGGGCGCCGCGGACGACTCCAGGAAGATCGGCGAGTTCCTGCGCAAGAACCTGACCGATCCCGACACGCGGCTTCATCTGCAGATCCTCGCCGAGACCGCGCCCCTCCCCTGGGCCTCGCTGTACGTGGGCGATGCTTCGGAAGGCGCGGTGCTCAGCTGGGACAACTTCATCGGCATGCGCCACGTGATCGAGCAGATCCCGCTGCAGAACAGCCTCTCGGTCTCTGGCAATGCCATTCCGAGCGACCCGCACCTGGCGGTCAGCATCAACGTCAACAGCGGCATCGACGCGCAGATGGGCGGCGACTACGTGGCGCGGCAAGGCAAGTACTGGAACGCCATCAAGGTGCGCTCGCCGAATGGCCTGCAACTCACCAGCCGCACGACGCGGTCCCAGGTGATGCAGGCGCTCGCGAACGCGGCGACCGATGACCAAATCCTCTACTTCTACTGCCACGCGGATTCGGCAGGCCTGAACGACGCCGGCGGCCCGGACAGCTCGTGCCTCGTCCTGACCGACGCGCGCATCACGCTGACCGACCTGGACCTGGACGCGCCCACCACCACGCAGCTGCGCGGCAACCCGCTGGTGTTCATCAACGCGTGCGAATCGGCCGAGATGTCACCGGCTTTCTACGACGGCTTCGTGCCCTACTTCATGTCGAAGGGCGCGCGTGGTGTCGTCGGCACCGAGTGCAAGACGCCCGCGCTCTTCGCGGTCAACTGGGCCGACAAGTTCTTCGAGCGTTTTCTCAACGGCCAGCCGCTGGGCGACGCCTTCCTGGAACTGCGGCGCGAGTTCCTGGACGCGCATCGCAACCCCCTGGGTCTTCTGTACGCCGTGCACTGCGACGGCGACACGCAGGTCCAGCCGGCCCTCGCCTGAGCTCAGGACACGACCTGGTAGTAGAGGTTCTGCGGATGCCGCGCCTGCGCGAAGAAGAACCAGCGCTCGGCGACCAGCCCCGGCACCTGCACCGCCAGCGCCAGCACGAAAGCGAGTGCCGATTGCGCGGTGAGAGCCCACACCAGCAGCAGCGAAGGCAGCGCGAAGGCCAGCACGATAAAGCCCAGCTTCACCTGCTTCAGCGCCGCGAGGCTCGCTCCGTGGAAGAACTCCCGCGTGTTGAAGGAGCCGGCCGACATGCCCATCGACTTCTGCACCAGCTGCGTCGCGCGAATGCCGGTGGCCGACTGCAGGGTGGAGCGCGGCTTCAGCGCGGCATTGCGGCGCAGCGCCAGCGTGCGCGAGATCCACGCAGCCAGCGTGATCGCGAGCGCGCACGGTCCGCTCAGCTGCAGCAGGCGCGCTTCGCCCATCAGCGCGGCCAGTGCGCTGGCCAGCACCAATCCCGAAGAGAGCCCGATCAGCGTGAAGTTCACCAGGGTCAGCGGCTGCGCCCATTCCTGGATGAAACGCAGGCAGGCGTAGATCATCGCCGTGCAGTACCAGAGCAAGGCCGCGACGAGGATCGCGGCCAGCGGCAGCAGCGGCGTGTGGATGCCGCCCTGCATGGCCAGCCACCACAGCGCCACCACGGCGATGAAGGTGGGCAGCACGATCACCTCGCGCGAAAGCCACGAGGTGCGCCACATCAGCACCGCGCGCCAGGCGCGCTCGGGGCGGCCGAGGTGGCCGAAGGACGCACCGAGGCCGATCAGCAGCATGACTTCGGCCACGATCAAGGCCACGCTCGCGAAGCCGGGCGAGACCGGCAGGCCGTACAGCATGGCCAGCGCCAGCGTGACGACCAGGCCCTGCGCGGCGCCCGCGATGGTGGTGAAGACGACGACCGAGAACGCCGGGTTCATTGCAGCCCGCCCAGCTTGGCCTGCACCGTGCTCGCGCCACCGGGTTCTTCCGTCACGCGCCGCGGCAGGTACTGGTTGGCGGGGTTCGTCTCCCACTCGGGCATCAGCGAATAGCCGCCGCGCTCGCGGATCGCCTTCGACACTTCGGAGTCCGGGTCCTTCACGTCGCCGAAGAGGCGCGCGCCGGTCGGGCAGGCCTTGACGCAGGCCGGCTTGCGGTCTTCCTTCGGCAGCTTCTCGTCGTAGATGCGGTCCACGCACAGCGTGCACTTGGTCATGACCTGCCGCTCTTCGTCGAGCTCGCGCGCGCCATAGGGGCAGGCCCAGGCGCAGTACTTGCAGCCGATGCACTTGTCGTAATCCACCAGCACGATGCCGTCTTCCTTGCGCTTGTAGCTCGCGCCCGTGGGGCACACCGGCACGCACGGCGGGTCTTCGCAGTGCAGGCAGCTCTTGGGGAAGTGGATGGTCTCGGTGCCGGGGAAAGTACCGGCCTCGTAGGTCTGCACGCGGTTGAAGAAGGTGCCGGTCGGGTCCGCGCCGTAGGGCTTTTCGTCGGCCAGCGGGCCGGCGCTGCCCGAGGTGTTCCATTGCTTGCACGAAGTCACGCAGGCATGGCAGCCGACGCAGACGTTGAGGTCGATGACCAACGCGAGCTGCTTGGCGAGGGTCTCGCCGGGCGCTGCCCTGACGGTATCGCTCCCTCTCCCTCCGGGAGAGGAAGTCATCAGATCCTTGAGCCACTGAATCATTTGCTGCGCCCCGCGAAGTAGGTCAAGACGCTCGCCGCCTTGCCCAGCACGCCGGGTGCGGCCGGCATGCTGGCGATCTGCGGGAAGGTCTCTTCCGGTTCCTCGGGTGCGGCGGGCCGGATGCGCACGCGCACGTCGTACCAGCCGGCCTGGCCGGTGACCGGATCGGAGTTGCTGATGGTCTTGCTCCCGTGTGCGCCATCGAAGGGCAGTTCTTCCGTGATCAGGTGGTTGAGCAGGAAGCCCTTGCGCGCCTCGTCGGCGCCGGGCGCGAGCTGCCAGGCGCCGTCGGCCTTGCCGATCGCGTTCCATGTCCACACGGTGCCGGGCTCCACCGCCTCGCTGTAGCGCAGCATGCAGCGCACCTTGCCCCATTGACTCTCGACCCAGCACCAGCCGCCGTCGGCGATGCCGGCGGCTTGTGCCGTGACCGGATTCACGTGCAGGTAGTTGTGGCTGTGGATCTGCCTGAGCCACGCGTTCTGCGAATCCCACGAGTGGTACATCGCCATCGGGCGCTGCGTGATCGCGTTCAACGGATAGGCCTCGAGGTCGGTCGCCGCCTCCTCGAGCGGCGGGTACCAGAAGGGCAGCGGATCGAAGTAGGTGTCGATGCGTTCGCGCAGCGCGTCCGGCGGCTGCCGGCCGGCGCTCTTGCCCTGCGCCGCGAGACGGAAGCTCTGCAGGGTGTCGGAGTACAGGGCGAGCTGCACCGGGTCGTTGCGCTGGCGCCAGCCCTTGTCCTTGGCGAAGTCCAGGTACTCGCGGTTCCAGTTGCGCATGTAGTGCATGGTCTCCGGCATGTGGTACTGGAACACGCAGTTGTTCTGCGCGTAGGCTTCCCACTGCTTTGGATTCGGCTCGCCGCGCAAGTGATCGGTCCCGTCCTTGCCGCGCCAGCCCATCAGGAAACCGATGCCCGGCTGCGGCTGGAAGTTGACGACGAAGTCCGGGTAGCCGCTGAACTTGCGCCCGCCCTCGGGCGTGGTGAAGGCCGGAAACTTCATGCGCGAGGCCAGCTCGATCAGCACTTCCTGGAAGGGCTTGCACTGCCCGGTCGGCGGCACCACCGGGATGCGCACCGAATCCACCGGCCCGTCGAACTCGGAGATCGGCCGGTCCAGCATGCTCATCACGTCGTGGCGCTCGAGGTAGGTGGTGTCGGGCAGCACCAGGTCGGCGAAGGCCACGGTCTCGCTCTGGAAGGCATCGCAGACCACGAGGAACGGGATCATGTGCTCGCCCTTCTCGTCCTTGCGGTTGAGCATCTCGCGCACCGCCATCGTGTTCATGCTGGAGTTCCACGCCATGTTGGCCATGAAGATCAGCAGCGTGTCGATGCGGTAGGGATCGCCCTTCACCGCATTGGTGATCACGTTGTGCATGAGGCCGTGCGCCGACAGCGGATGTTCCCACGAGAAGGCATGGTCGATGCGGATCGGCGAGCCGTCGGGGTTGATCGCCAGCTCCTCCGGGTTGGCCGGAAAGCCCAGCGGCGCCGCGTTGAGCGGCGTGTTGGGCTGGATCATCTCGGGCGCGTTGAAGGCACGGTAGTTCGGCACGATGTGGCGCGGATACGGCGCCTTGTGCCTGAAGCCGCCGGGCGCATCGATGGTGCCCAGCACGCTCATCAGCACCGCGAGCGCACGCACGGTCTGGAAACCGTTGGAATGCGCGGCCAGCCCGCGCATGGCGTGAAAGGCCACCGGCCGCGCCTGCGTCGCCGGATGCTTCTTGCCCCAGGCATCGGTCCACGGGATGGGCAGCTCGAAGGCCTGCTTCAGCGCCGTCTCGCCCATCTCGCGCGCGAGCTTGCGGATGCGTTCGGCGGCGATGCCGGTGATGGCCTCGGCCCACTCGGGCGTGCAGCTCGCGACGCGTTCGCGCAGCAGCTGGAACGAGGGCGCGACGCGCGTGCCGTCGGCCAGCGTGTAGTGGCCTTCGAGCGCCGGGTCGCAGCCGTCGGCAATGCCTTCGGGGTAGGCCGCCTTCACGCTGCCGCTCGCCTTGTCCCAGACCAGCTTGTTGTGCGGGTTGCGGCCGTCGCCCGGCGGGCCGCGCTCCGGGTCGGGATCGAAGGCGAACAGACCCTGGCGATTGCAATCGTCGAGCACCACCAGCTGGGGTGCGTTGGTGAAGCGCTTCAGGAACGCATGGTCCACCAGCTCGTTCGCGATCAGCTCGTGCAGCAGCGCCATGAAGAGCGCGCCGTCGGTGCCCGGCTTGATCGGGATCCATTCGTCGGCAATGGCCGAGTAGCCGGTGCGCACCGGGTTGATCGAGATGAAGCGCCCGCCCGCACGCTTGAACTTGCTGAGCGCGATCTTCATCGGATTGCTGTGATGGTCCTCGGCGGTGCCGATCATCACGAACAGCTTCGCGCGGTCGAGGTCCGGCCCGCCGAACTCCCAGAAGCTGCCGCCGATGGTGTAGATCATTCCCGCGGCCATGTTGACCGAGCAGAAGCCGCCGTGCGCCGCATAGTTGGGCGTGCCGAACTGGCGCGCGAACAGGCCGGTGAGCGCCTGCATCTGGTCGCGGCCGGTGAAGAGCGCGAACTTCTTCGGGTCGGTGGCGCGGATCTTCGACAGCCGCGCGGTGAGCATGTCGAACGCACGCTCCCAGCTGATGGGCTCGAACTCGCCGGCGCCGCGTTCGCTGCCGGCCTTGCGCAGCAGCGGCTGCGTGAGCCGCGCCGGCGAGACCTGCTTCATGATCCCGGAAGCGCCCTTGGCGCAGATCACGCCCTGGTTCAGCGGATGGTTCGGGTTGCCGTCGATGTAGCGCACTTCGCCGTCACGCAGATGCACGCGGATGCCGCAGCGGCAGGCGCACATGTAGCAGGTGGTGGTCTTGACCTCGGTGTCGGCAGTCGGCGTGGGCGACGCCAGCGGGTCGTGGACAGGCTCGCGCGAGAGGAAGTTGAACAAGAGCCTGTCTCCTATCTGGGTCGCCGTGGGATCGTTTTCAGTCCATGATAGGCCGCTATCATTGAACAAAAAAGCAGGTAATACTGGTCGTCATGAACGATAAAAGCGATCAGCGTCTGCGCCTCACGCTGCGCCAGCTCGAGGTGTTCGCCGCTACGGCGCGCGAGGGATCGACGCGCGCCGCAGCCGGCCGCATCGCCCGCTCCCAGTCGGCGGCGAGCGCGGCGCTGGCCGACCTGGAGGCAGCGCTCGGCACGCAGCTCTTCGACCGCATCGGCCGGCGCCTGGTGCTCAACGAGGACGGCCGCGCCCTGCTCGCGAAATCGGTGTCCCTGGTCGACCAGGCGGCTGAACTGCAGGCGATGTTCTTTTCGGAACACCGGGCACCGCTGCGCATCGCGGCCAGCTTCACGACCGGCGAGTACCTGCTGCCGGAGCTGGTCCTGAAATGGAAGCAGGACAACCCCGAGGCGCGCGCGCGGCTCATCATCGGCAACACCACCGACGTCATCACGGCGGTGGTCGGATTCGATGCCGACGTCGGTTTCATCGAGGGCCGGCAGACGCATCCCGACCTGACCGTGCGCCAATGGCTCACCGACGAGATGGTGCTGGTGGCCGCGCCCACGCACGCGCTGGCCGGGCGCCAGGTCGGCGTGCGCGAGCTCGCCGTCGCGGGCTGGGTGCTGCGCGAGGAAGGCTCCGGCACGCGCGAGGCGACCGAGCACTGGTTGCTCAAGCGGCTCGGCGCGCTCAACATCGAGCTCGAGCTCGGCAGCAGCCACGCGATCAAGCGCGTTGTTGCGTCGGGCGTGGGCATCGGATGCATGTCGCGCTACGCGGTGTCGGATGCGCTGCAGGACGGCTCGCTGGTCGAGCTGAAGTCCCGGCTGCCGCGGGAGTTCCGTGCCCTGTCGATCGTGTCGCACCGCGAGCGGCGGGCAGGCCTCGCGATGCAAGGCTTCATCGATTACTGCCTGACGATAGCCCGCGGCACCTGAATGCTGGGAGCAACACAAGGATGACACGCTAGCGACTTGCGTCCGCTGCGGCGAGCACCGCCAGCGCGACAGAGGCGATCCGCGAAGGCAGCGAGTCTGCGCGCGAAGTCAGCACGATCGGCACGCGGGCGCCGAGCACCAGCCCGGCGCATTCGCCGCCGCCGATGTAGGTGAAGCTCTTGTAGAGCATGTTGCCGGCATTGAGGTCGGGCACCAGCAGCAGATCGGCATCACCGCTGACGCGGGAGGTCATCTTCTTGATGTGCGCGGCTTCGGCCGAGATCACGTTGTCGAAGCCGAACGGTCCCTCGACCAGCGCGCCGGGCCAGGCACCCGCGCGCGCCAGCGCCACCAGCGCCTCTGCATCGACGGTGGCCTGGATCGCAGGGTTCACCGTCTCCACCGCGGCCACGATGCCGACCTTGGGCTGGGCGATGTCCAGCTTGCGCAGCAGCGCGATCGCGTTGCCGAGGATCTCGCGCTTGCCGTCCAGCGAAGGCGCGATGTTGACCACGCAATCGGTCAGGCCCAGCAGCTTGGGATAGCGCGGCAGGTCGAACAGGAAGACATGGCTGATGCGCGTCTCGCCGCGCAGGCCTATCTGCTTGTCGACCACGGCCGACATCAGCTGGTCGGTGTGCAGCGATCCCTTCATGAGTACGCTCACCACGCCGGCGCGTGCCAGTGCGGTGGCGCGCACCGCGCTCTCGGCGGCCGTGTCGCTGCAATCGATGATCTCGAAGCTGCCGGCATCGACGGCGGCTGCGGCGGCCGCGCGCAAGATGTCCTCGCGCGGGCCGATCAGCACCGGCTGCGCGAGCCCGGCTTCGACGATGCGCGCCGCCGCGTCGATCGCCGCCGCGTCGCAGGGATGGACCAGCCCGATGCGCGGGCGCGCGGCCTTCGCACGCTCCCGCGCCCGCGCCACCAGCGCGTCGAGGCGCGGATGCGCCGGCACGACGCCGATCTCGGGGAGGGCGAGCGCTGAAGTCATGTCGACGTTCGGCGCGCCGCTCAGACGTAGTCCTTGTATTTGTCCAGGAAGCGCACCGGCTTGGAGAGCGCATCGCGGCGGAACGGGTCGCCCAGCTCGCGCGTGCACATGATCTCGATCACGCAGGTCTTGCCCTCGTTCATCTGCATGTCGATCGCCTTCTTGAGCGCCGGGCCCACGTCCTCGAGCTTGTCGACCACGATGCCCTCGGCGCCCATGGCCTTCGCGATGCCGGCGAAGCTTTCGCTTTCGAGCTCGCCCGCGACGAAGCGGCGGTTGTAGAAATCGACCTGGTTCTTCTTCTCGGCGCCCCACTGGCGGTTGTGGAACACCACCGCCGTGACCGGGATGTCATGGCGCACGGCGGTCATGATCTCGACCATGCTCATGCCCCAGGCGCCGTCGCCCGCGTAGGCGACAGCCGGGCGGTCCGGCGCCGCGCACTTGGCGCCGATCATCGTCGGCAGCGAGTAGCCGCAATTGCCGAAACTCATCGGCGCGAAGAAGCTCCTCGGCTCCTCGAAGCGCAGGTAGCTGTTGGCGATGGCGTTGATGTTGCCGATGTCGGTCGAGACCATCACGCGCGGCGGCATGGCCTTCTCGAGTTCGCGCAGCACCTGGCGCGGATGCAGGTAGCTGCCGCCGGTGGGCGTCTTCTCGCCCTTGGCCTCTTCGATGGCGTCGAGGCTGAATTGGTCACGCTCGTGGGTCCAGCCGTCGAGCTCCTTCTCCCAGGCATCCTTCTCTTGCCGGATCTTCGCGGCGCGATCGGCCTTGGTGGCGTCGCAGGCGAGCGTCTTGCCGTCGAGGCGCTGGAGCAGCGCCTTCGCGGTGGCCTTGGCATCGCCGTGGATGCCGACGGTGATCTTCTTCACCAGGCCGAGGTTGGTGTGATCGGCTTCGACCTGGATGATCTTCGCGTCCTTCGGCCAATAGTCCATGCCGTGCTGCGGCAGCGTGCCGAAGGGGCCCATGCGCGAGCCGAGCGCGATCACCACGTCGGCCTGCGCGATCAGCTTCATCGCCGCCTTCGAGCCCTGGTAGCCGAGCGGGCCGGCCCACAGCGGGTGGCTGGCCGGGAAGGAGTCGTTGCGCAGGTAGCCGTTCGCGACCGGCGCGCCCAGGCGTTCGGCCAGCGCCTTGCATTCCTCGACCGCGTCGCCCATCACCACGCCGCCGCCCGAGAGGATGACCGGGAACTTAGCCGTGGCCAGCAGTTCGGCGGCCGCGTCGAGGCTCTTCTCGCCGCCGGCGCCGCGCTCCACGCGCATCGGCTTCGGGATCTCGCAGCTGATCTCGCCATAGAAATAGTCGCGCGGGATGTTGAGCTGCGTCGGGCCGTTCTCGGAGATCGCGCGGTCGAAGCAGCGGGCGGTGAACTCGGCCATCCGCTTCGGATTGACGACGTGGCCCTGGTACTTGGTGAACTCCTGGAACATCGGCAGCTGGTTGGCTTCCTGGAAGCCGCCGAGGCCCATGCCCATGGTGCCGGTCTCGGGCGTGATCATCACGACCGGGCTGTGCGCCCAGTACGCCGCCGCGATGGCGGTCACGCAGTTGCTGATGCCGGGGCCGTTCTGCCCGATCACCACGCCGTGGCGGCCGGAGACGCGCGCATAGCCGTCGGCCATGTGCGCCCCGCCCTGCTCGTGGACCACCGGAACCAGGCGGATGCCGGCCGGCGCGAAGATGTCCATCGCGTCCATGAAGGCCGAGCCCATGATGCCGAACATGTCGGTCACGCCGTTGGCGACCAGGGTCTCGACGAAGGCTTCGGACGGCGTCATCTTCTGCACGCCGGTGACGGCGGCGCGAACGGGCGTGGCGGGGGGTTGCTTGGTCATGGAAGAGGTCTCCTGAGGTCGTGGATGCTGACGCAGTTTCTCGAAAGTTGGAACCAGGGGTTCCGGAATTCGTACCGGCGGAATATAGGACTGCACCGGGCCGGCGTCAAACGAAATTCGAAAAATCGGGACGATTTGTCCTATTTTTTGTAAAAAGACTATGATCGGCGCCCATGAAAGTCGTCAACACCGATCTGAAGTCCGAGGGTTTGGAGCTCAACGGCGACACGCCCACCATGCGGCTCTTCGCCCTGCTCGAGGTCATCGCCGCCAAGGACCAGCGCTATGCGCTGCAGGACCTGGTCGAAGCCACCGGCCTGCCCAAGCCGACCCTGCACCGCATGCTGCAGCAGCTCGAAGCCGCCGGCCTGCTGCGACGCGAGGGCGACAGCCGGCTCTACGGTGTCGGCACGCGGCTGCGGCGCCTGGCCGAGAACCTGCTGCTGAACGACAGCCACCACGGCGCGCGCCACGCGGTGCTGCGCCATCTGGTCGAGGAGATCGGCGAGAGCTGCAACCTCACCGCGCTCGCGGGCAGCGAGGTGGTGTACCTGGACCGCGTCGAGACCGCGGCGCCGCTGCGCTTCTACCTGCACCCGGGCTCGCGCGTGCCGGTGCATTGCTCGGCCAGCGGCAAGATCTTCCTGGCGCAAATGACGCCCGCGCAACGGCGGCGCCTGTTGGCCAACGCGCCGTTGGAGGCCTACACGCCGAAGACACTGACCGACTTCGAACAGATCGAGCGTGAAGTGCAGCGCGTGCGCAAGGACGGCTTCGCGCTCGACGACGAGGAGTTCCTGCCTGGCCTGCTGTGCATCGCGGCGCTGGTGCCGAGCGCAAGCGGGCCTTCGAACCTCTGCGTCGCGGTGCAGGCGCCGGTGATGCGCCTCAGCATGGACAAGGCGAAGCAGCTGCTGCCCGCGCTGCAGCGCGCCGCGCAGGCGCTCGCCCGCATCGACGCAGACATCGACGCCGAGCGCGCACCCGAACGAAAGAACGCATGACAGACACTGCCGCACTCAAGCCCGACCGCCTGCTGAGCGTGCGCGAAGTCTTCGGCATCGACAGCGACCTGATGGCACCGGCCTTCAGCGAGCGCGACGACCACGTGCCGGAGATCGACGCGGTCTACCGCTTCAACCCCGACGTGACGCTCGCCATCCTCGCCGGCTTCATGCGCGACCGCCGCGTGATGGTCCAGGGCTTGCACGGCACCGGCAAGTCGACCCACATCGAGCAGGTCGCCGCGCGCCTCAACTGGCCTTGCGTGCGCCTCAACCTCGACGGCCATATCAGCCGCCTCGACCTGGTCGGCAAGGATGCGGTGGTGCTGCGCGAAGGCCAGCAGGTCACCGAGTTCCAGGAAGGCATCGTGCCCTGGTCGCTGCAGCGGCCAGTGGCGCTGGTGTTCGACGAGTACGACGCGGGCAGGCCGGACGTGATGTTCGTGATCCAGCGCATCCTCGAGCGCGACGGCAAGTTCACGCTGATGGACCAGAACAAGGTGCTGCGCCCGCACCCGTTCTTCCGCCTGTTCGCGACCGCCAACACGGTCGGCCTGGGCAACCTCAACGGCCTCTACCACGGCGCGCAGCGGCTCAACCATGCGCAGATCGACCGCTGGAACATCGTCGCATCGCTCAACTACCTGCCTGCCGGCGAAGAGATCGCGATCGTGCAGGCGCGCGTGCCCTCGCTCGCCGACGAGGCGGGGCGCACGATGGTGCGGGCGATGGTCGCGGTGGCCGATCTCACGCGCAAGGGCTTCGCCGCGGGCGACCTGTCGACGCTGATGTCGCCGCGCACCGTGATCACCTGGGCCGAGAATGTCGAGATCTTTCGCGACCCCGCGCTCGCGTTCCGCCTCTCTTTCGTCAACAAGTGCGACGAGGCCGAGCGGCCCCTGGTGGCCGAGTACTTCCAGCGCTGCTTCGACCTTGAATTGAAGGAGTCGCACCAGCTCTCGGACCATCGAGGATGAGTGAAGCGCAGCGGCTCGCGAGGCAGGAACAGCAGGTCGCGGAGCTCTGCGCAGGACTCGTGCGCGCCTACAGCGGCGAGCCCGATTTGCACTTCCGCGGCCGGCGCCTGCACCGCGGCCGCCAGCCCCTGCCGTGGTTCGCGCCGCACCTGCATCCCTCCCCCGACATCGACGACTTCGCATCCTTTCGCGGCGCGGCCGACGGGCTCGCGCTGCGGCTCACCGTGTCGGATGCGGCGCTGCATGAAAGCCTGCGGCCCGAAGAGCCGGTCGAACGCATGGTGTTCGAGATGCTGGAGCAGTTCCGCGTCGAGGCGCTCGCGCCCGAAGCCATGCCGGGCATGCGGCACAACCTGCGCCATCGCCACGAACAGTGGTCGCTCTCCTTCCACCATTCGGGGCTGACCGACACCGCGCGCGGCCTGCTGCTCTACGCCGTGGCGCAGATCTGCCGCGCGCGCGTCAGCGGCCAGCAGGTGGTCGAGCAAACCGAGGACATGCTGGAAGCCACGCGCTTCGCGCTCTCGCCCCTGATCGGCCACCCACTCGCGGGCCTGCGCCGCGACCGCGCGGACCAGGCCGCCTATGCCGTGCACGCGCGCGCCATCGCACGCACCGTGGCCGCGATGCTGCACTCGGCCGGCGACGAACACGAAGCCGCGCGCGAGGCCGAGACCGACGACAAGCGCAGCGTCTTCAGCCTGGTCGCCGACATGGACCAGGAGATCGTCGAACGTTTCACCACCGCCGTCTCGGGCCGCAGCGCGCTGCTGGACGATGCCGGCGGCGCCTACCGCGTCTTCACCAGCGACTACGACCGCGAGCACGCGGCCGCGTCGCTGGTGCGCAAGGACTTGCTCGGCGAGCTGCGCGACAAGCTCGACCGCCGCATTGCCGGCCAGGGCGTCAACATCGCGCGGCTCGCACGCGAGCTGCGTGCGCTGCTGGCCGAGCCCACGCGCGACGGCTGGGACGGCGCGCAGGAAGAAGGCCTCATCGACGGCCGCCGCCTCGCGCAGCTGGTCGCCTCGCCGACCGAGCGGCGCCTGTTCCGCACCGAGCGGATGGAGCCGGTGGCCGACTGCGTCGTGAGCTTCCTGATCGACTGCTCGGGCTCGATGAAGGAGCATGCCGAATCGGTCGCGATGCTGGTCGACGTGCTGGCGCGCGCGCTCGAACAGGCCGGTGTGGCAAGCGAGATCCTGGGCTTCACGACCGGCGCGTGGAACGGCGGCCGCGCACAGCGCGACTGGCTGCGTGCCGGCAAACCGGCGCACCCGGGGCGCCTCAACGAACGCTGCCACCTGGTCTTCAAGAGCGCCGACACGGCGTGGCGCCGCGCGCGCCCCGCGATCGCGGCACTGCTGAAGGGCGACCTGTTCCGCGAAGGCGTCGACGGCGAAGCGGTGGACTGGGCCTGCGCCCGGCTGAACGCGCGCGCCGAGGAACGCAAGCTGCTGCTGGTGATCTCCGACGGCTCGCCGATGGACAGCGCCACCCACCTCGCGAACGACGCGCACTACCTCGACCATCATCTCAAGGACGTGGTCGCGCGGCACGAACAGGCCGGCCGCATCGAGATCGCGGGCATCGGTGTCGGCCTCGACCTGAGCCCGTACTACAGCCGCAGCCACGTGCTCGATCTCGCGGCCTCCACCGGCAACCCGGTGTTCCGCGAAGTGATCGCGTTGATGGCGGGGCAGTACCGCCACTGAGGCCCGTCGCGGCCTATGCGCGACACCGAACAGACGGCGCGTTCACATCCTGTCACATTGGCCCGATGCGGCTCTTTCGGCTGCGTACGACGCAATAACAGGAACAGACATGAACTACGCAAAATACGTGATGCCCCCGCTGCTGATGCTCGCGATGCTCGGACTGGGCGCTTGCACCGGCCCGATGGGCCCGCAGGGAAACCAGGGAAGCCCCGGCTACACCGGCGCCAAGGGAAACACCGGCAACACCGGATACACGGGCGCGCAGGGTGAGACCGGCAACCAGGGGAATACCGGGAACACCGGCGCCACGGGCGAGACCGGCAATCAGGGCAACACGGGCTACACCGGCGCGCAGGGTGCGACCGGCAATCAAGGCAACACCGGCGCAACGGGCGCCAGAGGCAACACGGGCAACACCGGTTCAGGCGGCGGCGGCAGCACGGTCGTCGTCGTACCGCCACCGCCCACGCGCTGAGCGGATGCGCTGGCGCGGCGCGGGCCTCTATCTACGGGCTATCTACGAGCTTCGTCGTAGACCAGCGGCACGCGCTTGACGTTGCACAGCAGTTCGTAGGCGATGGTGCCGGCCTGCCGGGCGACCGTGTCGACCGGCACCTGCGTGCCCCAGAGCTCGACCGGGCTGCCGACGCCCTCGCCGGGCAAGTCGCTCAGGTCCACCGTCATCATGTCCATCGACACGCGGCCCAGCGTGCGCGTCAGCCGGCCGCCGACGGCCGCGGGCGTGCCGGTGGGCGCGCTGCGCGGATAGCCGTCGGCATAGCCCATGGCCACCAGGCCGACGCGCGTCTTGCGTGCGGCAGCGAAGCTCGCGCCGTAGCCGAGCACGTCGCCGGGCTCGAGCGTGCGTTCGGCGAACACCTCGCTCTGCAAGTGCATCACGGGCCGCAGTTCGTTCGCATCGCCCGGGACGGGGTTGGCGCCGTACAGCAGGATGCCGGTGCGCGCCCAGTCGCTGTTGGCCTCGGGCCAGGCCAGCACGCCGGCCGAATTGCTGAGGCTGCGCTCGCCCGGCAGCCCAGCGGTGGCGGCGTCGAACGCCGTGACCTGTTCGCGCGTCAGCGCCGCATCGGGCTCGTCGGCAGAAGCGAAGTGACTCATCAGCGTGAGCCGCGCGAGCTTGCCGCTGGCCGCGAGCCGCGCGTGCGCATCGCGCACCGCGTGCGGCAGGAAGCCCGCCCGGCGCATGCCCGAATCCACCTTGAGCCAGACGACAAGATCCCGCACGGCGGCAGGCGCCTGTTCGATCATGCGCAGCTGGTCGGCATGGTGCACCACGGTCCACAGACCGTGTGCGTGCGCGGCCTCGAGCTCACGCATCGAGAACGCGCCTTCGAGCACCAGGATCGGCGCGCGGATGCCGCCGGCGCGCAGTGCCAGCGCTTCGGCCAGGAAGGCGACGGCAAAGCCATCCGCCTGGTCGGCCAGCGCCTGCGCGCACCGCAGCGCGCCGTGCCCATAGGCATTGGCCTTGAGCACCGCCAGCACGCGCCCGCCATGGCGCCGGCACGCCAGCGCGTGGTTGTGGCGCAGCGCAGCGAGATCGATCAGCGCGCGCGCGGGACGGTCGTTCACGCGGAAGCTCCGGCCGGACCCGCGCGCACGGGACGCTGCTTCGGCTGCGGCAGGTAGCGGTCCATCGCGAGGCCATCGGTGCGGATCTCGGGCCGTCGTCCCATGAGCTGATCGGCCACCAGCTTGCCGCAGCCGCAGGCCATGGTCCAGCCCAGCGTGCCGTGGCCGGTGTTGAGGAACAGGTTGGCGTAAGGCGTGGCGCCGACGATCGGCGTGCTGTCGGGCGTCATCGGCCTGAGGCCGGTCCAGAACGAGGCGCGCGGCAGGTCGCCGCAGGGGAACAGGTCGGTGATCACGCGCTCCAGCGTCTCGCGCCGGCGCGGGTTCAGGCGCAGGTCGAAGCCGCCGAGCTCGGCCATGCCGCCGACGCGGATGCGGTCGTCGAAGCGCGTGACCGCGACCTTGTAGGTCTCGTCGAGCACGGTGGACTGCGGCGCGGCGGACGGGTCGATCAAGGGCACCGTCAGCGAGTAGCCCTTGACCGGGTACACCGGAATGTCCAGTCCCAGCGTTGCCGCGAAGTCGCGCGAGTAGCTGCCGAAGGCGAGCACGTAGCGGTCGGCCCTGAGCACCTCGCCCGCCGGGCCGCCCAGGCGCACGCCGGCGATGCGGCCGCCCTCGGTGAGCAGGCCTTCGACGCCCTGGTCGAAACGGAAATCGACGCCGAGCCCGCGCGCGATCTCGGCCAGGCCGCGCGTGAACAGGTGGCAGTCGCCGGTCTCGTCGTTCGGAAGCAGCAGGCCGCCGGCCAGCAGATCGCCGGTGCGCGCCAGCGCCGGCTCGACCGTCGCGAGCCGGCTGCGGTCGAGCAGCTGAAATGGCACGCCGCATTCCTGCAGCACGGCCACGTCGCGCTGCACGGCATCGAGCTGCGCCTGCGTGCGGAACAGCTGCAGCGTGCCCTGCGTGCGGTGCTCGTAGCGCACGCCGGTTGCGGCGCGCAGTTCGCGCAGGCAGTCGCGGCTGTACTCGGCCACGCGCATCATCCGCTCCTTGTTGATCGCGTAGCGCTCGGGCGAGCAGTTCTTCAGCATGGCGGCCATCCAGCGCAGCTGGAACAGGCTGCCGTCGGGCCGGATCGACAGCGGCGCATGCTTCTGGAACATCCACTTCAGCGCCTTGAAGGGAATGCCCGGCGCGGCCCACGGCGTCGAGTAGCCGGGCGACACCTGGCCGGCGTTGGCGAAGCTGGTTTCCTCGGCGGGGCCGTGGCGGCGATCGACCAGCGTGACCTCCGCACCGGCGCGGGCCAGGTAGTAGGCGGTCGTGACACCGATGACACCGCCGCCCAGAACGATCACTTTCATGGCAAGACCCCTTCGTTGCAAGAGAAGAGTCAAGCGTATTCATCCATATGCCATAAACTTCACTGAAATATCGACCAATCCCGGTGTTTTCTACCGCCATATGACCGAACTCGACCGCATCGACCGCAAGATCCTCGACATCCTGCAGCGCCAGGGGCGCATCTCGATGACCGAGCTGGCCGAACAGATCGGCCTTTCGACCTCGCCCTGCTCGGAGCGCGTGCGGCGCATGGAGCGCGAAGGCGTGATTACCGGCTACCACGCGCGCATCGACCCGCAGGCCGTCGGCAAGACGCTGCTGGTATTCGTGGAGATCACGCTCTCTTCCAAGTCGGGCGATGTGTTCGACAAGGTGCGCAAGGAGCTGCTGCACGTGCCCGAGGTGATGGAATGCCACCTGGTCTCGGGCGGCTTCGACTACCTCGTCAAGGCCCGCCTGCGCGCGATGAGCGACTACCGCAACCTGCTCGGCGACCTGCTGAAGAAGCTGCCGGTGACGGCCGAATCGCACAGCTATGTGGTGATGGAAGAGGTCAAGGAAAGCCTCTACCTGCCGATGGACCGGTGACTCAGGGACCGCCGCGGCGGTAAGCCCCCGGCGCGCTGCCGGTCCACCCCTTGAATGCGCGCTGGAACGCGGCGCTGTCGGCAAAGCCCAGGTCGAAGGCCAGCGTCGCCAGCGGCACCGCGCTGGTGTTCAGCCGCACGATCGCCGAATCGCGGCGCAGCTCGTCCTTCAGCGACTGGAACGAGGTGCCTTCGCCCGCCAGGCGCCGCTGCAGCGTGGAGGCCGACATGTGCAGCGCATCCGCGGTGGCGACGAGGTCGGGCCACGCGGGCTGCGTGTGCTGGAGATGGTCTCGCACGCGCGCGCTGACCAGGTCGTCGCCGCGTCGGGGCACGATGACCTGGCTTTGCGCATCGACCAGGAAGGCGCGCATCGCCGCTTCGTTGCGGCGCACCGGATCCGCCAGCCGCGCGGCGTCGAACCACAACGCCGAATGACGGCATTCGAACTGCAGCGGCGCAGGAAAGACCTTGGCGTAGCTGCCTGCATAGCTCGGGCTTTCGAACGCGAAGTCGAAGCGCGCGGCGGGCAGCTGCCCACCCGCCAGCCAGGCCAGCACGCGCCAGAAGATGCGCAGCAGGAGTTCGTGCAGGAAGGCCGGGCGGGCGAGCGACGGATCGGCGAAATGCAGCGCCAGCCCCGCGAGCCCGCCGTCGCGCACGGGCGCCAGCACCACGTCGTCCTGCAGCAGGCGGAAGGTGTGGGCCGTGCGGCGTATCGCCACCTCCAGCGTGGCGGCGCTGACCGCCGAACGCATCATCAGCGCGAGGCTGCCCTGCCTCATGGGACGCGACAGGAAGCCGAGGCACTCGTCGTCGAGGCGCTCCATCAGCAAGCGGAACAGCGCGACGTACTGGTCCGCCGTCACGCGGGCGCCGGCCTGCGCCAGCAGTTCGGGTGCGATGCCCGCATCGGCCAGGAAGACTTCGCACGCCTCGCCGCGGGACTGCACGCCGGACACCATGCCCTGCACGAAGGCGATCGGGATCGTGACCGGCGGGCGCAGCATCAGGCGGCAGGAAGTCGTGGGTTGAGGTCTTTTGCCATGGGATCGACGCAATGCGCAATCGCGCGCACGGCCGCCGTTTTCTACCATGGGCACACAGAAAAAGAGGCCACGGATTCCCGCGGTCGGATGGAGACGAAACCCATGTACCTCACCCAAGCCCTGCACCGGGCAGTGCAACAGCATCCCGATCGCCTTGCCGTGCGCTTCGGCGATCGGCAGAGAAGCTTTCGCGCGTTGGCCGATCGCGTGGCACGCCTGGCCGGCGCGCTGCAGAAGCTCGGCATGCAGGCCGGCGATCGCGTCGCGATGCTGTCGCTCAACTCCGACCGCTATTTCGAATACCAGATGGCGGTGCCCTGGGGCGGCGGCGTGCTGAACCCCTGCAACTTCCGCTGGACGCCGGCCGAGATCCTGTATTCGCTGGACGACTCGGGCTCGACCATCCTGCTGGTCGACGAGACCTTCCGCCCGGCCGTCGAACAGTTCCGGCGCGATGCACGCACGCTGCGCGAGGTGATCTATTGCGGCGACGGCGATGCGCCGGCCGGCATGCACGGCTACGAAGCGCTGCTGGCCGAGGCCCAGCCTGCGACGGACGTGCTGCGCCGCGGCGAGGATCTCGCCGGCATCTTCTACACCGGCGGCACCACCGGATTCCCCAAGGGCGTGATGCTGAGCCACATCAACCTGTGCAGTTCAGGCCTGGCCGGGCGTACCGAGGGGGTGGCCACGCCGGGCGGCACCTACCTGCATGCCGCGCCGATGTTCCACCTGGCCGACATGGGCGTCGCGGTGGCGCACTGGATGGAAGGCAACGCGCACTCGATCATCCCGGCCTTCAATCCCGAGCACGTGCTCGACGCGATCGCACGCGACCGCGTCACCCACGTGCTGCTGGTGCCGACCATGATCCAGATGCTGGTCGACCATCCGTCGATGAAGAAGCCGCGCGACCTGGGCTCGCTGCAGACGGTCATCTACGGCGCATCGCCGATCTCGGAAGCGGTGCTCGAACGTGCAATGGCGGCGCTGCCCGGCGTCGGTTTCGTGCAGGCCTACGGCATGACCGAGCTGTCGCCCATTGCGACCGTCAACCCGGCCTGGTACCACACGCCCGAGGCGCGCAAGCTCGGCAAGCTGCGCTCCGCCGGGCGGGCCAGCTACGTCACCGAGGTGCGCATCGTCGACCCCGAGGATCGTGAGGTTCCGCGCGGCACCGTCGGCGAGGTCGTGGTGCGCGGTCCCAACGTGATGCAGGGCTACTGGAACAAGCCCGAGCTGACGGCCCAGGCGCTGCGCGACGGATGGATGCACACCGGCGACGGCGCCTCGATGGACGAAGACGGCTTCATCTTCATCGCCGACCGGCTGAAGGACATGATCATCACCGGCGGCGAGAACGTCTACTCGGCCGAGGTCGAGAACGCCCTCGCCCAGCATCCTGCCGTGGCGGCCTGCGCCGTGATCGGCGTGCCGAGCGCCGAGTGGGGCGAGTCGGTGCATGCGGTGGTGGTGCGCAAGGCCGATCACACGATCTCGGCCGAGCAGCTGATCGCGCATTGCAAGGCGTCGATCGCGGGCTACAAGTGTCCGCGCAGCGTCGACTTCGTCGATGCGCTGCCGTTGTCGGGCGCCGGCAAGGTGCTCAAGACCCGGCTGCGCGAACCCTTCTGGCAAGGCCGCGAGCGCGCAGTGGCATGAAATTCAAGGAGTCCTCCATGAGCCGTGATGTCTTCGTCGCCGGGGTCGGCATGATCCCCTTTACCAAGCCGGGCGCCAACGAGCCCTATCCGCAGATGGCCGCGAAGGCCACGCGCCAGGCCCTGGCCGATGCGGGCATCGGCTACGAGCTCGTGCAGCAGGCCTACGTGGGCTACGTGTACGGCGACTCGACGGCCGGCCAGTGCGCGGTGTACGAGGTGGGCATGAGCGGCATTCCCATCGTCAACGTCAACAACAACTGTTCCACCGGATCGACCGCGTTGTTCCTGGCCCGGCAAGCCGTGGCGAGCGGCGCCGCCGAGTGCGTGCTGGCCCTCGGCTTCGAGCACATGAACCCTGGCGCGCTCGGTGCCGTGTTCAAGGACCGGCCCAGCCCCTTCGAGCGCTTCGACAAGGCCACCGACGAGCTGGTCGACGAGCGCGAGATCCCACTGGCGCTGCGCTACTTCGGCGGCGCCGGCCTGGCCCACATGAAGCAGTACGGCACGCAGCTGTCGACCTTCGCGAAGATCCGCGCCAAGGCCAGCCGCCATGCCGCGAACAACCCGCTGGCGCTGTTCCGCAGCGTGGTCACCGAAGAGGAGGTGCTCGCCACGCCGGTGATGTGGCCGGGGGTGATGACGCGGCTGATGGCCTGTCCGCCGACCTGCGGCGCGGCCGCGGCGATCGTCTGCTCGGCCGATTTCGCCGGGCGCCACGGCCTGGGGCGCAGCGTGCGCATCAGGGCGCAGGCGATGACCACCGACCGACCGGTCACCTTCGAGGCGCGCGACATGCGCGAGGTGGTCGGCTTCGGCATGGCCCGCGCGGCGGCGCAGCAGGTCTACGAAGCGGCCGGCATCGGCCCGCAGGACATCGACGTGGTCGAGCTGCACGACTGCTTCGCCCACAACGAGCTGATCAGCTACGAGGCGCTCGGCCTGTGCCCGGAGGGCGGCGCCGAGAAGTTCGTCTGCGACGGCGACAACACCTACGGCGGCGCCGTCGTCACCAACCCGTCGGGCGGACTGCTGAGCAAGGGCCATCCGCTGGGCGCGACCGGCCTGGCGCAGTGCTACGAACTCACGCACCAGCTGCGCGGCACCGCCGATGCACGGCAGGTCGAAGGCGCGCGGCTGGCCCTGCAGCACAACCTCGGACTCGGCGGCGCGTGTGTGGTGACGCTGTACGAACGCGTCTGAGAAAGAAGCAAGGAAAACTCATGATCGACAAGAAGTGGATCGGCCACGAACTGCCCGCCTCGGTGCTGCCCATCGAGCGCAGCCGGCTGCAGTTCTTCGCCAAGGCGATCGGCGAAACCGATCCCGTCTACACCGACGCAGCCGCGGCGCGCGACGCCGGCTATCCGGACCTGCCTGCGCCGCCGACCTTCCTGTTCGCGGCAGAACTGGACTCGGGCGCGTCCGAGCGCCTGCTCGCGGACCTGCAGATTCCGATCGCCAAGCTGCTGCACGGCGAGCAAGGCTTCAGCTACCACCGGCCGGCGTGCGCAGGCGACACGGTGACGGTGCGTTCGACCATCAGCGACATCTACGACAAGAAGAACGGGACGCTGGAGTTCGTCGTCAAGACCTCGCGCGCGACCAACCAGCGCGACGAACTCGTGGCCGAGATGCGGACGGTGATCGTCTGCCGCCACTGACCGGAAACCTCATGAACCCCATCACATTCGACACCGTGCAGGTCGGCGACGAACTACCGCCGCTGCAACACCCGGCCGTGGACCGCACCCGGCTGGCCCTGTTCGCCGGCGCCTCCGGCGACCACAACCCGATCCACATCGACACCGATGTCGCGCGCCGCTCCGGCATGCCCGATGTCTTCGCGCAAGGCATGCTGGGCATGGCCTGGATCGGCCGCCTGCTCACCGCCTGGGCGCCGCAGAGCCGGCTGCGCCGCTTCGACGCGCGCTTCCAGGGCATCACGCACCTGGGCAACGCGATGCGCTGCAGCGGCCGCGTGATCGAGAAGCTCGACCACGAGGGCGAGCGCTGCGTGCGCATCGCGCTGCAGAGCGCCAACCAGTTCGGCCAGACCAAGATCGTCGGCGAGGCGCTCGTCGCGCTGCCTTGAACCCCTTCAGGAGACACAACCCATGACACGAAAACTCGAAGGCAAGGTCGCCCTCATCACCGGCTCGGGCCGCGGCATCGGCCGCGCCATCGCGCTCAAGCTGGCCGGCGATGGTGCCCGCATCGTCGTCAACGACCTCGATGCCGAGCCGGCGCAGGAAACGGTCCAGGCGATCCGCGAGGCCGGCGGCGAGGCCGTGGCCTGCGTCGGCAACGTCACCGCGCCGGACTTCGCGGAGCGCTTCGTCGGCACCGCGGTCGACGCGTTCAAGGGACTGGACATCCTCGTCAACAATGCCGGCTACACCTGGGACAACGTGGTCCAGAAGATGAGCGACGAGCAGTGGTACGCGATGATCGACTGCCACCTGACGGCGCCCTTTCGCATCCTGCGCGCCGCGCAGCCGGTGATCCGCGCGCTCGGCAAGGCCGAGACCGAAGCCGGACAGCGCGTGATGCGCAAGGTGGTCAACATCTCGTCGGTCGCCGGGCTGTTCGGCAACGCGGGGCAGATCAACTATTCGGCGGCCAAGGCCGGCATCGTCGGCATGACGCAGACGCTGGCCAAAGAATGGGGGCGCATGAACGTCACCGTCAATTGCGTGGCCTACGGATTCATCCAGACCCGGCTGACCGGCAGCGCGGCCGACGGGGCGACCGCGAACATCGATGGCCGCGACATCAAGGTCGGCATCAACCCCGAGCTGATGGCGGCGATGGAGCGCAGCATTCCGCTGGGCCGCGGCGGCACGCCCGACGAGGCGGCAGGCGCGGTGTACCTGCTGTGCATACCCGAGTCCGACTACGTGAGTGGACAGACGCTGATGTGCAGCGGCGGCTTGACCGGCATTTGATGAACATCGGAAACGCCATGCTGCCCCAACTCTTTCGCCACCGATGGATGGACGACGACATCGAGGCCTTCCGCGACCAGGTGCGCCGCTATGTCGTGGGCGAGCTCGCGCCCCGTCTCGACGGCTGGCGCCGCCAGGGCTTCATCCCGCGCGAGGTGTGGCGCCCATTCGGCGAAATGGGTTTCCTGCTGCCCGAACTCGAAGAGACGCATGGCGGCGCGGGCGCGTCGCTGGCCTACCAGCTCGTGGTACAGGACGAACTGTCGAAGGCCGAGCTGCCGGGCACCACCGCCGTGCACACGATCGCCTCGCACTACATCCTCGACTACGGCACCGACGCGCAGCAACGGCGCTGGCTGCCGAAGCTCGCGAGCGGCGAGATGCTGGCCGGCATCGCGCTCACCGAACCGGGCTGCGGCTCGGACCTCAAGGCGCTGCGCACACGCGCACGGCGCGACGGCGACGACTACGTGATCGACGGCGCCAAGACCTTCATCACCAACGGCTTCACCGCCAACCTGCTGGTGCTGGCGGTGCGCACCGGCGAGGCGGGCAGCCGCGGTGTGTCGCTCGTGGTGCTGGAGACCGAGGAATTGCCGGGCTTTCGCGTCGGCCGGCGACTCGAGAAGCTCGGCCAGCATGCCTCCGACACGGCCGAGCTGTTCTTCGACGGCGTTCGGGTACCGGCCAGCCACCTGCTCGGCGAGAAAGAGGGCATGGGCTTCGTCCAGCTGATGAGCCAGCTGCCCTTCGAGCGCTTGCTGATCGCGGTGCCGGCGGCTGCGGCGATCGAGCGCGCCGTCGAGCTGACGGTGGACTACACACGCCAGCGCAAGGCCTTCGGCCAGCCGCTGGCCGACTTCCAGAACACGCGCTTCAAACTCGCCGAATGCGCCACGCTGGCGCATGTGGTGCGCAGCTTCGTCAACGACTGCATCCAGCGCCTGCTCGACGGCACGCTCGACGACGAGGCCGCCTACATGGCCAAGTGGTGGTGCACCGAGCAGCAGTGCAAGGTGGTCGACGAGTGCCTGCAGCTCTTCGGCGGCTACGGCTACATGGCCGAGTACCCGATTGCGCGGCTCTATGCCGATGCGCGCGTGCAGCGCATCTACGGCGGCGCCAACGAGATCATGAAGGACCTGATCGCGCGCAAGCTGTGCGCTTGAGGGTTCAGGGGCCCAGTTGCCGGTAGAAGTACGTGGTGTCGCACAGACCGCCGCCCGGCAGCAGCGCGTAGCCGGGAATCACGCCGCAGCGCTGCCAGCCAAGCCTTGCATAGAGCCGCTCGGCGTCGCCGCTCGCGGTATCGAGCACCAGCAGCGAAGCGCCGCAGGAACGCGCCACCTCTTCGGCCGCGTGCATCAGGGATTCGCCCAAGCCCTGCCGGCGCGCCCGGCGGTGCACGAGCATCTTCGCCAGGTCGGCGCGGTGCGGCTGGTTCTCGGCTTGCGCCAGCATCAGTTGCACGGTTCCGACGATGCCGCTGGCATCTTCGGCCACCAGCAGCGCGCGCTCTCCCTGCGCGACACCGTCCGCCACGCCGCGCCAGAACGCCAGCGCCCGGGCCCGGGACAAGGGATGCATGAAGCTCACGGACGCGCCGCCTTCCACGCAGTCGATCAGCACGTCGGCGAGCGCCTGCGCCTCTTCATCGGTCACGGCTTCCAGCCGGCGAATGCGGGGAAGGTCTGCAATCATGTCATCTCCAGGAAGTCGGTGCGCCTGTGATCACGACCGCATAGCGCGCCGGTTCGCGCGTGGGGTTGTAGTAGCTCACGGGGCGGTCGAGCACCATGGCCGCGCAGTCGCCGGCGCCGAGGCGATGACGCTCGTCGCCGACCGTGAGTTCGATGGTGCCTTCGAGCACCCACACCTGCTGGTGCATCTGCGGTTCGCGCGCAGCAGTCTTGTAGGCCACGCGCGCCTTGGGCGGGAACGCCACCTCGACGATCTGGATCGGCGAGCCGACGCCGCTTGGCGACACGTTCCTGCGCACGTAGCCGGAGTGAGGATCGCGCCACAAGGGCTGCTCGGCCAGGCGCGCGACCGGATGCGGCGCCGGCTCCGGCGCCTCGAAGAGCGAGGCCAGCGAAACGCCCAGGCCGGTAGCCAGTTTTTCCAGCACCACGGCGGTCGGGCTGCTTTCGCCGCGCTCGATCAGCGAGATCATCGAGCGGCTGACACCGCAGTGCGCGGCCAGCGCATCGAGCGAAAGGCCGCGCGCGGCGCGCAGGTCGCGCACGCGCTGCGCGATGCGGTCGTTCAGGTCGGCGGGCGCTTGTTCCTTCATGATGGAGAAAATATCCACCATATTGGATTGACGGTCAAGCGATTCGGTGACCAAGGTCGTCGCCTTTCTCGAAGCACCGGCCGGCGAGACCATCACCCATGGCCGGATCGCCAAGTCCCTTCCCTTGACCGCCACCGCACGGGAAGTCGACGCCGCCTGCGCCGCCAATGTGCTCGCGGTCGCTGCTGGGCCTGGAAGCCGCCGTTCAGGACGGCTCGTCGCCGGCTTGCCGCGACCAGCGCCAGTCGGCGATCTCGGGCATGTCCCGGCCGTGGCGCCTGATATAGGCGTGATGCTCGAGCAGACGATCCCGCAGATGCTGCTGCACATGACCGGCGTCGTCTCTCACGCGCGGCGAGCGGTCGATGGCGTCGGCCGCCAGATGGAAGCGGTCGAGCCGGTTGAGCACGGTCATGTCGAAGGGCGTGGTGGTGGTGCCTTCTTCCTGATACCCGTGCACGTGAAAGTTGTCGTGGTTGGTGCGTCTGTAGGTCAACCGATGAATCAGCCACGGATATCCGTGAAAGGCGAAGATGACCGGCTTGTCCTTCGTGAAGATCGAATCGAAGGCCGCGTCGGGCATGCCGTGCGGATGCGCCGAAGGCGATTGCAGGGTCATCAGGTCGACCACGTTGACCACCCGGATCTTGAGCGCGGGCAGCTGCTTGCGCAGCAGATCCACGGCGGCGAGCGTCTCGAGCGTGGGCACGTCGCCTGCGCATGCCATGACCACATCGGGCGCGCCGTCCTGATCGTTGCTGGCCCAGGTCCAGATGCCCATGCCGACGCTGCAATGGCGCACGGCGGCGTCCATGTCCAGCCACTGCGGCTCCGGCGGCTTGCCCGCCACGATCACGTTCACATAGTCGCGGCTGCGCAGGCAGTGATCGACCACCGAAAGCAGCGTGTTGGCATCCGGCGGCAGATAGACGCGCACCACCTCCGCCTTCTTGCTGATGACGTGGTCGATGAACCCCGGGTCCTGGTGACTGAAACCGTTGTGGTCCTGCTGCCAGACGTGGCTCGTCAGCAGGTAGTTGAGGGATGCGATCGGCCGGCGCCAGGGAATCTGCCGCGACACCTTCAGCCATTTCGCGTGCTGGTTGAACATCGAATCGACGATGTGGATGAACGCCTCGTAGCACGAGAAGAAGCCGTGGCGCCCGGTCAGCAGGTAGCCCTCGAGCCAGCCCTGGCAGAGGTGTTCGCTCAGCACTTCCATCACGCGACCGTCCGGCGCGACATGGTCGTCACCGGGCAGGATCTCGGCGGTGGAGGTGCGGTTGCTGACCTCGAAGAGCGCGCCGAGGCGGTTCGATGCGGTCTCGTCGGGCCCCATCACGCGAAAGTTGCGCTCGGCCCCGTTGATGCGCATCACGTCGCGCAGGAACATACCGGTCACGCGCGTGGCCTCGGCCCTCACGGCACCGGGGGCCGGGACGGCAACCGCATAGTCCCGGAAGTCCGGTACCTTCAGGTCCTTGAGCAGCAAGCCGCCGTTGGCATGCGGATTCGCGCTCATACGGCGCGCGCCCCGTGGCGCGATGGCCGCAATGTCGGCGCGCAGCCTGCCGCCCTCGTCGAACAGTTCCTCCGGGCGGTAGCTGCGCATCCAGTCGTCCAACAGGCCGACATGCGCCGGCGCGTCCGCGAAGCCGGCGAGCGGTACCTGGTGCGCGCGCTGGGTGCCCTCCATGGGAACACCGTCGATGATCTTCGGCCCAGTCCAGCCCTTGGGCGAGCGCAGCACGATCATCGGCCAACGGTGCCGCCGGCTGAAGCCATCGGCGCGCGCTTGCGTCTGGATCGCGCGGATCACGTCTAGCGACGTGTCCAGCGCAGCCGCCATCGATCGATGCATCGCCTCGGGCTCATGCCCCGAGACGAATTGCGGCTCGTAGCCGTAGCCGCGCATCAGTTGGGTCAGTTCCTCGTCGCCGATACGCGCCAGCACCGTGGGACCCGCGATCTTGTAACCGTTGAGATGCAGGATGGGGAGAACGGCACCGTCGTGTGCGGGGTTCAGGAACTTGTTCGAATGCCAGCTTGCCGCGAGGGCGCCGGTTTCCGCCTCGCCGTCGCCGACCACGCAGCAGGCCAGCAGTTCGGGATTGTCGAAGACGGCACCGTAGGCATGCAGCAGCGAGTAGCCCAACTCGCCCCCCTCGTGGATGGACCCCGGCGTTTCCGCCGCAACGTGGCTGGAGATGCCGCCCGGGAAGGAGAACTGCTTGAAGAGGCGCTGGATGCCCTCGGTGTCGCGCGCAACCTGCGGGTACACCTCGCTGTAGGTGCCTTCGAGGTAGGTGTTGGCCACGACACCAGGCCCTCCGTGACCCGGGCCTGCAATGAAGATCGCGTCCAGATCGCGTGCCTTGATGGCCCGGTTCATGTGGGCGTAGATGAAGTTAAGGCCCGGCGTGGTGCCCCAATGCCCGAGCAGGCGCGGCTTGATGTGCTCGAGGGCGAGCGGCTCTCGCAGCAACGGATTGGCCAACAGGTAGATCTGGCCGACCGAGAGGTAGTTGGCTGCGCGCCACCAGGCGTCGAGCAGGGCGAAATCGTCTTTGGACATGGCTGCTTTCAGGAAGAGGTCGCACCCCTCTTCTAGAAGGTCGACCGCGTGTTGTCTGTTCGCTGGCGGACGGACTACCAGAGGTTCTTGCCGTCGATCACCGAAACGGGCGCCTCCGCCGCATCGAAATCGTCGATGAGACGCGCATTGACGCCGATGCGCCGCGTCTTCTGGTCCCAGCTGCCGTCGCGCTCGAAGGCCGGGCTGTCGGTGTACGTCGTGCATCCGCACGCGGGGCAGAAGTGGTGCGCCACCAGGCGCGTCTGCCAGCGATAGATCGCATCGCCGCCGCCCGAGAGTTCGACATGGAGCTGCTCGGGCCGGTAGTAGGCGTACAACGCGCCGCGCTTGGCGCAAATGGAACAGGTGCAGCGCGTGAGCTGCTGCGGGATCTCGCCATCGATGCGGAACCGGGTGTTGCCGCAATGGCAGCTTCCTGTGATGGTCATGGTCTTCACCACGTGTTCAGTGCGCGAGGCTCGGGTCGATGGCCTCGGCCAGGGCGATGCTGTTGCCGTCCGGGTCCTTGCGGCATGAGAGTCATTCGACAATTGCTTTTGTCGAATCACGCTACTCGCCGGGAGCCCGGCCGCTTGTAGGGCAAGGCCGGTTGTCCCTATCAGGATGCGGCTGCGTCCTCGCTGCGCGCGCCCAGTCCCAGATAGGTGTCGATGATGCGTCTGTCGTGCAGCAGCTCCTTGGCCTGCCCCTGCAGCGCGACCGCGCCCATCTCGAGCACGTAGGCGCGATCCGCCACCTGCAGCGCGGCCCGCGCGTTCTGCTCGACGAGCAGCACCGACACGCCATGCCGGCGCAGCGAGGACACCACCTGCAGCACCTCGCGCACGATGAGCGGCGCGAGGCCGAGCGAGGGTTCGTCGAGCATCAGCAGCCGCGGGCGCGCCATCAGCGCACGGCCGATCGCGAGCATCTGCCGCTCGCCGCCGGACAGCGTGGATGCGAGCTGCGCGCGCCGCTCTTCGAGGCGCGGGAAGATGCCGAACACTTCCTTCATGCGCGGGCGCTGGTCGCGCTCGCCGCGCCACCAGCGCGAGAAGCCGCCCAGGAGCAGGTTGTCTTCGACCGACATCTCGCCGAAGAGCTCGCGCTTTTCGGGCACCAGCGCGACGCCGCGCGCCACCATCGCTTCCACGCTGGTGCGCGCCATGCGCTCGCCGTCGAGCACCACCTGGCCGCGCGAAGGCAGGAGGCCCATCGCGGCGCACAGCAGCGTGGTCTTGCCGGCGCCGTTCGGGCCGATCACGGTGACGATTTCGCCGGTGTCCACGCGCAGGTCGATGTGATGCACGGCCTCGACCGCACCGTAGGACACGCAGAAGTCTTCCAACTGCAGCAAAGGTTGTTGGCTCATGCCGCCTGCCCCACGAGCGCTTCTTCCGCCGGTTCATCGACGCCGCCGAGGTAGGCATCGAGCACCTTCGGATTGGCCTGCACTTCCAGCGGTGTTCCGCGCGCGATCACCGCGCCGAATTCCAGCACCGTGACGCGGTCGGCGAGGTTCATCACGAACTCCATGTCGTGTTCGACGACGAGAATGCCGAGCCCTTCGGCACGCAGTTGATCGAGCAATGTGGCGAGCGCGCGCTTCTCCAGGTGGCGCAAGCCGGCCGCCGGCTCGTCGAGCAGCAGCACGGCCGGATGGCCTGCCAGCGCACGCGCGATCTCCACCACGCGCTGCTGGCCGAGCGCCAGCGAGCCCGCCGGAACGTCCGCGAACTCGCCGAGCCCGCAGCGCTCCAGCTGACGGCGTGCCTGGGCGAGCAACGCAGCTTCCTCGGCGCGGTCGAGCCGCAGCATCGAAGCGATCCATCCGCGCTTGCCGCGGCGGTGCGCGCCGAGCGCGACGTTCTCGATCACGCGGCGCTGGCCGAGCAGGCGCACGTGCTGGAAGGTGCGGCCAAGCCCCAGCGCCGCGAAGGCGCGAGAGGGCTGGCCGGCCATCTGCCGATCCATGAGCCGCACCTCGCCCGACGTGGGATCGTCCACGCCCGAGATCATGTTGAAGAAGGTGCTCTTGCCGGCCCCGTTCGGCCCGATCAGCGCATGGATCTCGCCGGCCTTCACGTCCATGTCGACCGCATCGTTGGCCACCAGGCCGCCGAAGCGCTTGGTCACCGCTTTCGCCTGCAGCACCACCTGCCCGCGCGGCGGCAATGCTGTTTCTGGCAGCACGAGCGTGCTGCGCGGTTCGCTCGGCGTCGCGGGCCGCAGGAAGCGGCCGCCGAGGCGCGCCACCGTCGGCCAGAGGCCGTCGGCAAAGCGCTGCAGCACGAACAGCATCAGCAGGCCGAACACGATCACCTCGAAGTTGCCGCTCGAGCCCAGGAGGCGCGGCAGGATGTCCTGCAGCTGTTCCTTCAGGAGCGTGATCAGCGCCGCGCCGAGCACCGCGCCCCAGAGATGGCCGGCACCGCCGACCACCGCCATGAACAGGTACTCGATGCCGATGTTGAGGTTGAAGGGCGTCGGGTTGATGAAGCGCTGCAGGTGCGCATAGAGCCAGCCCGACAAGGCCGCCAGCAGCGCCGCCAGCACGAAGACCTTGATGCGGTAGCGGCCGGTGTCCACGCCCATCGATTCGGCCATCACGCGGCCGCCTTTCAGCGCGCGGATGGCGCGGCCTTCGCGCGAATCGAGCAGGTTGTGCAGCGCCCAGAGCGCCAGCAGCAGCACGCCCCAGATCACGAGGCCCAGCGAGCGCGGCGATGCGAGCGAGAACCCGGCCACCACGATCGGCGGCACACCGGCCACGCCGGTGTGGCCGCCCAGAAACTCCAGGTTGCCGAACAGGAAGTAGAAGCTCAGGCCCCAGGCGATGGTGCACAGCGGCAGGTAATGGCCGGAGAGCCGCAGCGTGATCGCGCCCAGACCCCAGGCGATGACGAAGGTGACCACGATGCCGAACAGCAGGCCGATCCACGGCAGCAGCGCCGGGCTCACCACGCCGCCGATCGCGGCGCTGACCATCGGCGAGGTGCAGACCCACGCCGTCGCGTAGGCGCCGCTGCCGACGAAGGCCGCCTGGCCGAAGGAGGTCATGCCGCCCACGCCCGTCAGCATGACGAGGCCGGCCGCGACCAGCGCGTAGAGGCCGATGTAGGCGAGCACCGTGACCGAGAAGTCCGGCAGGAAGCCCCATGCCGCCGCGAGCGCGACGACGAAGGCCAGCGTCAGGTGCCGGCGCGTCATTCCTCGTCCTCCACATGGCGGCTGCTCAGCGAGCGCCACCAGAGCACCGGGATGATGAGCGTGAAGACGAACACCTCCTTGAAGGCGCTGGCCCAGAACGACGAGAAGGCTTCGAGCTGCCCGACGATCAGCGCGCCGACCAGCGCCAGCGGATAGCTGGCCAGGCCGCCGACGATCGCGGCCACGAAGCCCTTGAGGCCGATCAGGAAGCCGGTGTCGTAGTAGATCGTCGTCAGCGGTGCGATCAGGAGACCCGAGACGGCGCCGATCGCCGCCGCGAGCGCGAAGCTCAGGTCACCCGAGAGGCCGGTGGGAATGCCCATCAGCCGCGCGCCGACCCGGTTGATCGCGGTGGCGCGCAGCGCCTTGCCGACGATCGATCGCTCGAAGAAAAGGAACATCAGCACCACCAGCGCGGCAGTGACCGCGACCACGACCAGCGACTGGCCGGTGATCGCCACGCCGCCCAGGTCCAGCCGCAGCTCCGAGAAGGCCGGCGTGCGCGAACCTTCGGCGCCGAAGAAGAGCAGCCCGAGCCCGACCAGCACGCCGTGCAGCGCCACCGAGACGATCAGCAGCGTGAGCACGGTGGCGTCGGCCAGCGGCCGGTAGGCCAGGCGATAGAGCAGCGGACCCAGCGGCACGATCACCGCGAGCGCCGTGAGCGTCTGCATCAAGAGCGATTCGGGCCGCAGCAGAAGGACCAGCGCGGAGGCGATCAGCGGGAACACCACGCACCAGGCGATGGTCGAGGCCCAGTCGACCGCGGCGCCGCGCTTCCAGCGCCACAGCTCCACGGCCAGCGCGGCGACGGCCAGCGCCAGCAGCAGCCACAGCGTGGCCGGCACCCGGCCGGCCTGCAGCGCCACCACCGACAAGGCGCTGAAAGCGACGAATTCGCCCTGCGGAATGAAGATCACGCGCGTGACCGAAAACACCAGCACCAGCGCCAGGGCCATGAGCCCGTAGATCGCGCCGTTGACGATGCCGTCCTGCCCCAGGATCAGGGCGATTTGCAAATCCATGCATCCACTCCGACGCAGAGCGCAAGGCTCCGATTAACTCAAATGCTCCCCTTCCAGAAACACCGCGGAACCGGCTTAGCCGGGCCGCTGGTGTTGCCCCCGGCGAGGGGGTGGGCGGCTACACGAAGTGAGCCAACCTGGGGGCGAGCGTCAGTCAGTCCTGTGGTTGGTATTTCCAGGCCCCGTTCTCGATCTTGACCATCACGCGCGCGCGCTGGTCCAGACCCAGGTGGTCGGTCGCCGACATGGTGAAGATGCCATGGGCACCGGGCATGTCCTTCACCGATTCGAGCGCATCGCGCAAGGCCGCGCGGAAGGCCGGCGTGCCGGGCTGCGCCTTCTTGAGCGCGGCGGGAATCGCGGCGCTCATGAGCAGACCCGCATCCCAGGCGTGGCCGCCGAAGGTGGAGACGCTGCCCTTGCCGTTGGCCGCCTCGTAGGCGTTGACGTACGAGAGCGCCGACTTCTTCAGCGGATGCGAATCGGGCAGCTGCGTCGCCACCAGCATCGGGCCTGAAGGCAGCAGCGTGCCTTCGACGTCCTTGCCGCCGACGCGCAGGAAGTCGGCGTTCGCGACGCCATGGGTCTGGTAGATCTTGCCGGTGTAGCCGCGCTCCTTGAGCGACTTCTGCGGCAATGCGGCCGGCGTGCCGGAACCGGCGATCAGCACCGCATCGGGCTTGGCGGAGATCAGCTTCAGCGTCTGGCCCGTGACGGAGGTGTCGCTGCGCGCGTAGCGCTCGTTCGCGGTTACCTGAAGTTTCTTGAGCGCAGCGGCCTTGCCGAACTCCTGGAACCAGCCTTCGCCATAGGCATCGGAGAAGCCGATGAAGCCGACCGTCTTGACGCCGTTGGCCGCCATGTGCTCGGCGATGGCCAGCGACATCATGATGTCGTTCTGCGGCGTCTTGAACACCCACTTGCGCTTGTCGTCCATGGGCTCGACGATGCGCGCCGAAGCCGCCATCGAGATCATCGGCACCTTCTCTTCGGCGACCACGTCGATCATCGCCAGCGAATTGGGCGTGACGGTCGAGCCCAGCACGATGTCGACCTTGTTCTCGCTGATCAGCTTGCGCGTGTTCGACACTGCCGCGGTGGTGTCGGACGCGTCGTCGAGCACGATGTAGTTGATCTTCTGGCCGCCGATGGTCTTGGGCATCAGGCCGATGGTGTTCTTCTCGGGGATGCCGAGCGAAGCGGCCGGGCCCGTGGCCGACAGCGTGACGCCGACGTTGATGTCGGCCTGCGCGGCAAAGGCCATCGCGCACAGCAGCGCCACGCCGAGGCGGGTGAATGATTTCATGAAGGTCTCCACTGGTTGAAAAAATCGGGCCGGGCTCAGCGTTCGTCGAAGGACAGCACCACGCGCTCGGTCAAGGGATGCGCCTGGCAGGTCAGGATGAAACCGCCCGCCACCTCATTCTTGTCGAGCGCGAAGTTGCGCTCCATCCGCACTTCCCCTTCCAGGAGTTTGGCACGGCAGGTGCCGCACACGCCCGAGGTGCAGGAGTACGGCACCTCCAGCCCCGCCGAAGAAGCGGCGTCGAGGATACTCGGCTGGCCCTTGGCGTAGGGAATCTCGCGGCTCAGGCCGTCGCGCACGATGGTGATGCGCGCCTCTTCGGCATCGCCGGGCTGCGGCTCGTGCACCACGGCGCCGACCGGGCCGGTGGGCTGCGCGACGCCGAAGCGCTCGATGTGGATGCGCTCCTCGGGCACGCCGGCCGCCAGCAGCGCCGCCTCGGCCTCGTCGTTCATCTGGAACGGTCCGCAGACGTAGACGTGGTCGATGCCGCCCGCGGGCACCAGGCCTTGGAGGAACTCGGCGATCTTCTCGCGGTTCATCACGCCCATGTTGATCGGCACGTCGGTGTGCTCGTCGGAGAACACATGCTGCAGCGCGAGCCGCGTCATGTAGCGGTTCTTCAGGTCCTCGATCTCTTCCTTGAACATCGTCGAGCGGAGCGCCCGGTTGCCGTAGATCAGCGTGAAGCGGGCGAAAGGCTCGCGCGCCAGCACGGTCTTCATGATCGAGAGGATGGGCGTGATGCCGCTGCCGCCTGCGATGCCGACGTGATGGTGGTGCGCCTCGGGTTCGATCGGCACGAAGAAGCGACCCTGGGGCGCCATGACCTGCAGCGTGTCGCCCGGCTGCAGCGAGCTGTTGATCCAGTTGGAGAACACGCCGTCGCGCACCTTGCGCACGCCCACGCGCAGCTCGCCGTCGTCGACGCCGGCGCAGATCGAATAGGAGCGGCGCAGGTCCTGGCCCTCGATCTCCTTGCGCAGCGTGAGGTACTGGCCCTGCGTGAAGCCGAAGACCTCCTGCAGTTCCTTCGGCACGTCGAAGGAGACGATCACGGCTTCTGCCGTGTCGGGTTCGATCCTGCGCACGCGCAGCGGATGGAAGTCGAAGCTCATGGCGGTGGGTGCTCAGATCGGCTTGAAATGTTCGAAAGGCTCTCTGCACGCGATGCAGCGGTAGAGCGACTTGCAGGCGGTGGAGCCGAAGGCCGACAGGCGTTCGGTGTGGTCACTGCCGCAGCGCGGGCATGCGACCTTGTCGGCCACGGCAGGGCGCCGCATGAAGCGGATCGGCACGGCGGCGCCCACGGGGCCGGTTGGTCCGGGCGGCGCGATGCCGTACTCGGTCAGCTTGCGCCGGCCTTCGGCACTGATCCAGTCGGTGGTCCAGGCCGGTGCGCGCCGCAGCACCACGTGTGCGGGGCCCAGGCCGGCTGCATCGATCGCATCGAGCACGCTGCGCTCGATCACCTCGGTGGCCGGACAGCCGGAGTACGTCGGCGTGAGCACGATCTCGAGTCCGTCGCCTTGCGGCAGCACCTCGCGCACGATGCCCAGGTCGCACACCGACAGTGCCGGCACTTCGGGATCGAGCACCGTGTCGAGCACCGCCCAGGCGCGCGCGACGCGGGCCTCGTCCGCAGGCGTCAGGCGCGGCAGCGCGCTCACCACACGCCTCCGGGGTAGGCGCGCTGCAGGTGCTGCATCTCGGCCAGGATGTAGCCCATGTGCTCGCTGTGCACGCCGCGCTTGCCGGTGCTCAGGAATGCCGATTCGGCCGGCACCGCGAGCGTCGCCTCCTCGAGCACGGAGCCCATCTCGGCGAACCAGGTTTCGCGCAACTCGGACCACGCCGGGCCGAGGCCGCTGGCGCGGGCTTCCTCGTCGACCGCGTCCGAAGCGAAGAGTTCGGGCACGAAACGCCACAGTTCCTTCAGCGCGGCGTTCATGCGCGCATTCGATTCCGCGGTGCCGTCGCCCAGGCGCACCACCCAGTCGGCCGAATGCTGCTGGTGGTAGCGCGCTTCCTTGACCGCCTTGCCGGCGATGGCCGCGACCTCTTCGTCGCTGGACGTCGCAAGCCGCTCCCACAGCAGCTTGAGCAGCGTCGCGACCATCGCATTGCGCAGCACGCTGAAGGCGAAGTCGCCGCGCGGCAGCTCGACCAGCGTCGCATTGAAGTAGTCGCGCTCGTCGCGCAGGAAGGCGAGCTGGTCTTCGTCGTGCGCGCGGCCTTCGATCTGGCCGGCGCGGGTCAGCAGCGCGCGCGCCTGGCCCACGAGGTCGAGCGCCATGTTGGTCATGGCGATGTCTTCTTCGAGTGCAGGCGCGTGGCCGCACCATTCGCCCAGGCGCTGGGCCAGGATCAGGCACGTGTCGCCGATGCGCAGCAGGTACTGCACGTCGGCGCGGCGGTCGAGTTCGATGGAGGCTTGCATGCGGGGGCTCACATGTGGTCGACGGACTTGGGCAGTTCGTAGAACGTCGGATGCCGGTAGACCTTGTCTTCCGCCGGATCGAAGTACATGGTCTTGTCGCCCGGGTCGCTGGCCACGATCTGGTCGGAGCGCACCACCCACACGCTGACGCCTTCCTGGCGCCGGGTGTAGACGTCGCGCGCCATCTGCAGCGCCATCTGCGGGTCGGGCGCGTGCAGGCTGCCGCAGTGCTTGTGGTCCAGGCCCGCCTTGCTGCGCACGAACACTTCCCACAGCGGCCACTCTTGTTCGGTCGTCATGCGGCCTCCTTCATTTGGTTCTGCTTGCGTGCATGGGCCAATGCGGCTTCGCGCACCCACGCACCCTCTTCCCAGGCCTTCACGCGGGCGCCGAGCCGTTCGCGATTGCAGGGGCCGTCGCCGGCGATGACCCGCCAGAACTCGCTCCAGTCGATGGGCCCGTGGTCGTGCGCCTCGCGCTCCTCGTTCCACTTGAGTTCGGGATCCGGCAGGGTCACGCCGAGCACCTTGGCCTGCTCGACCGCGGCGTCGATGAACTTCTGGCGCAGGTCGTCGTTGGAGAAACGCTTGATGCCCCAGCGCATGGACTGCGCGCTGTTGGGCGACTGCTCGTCGGGCGGGCCGAACATCATGATCGAGGGCCACCACCAGCGGTTGACCGCGTCCTGCACCATCGCCTTCTGCGCCTCGGTGCCGTGCTGCATCATCGTCAACAGCGCCTCGTAGCCTTGGCGCTGGTGGAAGCTCTCCTCGCGGCAGATGCGGATCATCGCGCGCGCATAGGGCGCATAGGAGCAGCGGCAGATCGGCACCTGGTTCATGATGGCCGCGCCGTCGACCAGCCAGCCGATGGTGCCCATGTCGGCCCAGGTGAGCGTGGGGTAGTTGAAGATCGAGCTGTACTTGGCCTTGCCGCTGTGCAGCGCGTCGAACATCTGGTCGCGCGAGGTGCCCAGCGTCTCGGCGGCGGCGTACAGGTAGAGGCCGTGGCCGCCCTCGTCCTGCACCTTGGCCAAGAGGATGGCCTTGCGCTTCAACGTCGGCGCGCGGCTGATCCAGTTGCCCTCGGGCAGCATGCCGACGATCTCGGAGTGCGCGTGCTGGCTGATCTGGCGCACCAGC
>Ga0307515_10001304_pt1 | contig 56606 bp, 45 predicted proteins | sample 17_EM_MG_FD_194513 | JGI IMG/M metagenome (GOLD analysis project Ga0307515, IMG submission 194513) | Populus trichocarpa ectomycorrhiza microbial communities from riparian zone in the Pacific Northwest, United States - 17_EM | ecosystem: Host-associated > Plants > Roots > Unclassified | place...
TGAAAACCGAGAAAGCCCACCCAGGCTACGCGCTGCGCTGCGCCGACTCCGTGCCCAACCGAGGGAAGGGCTCCAGCGAGAAGACGACCTCGACCGGCACCTCGAAGTAGTCGCAGATGCGCAACGCTAGATGCAGGCTCGGGCTGAACTCGCCGCGTTCCAGATAGCCGACGGTTTGGTAGTGCACGCCTAGCGCTTCCGCCAGCTGGCGCCGGGAGACGCCACGTTCGGCCCGGAGCATGGCGATCCGGTTGTACGTGACCTCGCTGCCGCCCATCCGCTCCCTCACACCGCCCGGGCCGCCATGGCCCGCTCGCGCCGCGCGGCCACCGCCGAGCCCGACTCCCGGCGAGCCATCCGCCGGAGCACGATCGGGGCGAGCACGAGGCCGGCCACGGTCCACACGCTGAGCACTCCGAGCGTCTCGAGATGCCGCCACGAGTGGCCGAACTCCACTGCTGCCAGCGCGTCGGGCAGGAACACCGAGCGCAGGCCCAAGCCTAGCCAGTAGACCGGGAAGACCTGGGCGACGCCCTGCAACCAGCCCGGAAAATTGGTGATCGGGTAGAACACGCCGGAGATCGCGATCAGGCCGACGATCGGCAGCATGACCAGCCCGAAACTGCGCGGGCTGTCCAGCAACGAGCCGACGACCGCGCCGATCGGCATGGTGGCGATCAGGCCGAGCGGCACGATCCAGAGCAGGGTCAGCCAGCCGGACGCGTCGATCCGCAGCCCGTCCACCAGGAACAGGCCGGGGAGCAGCTGGATCAGGAAACCGATCAGGGTCATCCCGGAGACCTGCACGACCTTGCCGATCAGGTAGCCGCCCATGCCGTTCGGGGTGGCCTTGGCGCGCAGCAGGGTGCCGTCCTCGCGGTCGCCGACCAGCAACTGGGCGACCATGACCAGCCCACCGAACGCCAGGCTCATGCCGAACGTGCTGGGCAGCGTGCGGGCGCCGAGCGAGAAATCGGTGCCCGGCACCTTCGCGTCGCCCATGAAGAAGATGGTGCCCAGCAGCAGAACGCTGGGAAACAGATAGGTCCAGAGGTCGGTCAGGTTGGTCAGGGTCTGCTTCAACTCGATGCCGCCGCGGGCCAGGCCGGTCCGGACGATCGTGGTGGCCGCGCTCATCGGTTCGTCCCCTCGTGCTCCCGGACCATGGTCATGTAGGTGTCCTCCAGGCTGGTCCGGCGCACCTCGAGCTCGCCGATGTCGTCGCCGTACTGCAGGAAGAGCTTGCGGACGAAGCTCGTGGCGTCGGCGGCCGAGTGCACGTAACGGCTGCCGTCGCGGGTCCAGCGGATCTCGGACTCGCCGGCGACCTGCCGGGACAACTCGTCGGCCGAGCCGTCGGCGATGATCCGGCCGCCGGCCAGGATGACGATCCGGTCGGCCAGCTTTTCCGCCTCGTCGAGGTCGTGCGTGGTGAGCAGGATCGTGGTGTCGTCCACGTCGGTCAGCCGGTGCACCAGGTCGTGGAACTCACGCCGGGCGGCCGGGTCGAAGCCGACCGTGGGCTCGTCGAGAAACAGCAGCTCGGGCCGCCCGACGATGCCGATGGCGACGTCCAGCCGGCGGCGCTGGCCGCCGGAGAGCCGGCCGATCCGCTTGCCCGCGTGCGGGGCCAGGCCGACCACCTCGATCAGGTCATCCACCGGCCACGGCCGGCGGATCTCCGGCGTCGAATAGTCGGCGTAGTAGGTGCCCAGGTGTTTGAGCAGCTCACGGACTCGCCACTTGCCGTGGTCGCGCCAGGACTGCAGCACGACGCCGAGCCGGGCCCGCCAGCGCTCGCCACCGGCCGCCGGATCCACGCCGAGCACCCGGACCTGGCCGGCCGAGCGCATCCGGAAACCCTCGAGGATCTCGATGGTCGTGGTCTTGCCGGCCCCGTTCGGCCCGAGCAGCGCTAGCACCTCGCCGCGCCGGGCCGCGAACGAGATGCCGTCCAGGACGTCCTGGCTGCCGTAGCGCATGCGCAGGTCACGGACGTCGATGACCCGCTCGCCGGCCGGCACCTCGATGCCGGCCTCGAGCGCCCCCGTCAAAGTCATGTTCCCCATGTCCAGCAGAGTATCAAAACCGTAGTAGGTGTACTACATGCTGACGGCTAGCCGACGCATCGACGACGGCGCCGGGCCGCATTCGCGCCTAACGGTGATCGTGTCGATCGCTTCGGCTGGATACCCTGGTGGGATGGGGATCAAGGAGGAGCGGGCTCTCACCACGACGCTGCCTTCCGTGGCCTGGATCCCCCTTGCCCGCGCCCACGCCGAGCGTGCCGACGCGATGACGGCCGGCCATCGCGCCCGCCGCGCCACGGGTGAGAAGCATGCGATCGAGGATTTTCTGTACGACTACTACGGCACCCGCCCGGCAGCCCTGCGCCGCTGGCACCCCGGCGTGGGCACCGGCCTGGCCCCGGCGCCGGTCGGGCTGGCCGAGCACGCGGCCTGGAAGTGGTATCAGACCTATCCCGACGGCGTGGTGACCCTGGACGTCAACGCCTACCTGCAAGTCCGCGGCGAGAGCGTGCGATACATCCACGGCCTGCTCACCGCGACGGCGTCCCGCCCGGTCTTCTCGGGCTGCTTCGGGCTGCACGAGTGGGCGATGGTCTATCGCCAGCCCGAGCACCGGCATCCGCTCCCGCTGCGGCTGGGCCAGGCGGGCACGGACAAGGTGGTCGAGCAGCACCCGATCCGGTGCACGCATTTCGACGCGTTCCGCTTCTTCACCCCCGAGGCGGTGGGGCTCAACCGCTTGCAGCCGACCCGGGCCACCCAGGTCGACCTAGACCAGCCCGGCTGCCTGCACGCGGCAATGGACGTACACAAATGGGCGTCGAAGTTGGGTCCAGCCGTGCCCGGCGCGCTGGCGCTGGACTGTTTCGCGCTGGCCACCGACATCCGCCTGCTCGACATGCAGGCGTCGCCCTACGACCTGTCGTCCTACGGCCAGCCCCCGGTGAAAATCGAAACCCAGGAGGGCAAGACGGAGTACGTGACCCGGCAGCGCGAATTCGCCCGGCGCGCGGCCGCGCTGCGAGCCCGCCTGATCCGCGTCTGCGACGAGCTGCTCGGCCCCGACCTGGCCGCCGAAAACCGGGAAGCGGTGGCCCCCAACAACATCTGAGCGCGTACGCGATCCAGATTAGACAGTGTCGCCCAGGAAGCCGCGCAGGATCCGTTGCCAGGCGGCCGGCTGGTCGAGGTGCGCGTCGTGGCCGGCATCGCTGATGACCGCCTGCTCGACGTCCGGCCGCAGGTCGAGCATCCGGCGCAACTCTCCTTCGTCGGTGTTGCCACGATCCCCACGCACCAAAAGCGTCGGAGCGGTGACGCTCTGCCATTCGTCCCAGCGAGCCGTGTCGGCCACCGCCCGGATCGCCGCCTCCACCACGTCGGCGTCGAACCGCGGCCACCGTCCGTCGGCCCGGACCTCCAGATCACGGGCCCACGCCTCGGCCGTCGGCGTCGCCCCGAGAAAGGCGACGGCGGCAGCCTCATCGGCGAACGGCACCGGCCACGATCGAAACCACGCGCCGAGGCGAGTGGGATAGTCGTCCGCGGAGCCACCCACGCCGCCTTCAAGCATGACCAGCCCACGAACGAGATCGGGCCGGGCGGCCGCGACCAGCATCGCGGTCTGCGCCCCCATCGACTGACCGACCAGGATCGCCGGCTCATCCAGCACGGCGACGACATCGTCGACGAACGGCCGCCGGGACAGATCCGCGGGCCGTCGCGTGCTGTGCCCGTGCCCCCGCTGGTCCAGCGCGATCACCCGATGGTCGGGCAGCAGGGCCTCGGCGGTGGGTGCCATCTCGCTCGCGGCACCGGCCAGCCCGTGCAGTAGCAGCACTAGGTCGCCGCGCTCGCCACCCCGCAGCCCGGACAGCACCACATCCCCACGCCGCACGGTGAATCGTCCCGGGCCCATGCCCCTCGGCTCCCGCTTTGCTCTGCTTCACAACCGGCGACGTCTGCCAGGTTGACCGCGCCGCTTCCTGGACTGAAACCGCGGGCGGGCGGCTCGGCTCAATCGTTGTCGGCGCGGCGGTTTCGCTTGGTTTGGCCGCGGCGCTTCTTGTCTGCGATCCGGCGCTCGACCGCTCCCCGGGACGGGCGGGTGGCGCGGCGGCTGCGCGGCGGCGGAGCGATCGCCCCGGCCACGATGCCGGCCAGCCGGGCGGCCGCCGCCTCTCTGTTTCGCAGCTGCGAACGGTGCTCCGAGGCGGTGACCGTGAGCACGCCGTGCACGAGCCGGGCGCCCAGCCGCTCGACGGCCCGCTCCCGCAGCACCGGCGGCAGGATCTCGGAGCCGGCCAGGTCCCAGGACAACTCGACGCGCGAGTCGGTTGTGTTGACCCCCTGGCCGCCGGGCCCGCTGGCGCGCGAGAAGCGCCAGGCCAATTCGGCGGCCGGAATGGTCAACCGCTCACTGACCCGCACATCGTCCGGCACGCGCACAGCATCCCACCCGGCCCGATCGGCCGCCACGGGGTTAGTGGATCAAGCGGGTGGCCAGGGCGGCTCGGCTGGGGGCGGATTGTCGTCGGTGCGGGTGGCGGGTGGGAGCCAGAGGACGAAGGTGCTGCCCGCGCCGAGGGTCGAGTAGGCGGCGACCTGGCCGCCGTGGGACTCGACGATCTGGCGGACGATGGCCAGGCCCAGGCCCGTTCGGCGTTCGCGGGGGCGGGGCGGATCCGCCGCGGAAAGGCCAACGACACCCGGTGCTGATGGGGCGGCGGGCGAGGTTGGGGCGCCGCGCCAGAAGCGATCGAAGACTCGGGGCAGGTCTTCGGGGGCGATGCCCGGGCCCTCGTCCGCGACCGCCAGCCAGAGCCAGGAGTCGGTGCGGCCCGTCGCGATCGTCACCGGGGCGGACGGCGGGGTCACGCGGATCGCGTTGGACAGCAGGTTTCCCGCCGCTCGGCGCAGGGCGTCGTGGTCGCCGATCACGTGCAGGCCGTCGGTCAGGTCGTACCGGAAACGGGTGGTGCCGAACTCCTCGCCCGCCTCGCGGGCCACCTCGGCCAGGTCCACGTCGGTGTCCGCCAACGCCCCCGCGTCGCGGCGTGCGGTGGCAAGGAGATCCTCGACCAGCCGCGACATGCGGGTGGTGGCCCGGTCCACGACCGTGATCGCGCTGGACTGCTCCGACGGCGTCGCGCCCGGGGCGGTCAGCGACGCGTCCAGGTTGGTTCGGATGATCGCCAGCGGGCTGCGCAACTCGTGCGAGGCGTCGTCGATCAGCTGGCGCTGGGCCTGGAACGCGTCGTCGAGGCGGTCCAGCATCGAGTCGATCGTGTCGGCCAGGTCGCGTAGCTCGTCGCGCGGGCCCTGCAGGTTGATCCGGCGGGACAGGTCGGTGGCCTGGATGTCGCGGGCCGTGCGGGCGATCGCGCCGACCGGGCGCAGCACCCGGCCGGAGAGCACCCAGCCGATGCCCAGACTCAGCACGAACAAGCCGCCCAAGGCGATCAGCGAGTAGTTGCGCAAGTTGTCGAGTGTGTTGAGGTTCACGGCCGACTCGATCTGGCTGATCTCGGCGACTGTGACCTCGCGCACCGGCAAGCCCCGCCGGTATTCCTTGGCCGTCAACTCCGTGATCGGCTTCGGCTGCATGGTCTGGTCCACCGCGAAGTAGGTCACCGCCACGCCGGTGCCGGCCAGCGCGAACAGCAGCGTCGAGTAGACGACCGTGAGCCGGAACCGGATGGAGCGGAACACCTGCGGCTTTCTCACGGCGCCTCGCGCAGCCGATAGCCGCGCCCCACCACGGTTTCGACCCGGCCCTCGCCGAGCTTGCGGCGCAGCGTGCCGACCGTGACCCGGACGGTCTGGGTGAACGGATCCGCGTTCGCGTCCCAGACGTGCTCCAGCAACTCCTCGGCCGGCACCACGCGGCCCGGCCTGGTCATCAGGTATTCGAGCACCCCGAACTCCTTCGGGGTCAGGGCCAGCGGCGAGCCGTGCAGCAGCACCTCGTGGCGTGCGGAGTCCAGGGTGAGGTCGCCGACGGTCAGCACCGAGGAGGTCCCGGCCACGTCGCGGCGCAGCAGGGCCCGGATCCGGGCCAGCAACTCGGCCAGCGCGAACGGCTTCACCAGATAGTCGTCCGCACCCTCGTCCAGGCCGCGGACCCGGTCGTCGAGGCCGCCGCGCGCGGTGAGCATCAGCACGCGTACGTCGGTATCGCCCGGGGTATCCAACTCGCCGCTGCGCAACGACCGGCAGAGCGTGAAGCCGTCGCCGTCCGGCAGGTTGAGGTCGAGCAGCATCAGGTCGTACTCGTTGACGGTCAGCCGCTCGTACGCCGAACCCACGTCGAGCGCCACGTCCACGGCGTAGCCCGTGCGGGCCAGCCCGACCCGCAGCCCCTCGGCCAAGTCCTTCTCGTCCTCCACTACCAGCAGCCTCATCTTCCGATGGTCCCCGGATGCCGGCTGGTCCGACCACTGTGTGGGCAGCTTCATGGCAACTCCACAAGAAGCCGGGTCACGGCAGCCGGGCAAACCAGAACATCGAGGCCAGCGCCGCCAAGCCCGCGAACAACAGCCCGAAGCCGATGAAGCGTGCCGACACGTCCTGGCGTTCCGTCTCGTAGCCGATCGAGCTGCCGATGTCCGCGTACGCGTCGCGCAACTCCTCGACGCTGCCCGCCGCGAAGTAGTTCCCGCCCGTCGCGTCGGCGACCGACTGCAGCGTCTCGCCGTCCACCGGCACCGCCTGGCCGCCGCCCTGACCGCCGAGCGTCCCGTTCTGCGTGCCGAACGAGATCGTGTCGACCGGTACGCCCAGCGCGGTCGCGCCGCCCGCGGCCTCGAGCGGGTCCTGCCCGGCGGTGTTGGCGCCGTCGGAGAGCACGACCACCCGGGCCGGCCGGGTGTCCGCGCCGTCGTCGAGGCCGCGGATCTGGTCCAGCGACGTCGTGATGGCGTCGCCGATCGCGGTGCCCGCCCGGCCGGACGTGCCCTCGGCGAGCCGCTCGATGCCGGCCTCGACGGCGGCCCGGTCGGTCACCGGCGCCACGAACACCGTCGCGTTGCCCGCGAAGCCGACCAGCCCGACGTTGAACTGCTCGGGCAGGTCGGCGACGAACTCGCGGGCGGCGGCCTTCGCGGCGGTGAGCCGGTCCGGGTCGACGTCGGTGGCCAGCATCGACCGGGACACGTCCACCGCCACCAGCACAGTGGCCCGTTCCCGGGGCACCCGCACGTCATCCTGCGGCCGGGCGAAGCCGACCACGAGCAACGCCAACATCAGCAGGAACAGGCTCGCCGGTACGTGCCGGCGCCACTGCGGACGCTTGGGCGCGATCCGGTCGAGCAGCTTGAGATTGGTGAACCGGACGGCGTACTTGCTGCGCCGCCGTTGCAGCACGACGTACGCGATCGCCAATGCCGCGACGGCAAGCAGCAACCACAATCGCGCCGGAGACTCCCAACTCATGCGGCCCCTCCCGGAGCTGTGGGCCGGCGGGCCGCGCGGGCCAGCCGGCGCTGGGCTTGCACGTGGCGGACGATGTCGGCGACCCAGTCCCGGTCGGTCGTCAGGGCCAGCCGGGTGGCCCCGGAGCGGCGCAGGGCTTTCGCGATCGTCAATTGCTGGGTGGCGGCCGCGGCGGCGTACCGCTCGCGGAGCCGGCGGCTGGCCGTTGGCACCTCGCGGCGCCGGCCGGTCTCCGGGTCGACCAGGGTGAGCAGGCCGACGTCCGGCAGTTCGCGTTCGCGCGGATCGGTCACCTGCACCGCGAGCACCTGGTGCCGGGTCGCGAGCCGGCGCAGCGGTTGTTCCCAGGCGGGCGGCTCGGGGCCGAGGCCGTCGCCGTCGAGGCCGTCCAGGAAGTCGGAGACGACCACGATCAGGCCGCGCCGGATCGTGGCCCGGTGCAGGCCGTCGAGCGCGTCGGCAAGCGAGACCGGGTCCGTCGTGGGCGCGCCCCGGGGGACCGCGAGCAGGGTGCGCAACAACCCGAGCAGCGGCGTACGCCCGGCGCGGGCCGGCAATCGGCGTACGCCATCGGGGCCGAGCACGTGCGCACCCAGCCGGTTGCCGGCGCCCGCGGTGAGGAAGCCGATCGCGGCGACCGCGGCGGTGGCGAGCTCGCGCTTCTCGTATTCCGCGGTGCCGAAGTCCATGCTCGCCGTCGCGTCCACCAGCACCCAGGTGGCCAGCTCGCGATCGACGTCCATCTGGCGCACGTGCGGCACCGCGGTACGCGCGGTCACCGCCCAGTCCATCCGGCGTACCTCGTCCTCGCCGGGCCGGTATTCCTTGCTGCCGGCCGGCTCGCTGCCGACCCCGGGCAGCAGCCCCAGGTAGGAGCCGTGCAGCAGGCCGTCGAGGCGGCGGGTGATGGTCAGCTCGAGCCGGCGCAGCCGCCGTTCGGGGGCGAGTTCGTTGATCGAGGCGCCGGCGTTCACGCGGCCACCCCGAGCCCGGGGCCGCGCTGTTCCTGGGCCGGCGCGATGACCGGCAACGGGACGGCGTCGATGATCCGGCGCACCACCGTCTCGGCCGGTATCCCGTCGGCGACCGCGTCGAAGGACAGCACCAGCCGGTGGGCGAGCACGTCCGGCGCGATGTCGAGGATGTCGCCGGGCAGCACATAGTCGCGGCCGCGCAACAATGCGACGGCCCGGCCGGCGGCGACCAGGCCGAGCGTCGCGCGCGGGCTGGCCCCGTACGCCAGCATCGGGGTCAGATCCGGCAGCCCGAACCGGGCCGGGTCGCGGGTGGCCAGCACCAGCCGGACCACGTACTCGGCCAGGGCGTGATGCACGAAGACCGCGCGCGCCTTGGCCTGCAACGCCAGCAGCCGGTCCGGGTCGAGGATCGGCCGGGCCCGCGGCCGGACCCCGCCCATCCGGTAGAGGATGCCCAGCTCGTCGGCGTCGCTCGGGTAGCCGACCACGACCCGCATCAGGAACCGGTCGCGCTGCGCCTCGGGCAGTTGATAGACGCCCTCGCTCTCGATCGGGTTCTGGGTGGCCAGCACCAGGAACGGCTGCGGCACCGGATGGGTCCGGCCGCCGATCGAGACCTGCCCCTCGGCCATCACCTCCAGCAGCGCCGACTGAACCTTGGCCGGGGCCCGGTTGATCTCGTCGGCCAGCACCAGGTTCGCCATCACCGGGCCGAGTTCGACGTCGAACGTCTCCTTCGACGCGCGATAGATCCGGGTGCCCAGGACGTCGGAGGGCACCAGGTCGGGGGTGAACTGGATCCGGTGGAATGTGCCACCGACCGCGATCGCCAGCGTCTCCGCGGCGAGCGTCTTGGCCACCCCGGGCACGCCCTCGAGCAGGCAGTGCCCGCCCGCCAGCAACGCGGTGAGCAACCGTTCGACGAGCCGGTCCTGTCCGACGATCACCTTCTTGACCTCGAACAACGTCTGCTCGAGCAGGCGGACGTCGGCGTCTTCGTGCGTCATCGTCATCTCCTCATCGCCGGGTTGGGGGGTGAGCGCCCGGGCCGTTGGGGGCTGCGCGCCGAGCACCCACCCCGTGCACCAAGCAGAGCAGCGGGGACCGAAAAAGCGCCGAAGCAGGCAGTATGGGAGCCGTGACGTCACCATCCGCGCCGGTCACGACGACCGGCTATCCGTGGCCCATCGAAACCAGCCGCCTTCCGAACGGGCTGCGCGTCGTCGTCAGCGAGGACCACAGCGCGCCGGTTGTCGCCGTGAACCTCTGGTACGACGTCGGCTCGCGGCACGAGCCCGAGGGCCAGACCGGCTTCGCGCATCTGTTCGAGCATCTGATGTTCGAGGGCTCGCAGCACGTCGGGAAGACCGAGCACATGCGGCTCGTGCAGGGCTCCGGCGGTTCGCTGAACGCGACGACGAATCCCGACCGGACCAACTACTTCGAGACCCTGCCGGTCGAACATCTCGAGCTCGCGCTCTGGCTCGAGGCCGACCGGATGGGGGCGCTGGTGCCGGCCCTGACCCAGGAGACGCTGGACAACCAGCGCGAGGTGGTGAAGAACGAACGCCGGCAGCGGTACGACAATGTCCCGTACGGCGACGCGTGGCTGCGCCTGCTGCCGCTGCTCTACCCGCCGGGGCACCCGTATCACCACGCCACGATCGGGTCGATGGCCGACCTGAACGCGGCCGGGCTGGCCACCTTCCAGGCGTTCCACCAGCGGTACTACGCGCCGAACAACGCCGTGCTGACCGTCGTCGGCGACGTCTCGCCGGACGAGGTGTTCGCGCTGGCCGCGAAGTACTTCGGGATGATCGAGCCGGTCGCCGACATCCCGCCGGCCCCGACCGGCCGGCTGACCGGCCCGGCCACCGAGCCGGTCCGGGAAACCGTCACGGGCAACGTGCCGGCGGCCCGGATCTACCTGTCGCACCGCACCCACCCGTTCGGCACGGCCGGCTACGACGCGACGACGGTGCTCGCCACGGTCCTCGGCAGCGGCCGGGGCAGCCGGCTCTACCAGCGGCTCGCCGACGGCTCCCGGATCGCCCAGCCGGACTACATCGGCGCGTACGGCGTCGACCTGGCGCACGCGCCTGCCCCGCTGATCATCACGGCCACGGTCAAGGACGGGGTGGCCGTCGAGACGCTCGAGGCCGGGGTGGCCGAGGTCGTCGCCAGCCTGACCACCGAGCCCGTCACGGACGAGGAGCTGGGCCGGGCCAAGGCGCTGCTGACCACCTCGTGGTGGCGGCAGATGTCCACGGTCGCCGGTCGCGCCGACGCCCTGAGCCGGTACGCGACCCAGTTCGGCGAGCCGTCCGCGGCCGCATACCGGCTGCCCGGCTGGCTGGCTGTGACGGCCGAGGACATCGCCGAAGTCGCCACGCAGACCCTGCAGCCCACCTCCCGGGTGACCTTGACCTACCTCCCGCAGTCTGAATCGGAGCCGACCGCATGACCCTGATCGCCACTCGGCCCGACTCGGGAGTTGCCCGGCCGTACTCGTTCCCGACGATCCATCGCACGTCGGTCGGCGGGGGTCAGGTCATCGCCGCGCACCTGCCGGGCGCCCTGCTCGCGACCGCGTCGCTGCTGCTGGACGCGGGTGCCACCCGCGAGACCACCGGCCGCGAGGGCACCGCGACCGTGCTGGCCAAGTGCCTCGAGGAGGGCACGGCCGCGCGCGACTCGGCCGGCTTCGCGCTGGCCCTCGAGGGGCTCGGCGCCGAGCTGTCCACCTCGCTCGACTGGGACGCGTTCCGGGTCGGCGTCTCGGTCCCGGTCGACCTGCTGCCCGCGGCCGTCGCGCTGCTGGCCGAGGCCGCCCGTACGCCGAAGCTGGACCCCGCCGACGTCCTGCGGGTCCGCGACGACGAGGTCACCTCGTTGCGGATGGAGTGGGCGCAGCCCGGGCCGCGGGCCGACGCGGCGCTGCGGGCCGACCTGTTCGGTGCCGGCGAGCGGTACGGCCGTCCGCTGCACGGCGACCCCGCTTCGGTGGCGGCCGTGACGGCCGACGATGTGACCGAGTTCCACAGCTCGTGGCTGACCCGGCCGGGCGTGCTGCTGGTCGCGGGCGACCTGGACCGCCTCGACCTGGCCGAGCTGGGTGCCGCGGCGTTCGCGGGCGCGGCCGGCGAGCCACTGGTCGCGGCCGGCCCACTCGACGTGCCGATCCGCGACAACCGCCGGGTGATCCTGGTGGACCGGCCGGGCTCGGTGCAGTCCACGCTGCGCCTCGGGCACCGCGCGCCGCACCGGGCCAACCCCGACTACGTGCCGATCTGGCTCGCCGCCACGGTGCTGGGCGGCGCCTTCACGTCCCGGCTGAACCACCTGATCCGCGAGGTGAAGGGCTACACGTACGGGATCCGGGCCGATTTCGCGATGACCCGCCGGTTCGGCCGGTTCGGGGTGAGCACGTCGGTGCAGACCGCGGTGACCGTGCCGGCGCTGACCGACACCGTCGGCGAGATCGCCCGGCTGCGCCTGGACGGGGTGCTGGCGGACGAGCTCGAGGTCGCTCGGACCTGGCGGGCCGGGCAGCTGACGGTCGACATGCAGACGCCCGGCGCGATCGCGGGCGCGCTGGCCACTCTGGTGCTGCACGGCCTGCCGGACGACTACTACGCGACCCTGCGCCAGGAGTTGCTCGACGCGACGATCGAGCAGGTGTCCGCCGCGGCGGCTAAGCACCTGCACCCGAAGGGCCTGACCGTGGTCATCGAGGGGGACGCGGCGCTGGTCCGGGATGAGCTGGTGGCCGCGAACCTCGGCGAGATCGTGGCGGCCGAGCTCTAGTTCGGCCCGGCCTAGCTGCTTCCGCTCTGCTCACCGAGCGGAAGCAGCTAGGCCTGAGCACAACTGACATCGATGTCGGGGGTTGCCGGGACGTGACAGACGCGTTTCAATACGTCCCAGCGCTCACGTGAGAGCGCTCTCACGACTCCTCAGGAGCCCCGATGCCCGCACCCCGGCCCGCCCTCTCCCGCCGCCGCCTGCTCGCTCTGCCCGCCGCCGCGGCCGCCGCGACGGTGGCTGCCCCGCTGCTGGGCTCCGAGCCGGCGAACGCCGCCGGCCGGTACGGCTCCCGGAACCTCGTCGACCCCGCCCTGGCCGCGCCGGTCGCCCGCGCCTACCGCTACCTCGACGTGGTGCAGGACGCCTACGTCAAGGGTGGCGAGCCCCGGCTGCTGCAGTCGTACAACAACGAGAGCGGCCTGCTGACGACCGCCTTCGTCTACGACAACGCGCTAGCCGCGCTGGCCTACCTGGCGAATCCGACGGTCGCGAACGTGCGCCGGGCCCGGCTGATCGGCGACGCGCTGCTCTGGGTGCAGGCCAACGACGAGGCGTTCACCGACGGGCGGGTGCGGCAGGCGTACGCGGCGGGCCCGATGCTCTTCTACGGCGGCGGCCCCGCGTTTCCCGGGCTGAAGCGCGACGACGGCAAGGCCGCATTCCTCTGGCCGTTCGGTTTCGGCGGTTCCGCGACCGGCGACATGGCCTGGACCGGGCTCGCGCTGGCCCAGCTCTACGTCGACACCCGGATCCGCAAATACCTGGATGGCGCGGTGGCGCTCGGCGAGTGGATCGTCGGCAAGACCTCGCCCTATCAGTACGGCGGTTACCACGGTGGCCTGCAGGCGGACGGCGTGACGGCGCAGAAGTGGGCGTCGACCGAGCACAACATCGACACGTACGCGCTGTTTGTGCTGCTCGCCAAGCTGACCCGGGACCGCAGCTGGTCGGCTCGGGCCGCGGTGGCCGGCGACTTCGTCCGGGCCATGTGGAACCCGGCCGGGCAGCACTTCTGGACCGGCACGCTCGGCGGCGCGGGCGAGGACCCGAACCAGATCAACGTCGGCAACATCCCCGAGGACGTGCAGACCTGGGCGCTGCTCGGGCTGCGCGAGCGGCAGTACGACCCGGCCGTCGACTGGGCGATCGACAACTTGTGGAACACCGACCCCGGCCCGCAGCTCTCCGGCGTCGCCTACAGCAGCCAGGCGAAGGCGCTGACCGGCACGGTGCCGGGCAGCGATCTGCCGAACAACCGCGACGCGGTCTGGCTCGAGGGCAACGGTCATGCCGCGCTGGCCCTGCTGAAGCGGGGCTGCCCGGGCGACGCGGCGCTGGCTCGCCGGCTGCTGCACGAGAGCGTCGTCGCGCAGGAGCAGGTCGGCGCCGGGCAGACCGTGGGGCTGACCTCCGACCCGAACGCGGGCCGGCTCTCCGACCCGAACGCCGGTGGCACCTGGACCGGCACGGTGTTGCCGGAACGATCGGGCGTGGTCGCCGCGAGCAGCGCGTTCGACACCGGCTTCGCGTTCGGCTATTTCCAGCGGCAGCACGTCGGTGCCACGTCCTGGTTCGTGATGGCCGGGCAGGGCTTCAACCCGTACCGATGAACTAGGTTTTGTGCCATGTTCACCGAAAACGAGCTGGCGTATCTCGCCGATCAGCGCCTCGGCCGACTCGCCACTGTGCAGCCGAACGGGGCCCTGCAGAACAGCCCGGTCTCGTTCGGCTGGAACGCTGTGACGCAGACCATCGACATCGGCGGTCACAACATGGCCGCGAGCCAGAAGTTCAAGAACGTCGCGAAGGGCAGCCGGGTCGCGTTCGTCGTCGACGACATCAAGTCCGTGCAGCCCTGGCAGGTACGTTGCCTGGAAATCCGGGGCACGGCCGAGGCGATCGTCGATCCCGTCGACTCGGCGGCCCCGGTCGGCGGCGGCCCGATCATCCGCATCCACCCGACCCGGATCATCAGCTGGGGGATCGATCCCGCTGAGCTCACTCTGGGCAAGCGCGACATTTGACCCATTCGTCTTAGCGGCGATTGGATAACCTCGCCATCATGACGATCACCACCTCGCCGCCCGCGACCAAGCCGGCGCGGAAGCGGCTAGTGGTGGTGACGGTCTTTCTCTGGCTGCTCGTGCTGCCCGGCGCGGCCTGGGCGGTCACCCGGCTGGGCGGCTGGGAGCGCGGGCTGGGTGTGCAGCTGTTCGCGTTCACCCCGTACGCGGCGGCCTGGAGTCTGCTGCCCGCGCTGCTGGCGCTCGCGCTGCGGCGCTGGATCACAGCGGCGGTCGCGGTCGCCACGGTCGCCATCTTCGCGGTCACCGTCCTGCCCCGCGCGCTGGTCAACCACGACCGCGGCCCGACCACCGGCGTCGCGCTGCACGTGCTGACCGCGAACATGGAGTTCGGCCGGGCCGACCCGGCGACGATCGTCGGCCTGGTCCGGGACAACGACGTGGCGGTGCTGGCGCTGCAGGAGTTCACTCCGCGCGCGGTGACCCAGCTGCGCGACGCCGGGCTGAACGAGCTGCTCCCCTACTCATCGCTCGGCGACGAGATGGGCCCCTCGGGCTCCGGGCTCTACTCGCGCTATCCGATCACCGGCGCCGGGGTGCGCCGCAACAAGGGCGGCTTCAACCAGGCGTACGGCACGATCAAGCCGCCCGGCGCGACCGCGATCACCCTCGAGTCGGTGCACCCGCTCGCCCCCTCCGACCCCGCGACGCTCGACGGCTGGCGCACGGACCTGGCGAACGAGCCGGGCGCGGGGGACGGAACGCCGCAGATCCTGCTCGGCGACTTCAACTCGACGCTCGACCACCAGCCGCTGCGCGCCCTGATCTCGCGCGGCTACCGGGACGCGGCGGACGCCGACGGCAAGGGCCTGGTCGGCACCTGGGGGCCGTACAGCGGGCATCCCCTGCCGCCCGTGACGATCGACCACGTCCTGGTGGACAAGCGCCTCGGGGTGGGCCACGTGTCGGTGCACGCGCTGCCGAACAGCGACCACCGCGCGGTGCTGGCCGACCTCTGGCTGCCGACCGCTTCCTGACCTCACCCACAAAGCTCGGCGGCTCCGGAACCGCCGAGCTTTGTTCCGCGGCTCAGGCCGGACTGGCGGTCTGGGCCAACCCGAAGGTCAGGGCGTCCGTCAACGCGTGCCAGCTCGCCTCGACGACGTTCTCGTGTACGCCGACCGTCGTCCAGTCGCGGGCGCCGTCGCTGGTTTCCAGCAGCACGCGGGTGATCGCGCCGGTGCCGTGCGAGCCCTCGAGGATGCGGACCTTGTAGTCGGCCAGCTCGAACGACTTCAGCTCGGGGTAGTGCTTCGACAGGGCGGCGCGCAGGGCTTCGTCCAGGGCGTTGACCGGGCCGTTGCCCTCGGCCGTGGCGATCACTCGCTCGCCGCGTACCCGCAGCTTGACCGTGGCCTCCGAGACCACCGCGTCGTCCTCGCGGTGCTCGACCTGCACCCGGTACGACTCCAGCTCGAACGGGCGGACCGGGCCGTCGCCCGGCAGCTCGCCGCGGACCAGCAGCTCGAACGAAGCGTCGGCCGCCTCGAACGACCAGCCCCTCGCCTCCAGCTCCTTGACCTTGCGGGTCACCGCCGTCAGCGTGTCGGGGTGGCCGGCCAGATCCAGCCCGAGCTCACGACTCTTGAGCTCGATGCTGGCCCGGCCGGCCATCTCCGTCACCAGGATCCGCATGTCGTTGCCCACCACCGCGGGATCAACGTGGTTGTAGAGCAGCGGATCCACTTTGATCGCGCTCGCGTGCAGCCCGGCCTTGTGGGCGAAGGCGGCGGCCCCGACGTATGCCTGGTGGGTGTCGGGGGCGATATTGGCGATCTCGGCGAGCGCGGAGGAGACCCGCGTCGCCTTCTCGAGGCATCCGTCCGGTAGGACCTTCAGCCCGAGCTTGAGTTGCAGGTTGCTGACCACGGCGAACAGGTCGGCGTTGCCGGGCCGCTCGCCGTAGCCGTTGGCCGTGCACTGGAAGTGTTCGACGCCCGCCTCGACGGCGGCGACGGTGTTGGCGACCGCGCAGGACGTGTCGTTCTGGCAATGGATGCCGAGCCGGTCGACGCTGACCCCGGCACGTACGACGACGTCGTTGACCGCGGCGGTGATCTGGGACGGCAGCATGCCGCCGTTGGTGTCGCACATCACGACCCGCTCGGCGCCGGCCTCGAAAGCCGCGCGGACCACGGACGCCGTGTAGTCGGGGTCGTAACGGAACCCGTCGAAGAAGTGCTCACAGTCGACGAACGCGCGGCGCCCGTTCGCGACCAGGTGGGCGACGGTGTCCCGGACCATCGCCAGGTTTTCCTCGCCGGTGGTGCGCAGCGCCCGCTCGACGTGCCGGATGTCGGACTTGGCGACCACGCAGACGACCGGGGTCTCGGCGTCGAGCAGCGCCTGCACCTGCGGGTCCCGGGCCACCTCGACGCCGGCCTTGCGGGTCGCGCCGAACGCGACCAGCACCGCGTTCTTGAGGTGCAGTTCGGTCTTCGCACGCTGGAAGAACTCGGTGTCCTTGGGCATCGCGCCCGGCCAGCCGCCCTCGATGAACCCCACGCCGAACTCGTCCAGCAAGCGCGCGACCGCGAGCTTGTCGACGACCGAGTAGCTGATGCCCTCGCGCTGGGCGCCGTCACGCAGCGTCGTGTCGAACACCTGGTAGGTCATGGGGACTCTTCCCTTCTCGGAGCGGGGGTACCTCACACACAACAAAAAGACCCCCCGCGGATGCGGGAGGTCTGCGCGTCGGCGGTGGTCGGCCGGCGCGCTAGGTGCGAATAATCTGCACGGTGTGGGTCACGGAATGAAGCATGCCACTTACGGCGCTCACGGGAAGCGAAGTTCCACGTTTCGGGACTAGGTTTTGCTGGTGAGTGTCGACCCGTACCCCCGGACATTGACCTTCGCCTCGAGCTACAACTTCCGCGACGTCGGCGGCTATCGGGGCCTCGACGCCCGCACAGTGCAGTGGCGCCAGCTGTTTCGCGCCGACTCGCTGCACCGGCTGGCCGGCCCGGACTGGGAGGCCTTCGCCGCCCTGGGCATCAGGACCGTCATCGATCTGCGGCGCGCCTTCGAGGTCGAGCAGACCGGCCGGGTGCCGCAGGCCGAGGGCCTGGTGTATCTGAATCCCGTGATCGAGCACGTCGACTGGACCGAGGTGCCGCACCCGGACGAGATCCGGCACGAACGCTGGCTGGCGGACCGGTATCTGAACTTCACCGAGGACGGCCGGAGCGGGCTCGCGGCCGCGCTGAGCGCGATCGCCGACCCGGACGCCGCGCCGGTGGTGGTGCATTGCATGGCCGGCAAGGACCGGACGGGCGTGGTCTGCGCGCTCGTGCTGTCGCTGCTAGGAGTGTCCGATGACGACATCGCGACCGACTACGCGCTGACCGAGGTGTCGATGGCGTCGCTGACCGCCTATCTGCGGGTGCACAATCCGACAGTGATCGAGGGCAACGACCACATGTTCGACTCGCCGCGCGATGCGATGCTGCTGTTCCTCGCCGACCTGCGCGAACGGCACGGCTCCGTGCCGGGCTTCGTCCGCGAGATCGGCCTGTCCGACCGGCAGATCGCCGCGCTGCGGGCACACCTGTTGACGGCCAGCTGACAGACTTCCGGTCGCGCGCGGTGTGTAATTCCTGACCATGCGTGTCCTGTTCAGCACCTGGCCCGCGCACGGTCACCTGCTCCCGTTGCTGCCGCTGATCCGGGCGGCCGAGCGCGGCGGGCACGACGTTGTGGTCGCGTCCGGTGCCGAGGGGGTCGCCGAGGCGCGCCGCCGCGGGCTGGCGACCTGGGACGTCGGGCCGAGCCGGGCCGAGTCCGACGCGACGTTCCGCGGCCTCGGGATCGACCTGGGCGCGCTACCGCCCGACCGGCGCATCCCGACCGTGGTCGCGGCGATGTTCGGCGCGGCCGCGTTCCGCCGGGCGCAGGAGTTGGTGCCCCGGGCCGAGCAGTGGGGCCCCACCTGACGCTCGGCACGCTCTTCTTCGGCGCCGTGGACGTCTTCAAGACCGCCCTGGCCGGGCTGCGCGAGCTGCCGGTGAACGTGCTCGTCACCGTGGGCCCGGGCGCCGACCCGGCCACCCTGGGTCCGCAACCGCCGAACGTGCTGGTCACCGACTTCTCCCCGCACGCCCTGCTGCTGCCGCACTGCACGGCCGTCGTCACGCAGGGCGGCCCGGCCACGATCCTCGCCGCGCTCTGCCACGGCCTGCCTCACCTGATCCTGCCGCAGGGCGCCGACCAGTTTCTGAACGCGGCCACGGCTCAGCGCGCGGGCATCGCCCTCGTGCTCCAGCCCGCGGAGCTCACCCCGGAGGCGGTGACCGCGGCCGTCCGGCGGTTGCTGGACGACCGCGGTCTCGCGGCCGGAGCGCGAGCGATGCAGGCCCAGATCGCGGCCATGCCCGACGCCGAGATGGTGCTGAACGGGCTCAGATGACCTTGTGCACCCAGCCGAACGGGTCCGCCGCGCGGCCCCGCTGGATGTCCTGCAACTGCTTGCGCAGCGCCTCGGTGACCTCGCCGGGGCCGCCGTCGGCGATGGTGAACTCACCGTCGGGGAAGCGGACCGTGCCGATCGGCGTGATGACCGCCGCCGTGCCGCAGGCGAACGCCTCGCGGATCCGGCCCGAGGCGGCGCCCTCGCGCCACTCGGCGAAGCTCACCTTGCGCTCCTCGACCTTGCGGCCGTCCCGCTGGGCCAGCTTGAGGATCGAGTCGCGGGTGATCCCCGGCAGGATCGTGCCGGTCAGCGGCGGGGTGACCAGCGAGCCGTCGTCGAGCACGAAGACCACGTTCATCCCGCCGAGCTCGTCGATGTATTTGCGCTCCACCGCGTCGAGATAGACGACCTGGTCACAGCCGTGCTCGATGGCCTCGGCCTGGGCGGCGAGACCGGCGGCGTAGTTGCCACCGCACTTCGCCGCGCCGGTGCCGCCGGGCGCCGCGCGGGTGTAGTCGGGCGAGACCCACAGGTTGACCGGCTTGACGCCGCCGCTGAAATACGCGCCGGCGGGCGAGGCGATGACCAGATAGAGATATTCCATCGCCGGGCGGACGCCCAGGAAGACCTCGCTTGCGAACGCGAACGGGCGCAAGTAGAGGCTGCCGTCCTCGATCTGCGGGAGCCACTGCCGGTCGATCCGGATCATCTGGTGCAGCGACTCGAGGAACACCGACTGTGGCAACTGCGGCATCGCCATCCGCTGCGCCGACGCGGCGAACCGGGCCGCGTTGGCGTCGGGGCGGAACATGGCGACCCCGCCGTCGGGCATCGGATACGCCTTCAGCCCTTCGAAGATCTCCTGTGCGTAGTGCAGCACCGCGCTGGCCGGGTCGACCGGGATCGGCGCGCGGGCGTCCACCCGCGGCTCGTACCAGCCTTTGCCCTCCGCGTACCGGATGGTGACCATGTGGTCGGTGAAGATCCGCCCGAAACCGGGGTTGGCCAGCAACGCGCTGCGCTCGGCGTCGCTTACGGGCGCCGGGTTCGGACGGATCTCGAAGTCGAGGTTGTCACCACCGCTCATGGAAAAAGACCTGCTTCCTGGAAGTTTTCAAGCATGGAAGAGCACCCCGTGGTGCCCATGAATTTACCCCGAACGGTCGTTCAACGCCGTCCTCCGGGCGTGCGGCGTCCCCCGCCTCAATGAAAAGGCGGTTTACGCGGAAGGTGAGAAAAGGCTCAGGCGGCCGCGGTGGCGGCGACCCGGTCCCCGACCTCGGCGGTGCGCAGCGGCGCGCCCGGCGTGCGGGACGCGACCTCGGCCGCGACCGCCTCGGATACTCGGCGGGCCTCGTCGGCGTGCCCGAGGTGCTCGAGCAGCAGCGACGCGGAGAGGATGGCGGCAGCCGGGTCGGCGATGCCCTTGCCGGCGATGTCGGGCGCGGAACCGTGCACCGGCTCGAATGTCGACGGGTACTTACGCTCCGGGTTGATGGAGCCGCTCGCGGCCATGCCGATGCCACCGGTCACGGCAGCGGCGATGTCGGTGAGGATGTCACCGAAGAGGTTGTCGGTCACCACGACGTCGAAACGCTGCGGGTTGCTCACCATGAACATGCTGGCGGCGTCGATGTGCTGGTATTCCGTGGTGACGTCGGGGAACTCGGCGGCGACCGCGGCGAAGGTGCGCGACCAGAGGCTGCCCGCCTTGGTCAGCACGTTCGTCTTGTGCACGAGGGTGAGGTGACGGCGCTCGCGGCGCCGGGCCCGGGCGAACGCGTCGCGGACGACCCGCTCGACGCCGTGCCGCGTGTTCAGGCTTTCCTCGGTGGCGATCTCGGCGGGGGTGTCCTTGTGCAGGATGCCGCCGGCGCCGACGTAGAGACCCTCGGTGCCCTCGCGCACGACGACCATGTCGATCTCGCCGGGCTTGAGGCCGGCGAGCGGGCTGGTCGTGCCGGGCCAGAGCCGGGACGGGCGCAGGTTCACATACTGGTCGAAGTCGAAGCGGAGCTTGAGCAGCAGGCCGCGCTCGAGGATGCCCGGCGGGACGCTCGGGTCGCCGACCGCGCCGAGCAGGATGGCGTCGTGCGCGGCCAACTCGTCCTCGATGGCCTGCGGCAGGACCTCGTGGGTGCGGTTGTAGAAGCGGGCGCCCAGGTCGTAGTCGTCGAACTCGACGTCCGGCAGGACGGCCTCGATAACCTTGCGGGCCTCCGCGGTCACCTCGGTCCCGATGCCGTCGCCGGCCACAACCGCGATCCGCGCCACCGTCACGTCGCCCACTCCCTCAATCGGTCCAACCCCGACGAGAGTAGTCGGGTGTCCCGGCCTCCGGTATGCCGGTCCCACTTAATGGACGTTAACGTGCCAGTAGGGGATCTTTGCCGGTGCTGCCACCTACAGCCTGTCGGTGAATCGGTCCGCGACGCGAACAACCCCCGCGGATCGCGGCAACGATCGCGGGGGCTGCTGCGACGAGTACGCGTGGCTCGGTCCCGCCGGGGGTGCATCACCGCCCGAGTAGCGACAGACACGTCACCCGAAGACGAGCCCGCCGTACGGCGCGCGGCAGGACCAACGCTAGCGATGCGGACTAATGTCGCGCAAGACGCATCCCCCGCGTGTCGGCACGAGGATGGTGAGCAGCAGCGACGGGTGTGGCACCATGCGCCGGTGAGTTTTGACCTCGTGGTGTGGGCAATGGACAACACGGACACGCCGGATGCAGTGCGCGCCGCCAATGTACGGTGCGCCCGCGGCGAGCATCCGCAGCGCTCCGCCGACCCGCGTGTCGTGGCCTTCTATGACGCCCTGACCAGCGATTATCCCGACCGCGGCCCGCGCGCCGGGCAGCCCGGCTCGCCCTGGGCCAGTGCCCCGCTGCACGCCGCCGCCGACCACATCCAAATGCGACTGGACGAGAATTGTCCGGATGTCGTGCTCGAAACGATCGAGCGACTGGCCCGCGAGCTCAACTTGGACCTGCTCGACCTGCAGGACGGCACCGTTTATCCGCCGCCGGCGCGGATCCGGTGAAACAAGCTCTTCGCGTCGCGCGCTAGCTCACTCGCCGCGCAGATCCGCGATGCTGGCCCGGGACGAGCCGATCGCCCGCGCCACCGCGGAGAGCAGGTCGGCGTCCACCGAGGAATCCACCGTCAGGGCCATCAGCGCCTCCCCGCCCGCCTCGCGCCGGCCCACCTGCATCGCCGCGATGTTGACCCCGGCCTCGCCGAGCAGCGACCCGATCGCCCCGACCACGCCGGGCCGGTCGACATAGCGGAAGAAGAGCAGCACACCCTCGGCGGTGAGCTCCAGATCGAAACCGTCCACCTCGGTGAGTCGGCGAACCTCCCGGGTGCCGTTGACGGCCATGGTGCCGGCCACACTCACCGTGCGGCCGTCGGGCAAGGCGCCGCGCACGGCCACCTGGGTCTGCAGGTCCGAATTGTGATCGTCGACGACCAGCTCGACCTCGACGCCGCGGTCCTGGGCGAGCTTCGGGGCGTTCACATAGGTGACCCGTTCCTCGACCACCGAGCTGAACAGGCCCTTGGTCGCCGCCAGCTTGAGCACCGCGACGTCGTGCGACACGATCAGCCCGCTCACCTCGACGGTGACGCTGGCCGCCACCCCGCCCGCGACCGCGGTGAAGACCTTGCCCAGCTTCTCGGCGAGCGCCAGCAGCGGCCGGACGTCCTCGTCCACCACGCCGCCGGACTGCACGTTCACCGCGTCGGGGACGAACTCGCCCTGCAGCGCGAGCTTCACGTTGCGGGCCACCGAGAGGCCGGCCTTGTCTTGCGCCTCGGCAGTGGAGGCACCGAGGTGCGGCGTGACCACCACGTTGTCGAACTGGAAGAGCGGCGAGGAGGTCATCGGCTCGGTGACGAACACGTCCAGGCCGGCGCCCGCGACCCGGCCGCTGGCCAGCGCGCCGGCCAGCGCCTGTTCGTCGATCAGCCCGCCCCGGGCCGCGTTCACGATCCGCACCCCGGGCTTGACCGTGGCCAGTTCCTTCTCGCCGATCAGGCCGAGCGTCTCGGGCGTACGCGGCAGGTGCACCGAGATGAAGTCACTCTCCCGCAGCAACTCGTCGAGCCCGACCAGCCGCACGCCGAGCTGGGCCGCCCGGGCCGGCTGGACGTACGGGTCGTACGCGATCAGCCTGGTCCCGAACGCGGCCATCCGCTGCGCGAAGAGCACGCCGATGCGGCCCAGCCCGACCACCCCGACGGTCTTGCCCTGCACCTCGACGCCGGTGTATTTCGACCGCTTCCATTCGCCCTGCTTGAGGGCCGTGCTGGCGCTGGCGGTGTGCCGGGCGACGGCGAGCAGCAGGGCGATGGCCTGCTCGGCGGCCGAGACGATGTTGCTGGTCGGCGCGTTGACCACCATGACCCCGTGCGCCGTGGCCGCCGGCACGTCCACATTGTCGAGGCCCACGCCGGCCCGGGCGACCACCTTGAGCCGGGGCGCGGCCACGATCGCCTCGGCGTCGACCCGGGTGGCACTGCGGACGATCAGCGCGTCGGCGTCGGCCAGCTCGGCCAGCAGGGCGGCCCGGTCGGTTCCGTCCACATGCCGCACGTCGAAGTCGTACGCGAGCACGTCGATGGCGGCCGGCGCAAGCTCCTCGGCGATCAGAACGACCGGAGTCATGGGTCTCCCAGCGTCTTGGCGGCTGCCTTTTCGGCGATGGTAGGCGGACATGAGACTCCCACGGGGTGTCATTGCTAGGTGAGCGCGGTCACACGTTCGTAACCGAGTCGTGCCGCAACGTGTTCGTCGCGGGGCGGACACGGCCGCTCCTCGCTCACTACCCTCCTCGCATGTCCATGCCCCACCCGTCGCCCTCCCACACCGACGACGCCGAGTCCGAAGCCCCCGAAGAGCCTGACGAGTCCGAGGGATACGAGGGCCCGCCCGTCCCCGAGCCGCCTCGGCGGGTCCCGTTCGGCGTCGCCCTGGTCGCCGCGCTGCTCGGCGTGGTGAGCCTGCTGACCCTGTCCCTGGCCGCCGCCGCCCTGACGTCGTTCGACGCGGAGTTCAGCCTCGGCCGTGCCGTCGGCGGTGGGCTGCTGGTGACCCTGCTCGCGATCTGCGCGGCGGTTCCCGCGGCCGTCGGCTGGTCGTTCGTGCGCAACGGAAACCAGATCGGCGCGCTGGTGGTCGGCGGCGTGGTGGCGCTGGCCGGCCTGATCAGCCTCGCCACCGGCATGCTGAACGAGACCACCCGCGAGGCCGTGGTGCCGGGGCTGCTCGGCGTCGCGCTGGGGCTGGTGATCGCGCTGCTGCCGCTGCTCGGCGACGCGCCCGGCTACCTGGCGGCCCGGCGGGTCTGGGCGAAGGCCGAGCGGGACTGGCTGCGCGATCTGACCGCGGCCCCGACCGCCGCGGCGGCCCCGGCCTGGCCTGGCGGCTACCCCGGGCAGCAGTGGCCCGGGCCGCAGCAGCCGGCCTGGCCGCAACAGCAGCAGCCCTGGGCGCAGCAACAGCCCTGGCCGCAGCAGCCGGCGTGGCCGCAGCAGCCCTGGGCGCAGCCGCAGTGGGGCGCTCAGCCGCAGCAGCAGTGGGGCACGCCACCGGGGCTACCGCAGCCGTGGCAGACGCTGCAGGCCGGTCCGCCCGCTCCGGCGGCAGCCACCCCGCCACCGGCTCAGCCAGCCGCCCTGACGCCAGCCGACGCCGCGGCTCAACCGACCGCCCCGCCCCAGGCCGAGGCCCCTGGTCAGCCAACTGCCCCGCCGCCGGCCGCGACTCAGCCGACCGTCCCGCCGCAGGCCGAGGCCGCGACCACCCCGGCGCCGGTTCCGTCGGCCACGTCGATCGCTGAGCCTGCGGGCGAGGCGTCCCAGTCGCAGCCGCCTCAAGAGGCACCCCCGGCGGCGGCTGAGGCCCAGTCCGCTGCTCAATAGCGGCGCTCACTGGAGCCGTACCCCGCTCGATAGAGCCCAGCCGCATTCGACGAGAAGAAAGGCCCGGCGATTTCGCCGGGCCTTTTCTTTTTGCGCTTTTTAGCGAGTCCCGCTCTTAGTCAGTGCGCCATCCGCGGAATGGTGTCCCGATCGATCGGCGGGCTCGCCGACAACCCCGCGGCCGCGCGCCCGTCCAACTGCCGGAAACTCAGCGCCTCGGCGTCCAGCCCGTCGTAGAGCAGGTCCAGATCCAGGCTGCCGACCGGCGGATAGACCCGCTCGCGTTGCGGCTCCTGGCCGACCTCGAGCGCGCCCTGCGCCACCATGAATTCGATGATCGCCTGCCGGACCGCGGGCAGCGTGACCGGCGAGTGGTAGACCACGTTGAGGGCCTGCATCCGCATCCCCTGGACGTGCTCCTCACCCTTGTTGTCGTGGAAGTGCGGGTTGCGGGTTTCGATCTGCACGACCGGCACCGAACTGGTCATCACCTCGGGGTCGTTGCTCTCCAACACCCCGCCGAACTGCTCGAACAGGTCCACGTACTCATAGGGCTCGACGGCGAAACCGCCGGCCAGGCGCAGCTTGAGCCCCAGCGCGAGGCTCATCGCGTGCTCGCCCGCGTTGCCGGTCGCGATCACCTCGGTGCCGAAGCCCGAATACTCGGCGAGCAGCTTGTTCAGCCATTCGTTGGTGACCTCCGAGCTGCGTCCGCGCCGGCTGAAGAACAGCCGGCCGTCGCGCAGCTTCGGCTTGGAGTGCCAGGAGATCCGGACCATCGAGTACGGGCTCCCGGCGATGTGCAGGCCGGCCGCGTACGCCTTGCAGTACTCGTGGACCGCGCCCGGCACATAGTTGTCGGCGTCGACGTAGCCCACGTACCGGCGGCCGGTCATCGCCGCGAGCGCCATGCCGATCAGCATCGCCTCGCCCTTGCCCCGCCGGACCAGGCCGTCGTCGTCGATCAGCTCTTCCATTCCGGCCGCCTTGAACGCCGCGGCGAGCCCGGGGTCACGCTGGTGCACGGTGACCGCCGACCGGCCGGCCAGCCGGCAGAACTGCTCGACGGTCTGCGCCTCGATCTCGTACCGGTCCACCGGCGAGCGGTCGGAGTTCGAAACCAGCACAATGAGACAGTCGTGCGGAATACCGGAGAGCACACCCTCGATGACGCTTCGTGTCTCATTCATGCAAGGCACGACGATTACCAGTTGCGTTTCGACAGCGCGCAACGCTTCGGGCCCGACGATACGACTACCAGCCGAAAGCCCAGGCTGCCCGGCATCAGCCACGGCACCCGAGTCCAGCTCGATCACCCGTTGCAGCTCATGGATCCGGACCGCGCCGAAGCGCTCACTCCGGAAAGAATCAGCCAGTCGCATGCGGCGATGCTAGCTGCCTTAGGCCACCCCTTAGTACCCGAACAGTCCACAATTCGATTACGGCGCCGGACAGGTAAGCAGGACGTAACGCCCACGTTTCAAGTAATCGATTGATCACGCAAAACGCCGGGTCAGGGTGCCTCGCGGCGCCCCGACCCGGCGTGGTTCAAGAACACATCAGGCGGTTTCCGTGATGGGCCGGTCCACCCAGCTCATCATCCCGCGCAGTTTCCGGCCGGTCACCTCGATCGGGTGCTCGGCGCCTTCCTTGCGGTACTGCGCCAGGGCGGGGCCGCCGGCCTCGTCGTCGGCGATGAGCTCCTTGGTGAATTCGCCGGACTGGATCTCGGCGAGGATCTTCTTCATCTCCGCCTTGACCCGGGCGTCGATAACGCGCGGGCCGCGGGTGTAGTCGCCGAACTCGGCGGTGTCGGAGACGCTGTACCGCATCCGGGAGATGCCGCCCTCGTACATCAGGTCGACGATCAGCTTGAGCTCGTGCAGACACTCGAAGTACGCGATCTCGGGCGCGTAGCCGGCCTCGGTGAGCACCTCGAAGCCGGTCTGCACCAGCGCCGCCGTGCCGCCGCAGAGCACCGCCTGCTCGCCGAACAGGTCGGTCTCCGTCTCCTCCTTGAACGTCGTCTTGATGACGCCCGCCCGGGAGCCGCCGATCGCCTTCGCGTAGGACAGCGCCAGCGCCAGCCCGCCGCCGGTGGCGTCCTGCTCCACGGCCACCAGACAGGGCACGCCCTTGCCGTCCACGTACTGGCGGCGGACCAGGTGGCCCGGGCCCTTCGGGGCGACCATGGCCACGTCGACGTCCGCCGGCGGCTTGATCAGCTCGAACCGGATGTTCAGGCCGTGGCCGAAGAAGAGCGCCTTGCCGGCGGTCAGGTTCGGGGCGATCGACTCGTTGTAGATCTTCCGCTGCGCGGTGTCCGGCGCCAGCACCATGATCACGTCGGCCCAGGCGGAGGCCTCGGCCGGCGTCCGCACCTGCAGGCCCTGTTCCTCAGCCTTGGCCCGGCTCTTCGAGCCCTCCTTGAGGCCGACCACCACGTCGACGCCCGAGTCGCGCAGCGACAGCGAGTGCGCGTGGCCCTGGCTGCCGTACCCGATAACGGCGACCTTGCGTCCCTGGATGATGGACAGGTCGGCGTCGTCGTCGTAGAACACTTCCGCGGTCATGACTTCCCTTTCGAGGTTTCTGAAACTTTAGGCCGCACGCAACGCGGGGCCAGTCGTGATGGAGCGGGAGCCGCGGCCGATGGCGACCATCCCGGACTGGACCATCTCCTTGATTCCGTACGGCTCCAGGTCGCGCAGCAGCGCTTCCAGCTTGTCGGCCGTGCCCGTGGCCTCGATCGTGAGGGTGTCGGGCGCGACGTCGATCACCCGGGCGCGGAACAGGTCCACGGTCTCCAGTACCTGCCCGCGCACGGACCGGTCGGCCCGCACCTTGACGAGCAGAAGTTCGCGCTGCACCGACTGGTTCGGGTCCAGCTCGACGATCTTCAGGACGTTCACCAGCTTGTTGAGCTGCTTGGTCACCTGCTCCAGGGGTGAGGAGTCGGCGTTGACCACGATCGTGATGCGGGAGACGTCCGGGTTCTCCGTTTCGCCCACCGCCAACGAGTGAATGTTGAAGCTCCGGCGCGAGAACAGGCCCGACACCCGGGCCAGCACGCCCGGCTTGTTCTCGACGAGCACCGAAAGCGTGTGTCTGGTCATCTGAATGCGCCCCTACATCTCGTCGTCGCCGAAGTCCGGGCGAATGTCCCGGGCGAACATGATCTCGTCGTTGCTGGTGCCGGCCGCGACCATCGGCCACACCATGGCGTCCTTGCCGACCGTGAAGTCGATGACCACCGGGGCGTCGTTGATCTCCATCGCCGCCTTGATCGTCTTGTCGACGTCGTCCTTGGACTCGCAGCGCAGCCCGATGCAGCCGAGCGCCTCGGCCAGCTTCACGAAGTCGGGGATCCGGTGCTTGTGCGTGCCCAGCTCGGTGTTGGAGTAGCGGCCGTCGTAGAACAGGGTCTGCCACTGCCGGACCATGCCCAGATTGCCGTTGTTGATCACGGCCACCTTGATCGGGATGCCCTCCAGCGCGCAGGTGGCCAGCTCCTGATTGGTCATCTGGAAGCAGCCGTCGCCGTCGATCGCCCACACCGCGGTGCCCGGCTTGCCGACCTTGGCGCCCATCGCGGCCGGGACGGCGTAGCCCATCGTCCCGGCGCCGCCGGAGTTGAGCCAGGTCGACGGCTTCTCGAACTTGATGAACTGGGACGCCCACATCTGGTGCTGGCCGACGCCGGCCACGTAGATCGCGTCGGGGCCGACCAGCTCGCCGATCCGCTCGATCACGTACTGCGGGGCGAGCGTGCCGTCGGTCGGCTCCTCGAAGCCCAGCGGGTACTTCTCGCGCAGCTCGTCGAGCTGGGCCCACCAGGCTTGGTACGTCGCTGTGCCGCCCGAATTGCCGGAGACGGCGGCGATCAGCTCATCGATGACGTGCCGCGCGTCGCCCACGATCGGGACGTCGGCGTGCCGGTTCTTGCCGATCTCGGCCGGGTCGATGTCGGCGTGCACGACCTTGGCGCCGGGCGCGAAGGACTCCAGGTGGCCGGTGACCCGGTCGTCGAACCGGGCGCCCAGGACCACCAGCAGGTCCGACTTCTGCAGCGCGTACACGGCCGGGACCGTGCCGTGCATGCCGGGCATGCCCAGGTGCTGCGGGTGCGAGTCGGGGAAGGAACCCAGGGCCATCAGCGTGGTGACGACCGGGATGCCGGTCAGCTCGGCGAGCTTGCGCAGCCCGTCGGTGGCGCCGGCCTTGAGCACGCCGCCGCCGACGTAGAGCACCGGCCGCTTGGCGGCGGCGATCAGCCGGGCCGCCTCGCGGATCTGCTTGCCGTGCGGGTGCAGCGTGGGCCGGTAACCGGGCAGGTCCAGCGCCGGCGGCCAGGCGAACACGGTCTGCGCCTGCAGCACATCCTTGGGGATGTCGACGAGCACCGGGCCGGGGCGACCGGTCGAGGCCAGGTGGAACGCCTCGGCCATCACCTCGGGGATCTCCTCGGGGTTCTGGATCAGGAAGTTGTGCTTGGTGATCGGCAGGGTGATGCCCTGGATGTCCGCCTCCTGGAAGGCGTCCGTGCCGATCGCGGGCCGGGCCACCTGCCCGGTGATCGCGACGATCGGCACCGAGTCCATGTACGCGTCCGCGATCGGGGTGACCAGGTTTGTCGCGCCCGGCCCGGAGGTGGCGATGCAGACGCCGACCTTGCCGGTGGCCTGCGCGTAGCCGGTGGCGGCGTGGCCCGCGCCCTGCTCGTGGCGGACCAGGATGTGCCGCACCTTGGAGTCGAAGAGCGGGTCGTACGCCGGCAGGATCGCCCCGCCGGGGATGCCGAACGCGACCTCCACGCCGAGCGCCTCGAGCGACCGCACAAGCGAGCCGGCCCCGGAGGTCGGGGTCGGGGGAACCGCGGCTACCGCCGGCGCGGCGGTGCCGACAGCGGCAGCGACGGTGGCCGGGGTCGCGGCGGCGGCTCGGTGGGCGAGTGTCTCGGGCGTGGGTGGTCTCGTCATGGCAATTCGACCTTCGGTTCGGGTTGGTTGGGCTGCGTCGATCCCGGTCCGTGAGCAACAAAAAAGGTCCGCGTGCCGTAGCACGGGACCTAGCGCACTGTCCCTCGGTGAAGGGAGAGTGCGCTCACATAAGTACTCGGGACGACAAGCACATGCGGCTAACCTTGCCCCATCTCGCGGGATGAGTCAACTGCTCCCACATCTTGGTCACCCGCGCGGGGCTCAAATGCCGGATCGGTCGGCAACAGGGCCCTGAGCTGCTTCATTCCCGGTCCGAGCGAGATCAACTGGCTGCGGGCCGGACCGGCGGAGATCGCCGGCGGCGCCGACCGCGGCGCGGGCGCGGGGACCGGCCGGGCCCCCGACGAACGCAGGGTGCGCAGCTGCGCCTCGAGGTGCTCGGCCGGCACACCCCAGCCGAAAAGCGACCCCTGGCCGAGTCGGCAACCCGACTCCTCCACCACGGCCCGCTGCGCCGGCGTGCCGATCCCCTCGGCCAGCACCTCGAGGCCGAGCCGGTGTCCGAGCCGGACCACCACGTCGACCAGCGGGGCGGCCGTCCCGGTGCGCGACTCGGGCTCGGCGACCAGGGCATGGTCGATCTTCAGGATGTCCACCGGCAGCTTGCGCAGCTGGCCCAGCGACGAGTAGCCCGCGCCGAAGTCGTCCAGGGCGATCCGGACGCCGGTGGTGCGCAGCTCGGTGAGCCGGCTGATCAGCTCCTCCATGTCGGTGGCCACGGCGTGCTCGGTCACCTCAAGGACCAGCCGCTGCGGCGGGACGCCGTACTCGGCGAGGACGTCGGCCACCTGACCGGCGTAGTCGGCGGCGTGCAGCTCGCGGGGCGACAGGTTGACCGAGCACCACACGTCGTGGCCGGCCGCCAGCCACTCGGCGAGCTGCCGGCAGGCCTGCTCCAGCACCCACGAGCCGAGCCGGTTGATCAGCCCGGACTCCTCGGCGACCGGAATGAACTCGTCCGGGCGTACCGGGCCCAGCTCCGGGTGGTTCCAGCGGAGCAGCGCCTCGGCGCCGACGATCCGCATCGACGGCAGCGCCACCACCGGCTGGTAGACCAGGCGCAGCTGGTCGCGGGCGATCGCGTGGCGCAGCTCGCCCTCCAGCACGTTGTGCCGGCGCAACAGCTCGTCGTAGTGCTTCTGGTACTTCTCGACCCGGTTCTTGCCGCGCTGTTTCGCGTACCGCAGGGCCAGGTCGGTGTCTCGCATCAGCGCGCCGGTGTCGCCGGGCGCCGGGCTGCCGGCCACGCCCACGCTCGCCGACAGGAAAACCGACGCCTCGCCCACCTCGTACGGCTCGCCGAGCACCGCGAGCAGCCGCTTAGCCGCCAGCATCGCCTCGTCCGGGGTCGCCGCCATCAGCACCGCGAACTCGTCGCCGCCGAGCCGGGCCGCGACGTCGCCGGCCAGCAGGTTGTCTCGCAGCCGCTCGCCGACCGCCGCGAGCACCGCGTCGCCGACGTCGTGGCCGCGCATGTCGTTGACGTTCTTGAAGCCGTCCAGGTCGATGCCGATCAGCACCCGGGGCTTGCCGAGCCCGGGCTCGCGCAGCGCCCGCAGCAGACCGCGCCGGTTTGCCAGCCCGGTCAGCGGATCGGTGTGGGCAAGCTCACGGAAGTGCGCCTCTCGCTCGCGCAGCGCCAGCGTGTATCGCTTCACGTCGACGAGCGCCAGATATTGCCGGGTGACCAGGACCACACCCTCGACCCCGACGATGGCCAGGCCCACCGCGTTCAGCTCGCCGCCGATCGCCAGGAACCAGCTCGCCGACGCGATCATCGCGATCATCGGAACGAACGCGTACGCCGTGCCGCGCTGGGTCACGTCGCCGGTCACCTGCACCGGCTGGTCGGCGGCCTGCACCGCGCGGGCCACCACGAGCAGGCCGATCGGCAGCAGGATCGCGCTGAGCAGCACGACCACCGGCCAGTGCAGCCAGATGCCGGTGGGCAGCGCGGTCCCCACCACCGCAACCAACGTCGCGCCGGCCGCCACCCGGACGGTCGCCTGCCGCGGCCGATAAGCGTGCATGGCCAGCACCGTCGTCAAGCCGATCGCCACGGCCGCGACGGCGGCGGGCAGGATCAGCGGCGGGCACAGCTCCTGGTCGCCGAGCAACCGGGTCGGCTCGGAGAGCAGCACCCAGCCCACGAAGCCGACCGCCGCCGCGATCACCAGCCCGTCCAGCAGGTGGCGTAGCGCGGCTCCCGGGCTCTCGGCGGCGCCGGGCAGGATCAGGGTGCCGAGGAGCAGCAGCAGCGTGCCGACCGCCATCCCGGCGGCGACCGCGGTGCCGAGCGTCTCGCGGTGCTCCTCGGTCGAGCCCGGATCGAGGGAGAGCGCGCTGAGCAGCCCGGCGAGAGCCGCCGCGGCGGCGATGGCGGCGCCGAGGGCGAGCAGCAGGTGCGCCCGGCGCGCGGCACCGGTGTGCCGTCGCCCGGAGTTGCCCAGCAGGGCGACGGCCGGGACGGCTACCAGGAGGCTCGCCAGCCCGGCCAGCTCGATGCCGGACGGTGAGTGCACGGAAACACTGTGCCGGATCGCGGGCCGTTTCGGGAGCCCGGTTTCGTACCGGAACGGAACTTCGGTGTCCCGCGCTGTGGACGCAGTGATGCCCGGCACGCCGCCGGCACCCACCCTCGGTGGCAAGATGTAGAAATGCCTGAGCTGCGCTCCCGGACCTCGACCCATGGTCGGACAATGGCCGGCGCGCGCGCCCTGTGGCGCGCCACCGGCATGACCGACGACGACTTCGGCAAGCCCATTGTGGCCATTGCCAACAGCTTCACCCAGTTCGTGCCCGGCCATGTCCATCTCAAGGACATGGGCGGCCTCGTCGCGGACGCGGTCTTCCAGGCGGGCGGCATCGGGCGCGAGTTCAACACCATCGCCGTGGACGACGGCATCGCGATGGGCCACGGCGGCATGCTCTACTCGCTGCCCAGCCGCGAGCTGATCGCCGACGCGGTGGAATACATGGTCAACGCGCACTGCGCCGACGCCCTGGTCTGCATCTCGAACTGCGACAAGATCACCCCCGGCATGCTGCTCGCCGCGCTGCGGCTGAACATCCCGACGGTCTTCGTCTCGGGCGGCCCGATGGAGGCCGGCAAGACGGTCGCCATCGAGGGCATCGTGCACGAAAAGCTCGACCTGATCGACGCGATGTCGGCCAGCGCGAACGACAACGTGACCGACGAGCAGCTCGGCACGATCGAGCGCTCGGCGTGCCCGACCTGCGGCTCCTGCTCGGGCATGTTCACCGCCAACTCGATGAACTGTCTGACCGAGGCGATCGGCCTGGCCCTGCCCGGCAACGGCTCGACGCTGGCCACGCACGCGGCACGCAAGGCGCTGTTCGAGCGGGCCGGCGCACTGATCGTCGACCTGGCAAAGCAGTACTACGAGAACGACGATCTCACCGTCCTGCCCCGGGCGATCGCCTCCCGGGACGCGTTCGAGAACGCGGTGGCCCTGGACGTCGCCATGGGCGGCTCGACGAACACGGTGCTGCATTTGCTGGCCGCCGCCCGCGAGGCGGAGCTGGACTTCTCGGTCTCCGACATCGACGCGGTGTCCCGCCGGGTGCCCTGTCTGTCCAAGGTCGCGCCGAACAGCCCGAAGTACCACATGGAGGACGTGCACCGGGCCGGCGGCATCCCGGCCCTGCTGGGCGAGCTGCATCGGGGCGGCGCGCTGCGCACGAACGTGCGCTCCGTTCACTCGACCGACCTGGAGTCCTGGCTGAACACCTGGGACATCCGCAGCGGGAGCCCGAGCGAGACGGCGCTGGAGCTGTTCCACGCGGCCCCCGGCGGCGTCCGCACCACGCAGCCGTTCTCGACCACAAACCGGTGGTCGACGCTCGACACCGACCCGGTCGCGGGCTGCATCCGGTCGGTCGAGCACGCGTACACGGCCGACGGCGGGCTGGCGATCCTGTTCGGCAACCTCGCACCCGACGGCTGCGTGGTCAAGACGGCCGGCGTCGACGAGGAGCTGTGGAAGTTCAGCGGCCCGGCGCGCGTCTTCGAGTCACAGGAGCAGGCGGTCGACGGCATCCTCGGCAAGCAGGTGGTCGCGGGCGACGTCGTGGTGATCCGCTACGAGGGCCCCCGCGGCGGCCCGGGCATGCAAGAGATGCTCTATCCGACGTCGTTCCTCAAGGGCCGCGGCCTCGGCAAGGCGTGCGCGCTGATCACCGACGGCCGCTTCTCGGGCGGCACCTCGGGCCTGTCGATCGGCCACGTCTCCCCCGAGGCGGCGGCCGGCGGCCTGATCGCCCTGGTCGAGACCGGCGACGAGATCACCATCGACATCCCGGGCCGTTCGATCACGCTCAACGTCTCCGACGAAGACCTGGCCCAGCGCCGCCACGAGCAGGAACGCCGCGCCAAGCCATACAAGCCGACCGACCGGATCCGCCCGGTCTCGGCAGCGCTACGCGCCTACGCCTCAATGGCAACCAGCGCCAGCGACGGCGCCTACCGCCTAGTCCCCGAGTAAAACCTCGCGATCTTGTGCTTCTCGCCCCGGAAATCGCGGGTAAGAAGCACAAGACCACCGCTCAGTCGTTGACGCAGCGCAGGACTGGGCGGGTGGTTAGGGCGGTTGGGTCGAGTTCCTTTGCTCGGGTGATTGTGAACGTTGTCGACTCGCCCGGGAGTAGCGTCACGCCGGCCTCGTCGATCTCGGCGTCCGGGTCTAGGCGGTCGGGGTGCAGGGTCAGGTCGCGCAGGATTTGCTGGGCGGTGACCGTCACCGTTGTGCTGTCTCCGTTCGACTTGACCCGGGCGTCGTAGGCGGCTCTCGGCCAGGCGATGTCCTTGTCCTCGGCGAAGAACCACCACGCTCGTTGGTCGCCCGCGTCGGCGACCAGCAGCTCGGCCGTGCGGTCGCGGACATCGGCCACCCCGGACCGCAGCGGCAGTGTGACCGCCGCTCCCGGCGCGACCGTGGCTCGCATCCGGTCCTGGTCCAGGGCCAGGCCGGAGAGGGCGCGCCGGGAGACCGTCGCCGTCAGGGCCCAGGGTTCGCGGCTGTCGTTGACCGCCACCAGGGCCAGGCCGTCCTCGCGGGGCTGGATCGTCAGCAGCCGGTCCGCGAACGAGCGGCGCAACGCGTACCAGAGCGGCTTTTTGCGGCCGTCGCCGTCGACCGCCGCCCAGGACGTGACCGGCCAGCAGTCGTTGAGCTGCCACATGATCGCTCCCATGCAGAGCGGGCGCAACGAGCGGAAATGCTCGATCCCGTACGACAGCGCGCGGGCCTGGTCGAGCTGGGTCAGGTAGTGCCAGTCGTCGAAGTCGCGCGGCGGCGGCAGGTGGTGCTCCAGCCCGCGCCGCAGCTTCGCGTCCCCGTCGGACGCCTTCTGGTGGTGTGCCATTCCCGGCGAGTCCGGCGCCAGCGGATCGTCGGAGATCGCGCGGCGCAGCGTCGCCCAGGTCGGCGGCGCCTGGTAGCCGAACTCGGCGACGAACCGCGGTCGGTACTCGCGGTACTTCGTGTAGTCGTCGGTGTTCCAGACGTCCCAGATGTGCATCGTGCCGTGCGCGGGATCGTTCGGGTGCAGCTCCGGCGTGCCCGAGTACGGGCTGCCCGGCCAGTACGGCCGGCCCGGGTCCTCCTCGGCCACGACCCGCGGCAGCAGCGCGAAGTAGTAGCCCGCGCCCCAGCTCTGCCCGTTCAGGGACTCCTTCCAGCCCCAGTCCTCGTGGCCCCAGATGTTCTCGTTGTTGCCGGTCCAGACGACGAGGCTGGGGTGCGGGCTGAGCCGGGTGACGTTCTCCCGGGCCTCGGCCTCGATCTCGGAGCGGAACGGCTCCTCCTCCGGGTACGCCGCGCAGGCGAACGGGAAGTCCTGCCCGACCATCAGGCCCATTGCGTCGGCGAGGTCGTAGAAGTCCTCCGACTCGTACCGGCCGCCGCCCCAGACCCGCAGGTAGTTGACGTTCGCCTCGGCCGCCTGGGTGAGCCGCTGCTCGAGTCGTGAGCGGGTCACCCGGTTGGCGAACACGTCGTCGGGGATCCAGTTGACCCCGCGGACGAAGACCGGCACGTCGTTCACCACCAGCGTGTACGGCGACCCGTCGGGGTCCGGCGCGGTGTCCAGGCGTACGGTCCGCAGCCCGATCTTGCGGGACCAGACGTCGAGCGTGCCGTACGAGTCGGTCAGCGTCACCTCGAGGTCGTAGCGGGCCTGGTCCCCGTACCCGATGGGCCACCAAAGCTCGGGATCGGTGACCGTGACCGAAAGCACCGCCTCGTGCCCGGTGATCCGGGCGATCGTCTCCCGGCCGGCCACCGCCGCGGCGATCGTGACCGGCCCCTCGACGTCGCGGTCCAAAGTGATCCGGACGTCCACCCGGGCGGCGCCGTCCTCCACCGTCACCTGGGGAACCACCGTGGCGAACCGCGCGACCCGCCAGGTGTGCAGGCCGATGTCCTGCCAGATACCGGCCGTGACCAGGGTCGGGCCCCAGTCCCAGCCGAAATTGCAGGCCATCTTGCGGATGAAGTTGAACGGCTCCGGGTACGCGTTGGGCCGGTCGCCGAGCCGCTGCTGCTGCGCCTCGGCGTACGAATAGGCGGAGTCGAACCGTATGCGCAACCGGTTCTCGCCCGACCGCAGCGCCTCGCGGACGTCGAACCGGTAGCCGCGGTGCATGTTCGCGGTCCGGCCGACCTCGACGTCGTTCAGCATCACCGAGGCGACCGTGTCCAGCCCGGCGCAGACGAGGTCGACCCGGTCGCCACCCGGGTCGGCGTGGAACGTGGTCTCGTAGACCCAGTCCGTCCGGGCGATCCAGGCGACCTTGGCCTCGTTCTCGTCCAGGTACGGGTCCTCGATCAGGCCGGCGGCCAGCAGGTCGGTGTGCACGCATCCCGGCACCATCGCCGGGATGTCGCGCACGTCGGCGCCGCTGACCGTCCAGCCGTCATGCAACGCTCGGTACGAGGTCATGGCAGAAGTCATCACGACTTGACGGCACCTTCCATGATTCCTCGGACGATCTGCCGGCCGCCGAGCAGCAACAGCACGAGCAGCGGCACGGTGGCCGCGAAGGCGCCCGCGAGCACCCGCCGATAGATCACGTAATTGCCGCTGGCCAGGTCGGAGAGCGCGACCATCGAGGTCGGGAACTCGGTGCCGTTCAACGTGATCAGCGGCCACTGGAAGTCGTTCCAGGTGGCCACGAACGTCAGCAGGCCGAGCACCGCGAGCGCCGGCCGGATCGCCGGCAGCACGATGCTCCAGTACACCCGCAGGGTCAGCGCGCCGTCCATCCGCGCCGACTCGATCAGCTCGTCCGGCACCGCGTTCAGGATGAACTGCCGCATGTAGAAGACGCCGAACGCGGTGACCAGCCCCGGCGCGATGACCGCCAGCAAAGTGCCGTTCCAGCCGAGCTTGCCCATCAGGATGTAGAGCGCGACGACACCGAGCTGGTTGGGCACGGTCAGGGTCAGGATCACCACGACCATCAGCGCGTTGCGGCCCTTGAACCGCAGCTTGGCGAAGGCGAACCCGGCCAGCGAGCAGAAGAACAGCACCGAGGCCGTGACCACCGAGGAGACGATGAAGCTGTTGATCAGCGAGGCGGTGAAGTAGACGTCCTGCAGGGTGAAGACTTCGCGCAGGTTGACCAGCAGCTGCGAGCCCGGGATGACCGACGGCGGGATCTGCGAGACGGCCTCCTCGGTGCTCGAGGCGATGACGAACATCCAGTAGATCGGGAACGCCGAGACCGCCAGGACGATCGCCAGCAGCAGATAGGTCTTCCAGGTGCCGCGGCTCTCGGACGGGGCCCGGCCGATCTCCGCCAGGCTCCGGCGGCGTCGGCGCGGGGCGGCATGTGAGGTGGTCATCGGCGGCCTCCGCCCAGTCGGTTGGTCAGCAGTGCGTTCAGGCCGGCGACGACCAGGATGATCAGGAACAACGCCCAGGACATCGCCGCGGCGTACCCGAGATTGAGGTTCTTCCAGCCGACCTGATAGATCAGCTGGGCGATGGTCTGGAACTGACCGTCGGAACCGCCGCTGGCCGACTGCGGGTTGGCGTCGAAGAGCATCGGCTCGTTGAACAGCTGCAGCCCGCCGATCGTGGAAAGCACCACGGTGAAGATGACGACCGGCTGGATCATCGGCACCGTGATCCGCCACAGCTGGCGCCACGGGCCGGCACCGTCGACCGCCGCCGCCTCGTAGACGTCCTTCGGGATGGCCTGCATCGCGGAGAGGTAGAGCAGCGCGTTATAGCCGATCCACTTCCAGTTGACCATCGTGGCGATCGCGATCCACGAGCTCCACTTGTCGGCGCGCCAGTCGATCGGGTTCTCGTTCCCGAAGCCGACCAGGGACAGGAACCAGTTGGCCATGCCGCTGTCCCGGGCGAAGAAGACCGAGAACAGCAGGGTCGAGGCGGCCGCCGGGGTGACGTACGGAAGCAGCACGCCGATCCGCCAGAACGTGGTGGCGCGCAGCTTGCGGTTGAGCAGGTTGGCGATGATCAGCGCCAGCAGCAGCTGCGGGACCGTGGAGAGCAGGAAGATCCCGAACGTGTTGCCGAGGGCGTTCCAGAAGTCGGTGTCGGTGAGCAGCTTCTGGAAATTCGCGAAGCCGGCCCAGCCGTCCTGCTCCGGGTCGTCGAGCCGCCAGGTCCGCAGCGCGACGATGCCGTTGAAGACGATCGGGAAGAGCCCGAACACGGCGAAGAACAGGAAGAACGGCGCGATCAGCAGATACGGCGTGCGCTTGGTGTCGAACCGGTAGAGCCACGCCCGCGGCGCCGGCGGCGGGGGCTTCGACTCGGCTCGCGGCGGGGCGTTGCGGGTGAGGGTCATAACCACTCCCTTCATGCACCGGCGGGGCGGCTAGTGGCCGCCCCGCCGGTGTCGGTGGCTAGGACTTGGCAGCCTTCTCGGCTTCCTTGACGGCTTCCGCCCAGGCCGCATCGGGCTTGAGCTTGCCTTCCTGCACCCGGGTGATCACGTTCTCGACCGCGACCCGGGTCGGGCCGTTCTTCTTGCCCAGGTACTGCGGCTGCAGGCTCTCCGCGGTCTTGGCGAAGATCTGGCCGGTGGGCGCGTTGCTCATGAACTCCTTCTTGTAGTCCAGGACCGCGGGGTCCTTGTAGAGCGCCGGCTGCGAGGGCAGGTTGCCGACCGTCTTGAAGATCTGGATCTGCTGCGCGGGCTGGATCATCCACTCGACGAACTTGTACGCCTCGTCGACGTTCTTGCCCTGCTTCGGGATCGTCCAGAACGAGCCGCCCCAGTTACCGCCGCCGCCGGGGATAGCGGCGATGTCCCACTTGCCCTTCTGGTCGGGCGCGGTGTCCTGGATGTGGCCGATCATCCACGCCGGGCAGGCCAGGACCGCGAACTGGTCCTTCTTGAAGCCCTGGTCCCAGTTCGGCTGGAAGCTGGCGAGGTTGGCGGACAGGCCGGCCTTGATGGCCTGCATGCTGACGTCGAACGCGACCTTCGGACCGCCCTCCATCTGCAGCTGGTCGGAGGTGTCGTAGAAGCCCTGCGCCTGCTGGGCGAGCACCGGGTTGAACATGTTGGTGCCGGAGTCGACGAACTTCTTGCCGGTCTTCGCCACGTACTTCTGGCCGGTGGCGATGAAGTCGTTCCAGGTCGGCCAGAGCTTCGAGACCGCGTCCCGGTCGGTCGGCAGGCCCGCCTTGGCGAACAGGTCGCTGCGGTAGCACATCGCGAGGCCGCCGACGTCGGTGCCGAGGCCGATCTGGGTCTTGCCGTCGGGCGACAGCGTCTGCTTCCACTTCCAGCCCAGGTACTTCGACTCGTACGCACCCGCGCCCTTGTCGAGCAGGTTGACGAACTTGTCGGCCTGGCTGCGGAACTGGACGGCGAAGCCCTCGTCGATCGCGGAGATGTCGGGGGCGCCGCTGCCGGCGACGAGCTTCTTCTGCAGGTCCTCGTGCTGGGCGTTGAACTCGCCCGAGTTCAGCACGATCTTGACGTTGGGGTGGTCCTTCTCGTACTGCGCTTTGAGGTCGTTGAGGCCGAAGTCGCCCCAGAAGTTGACCTTGAGCGTCACCGTGCCGGCGCCGCTCGTGTCGCCGCTGCTGTTGAGTTTCTCGCCACTACAGCCGGCGATCGACAGGGTCACCGCGAGGCCGGCGCCGAGCAGCGCGAGACCCCGCTTTCCGAACCGTTCCATTGCTCCTCCACCCGAGGGGAAAGTGACGAGTTAATTTACTGAACCGGATAAGTGACGTGACCGTATTCCGGGCGGAGACCGCTGTCAATAGCGTGTTACCAGCAGATGTCTGCGGGCGTTTGCAACCAATGTAAGTGCTCGTAAAGCAGGATGTATGGGACAGTTTCGGTCTCAGTGGTTACGCGCACGGTCGTGACCTGCAACACTTAACCGCTCAAGTGATCAGCGGTTGTTAAGTCAGTTCAGTGACGGGGTAGCGTGAGAGCGCTCTACGATCGGCAGCAAAGAGGGAGTCCGAGTGAAGCGGCCCACGATCGCCGACATCGCGCAGCGCGCCGGGGTGTCCAAGGGCGCCGTGTCGTACGCCCTGAACGGCCAACCCGGCGTCTCCGAGGCGACCCGGCAGCGCATCGTCGCCATCGCCCGGGAGATCGGCTTCAACCCGAACAGCGCGGCGCGCGCGCTCTCCGGGGCCACCGCCCGCGCGGTCGGCCTGACCATCTGCCGGCCCGCCCGGATCCTCAGCATCGAGCCGTTCTTCATGGGCCTGATCAGCGGCTTCGAGGCCGAGCTCGCGGCCCGCGGGTTCGCGCTGACGCTGCAGGTGGTGGCCACCCCGGAGCACGAGATCGAGGTGTACCGGCGGTGGTGGGGCGAGCGCCGGGTGGACGGCGTCTTCGTCACCGACTTGCGCGAGGACGACATCCGGATACCGGTGCTGCAGGAGCTCCAACTGCCCGCGGTGGTGATCGGCGGACCGGGCGGGACCGGCTCGATCGCGCAGATCTGGTCCGACGACGCCGGTGCGGTCACCGAGGCGGTCCGCTACCTGGTGGCGCTCGGCCACCGCCGGATCGCCCGGGTCGGCGGCCTGCCCGACCTGATGCACACCCAGACCCGCACCAAGGCGTTCGAGGAGGTGTGCCGCTCGCTGAATCTCGGCGAGGCGGTGACCGCGCCGTCCGACTACACCGGCGAGGAGGGCAGCCGGGCCACCCGGCGGCTGCTGATCGGCTCGGAACGCCCGACGGCGATCATCTATGACAACGACGTGATGGCGGTCGCGGGCCTGGCCGTGGCCCAGGAGATGGGCCTGAGCGTGCCCGGCGACCTGTCGATCGTGGCCTGGGACGACTCGCCGCTGTGCAGCCTCGTGCACCCGCCGCTGACCGCCCTGAGCCGGGACATCTCGGAATACGGCGCGCACGCGGCCCGGCAGTTGCTCGCGGCCGTCGACGGCGAACGCGTCGGCAACGTCGAGGCGGGCACCGCGCACCTCACCCCACGCGGGAGCACCGCCCCACCGCGGTGCTGACCCGCGGCGGAAAACAAATGCAACCCCGGATTATGAGCCACGGTGAGTTTCGAGATAGGCCTCCATCCGCTCCGCGGGGGCCGGCCGGGCCAGCCCGAAGCCCTGTCCGTATTGGCAGCCCGCCTTCTGCGCGCGGTCGATCTGCTCCTCGGTCTCCAGGCCCTTGGCCACGATCTCGAGACCGAGCCGGCGGCCGAGGCTGACCACGACGTCGATCACCGCGGGACCGGCCGTGTGCTCCTCCGGAGTGTTCAGCAACGCCCGGTCCAGCTTCAGCATGTCGACCGGGAGCCGGCGCAGGTGCGACAGCGACGCCTGACCCGCCCCGAAGTCGTCGAGCGCCGCCCGCACGCCCTGCTTGCGCAGGCCCGCGAGGCACGCCACGATCGCCGGCACGTCGGACGCGATCCAGTCCTCGGCCACCTCGATGACGAGCCGTTCCGGTGGTAGGCCGTGCCGCCGCAGCGTCGCCTCGACCTGCTCCGGGAAGCGGGCGGTCAGCAGCTCCTTGGGCGCGACGTTCACCGACAGCCAGAAATCGCTGCCGCCCGCGGTCCAGGCCGCGAGGTGCCGGCAGGCCGCGTCCAGGACCCACTCGTCCAGCTCGCCGGCGATGCCGACCGCGCGGGCGATCGGCAGCAACTCGTTCGGCATGATCGTGCCCAGCTTCGGATGTCGCCAGCGCAGCAGCGCCTCGACCCCGGCCGGCCGCTTGTCCCGGAGGCCGACCACGGGCTGGAAGACCAGGTCCAGCTCGCCCCGGTCGGCCGCGCCGAGCAGCTCGCGCTCCAGATCCATCCGGCGGTGCAGCTGGATCTCGACGTCGGTGTCGTACCACTCGACGCGGTCCCGGCCCAGTTGGCGGGCCCGGCTGCGGGCCAGGTCGGCGTGCCGCAGCACCTCGTCCGAGTCGGCGCCGCCGGACAGCTCGGCCAACCCGACGCTGGTGTGCACCTCCACAATGGTCCTGGGCAGTTGGTACGGCTCCATCAGCGCGGTCACGATCCGGGTGGCCAGCGCGTACGCCAGCACCGCGCCGTCGCCGGTCAGCACCGCGAACTCGTCGCCGCCCAGCCGGGCCGGCACGTCGTCGGGGCTGAGCAAGCCGCGGATCCGCCGGCCGACCTCGATCAGCACCGCGTCGCCGACCTCCCGGCCGCGCGCGTCGTTGATCTCGGCGAGCCCGTGCAGATCGATCACGAGCAGGGTGCCCGGCTGCCCGGGGCGGCGGCGGTACTCAAGCAGATCGCGCATCAGCGCCCGCCGGTTGGCCAGCCCGGTCAACTGGTCGGTATAGGACAGTCTGTGCAGCGTACGTTCCAGGTGCCGGCGCTCGCCGACGTCGCGAACGTGCACCACGAGCGCGGCCACCTCGGGCACAGCGCGCTGATCGGACACCGTGGACTCGGTGTCGCGCCAGATGCCGTGGCCGTCCCGCAGCCGCGCGTTGACCAGCGCGGGCGGCCCGTCGGCGTGCTCGCCGGCCAGCACCGAATCGATCACCGCCTGGGCGTCGGCGACGTCCTCGGGATGGATCAGCTCGCGGAACGCGCGACCGATCACCTCCGCGTCGGAGAGCCCGAAGAGCCGGGCCGCGGCCGGCGACTGCCACTGGACCAACAGCTTGTTGTCCAGCACGAGGGTCAGGTCGGTGGCGCCGGCGACGAGCGAGCGGAAATGCGCCTCCTTCGTCTTCAGCCGGCCGGCGTAGCCGCGAATGTCGTTCACCACGAGCAACTCACGCAAGATCAGCAGAGCCACCATGGACAAGCCGAGGGTGGTCGCGGTCCGGTCGAAGCCACCCTCGGTGACCAGGTGATAGACCGAGGCCGCGATGCCGACCGCGGCCGGCGCGGCCAGCAACGGATAGCCGGAAAGATATTGGTCGGGCTCGCGGACCGCGGGGGGCGGCACCGAGATGCGCCGCGCGCCGCCCTCGGCGCTGAGCGCGAGCGCCCCGACGAGGACCAGGCCCAGGAACGGCAGCAGCCGGGTGACGTCGCCGATCGCGACGCGGGTGATGATTCCGGTCAGCATGATCAGCCCGAGGGCGGCGCCGGCCCCGCAGCGCAGCACCGCCGCGCGCTGCACCCCGGCCCGCAGCACGATCACCACGATCACCGCGACGCCGACCACGGTGATCAACCTCGACACCAGGACGATCGTGCCGTGCCGGGTCAGCAGCGGGCTCAGATATGTCGCGTACGCAAGGCTGACGCCCAGCCCGAGACCGTCGAAGATCCGGCGCAACCGGGTCGGCAGGTTGGTGGCCGCGCCGGGCAGCTGGGTGATGCCGAGCAGGAAGAAGGCGGCGGCCAGGCCTAGCCCGACGGTGTCCAACAACCGCAGGCCCGGGGGGCCGAACGCGGGCAACGTCACGGTCACGCCGATCGCGAGGGTGCCCATCCCGATGAAGCCGGCACCCCGGCAGGCCGCGAAGGTGCCGGTCTCGTGATGGATCGCCAGCGCGGTGCGGACCAGCAGCACCGTCGCCCACAGCGCGACCCCGCCCGCGCCGACGGCCACCGCGACGGCCGGCGCCACGAGATCGGCCAACCCGGCCAGCAGGACGAGCGCGCCGGCCACCGGGACGGCGAACATCTTCACCCGGGGGTGGGTCCAGGTGCGGGCACGCGCGGTAGGCGGCACTGCCACAGCGGCGGGGTCCTCTGCGATCGCGACGGAGGGGCTGGCGGGGCGCAATGGTGACAGAAGGAGTCACTGCACCCACATCGGGTAACGAACGTCCCCCGATCAGGTTACGTGCAGGAAGTAACCCGGCGCACGCTCGGATCGTCGGCTATGGACACCCGGCGCGCAACCGGAGCCGCTCGGCCGCCCGGAATCCCCGGATGCGACGATGGGGCGGTGAGCCGAAAGCCCGTATTGCGTGTGCGCAAGTCCGGCGCGCTGCTGGTCGCCGCCTTGATCGCGTTCGTGGGCACGATGCCGCTCGCGGGCCTGCGCTGGGCGCTGGCGCCGATCCTGCTGATCCCGCTCGCGGTTTTCGTCTGGGCGTGGCGGGCCGGCACCGACGTCGACACCGACTCCCTGCGGGTGCGCGCGCTCCTCGGCAAGACGATCATTCCGTGGTCGCGGGTGGCGGAGCTCGCCCCCGACCCGCGCGGTCAGGTCGCCGCGCTGCTCACCGACGGGACGGTCGTCCCGCTCACCGGCGTGACCAGCGGAAACCTGCCGGTCGTGCTCAAGGCCGGCGGCCAACCGGTCAGTAGTCCCCCACCACCCGATTGACCAGCGCCTCCCCCGCGACGAAGCGGCGAAGTTGCGCGCCGACCAGCTCGTACGCCCGCGACAGGAGACCCACCACCGCGCTGCCGACGTGCGGCGCGATGAACACGTTGGGCAGCAGCCAGAGCGGGTGCCCGGCCGGCAGCGGCTCGGGGTCGGTGACGTCCAGCGCCGCCGAGATCCGGCCCGAAGCCAGCTCGGTGAGCAGCGCCGCGGTGTCCACCACCGGGCCGCGGGCCGCGTTGATCAGCAGCGCGCCGTCGGGCAGCGCGGCCAGGAACGCGCCGTCGACCAGCCCCCGGGTCTGCTCGGTCAGCGGCACGACCAGCACCGCGACCTCGGCATCGCGCAGCAGGCCGGGCAGCTCCTCGACCCCGTGCACGCCGTCGGCGGGCCGGGCGGTGCGGGCCACCCGGGTGATCGTCACGTCGAACGGCCGCAGCCGCGCCTCGATCGCCCGGCCGATCGAGCCGGCGCCGATGATCAGGACGCGCCGCCCGGTGAGCCCCGGGGCGGGCGTGAACGCGTCGTACGCCCACTCCTGGCGCTGCTGGGCCCGGACGAACGCCGGGAACTGGCGGAGCATGCCGATCGCAGCGCCCAGCACCCACTCGGCCACCGGCGCGTCGTGCACCCCGGAGGCGTCGTACAGCTGCACGCCGGACGGCACCCGGGTCACCCAGGCGTCCGCCCCGGCGGAGAGCAGCTGGATCGCCTCGAGCCCGGTCAGCTTGGGCAGCAGGTCGGGAGCCCGCGCCGCCGCGCCCACCGGCGGCACCCAGAACGTGACATCACCCGGGTCGGACGGCAGCGCGCCGCCGCCCTCGTACACCTCGATCTCGATCGTCGCCGGCAGCTCGCCGAGCGACCGGCGGCCCTCTTCGTGGGCGATCCAAACCTTCACCCCGACAACCTAGCCGCGGCGTACGGGCCGCACGCTGAGACGTGATCGAGGTGTGCCGAACGTCCCAGCGGGCGCGGCTACCCTGGTCTCGTGAACGAGGAGGACGTGTGATCCCGCACAGCCGACGGGCCGCATTCGTGAGCACGACGCTCTGCGCCGTGCTGGCGATCAGCACCGCGTGCAGCTTCGGGCCACCCGATCCCGACCAGGCCGGCGAGCCGCCGAACCTGCCCACGCCCTCCGCCTCGGCCGGCCCCGCCACCGGCGGCGACGAGGACCAGGAGGTCGCGGTCACGGTGATGGCGAAGAACCTCGAGATCCCCTGGGGCATCGCGTTCCTGCCCGACGGGTCCGCGCTGGTCACCGAGCGCGACACCGCCCGGATCCTGCAGGTCGGCCCGGAGATCGACGGCGACGGCCTCAAGGTCACCGAGCTGCGGCGACTCGCCGAGGTCACGGCGGGCGGTGACGGCGGCCTGCTCGGCATCGCGGTCTCGCCCAAGTACGACACCGACAAGACGGTGTTCATCTACTACACCACCGACAAGGACAACCGGGTCGCCAAGCTGACGCTGAAGGGCACGCCGCAGCCGATCCTGACCGGCATCCCGCGCTCGACGAACGACAACGGCGGCGCGATTGCGTTCGGGCCGGACGGCTATCTCTACGTGGGCACCGGCGACGGCACCGCCACCGGCACCCAGGCGCAGAATCCGAAGAGTCTCGGCGGCAAGATCCTGCGGATGACCACGGCCGGCAAGCCCGCCCCCGGCAACCCGGTGAAGACCTCCCTGGTCTGGTCCTCCGGCCACCGCAACGTGCAGGGCCTGGCCTGGGATTCGGGCAAGCGGCTGTACGCGAGCGAGTCGGGCCAGCGCAAGCTCGGCGAGCTCAACCTGATCACCAAGGGCAAAAATTACGGCTGGCCCAAGGCCGAGGGCAACAGTACGGACACCAAGCTGACCAACCCGCTGATCAGCTGGCCGAACGAGGAGTCGTACTGCTCCGGCGTGGCCGTGCTGGACCGGATGATCGCGACGGCCTGCCTGCTCGGCGAGCGGCTCTGGCTGGTGAACACGACCGGTAACGGCACCCTGATCGGGCAGCCGCAGGCGCTCGCGGTCGGCGAGTACGGCCGGCTGCGTGGCCTGATCGCCGCGCCCGATGGCTCACTCTGGGTGAGCACGTCGAACCAGGAGGAGGGCGGCGACCCGGGGCCGGACGACGACCGGATCATCCGCCTGGTCTTCTCCGACGGCGGTGCCGGCCGAAGTTGATCGCTGTGACAGTTTCACCACCGGCGCACGGGGGCAGGGTGAGCCGCTGATGATGACCAGACTCCACCGGACGTGGCAGGCCGTCGCGTCCCGGGTCGACCGCGTCCTGCAGAGCACCTGGGGACGGCGCCTGCGGATCGGGGCGGCCGTCGTCATCGTCAGCCTCGCCGGGGTCGTCTTCGGGACGATGCTGTTCGCGCACACCCAGCTGAACGTCGGACCGTTCCGGGCCGAGATGTCGGTCACCCCGTCGTTCACCGGCGGCACCGAGATCGACATCCCGCCGCTCGGAGCGCTGTATCTCGACAGCCACGAGGGCCCGATCCATCTCAAGGTGGACCTGGGCTCGCTGGACCAGAACCGGACCGAGGCGCTGATCGACGACCCGACCGCGATCAGCGCGGCCGGTCAGGGCGCCGTCGACGACGTGACCGCGGGAGTGCTGCGGCTGGGCCTGCGCGCGCTCGGCGCGGCCCTGGCCACGGCGTTGCTGCTGGCCGCGCTGATCTTCCGCAACGTCAAGCGGGTCGCCTGGGCGGGCGTGATCGCGCTCGCGGTCACCGGCGGCAGCCTGGGCCTGGCGGCGGGCACGATCCGGCGCGGCTCGATCGCCGAGCCCCGCTACGAGGGTCTGCTGGTCAACGCGCCCGCGGTGGTCGGCGACGCGCGCCGGATCGCGGACAACTACGGCCGCTACTCCGATCAGCTCCAGCAGCTCGTCACCAACGTCAGCCGGATCTACACCACGGTCTCCGCGCTGCCCGTGTACGAGCCGGCGGCCAACACGACCCGCATCCTGCACGTCTCGGACCTGCACCTGAACCCGTCATCGTGGGGCGTGATCCGGACGGTGGTCAAGCAGTGGGACATCGACGCGGTGATCGACACCGGCGACATCGTGGACTGGGGCAGCAGCGCCGAAACCACGTATGTCTCGTCGATCGCGCAGGTCGGGGTGCCGTACATCTACGTGCGCGGCAACCACGACTCGTCGGCGATCCAGGCGGCGGTGGGCCGGCAGAAGAACGCGAAGGTGCTGGACAACTCGATCATCACGATCGACGGGCTGACCATAGCCGGCATCGGCGACCCGCAGTTCACCCCGGACAAGAGCGAAACGCCCGCGAACGCCGACGACCCGGCGACGAACCCGCTGTTGGCAAGTGGCGCCCAGCTGGCAACGACAATCCGCGACTCGAAGACGAAGGTGGACATCGCGCTGGTGCACGATCCGGCGATGGCGCCGCCGCTGTCGGGTGTGGTGCCGCTGGTGCTCGCCGGGCACCTGCACAAACGCGAGGTGAGCATGCTCCCCGCCCCGACCCCGGCCCCCACGCCGACGGTGGTGCCCTCGGCGACACCGACCGCCGCGCCGACCGTGACGCAGCCGCCGGTGCAGACCCGCCTGATGGTCGAGGGCTCCACGGGCGGGGCGGGCCTGCGCGGACTGGAGAAGGAGGAGCCGACGCCGCTGACGCTCTCGGTGCTCTACTTCGACGAAAACCACACGCTGAAGGCCTACGACGACATCCAACTGGGCGGCACGGGCCAGTCAAACGTCACGATGCAGCGCAAGGTGATCGGCACCGACCCGGAGCCCACCACGGACCCATCCGTCTACAACGGCGTCACGCCGGTGGACCCGCCCCGCAGCTCCGGCCCGTAAACGCCGACCAGCCCTGCGGCACGGCTGATCCGGTCAGCACGCCACGCGACGGGTCCGGTCGATGCACAGCGCGAATGGCCTGGTCAGCGCCCCCGCTCGACGGGCCCGGTCAGCGCGCCGCGCGGGTGGTCTTGTTGCGGGACAGCCCGGCGGCCGGGCGCGGAGGCCGGGCTGTGATCGCCCGGCCCGCGTGTCACGGGACCGGGCTACGCACGTACTGGAAAATCAGCTGGACAGGCGCGCCAAGATCAACTCTCGCACGGTTTTGGCGTCGGCCTGGCCGCGCGTGGTCTTCATGACCGCGCCCACCAGCGCGCCCGCCGCCGCGACCTTGCCGTCACGGATCTTGGCTGCGATGTCGGGGTTGGCCGCGATGGCCTCGTCGACGGCCGCGGTCAGCGCGCCGGTGTCGGACACCACGCCGAGGCCGCGGGCGGCCATCACCGCCGCCGGATCGCCCTCGCCGGCCACCACGCCCTCGAGCACCGCGCGGGCCAGCTTGTCGTTGAGCTTGCCGTCGTCGACCAGGCGCTGCAGCTGCGCGACCTGCACCGGCGTGGCGCCCAGGGCGGACAGCTCGACGCCGGTCTCGTTGGCGCGGCGGGCCAGCTCGCCCATCCACCACTTGCGCGCCCCGGCCGGCGAAGCCCCCGCCGCGATGGTCTCCTCGATCAGGTCGACCGCGCCCGCGTTGACGACCGACGACATGTCGGCCTCGCTGATCGCCCACAGCTCGCGCAGCCGGGCCCGCCGCACGCTCGGCCGCTCCGGCAGGCTCAGCCGCAGCGACTCGACCCACGCCGCGTCGGGGGCCATCGGGACCAGGTCGGGCTCGGGGAAGTAGCGATAGTCGGTCGCCTCCTCCTTGGAGCGGCCGGACCGGGTGTCGCCGGTGTCCTCCTGGAAGTGCCGGGTCTCCTGGATGATCCGCACGCCGTCGTCGAGCAGGGCGCTCTGGCGGATGATCTCGGAACGCACGGCCCGCTCCACCGAACGCAGCGAGTTGACGTTCTTGGTCTCGGTGCGCGTGCCCCACGCCTCGCCGGGCTTGTTGAGCGACGTGTTGACGTCGCAGCGCAGCGAGCCCTGCTCCATCCGGACGTCGGAGACGCCCAGCGAGCGGACGATGTCACGCAGCTCGGTCACGTAGGCGCGGGCCACCTCGGGCGCGCGGGCCCCGATGCCCGGCACCGGCTTGGTGACGATCTCGACCAGCGGGATGCCGGCCCGGTTGTAGTCGACCAGCGACTCGGTCGCGCCGTGGATGCGCCCGGTCGCGCCGCCGACGTGCAGCGTCTTGCCGGTGTCCTCCTCGAGGTGCACCCGCTCGATGCCGATCCGGATCGTCTCGCCGTCGATCTCCACGTCGACGTAGCCGTCCACGCAGAGCGGCTCGTCGTACTGCGAAGTTTGGAAGTTTTTCGGCATGTCGGGGTAGAAGTAGTTTTTCCGGGCCATCCGGCACCAGCTCGCGATCGAGCAGTTGAGCGCGAGGCCGATCCGGATCGTCGCCTCGATGGCCGCACGGTTGGCAACCGGCAGCGAGCCGGGCAGGCCGAGGCAGACCGGGCAGACCTGGGTGTTGGGCTCCGCGCCGAAGCCGGTCGGGCAGCCGCAGAACATCTTCGTGTTCGTGCCGAGCTCGACGTGCGTCTCCAGGCCGATCACCGGCTCGTAGCGGGCGACGGCGTCCTCGTAGGAAGGCAGCACGGTCGTACTCATAAGTGCAAACTCCAGGTGGGTGGGCATCCGGACCAACGACGACAAGCCTAGTGGGCCCGTCCGACGATTTGCCGCCGGGTTTCGGCTGTCCACAGTTTCGGTTATCCACCGGCCAACCCCACCAATAAGATCATTTCGGTACGGTCCCCGCATGCGCCGTGCCCCACTCATCGTCTGCCTCGTGCTGCTGCTCGCGGGCTGCACCACCGCGAGACCCTTCGCCGCGCCGTCGTCGACGGCCCCGGCCGCGCCCGCCGTCGACTATTCGGCCTGGGCGGCGGGCCGGTCCACGCCGGTGGCCGACCCGCTCTATCCGAACCACGGCACGCCCGACCTCGACGTGCTGCACTACGGCCTCGAGCTGGCCTGGGAGCCGGCGACGAGGACGCTGACCGGCACGGCGACGCTGCAGATCCGGCCCACGGCGGACGCACCGGCCATGACGCTGGATTTCAAGCCTTATCAGCTCGACGCCGTCACCGTGGACGGCGCGGCGACCCGGGCCAAGGTCGACGACGAAAAGCTCACCGTGCCCGCCGCGGTGACCCGGGACCGGCCGGTCACGCTGGTGGTGAAATACCACGGCCGGCCGGCGACCACCCCGATGCCGTCGCACCGCAGCGACGTCGAGCCGCTCGGCCTGACCATCGCCAAGGACAACGGCCTATGGACGATGCAGGAGCCGTTCGGCGCCTTCACCTGGTTCCCGGCCAACGACCAGCCCTCCGACGAGGCGCTCTACGACATCGCCGTGACCGTGCCCGCGGGCTGGTCGGCCATCGCGAACGGCACCCCGTCCGGCCGGCAGGGCAACACGTTCAGATATCGCAGCGCCGATCCCGTCGCGACCTATCTGACCACCCTCGCCGTCGGCAAATACAAGGCGATCACCGCCAAGGGCCCACACGGCATCCCGCTGACCTACTGGTATCGCCCCGGCACCGACGAGCGGCTGCTGCCCTCACTGCGGAAGTCGCCGAAATACCTGGAGTTCCTGGAGAAGCGCTTCGGGCCGTATCCGTTTCCCAGCGGCGGCATCGTGCTCGTCGACTCCGAGTCGGGCATGGAGACCCAGCAGATGATCACCATGGGCGGCCGGATCAAGACCTTGACCAACGACGTCGAGGCGAACTTCCAGGAAAACCTGCTGCATGAGTACGCACATCAGTGGTTCGGCGACTCGATCACGCCTACTACCTGGACCGACCTGTGGCTGAGCGAGGGCTGGGCGATGTACATCCAGTTGCTGTACCAGCAGTCGATCGACGGCTACAGCGACCGGGTCCTGGAGTCGTTCCTGCGCCGGGCCGACGCCGGACTGCGCGCCAGGCTGGGGCCGCCCGGCAAGCCCAAGGCGGGCTACTTCGCAGAGAACAACGTCTACATCTGCCCGGCGACAATGCTCAAGGAGCTGAACGACGCGCTCGGCGACACGAAGTTCTTCGCACTGGCCAAGGCGTGGGTCCAGACGCAGCGGAACACCCAGCAGGACCGGGCGTCCTTCATCGCCTTCGTCAACAAGCAGACGGGCCGCGACTTCACCCAGCTGATCAACACCTGGCTGGACTCCAAGACCACACCCAAGGCGTGATCGGGCATGGTCTTGGAGTACGGCTCAGAGCTCGGGCGGGGCGAAGGTACCGACTGCCGATTCGAGGGCGGCCGCTACCCGGTACATCCGGTCGTCGGCCATGGTCGGGGCCATCACCTGGAAGCCGACCGGGAGGCCCTCGGAGAGCCCGCACGGTACGGAGATCGCCGGGCCGCCGTAGAGGTTGGTCGGGATGGTGAAGAGGTCGGCGAGGTACATCTGGTACGGGTCCGACGTACGCGATCCGAACGGGAAGGCCACGAACGGCGTGGTCGGCGAGATCAGCACGTCGACCTGCTCGAAGGCCTGCGTGAAGTCGCGGGTGATCAGCGTCCGCACCTTCTGCGCCTGGCCGTAGTAGGCGTCGTAGTAGCCGCTCGACAGCGCGTAGGTGCCCAGGATGATCCGGCGCTTGACCTCGGGGCCGAAGCCGGCCTCGCGGGTCAGCGACATGACCTCCTCGAGCGAGCGGTTGCCGTCGTCGCCGACGCGCAGGCCGTAGCGGACGCCGTCGAAGCGCGCCAGGTTCGACGAGCACTCGCTCGGGGCGATCAGGTAGTAGGCCGGCAGCGCGTACTGGAAATGCGGGCAGGAGATCTCCACGACCTCGGCACCAAGCTTGACCAGCTTCTCCACCGACTCGCGGAAGGCGGCCATCACGCCCGGCTCGGCGCCCTCGCCGGAGAACTCCTTCACCAGTCCGAGCTTCACGCCCGTCAGGTCGCCCGTGGCGCCGAGTCGCGCCGCGCCGATCACGTCGGGCACCGGCTGCGGGATGGAGGTCGAGTCGCGGACGTCGTGGCCGGCGATGACCGCGTGCAGCAGCGCCGCGTCCTCGACCGTCCGGGCACACGGGCCGGGGGTGTCCAGCGACGACGAGAAGGCGATCAGGCCGTAGCGGGAGGTACCGCCGTAGGTCGGCTTGGCCCCGACCGTGCCGGTCACCGCGCCCGGCTGGCGGATCGACCCGCCGGTGTCCGTGCCGATCGCCAGCGGCGCCTCGTAGGAGGCGAGGGCGGCAGCGCTGCCACCGCCGGAGCCGCCCGGGATGCGGCCCAGGTCCCACGGGTTGTTCGTCGGGCCGTAGGCCGAATACTCGGTCGACGAGCCCATGGCGAACTCGTCCATGTTGGTCTTGCCGAGCATCACGGTGCCCGCGGCCTGCAGCCGCTCGACGATCGTGGCGTTGTAGGGCGGCCTCCAGCCCTCGAGGATCTTCGAGGCCGCGGTGGTCGGCACGCCCTTGGTCGCGATCACGTCCTTGACCGCGATCGGCACGCCGGCCAGCGGCCCCTGCACGCGCCCGTCGTCGACGGCCTTGGCGGCGGCGAGCGCCCCCTCGCGGTCCACGTGCAGGAAGGCGTGCACCCGCTCGTCGACGGCCGCGATCCGGTCGAGGTGCGCGGTCGCGACCTCCACGGCGGAGACCTCGCGGCTGGCGATCAGGCCCGCGACCTGCGCCGCGGTCATCCTGGTGACGTCACTCACAGGTCAGTCCTCCTCGTCCAGGATGCGCGGAACCCGGAACCGGCCCTCGGCGGCGTCCGGCGCACCGGACAACACCTCGGCCTGCGTCAGGCAGGGCTGCTCGACATCGTCGCGGTAGACGTTGGTCAGCGGCACGGAGTGCGAGGTCGGCGGGATGTCCTCGGCCGCCACCTCACCGACCCGCGCCACCGACTGCAGGATTACGTCCAGCTGGCCGGCGAACTGGTCCAGCTCCTGCTCGGTCACGGCAAGCCGCGACAGGTGCGCGAGATGCGCGACCTCTTCGCGGGAGATGGCGGTCATCCTGGCCCCCTGCTGTTCGTCGGTCTGTTGTCGGTCTGTGGTTCGCCGGTCCGGTCATTGACGCACCGCCGACGCTGCCCCGGCGAGTCTATTTCGCTCCCGTTGCCGCCCGTCCGGCGACTCCCTGATGGCTCGCTCCCGATCTTCGGTGGACCGGGCGCGGTTGCGGAAACCGAGCATGCCGATGCGGCATGAGATCGAACTGGAGATGGTTGTGGGAGATCCTGTGTAAGCCGTTCCCCTGGCTGTGCGGCGGCCGCCAAGGTCGGGGCATGACTACCTACGCGGAGCACGTCGAAGACTTTGAGAAGCATCGGCGACTGCGGGCCGAACTGGTGGAAAGTTGGCCGCTGACGGATCCGCTCGATCCGGCTGTCGTCCGCAGCATCCAGCGCTTCCAACTCGGCGAGGACGGGGACGGCGCCACCCTGCTGGCGAACAGCGCCAAGGCGGGCGACCCCGACTACCTCGCCGCCGTCCGGCTGTTCGAGGCCGAGGAGCAGAACCACGCGCGCCTGCTGCGCAACGTGCTGGCGTGCGCCGGCGAGGGCACGATCAGCCGGCATTGGACGGAGACGGTCTTTGCCGGCGTACGGCGGGCCATGGGTCTGCGCCTGGAGTTGATGACTCTGATGCTGGCCGAGGTGGTGGCGCTGCGGTACTACCGGGCGTTGCGCGACGGCACGAGCAATCGCCTGCTCACGGACGTGGCCGGCGGCATTCTGGCGGACGAGCGCCGGCATGTTCCGTTCCACGTCGACCGGCTCCGCGCCGGGTTCGCCCGCACCCCGGCACTGGGCCGCCGGGCAGGCGCGGCGTTCTGGTGGTTCCTGATGACCGGGACAACGCTCGTGGTCGCGGTCGACCACGGCCCGGCCCTGCGCCACCTGGGCGTCTCGCGCCGCCGGTTCGTCCGCGATGTCCTGCGGCTGTTCCGGCCGTTGGCCCGCGATGTCTTCGCCACCCGGCCGAGGCAATGGTCCGGCCCGGAGGCCGCTGCCGACCGTGTTCCGGTGGGCGCGGACAACCGCTGAAACGGCCGGAGCGACAGCGGCGCTCAGGTCGCCGGTGCCGGGAGAGGCGTGGGGCTTGAGCCGGGGCGAAGCGGGCGGTAGCGAGCGAGCCAGTCCGCGAGGTCGGCGGCCGGCATCGGCCTGGCGTGGAACCAGCCCTGCGCCGCGTGGCAGCCCGCCTCGGCCAGCAGGCGCCAGGTGCGCTCGTCCTCCACTCCTTCGGCCACCACCCGGAGGCCGAGCGCGGCGGCCAGGTCGATAACCGAGCGGACGATCGCCGCGTCGCCGCGGTCGGTGGCCATGCCGAGCACGAACGAGCGGTCGATCTTGACTTCGGCCAGCGGCAGGCGGCGCAGGTGTTGCAGGGACGAGAATCCCGTCCCGAAGTCGTCCAGCGAGATTGCCACACCCATCCGGTCCAGCTTGGTGATCGTGTTCAGCACCCGGTGCGGGTCCGCCATCAGCGCGCTTTCGGTGATCTCCAGTTGCAGCAGGTCGGCCGGGACCTCGTACCGGAGCAGCAGCTCTTGAATGCGCTCGGCGATCTCGCCGGCGTGCAGGTCGCGGACGCTGACGTTGACCGCGGCCCGGACCGGGCGGCCCGCGGCGCGCCAGGCCGCGAGCTGCGCGATCACCTCGTGCAGAACGCGGTCGGTGAGAAGTTGCATCACCGGGGTCTGCTCGACCACCCGGATCAGCTCGTCCGGGCCGACCGGGCCGCGCTCCGGGTGCCGCCACCGCAGCAGCGCCTCGACGCCGACCACCTCGCCGGTCGCGACAGCGATCTGCGGCTGGTAGTAGAGCGTGATTCCGTCCGTGGCCGGGTCGTCGCCCTGCAGCGCGCGGCGCAGGTCGGCCAGCAGGGTGAGCCGCTCGGGCGGGTGGTGCGCGGCGTCGGGCCCGTACAGCACGATCTGATCGCCGCGCTGCTTGGCGTCGTACATCGCGGCCTCGGCCTCGCGCAGCAACGACGCGCCATCGCCGCCGCGCTCGGCCTGCAACGCGATGCCGATCGACGCGCTGACATCGACGGCCAGTCCATCGAGGGCGAACGGACGATCAAGCGCCTCGGCCAGGTGCACCGCGATCCGCCGGGCCGAGGCCGGTCCGTCGACCCGCGTCGCGAGCACCGCGAACTCGTCGCCACCGAGCCGAACCACAAGATCATGCTGCGGTACGACGTCCGTGAGCCGGTTCGCGACCTCGACCAGCAGCCGGTCGCCGAGCGGGTGCCCGAGCGCGTCGTTGACGTTGCGGAACCGGTCGAGGTCGAGCAGCACCAGGGCCAGCTGGCGTTCGGGCCGGTGCAGGCCGCGCCCGAGCCCTCGCTCGGCGACGGAGGCCTGCAGCGCACGGCGGTTGGGCAGCCCCGTCAAAGCGTCCACTCGCGAGGCACGCTCAAATTCCCCGGCAGATCGGACCATTCGGTGTACGGCGTGCAGCGCGAGCAGCACCAACGGCACGAGGGTCAGCCCGACCTGGGCGGCGGCGAGCACCACCGGACCGAGCAGGAGCAGCGCCGCGGTCGCGAACAGCTCGACGCTCCAGCGCTTGACCGGACGGGGCTTACGCCGATCGGACCACCAGCGCGCGATCACCTCGGCGAGCCCGTACCGGGCGACGACCCAGGCTCCCGCCGCGGCGACGGTGAGCAGGGAGTCGTTCCACTGCGGCGGACGGCCGATCCGCAGCCCGACCAGGCTCGCGACGAGCGCGGCGCCGCAGAGGGCCACGGTGTGCTGCGCGGCGAGGTGCAAGACCCGGCGCGCGGGCTGGCGCATCCGGGCGCCGGCGACAGTCACCGATGCGAGCTGCACCGCGACCGCGGGCACGGGCCCCCAGGCCAACGCGATCGCGAAGGTGAAACAGACGGAGGGCAGGACGACGGAACTGGCCCGCCGGTTGGCCACGACGTAGGGCCGGGCGTCGACCACCAGGGCAAGCACGGCCATGACCCAGAACGCGGCGGGCAGCGCGGCGAACGCCCGCGGCAGGGCGAGCCAAAGCGCACCGTCGACCAGGGCCGCGCCGAGGACGCTGAGGGCAATGCCCCGCCAGGCCGGCAACGATCGCCGCCGCTCCCAGCGCCACCGGTCGAGAGGCGACCGGTCGCGGCGCAGCGAATCGGCGCACTGTCGGCCGAGACGCCACCGGTCGGGGCGCAACGAATCGGCGCACTGTCGGCCGAGACGCCACCGGTCGGGGCGCAACGAATCGGCGCACTGTCG
>Ga0307515_10001305_pt1 | contig 56605 bp, 69 predicted proteins | sample 17_EM_MG_FD_194513 | JGI IMG/M metagenome (GOLD analysis project Ga0307515, IMG submission 194513) | Populus trichocarpa ectomycorrhiza microbial communities from riparian zone in the Pacific Northwest, United States - 17_EM | ecosystem: Host-associated > Plants > Roots > Unclassified | place...
TGGATCCTCACGGCCGGGTAGTATCATATCTTCTCACCTTCCTACGCTCCTCGAGCTTAATGTAGAAGGAACGCGAGGAGAGATTTTCGCAGCGTCACCCCTTGCAATCCCGATGCAAGCGTGTACCCAATGAACCCATTCCGACGTATGGTCACAGTTGGCCACAACGCCAGAGTGTTTGTTTAAAATAGGAGACCGACAGAGCGAGAAGAAACGGCGAAACGGCAATCGGAGGGTGATATGCAACGCGACGCGTGGTATTGACGCCGGGCGCGGAGTAATCCGCCACCGGGGTGTCTCTGACGGCTCTGACGGAGCGCGTCCACTCTGACGCAGCCATTCCGCCCGGACGGAAATGTTTTTTGCTGATGATCCATCTGTCTACCACATCCAGACTCCCGCCCCGACTTTTGCTTCCTTCTCTCTTGCCCAGCGTTGCGCGGCTCTCTTGGCTGTGCTTTTGTCATCCAGTATAATGGTTTTAACCACTGGTTCTTCGCCCCGGGCCGGCCAGCTCATGTCTTCAGTTGTCCGGCTGTGCTCGTGTTCTATCTCGACTACTCGGCATATTGGTGTGCCGGACGAAGGGTCTTTGTGCAGCTCCTTCAGTTTGCTGCTGCATCCATTTGCTAGCCTCGCTGCGAATCGTTGTTGTCTGGAGTCTAAGATTACCGGCGCGGGTGTGAGCCCTGACTCCCTCATTAGTGCCCCCCTCGGAGTCATATGGATGCAGTGGCGCGGTGCAGCCTGGCGCTGTGTCTGAATCAGCCGTGTCTTGGGTGGTTCCGAGAAAGTCACACGGCAAAGCAATGTGCCACCGCATGCCTGCTACCCGTATAAGCGGATTGTTACATGTCGTAAAGAGGTCAAATAGCCGTTTTACTGCGTACTTTCAGAGAAACTCCGAGTACCACACGTTCAATGGTTGCAGAAAGTACGTAACTGTACAAATCGCTCGTATCCGTTTAAGAATCAAGATGACGTTTTAAGGCTCAGCAAGCTTTAGTGGGCTGAAACCCAATCAGCACACTACGTACTAGTCCAATAGCCTTGCCACGAATTAATGTTCATTAATAGGAGGGTGTGGGCAATTGAATTTTTGTCAGCCTGGTTTGCCGCCGCGAACAGCTATGATTGAGAATCGGCTTGAAGCACAATGCACAGTTCTGCGCAGCGCAAGCACAATCCTCCTGGCTAGCTCTGAAACTAAGCGCTGTCATTGGTATGTGGTTCGTCGCGTTATGAATGATGCACGACTTGCAGCATAGGCGAATGCAAAAAAATTAATGCCGTGCATCCTTGAATTTTTGATCGGTCAGAAATACCAAGTGTTTCCCACTTTCATCGAAAGTCAGATACACTAAACTGAATGCAGAGAGATTGAAGCGTTGTGGCAATGATCAAACACTTCCGCAAGACATGGCGAGATAGCCCACTCTAGATTGATCTCGTGTCGAGCATATGCTGAGACCAATCGCCCTCTGCAGACACACAACAAAACGCCTTACGTACGAGATCTAGGCTTTACTGTTTTCTTGGCTGGAACCGAACCAATCGCGGAGTACGTTCAACTATTCAACCCTATCTATCGTATTAGATGTTGATAGAAGTCATCCTAGCGTAATATTTGTTCATGGACCCCAAGGACACCCACATGGACATATCGAAATAGCACGGATCATACTTTTGGAGAGCCCGCTCCGAAACCGAAAAGGAAGCATTTGTTTCCATCTTTATTCCGCGGTGGAAGGGCATCACCAGATAATACGACTGTGCCCAGTAGTCCTCGCAGCAGTTCGGAATCTATGGCTGAACCTTTTTGGCCGATCGACTTCTTACCACAGGACGTCCCAAATGTTCGCATCATTACTTACGGCTATGATTCTCACATCACCAAATTTTTCCAAGGTGCGACGAATCAAAATTCGTTTTACCAACATGCCGAAGATATGCTGTTTGGGTTAGGGGATCTTCGAGACAGTTGTATAGTGTCTCATCTTGCCTTTGCGTTTTTATTTTATTTTATCCCCCAATTATGTTCATAAGACTATCTCAAATGTACGACTAGATACTAGTCAGTGCAATCCGCTAATCCGTCCTGGCTTTAAGGAATCGCGTCCGATTGTGTTTGTGGCTCACAGTTTGGGCGGTATTATTGTCAAAGACGTATGTTGATATCCTTAATAAGCAGCCTGGAGTCTAACACTCTGTCAGGTTCTTCGTCAGTCACAAGGTGCAAAATATAAGGAAGGATATTCCTCTATCTTGCCGGCAACTCGTGGTATAGTCTTTCTCGGTACGCCCCACCGAGGTAGTAAGTTTGCATCATTGGGGGAGATTGCTCGGAGGGTAGCAGCTGCCGTACTTATGGACACGAAAAATCCGTTGTTACAAAAGCTCCAGGTCAAGAGCAGCTCCTTGGATCTTCTGCAAAAAGAATTCAGCGTGATGCTAAAAGATTCAACCTTCGGAATCCAATGTTTCCAAGAAGCGCAGGGACTCAAGGGGGTCAGAGGTCTTAATGGCAAGGCAAATATCAGAGCCGGTCCATAGTCATACACGGAGAATGCTGACCACCAAAACTAGTTAGTAGAAGATGAGCCATCTGCGATTGGTGTTGCTGCCGAATATAATGTGACGATAAACGCAAATCATATGGACATGTGCCGCCTTCCTTCCAGAGATGATGATGGTTATCGCAAAATCAAATGGGCAATAAGCAGTTACGTCAAAAGCGTTGCGAACGAGATAGAAAGGCAAAATAAAACGCAGAAAAACTTGAGGAACGCGAAGAATGTAGGTAGTTTAGTTTCAGCAAATAGAACGAAGACTGGGACTAATGTTTCACGAAGTATGGCAAACTAAAGCTTCATATAATGAGCAGAATGGTATATCTTAGCATCTGAGTAAATTTTTGCTATTTGCGAATACTGAACAGTGGTTAAATAACAGAATGTCTACAGAAATTTTTTTCGACGGATTATGGGATCGTCAGGAAGTAATTGAACAAGCACACAAATCCACGTTACAGTGGATACACGACCACCAAGTGCTTCAGGAGTGGATGACAACTAAATCTAGAGTGATTTGGGCTGCTGGGAAAGCCGGGTGTGGAAAATCAACACTCTCAAAGCATCTTCTTGACCACGTTATTACACAAAAACGCCAGGACGGATACCTGGTTACCAGTTATTTCTTCAACGATCGCGGAAGCAAGCTCCAGAAATCCGGGCGGGGGTTTCTGCACACGCTTCTATACCAGATGTAGGGACAAAAACGCTCGCTATTGAGCTATATTGTCCCGGAATATCAGCAGAGAAAGGCAGAAATGCCCCAATTCGAATGGCCACTGAGTACTCTTAAAGAGATCCTGATTTCCATTCTTGGCAATGTTAAAGCTGGTTTAATTTTTCTCTTTATTGATGCGTTTGATGAATGCGAAGTGAGTTCGAAGAGTTCTCTCTTGAAGTTTGTCCGTGAAGATCTTATTTAACATCCTTCGTTTCCTCAAATATTCATCACGAGTCGCTTAGATCCTGCATTTGAACATGAAATGGCGGGGTACCCTACCATCAGACTTGATGATATCAATAACAAAGACATTGAAACTTATGTCCAAACTGAATTTCAAAGAATGTTCAGGGATACTGGTTACAAGTTAGAATCAGTTGCGGATCTTGAAATGAATATAATACGCCAAACGCAAGGGGTATTTCTCTGGGTGAAACTCGTTATGAATGAGTTCACAGAAAACAATGAATGGTGAACCGATTGGGCAGCTGAAAACTACGCTTGATGGGATGCCTAAGGAATTAGAAGAGATGTATCGTCGTATTTTGGAGAGGGTGGAGGCTAATGGTGCTGCTGATGAGCGACGGAGAATGCCTGAATGAGTTCTTTTTGCAGAAAGATCTCTGACGGTTACAGAGTTTCGATATGCCATCAACATCGGATAACATGACTTCAATTCAGTAGCTGAAATAGGATAGTCTGATGATGTTATTGCGAATTCGAGTCATATGATACAACGGCTGCGTAGTGTCTGTGGTGGGTTAGTGGAAGTGCAAGTGAAAGGACGAGCTGCAGAACCCCAAGACTCAGAAGACTTGGATGACAACAACATTGTGTAAATTATTCACCAGTCGGTAAAAGACTTCCTTCTAAGCAACAACTTTTCCGGATCTATTACAGATCGGATTATTCCGTCTGAAGCGCACGCCAAACTCGCTAGTGTCTGCATAACATATCTCACGTTTCCTGAATTTAATACAACACCTCCAAACTACCTCGAGATACCCTTTTTGCAATACGCAACTGTAAACTGGGAAAGTCATGCTCCACGCGCTTATCCACTTACAACTGAAGCACCAACGCAGATGCACAAGTTCAACTGGCCGAAAACTCAACACTGGAATACATGGCTATACATCAGCCGAGCGATGGTATTCTGGTTCGAGTCCAGTTCCCATCGCAACGAGCCATGGCCCCTTTTCCGGTATGAAATACTTGATTGCCGTAGGGCAGCAGGAGAATTGTGATGGTTTCGATATCGTCCTGCCGGAAAGCTTAAATATAGCAGCTGAATATGGTCACGCGGACGGTTTCTGGTTGATAACGCCGCGGACGTAAATTTCTGTCATCAGTACATAGGTTATTCCACAGCAATTATCCAAGCGACCAAAGGTAGTTTTGAGAAGATAGTGGAACTTCTTATCGACAACGGTGGCGATGTTAACGCCAAAGACAGAGATTATGGATCGGCGCTACAAGTAGCGGCCGCTGGAGGTCACCAGAAGATACTGCAATTGCCTATCGACCATGGTGCCAATGTTAACTTTCAGGGCGGATATTGTGGACCAGCATTGCAGGCAGCAGCATCTGGAGGTCATCTAGAGATTGCCCAACGTCTTATCGATAATGGTGCCGATGTTAATGCCGGAAGCGGAAATTATGAATCACCGTTGCAGGTAGCAGCATTTGAAGGTCATCTGGGGTTTGCCAAACGTCTAATCGATAATGGTGCCGATGTTAATGCCGGAAGCGGAAATTGTGAATCACCGTTGCAGGTAGCAGCATTTGAAGGTTATCTGGAGTTTGCCAAACGTCTAATCGATAATGGTGCCGATGTTAATGCTAAAAGCAGAAATTATGGATCGGCGTTGCAGGCAGCAGCATCCGAAGGTCATCTGGAGATTGTCCAACTTCTTATCAACAACGGTGCGGATATTAATGCCGGAAGCGGAAGTTGTGGATCGGCGTTGCCGGCAGCAGCATATGACGGTCAACTGGTGATTGTCCAACGTCTTCTCGAAAACGGTGCCGATGTTAATGTCGAAGGCGGACTCTATTCGGCGTTGCATCTTGCCGCTGCTGCGGGCTATGGGAAGATTGTGCAACTGCTTACCAACTACGACGCACGACAAGGAACAGTTGAGGGGAGTTGTGCTACAGGTAATAGTCCTTATGCGTCCGTTTCTTAGAAACACTAATTTGTGGCATAGCATCAATATCGCCAAGTCCAATAATACCCTGAGCTGGGGTCGGGACCTGTTCGATGTGGCTCGGGGGTGGGGGGATCGCGACAGCCTACTGTTCGGGGGTTCGTGGAGCGTGGGTTCAAGTAAAAGCTGCAGCAGCGATTGCGATGTTTCGAGAAGTGTTTTTGGTACGATGGAAGAACGTAGTGTATTGAAAATCGAGTTGAAGCAGCAGTTAACGAGATTAATGTATTCACTACTTGTGCTAAAGCCAGGACCTTCTTTCGTGCCGAGAGCGCCTGAGGCTCAAAAGTTTACCACTTCCTAGCCCAACACTGAAAAACATGAAATGAATGAGAAGAATGGAGAACTTAGAGCTCGGAGTTGGGATAGGAAAACACATGGAGATCAATTACATGTCTGGAATTTGTACATGGTTCGCCCCAATTGATTTAACACTATGCTAAACCGGGACCCTCTTCTGTCATTAGTATCACTTCCCAGGGTACACCTACCGAGACACTCGCCTAACTGGGGATCAACGTCCGAGCATCCCGCCAACTTCGGCTATCTGGTGAGACACTGCCCACCAATCCTGCACACTCGCGACTATGTCTCATCACGGAGTGCAATGTTGGAGACAACAATTCTCGGTAAATGAATTGGGTTCCGCTAGATAGTGAATCAACCTTGTCGCAGTCTTAATCGTGTGTGTGCGCTGATCAACCCCCGGCACTGCAGAACTTTGCTTGATCCTCACCGCCTCCTTCTTACTCGCATAGCCGTCTGTCCCATCCTTTACATACAAATAGACTTCTCCGAAGTGAATATGGAGCTGTCATTGTCTCCCCCGGACTCTGTCCTATCGCGTCGAACCGCGCCCGTTGCCAGCACACCAGACGAAACAACACGGCCCGAAGTCCGGGAAGCCTCTGACTCTAATCCGCCACCTTGCTCATGGATATCCCATACAATATCACTGCTTTGCACTCCATTATTCTTTGAGGTATCGTGCCTTGTCATCTCGGCTTGTGCAATTATCGCCACCGTGGTCGTGCTGAAATTGTACGATGGATTACCGATTCCCGAGTGGTCTTCCGAGGAAGGAACTGGGTTGACTCTCAATGCTATGTTCTCGCTGCTTTCCACACTATCGAGGAGCTGCTTGGTGATTCCGCTGGATGAGGCGCTGGGGCAGTTAATGTGGCTGGTGTTTACCAAGCAAGAAGGGCGACGCCTTGCGGAAGCAAAGTTGTACAATGCGGCATCAAGGGGAAGACTGGCCAGTGCATTGATGCTGATTGTGAGGAAGAGGGGAAGGTGGGCTCATTTGCGCATTTGTCGTTTGCTTGGCGGTGCTGATCGCGATATCGGCTGCTAGGGGTATTACATCTTTAGGATGTGCATTGATGATAATGGGCATAGGACTGGGATTCGCTCGTAAGTGATGAATTGTCCTTACCTTTAAAATTGCAGGTACTGATACACCGTAGAACAACAGCTTATATCCTACCCTCGACGCATGATCACCATAGACGACCCCACACACGAGACAGCGGTTTCGAGTTTTGTTAATGGCACCCTACTTGACGCGCAAAAGAGCGACCCAGCCCGCCTGGAAGATATTGATTTTTTCCTACGCGCACAGCTATACATTTCCCTTGAGGACGACAACTACGTCCCCGAATTTGATTGCCCCTCTGGCAACTGCGAATACCCCACCGTCACAACCCTGGCCGTATGTAGCCGCTGCCACAATGCCAGCTCCGAGGTGAAATCAGACTGTAATTCCCTCAAGCCGAACTGTTCAGCTTCCTATCAAAACCTCACGGCGGAAGTCCAGAGGCAGTACGATGGCACATTTGGCACCTGGGGCAACCAGACTGTGGACACTATATCCCCGGACTTAATTACCAGACTCTTTACGCTAGGTCGCATCCGAAACACCTGGCCGCCAACCTTTACCGCGTTCTCCTGCGAGCTCTTTTGGTGTACCAGGACCTTCACCGCAAAAGTCACGAACTCAATCTACTCCGAAACATCAACAGCTCGCTCTGAGTCCTGGCGCCGCTAAAACAACGGTTCCATTATCTTCACCTACAACAACCCTAGCGGCAGTGGTGTTATCGAAATCCCCCGCGAAATCCAGACAATGTTCACAAACCACTCCCGATTCTTCATCGGCTGGGCTAGCGAAACACCAACACCCGCTGGTGTAAACCGGACGCTGAACGAGACAGCTTCTGCTGAGCTCTTCAGGTGGGGCAGAATGTGGCGGTACCCCGTAGGATCGCTGGAGGAGAACGTGACGGAGCTGTACGGACGACAAGCGGGGGTGGTAAATACGGCGTCCTTTATTGCACGTGGCATGACCAACCTCATCCGCGAAGAGGGGAAAGAGGTTACTGGGATCTCACTGGCCCCTAGGACGGTTGTGAATGTGCGCTGGTGGTGGCTATTGTATCCGGTTGTGATATGGGTTATGACGGTGGTGTTTTGGGGGAGTGTATGGTGGAGGATGAGAATGCGGCAAGGTGGTATGCATGCTTGGGGGAGTAGCGGTCTTGCGTTGCTGCTTTGGGGGGTGGGGGACGGAATTAGGAATCAGTTTCAGGGATTGAGTTTGGAGGAGGCGGCGGTGAAGGCGGAGAAAGTTAATGTCAAGCTGGTGGAGAACGCAAGGACGTGGAGGATGGAAGAGGTGAGGAGTGAAGAGGGATCCTAAGTTCTCGTATTGTAGCCTTATCACTAATACCATATGTCGTTGGTCGTTGTTGCCCTGGACCCATCCTTCTGAAGTCACCCCCGCCTACCTGTCGCTGAGCATGGTTGACCGTTGCCTTCCGTAGAGCCATATCCAGCACATGTTCCGTCTGGCAAATATCCACTGTCGCCTGCATCTCTTTGAGGCCCCGCTGATCTTCTGTGCGTTGGGGCTTGGCTTTACCCAGTACCTACGCAAGCCGAAGATTAACTCCTCCCTGAGCCTCCAAAGCCCGTTAATCCACCTTCATCTGCTCTAGTCGCATCAGATTTTGAACCTCACGCCAGGGATTGCAATAGTCCGTCCGCCCACCTGGTTTTCAGGTCCCCACCTCTTCGTTTATTATTGGGCAAGATATTACCGACCAGGGCCCAATCAGGGCGGCTGGGGGTGAAGCGTAGGGTTTGTTTGTTTGTAATCATATTGCATTCGGCCGCTGGCAGCGATGGCATATCCCATACACATTTCCTCCCCGCTTCTTCTGTAACATAATGAAACAAAAGCACAGTCGTGAGTCCTCATCTCCCAAAACTAACGAAAAAAACCGCCAATAACATCATCAACTTTTACACCCCCCATCACTTGACTCCTGGTGATCTGAGTTCTCCGCCTCCGCCTCCGCCTCCGCCACCACTCTGCTAATTCTGCCGACATCAGTATGGAAAGGAAAATCCATCAACGCCTGTGAACATTGTTCTTCTGCAACAATGAGAGACATTGGCAAAGAAACTTTTGGCTTTTCAACACCTTTTTGACGCCCTCATACTCATCTTCCCCCTCTTGCCCATCAACCCAAAGCCTTTTTTGTTCTCGTTTCCATCTCTTGCACCACTTAAATAAATGGTCTCTTGTCTGATATTCATGCCTACACCACCAGAATTTCATATCTCTTCATTTTCCGATCTGCAATAGGTATTTCCCTATAAGTGCATGTTCTGACTTAAGCTGGTAAAACCTCGCCACAATCGTCTTTCGGGCTCCCATCACCGCAATGTTACCTCCTCTTCTCACCAAATCATACCAGTTACTGTGCTTGGACTTCTTCCCCATTGATTGTATTTCTTTCTTATTTTCTTCCGATTTCGCCTCCATCAACCTTCGGCTGACATGGGAGAAAGAAGAATAATTGAAAACCGGTAGCGGATCTTGGGTTTCGGTGTAACATCCACAATGCTTATACACTGCCTTGGTACCTTCCTGGTCCGCTTCTTCATCGCCTTCTATCACTTTATGAGCAGGTACTCCCCGGTACTCCACTGGGATATTTTTTTGGGAGAATGCGATCGTCCAATTCATCGTCCGTAACGCTAGCACCAGTCCTGGTCCTGGTCCATCTCATTGTAGTCTTCTTAAGGTTGCCTGGGAATGCATAAAAACTGAAACCCTTATAACCTCCTTTTCCCCACCAATCTCATCTGCGATCGTCATCACTTCCGACATTGCATACATTTCTGCATCAAACGCTTCTCTTTGTCAGCCAAGGTTTACCCTCCTCTTTTCGAAATATCCCCCCCCTCTTTCGTCACCACTGCTCACCTTACCCACTCATCTTCTTTGCTTGATCCATCATTCCAAGAAACAAGCCCCTGCCTTGCTAACCTCGCTTCCTCCAATGGTTGTTCATGTTCTTGAATAATGACTTTGCCCTCAAGGCTTATTCGAGTCGTCGGTAATGTTGTACTTGCATACAATCTTTTGTCATCAAATTCTTCCGGGATCAACTCATCAATCCCCTCCATTCTTTGTAAGTCATTCCTTTTGCTCTGTGACTCTCTCCCTCCGCCTTTCGCATCAGGCATCATCATCTGCCTCAACTTATATCTTTGAACCCGATTATTAAGATAAGGCAATGCCGGTCCCAAGCCAGTGTCATGCATCAGCGCTACTTGAGGTGTTGTTCGAAAGCATCCGGTTACCCTTCTGCCCTGCGCATTTAACACCTTTTGTATCTCCTGAGCCCCAATAGGTGTCCACGCCACCACAATTCAGACCCATACAACGCCACCACCTGACCTGCAGCCACTTGAATTCTTTGACATCCTTCAGAGCGTAATCCCTTCTTCATCATTAAAGATTTCACCCTATTCTGCGCTTTCCTTGCTTTCGCTAAGGTCTTCTTCATATGATCATTAAGAGTGAGCATATCGTCAAGCCACACCCCCAACCATGTTGTCGTTTCTTTATTATAATGAACCTCATCATCTCCCACACTTATCCTGGCGTTCCTCTTCGGTTCCTAGTTCTTCCTTCAACCGGTGAACAAAATCGCTTCGGGTTTTTCAATGTCAAACTGACAGGCATTTTTGTTCGCCCAAATTAGTGTTTCCATGGCGCATCTCTGCAATCTTTGTGTGCATTCCCCCACATCCTCACCTTCCTCCACCCATGCCACATCATGAACAAAAGATATGCCCTTGCTTCCCAACTGTTCTTCTCTCTCATCAGCTTTGTCGAACAACCCCGACAGGTATAATATAAATCGTACGGGCCACACTGGCGACCGCTGCGGAACTTCCACTTGCACATCCATACTGTCTCTTTCCTTTCCATCCATCGACATAATCACTTTTCTCTCTTCCATGACGCGCTCCACCCACCTCACCAGGTCGGCGTCAAACCCCATCTCATCCATTCTTCTCATCAAGTTACCGTTTGCCACATGTGGAAGGCTCCATTAACATCCATTAACAGCACAGGCGTGGCATTCCCCCTCTCCCATGTTTGTTCAACTCACCTAGTCAATCTTCCAACCGCGTCTATTGCCGGTCTTCGTTTCCTGCTTCAAAACTGTCTGTCGTGAAGTAACCCCCATCTCTCACACCCCTCTGCTATAGCGTTGGCTGCCACCTTCTCGACCAGTTTTCAAAGACAATTTAACAAAGTAATCACCCTGTCCGCTGTGGAGACTGCATACTCTGGCTTGTTAGGTTTCGGTATTACCACTCCCTTGGCCTCTTTCCAGACCCTTTGATGTATTCCCAACCTAAACAACGTTCTGACAATTTCAACTATCCTCTGGGAATCCCATTCCCATAGCATTCATATTGCCTTAAACTGCAGTCTATGCGGACTGGGTACTTTCTTTACCGACTGACTGAACAGAGCCTTGGGGATGTTTTCCTCGGTTATTCTTTTCCACAGTTCTCCCCCCATCTCTTGGGCCTTTCTCTGCACACCCTTCGAAGGTTTCGGAAACTCATCTTCCTTTATCAATTCGGCTTTTTCCTTCCAGGATTGCGCCACAACCCAACTGCTGGATTTCACATCTTTCGTTGTTGGCTGGCCTCCCTGTTTTCTATACCTCAGAGCCTGGCACACCTGATCTCTTTTGGCCAAACCGAGAAACCTCTTACACTCCGTTCAATTTGATTGTTGGATATTTCTTTGGAGATTGCTTCGCTGCTTCTTCACCTGTTGCTGCAATGCCTCCCCTCTTCTTCTAGATTTCTTTAGTGATCCTAATTCTTCTGTTTTCCGCAATCTCCTCATTCCACCACCTCTTTGATCCTGCGCAAACCTTGACTTTTTTGCAATACCTATTGGGATAATTTACGAAGTTTCGCTGAATCCACTCAGCTTCTCTCTGTAATTTCTCTCCGCTGCTCTTCTCATCCAAAACGGGTCTCGTTGAGCTCTTGTCATCCCGCACTTTTTTTGCCATTTATAAATTTCTTTTTCCTCCTCCGACTTAAGCTCATCGATATCCCATGCAGTCACTTTTCTCGACAGTTTTGCTCCCTCACCTTTATCCCATCTAATGTGAGGGCACACTATAGCATGATCTGAGGTAGTGGAATCTTCCGTAGATATCTCCAAATCATCCACCATCTGTGGCTTCGTTATAAACAAATCTACTAGCAATCTCAAAACCTCGCCGTTTCACGGATTTGTAATGGTTGCTTCCCAATCCATAACATCAGTCAAATCGTACTCATCCATAAGAGATTCCACAAAGTCTGCATCACGTTTTGGTGGACACTCGGAATCCCATTCATCACTGTGAGCAATCCACTCTCCTTCTAACAGGATCTTTCCCTGCTCCATTATCTCTCTCCACCTTGCTGTCAGTGCCGGTCTGCCTTGACTCTTCACTCTCACCACCTGTCGCAGCTGATCGTACACATTCACCAATCTCATCTTCCTCCCCTAAGGGTATTTTACATCTCACAGTTAGTGTTAGCAACGAATCCAAATTCTTGCTTCAGTTCCGGGTCCGGTTCCAACCTGGAACCGGACCGTTGCAATGCGTTCCCACACAAAACCCGCTCCTCAAAAGTCAACATTTCTTGCCTAAATTAAGTATTGGAGTTCTCATTGTATCGTGACATAATCTATACGTGAAATATCCAGTTTGATGCCATCTTTCATCTCCCGTTCTCCGATTTGGAATCGGATGAATAGTCGTTGAGTAACAATGGAAACCTGGTGATTTTGGCGTGACATCCGGCTTAATTTCACAGCGACTCAATGAATATTGATTCGATCGCAGATCTGGGAATGGGAGAGAACGTAGGGCATCAATCTGCACATTTCATGTAGAGATCAAGTTGCAACACGATCAGAATTCAAATACTTAATTCGAGCCAAAGTTGTAGGAACCGGCAAATGGAACCGTGGTCCGGTTCGAACCCGTCCCCAAACCCTTAGGGTACCTCTGTCTTCTGGGTAACAACCCAGACTGAACCATCCAGTCCGATTCCAAACCTGGACCGCAGGCGGGTAACCCGGAACCATTGCTAACACTTCCAACACTTGTACATATCCATCTCCCCCCTTATCCACTTCCGAAAACTCCAGGTGTGTATCTTTTTCTATCACTGTCATCGTTGTTCCTCCTCGGCTCAGTCTATATCCTCGGGGGCTAATGTTGTATCCTTCCTTCTCAAAAACCGGTTCTTGCAACATAACAACATCAGGCCCCCAAACAATGCATTTTTCCAACACTATCATTGTCGCCTCATACGCCCTTCCACAATTATTCATAATGCACTTCACCATCGCTTCATGGGGGGTTCTTTAGTCCCTGCATCAGAAGATTCCCCTTCCATCTCTTGGGTTCCTAAGACCTGGACTTCCAGCTGCATTCATGTCTGCTCATCATTCTGAGCTTTCTTATCCGCCTCAATAGTCGCTGGTACTCCGTCCTCAACTGTATGCGGCGTCTTTTGTTGATCTGTGGTCACATTTTGGCGTTCCCCTTCCCTCTCCCTCCTGTTTCACCTTTCTTCACTTGCTGTTTTAATTGCCTCCTGTTTCTTAATGCAACAATTGGCCTTCCCAATATGGTTTCCCTTCCAGTTGACACACTGGTCAACATTATGGTTGCAGTTGTTGTCCTGCGTTCGCTGTGCAACCCACCACGTTGCACTTGTGATCCTTCGTCAGAGGTCTTTCTGCACACAACATGCATGCCGGCATCTTCAGAGCCCCACACTTTGCTTCAACTTGCCCCCATCTGCTGCACACTCCACAAAAGGAATCCGGACTGGCATTCACAAACCTCTCCACATGATCCTTTACTCCTTCTGCTCTCAAACCCCTCTTCGAAACTTTTCTGGCCATCTGGATACCATTGACTGCAAACACAACCGAAGATGCTGTCTTTCCTTTTCCTATCTTCTTCCGCACATCCTTCAGTCCTCCAATCCAGTTGATCGCAAGACGGATCACTACCCCCTTGTTCTCAGCCTGAGATTCTGATCTCAATTTCCCCAAGCCTCCTCCTGTTGTTTTTCCCAAATACCTGTTGAAGTTGATTCTGTGCATTTTGACCCTCTCCCACATCTCATTTGTCTCGATGTCCACAATTCCTGAGTACACATTTCTCGCCGCTTTGATCACTATCTCTCTATACCAAATTACCATTTCCACAGTGGCTCCCGCAGTCGTAATCATTGACAAGCATCCCCGGGTGTTCTTCGTAACCCTCTCAATGCCTATTGAATGCGGAACCTTCGCTTCGAAAAGTGCTGGGTTCACTTCGGACGAAATTTCCAGATCTTTCTTCTGACAAACTGCAATACCTTTGTCCCTCCCGAACCGAAGTCTCCTCTTCTCCATCGAATTCTGTCCTGGGAACACCAACTTTACCTGCTTAGTCTTCGGCCCATTTCCTCTCTTTACCTCTGTAAAGCTATCTCCTATTTTCTCTGTATCCGAATCTTGTTGTTGTCTTTGCTCGGGTTGTTTCTTTGGTGGCGATGGTGCTGCTAGTCTCTGTGCACACGGCTCCTGCTTCTTCTCCTCCGGCTTTCTCTCCGGTTTCGTTGTCCCTGGTTTCTCAACCTCCGGCTTCTTACCTCCTGCCTTTGGTCTCTTTGGTGTCTCCTTAGCCTCCAGTAATTTCACCCCCTTTTATCTTTGTTCCGGTACTGCTGGCTCAATCACCGGTCTCTTCTCAATCATAACTGGTCCAGTATGTGTGAAACTCGGAAACTCGTGCATTTATCCTCCTGGCTGAATAACTGGTGCGTGTTTAGACTCCTCCAATTCTTGCCTATCCACCTCCATCTCTTTGGCAATCGCTCTGGCCAACTCTTCATTTTCCTCAACCGAAAAGTCACCCTAGGCTTGAACTCAACATCACTTATCTCTTCTTCTGATTGGATGATCTCCGCCCTTTTTCCCATCTGAACTTCTTCGTTTCTCTCCTTCTCAGCCAACTTCTCAAGTTTCCCCACCACCTGATCAGTTACCTGCTATACCATATTTCCCATGCAATCTCTCATTGTATTTTGGGTCATCTTAGCCATATTCACCGGGGCGATTGTGGTTGATTTCTTTTCAATTGTTTCCAACCTGTTGTCGAGTCTGTTCACCCTTGCCTCATCATATTTCATACCCAACCTGACCTGCTCTTTAATTTCAGTAACCCTATTTCGCATGCTTATAACTGCTGCGTCCATATGATTTTGTCTCACCGAAATATGCTCCCCCTGCATAACACACCACTCCACATATTGCGCATCGTATTTCTCCCGTCTGACCATAAAATCCCACAGTGCATTACTGTTCCTAAGATACTCACCAATACACTTTCCCAGATCTGCCGGTTCATTCTCATTGGTCAGACTCTCTGCAGGCTTGTCCCAATCTGGTGCAAGTTTTTTGCTGCAAGGTGTATGCAGCATATTTGGGATTGGTCATTTGGGCGTTGTTGGCCTCTTAACTCCCTTCCTCTCATTGCGCTTTTTTCTCTGCTTTGTTGGCGTCAGGTAAGGATGCTTGTCCCTCCACCCAACCACCGTCATCACCTGTTCCTCAGTGTCGCTGCTGTCGCTCACTTCGGACTTCCTCCGAATCGGTGGGTAGGTTCTTTTGGATGTCCCAGCTCCTCCCTCTTCTGGATTGTTTTCACCGGCATGTTGGCTGGTAATTCATTCCCACCAAATATACCTCTGCGCAATGATTCCAGCGCTCGCCCAGGGAACCGAAAAAGGATCGTCTGGGAGTGGGCTAGGAGGAAATGCCGCAACACTTCACTCATTAATTGTAGAAGGCTGATTTTCAGTTTCCCTTGGTGTGTTCGATGGAAATTAAGTTTCACTTCCCCCATGAATGGTAGTCGGTGGTGATGTCAATGAGGAACCATCATCACTTGAAATCTTATGGATTTTTTTGTCCGGGCTGAATCTATTTCCATATTCATCACATGGAATCGCTCCTAAGACCGGTTCCATAACTTGACTCAGGAGTCCCTCTGCCCTCATCTCGGCCTTGTGAATTCGTATTCAATGGTTGAAAGCTTCCCTAGACACCGTGACTGGTGCTGGTTGACACTCTGCCAAATAATCTCCGAACACCTCCCGAGCAACCGCAGAAGTCGTAGCTGTTCCATCCGGATCCGTAGGCAATCCTGTATCCTCCTTAAGCCAGTCACCAATGTGGCTGCTTTCCTTGCTCGAAACCGTAATAGCCCCTTCAACACCGGCCATTCTTTTCTCGAAATTCTCTTTAGCTCTCCCAACAAGTTCCTTCAAGGGGGGGGTCTGTTTTCTGGCTCCAAAAAGACTCATCGTTCTTAGCTTCTGGGGTACTGAAGGTCATTCAACCGAAAACTGAAGCAAAAAATTTCTCGCGATGTCAAACTTGATTGGGCAAAATCAGTCTTGGCACAACGAGAAGGTGGTGTGGTGTGTTGTCGCAGGTGGTTTTGTGAAGCGTAGGGTTGGGGTTACTGTTTCACTTGTTGTTACTTTGGATGCTTCTTAGAATTGTTAATTGACTGATCTCTCGAGGCCAGAAGGCCCATATATATACAGACTTGTCTTCCATATTCTTAGCCATATTCGTCTCCATATCTATCACCGTTTCCTCATCCATTGGCACTGATATGAGCCGCTCTGTACTGATATGAGCCGCTCTCCTAAGGCATATCTTCATACACCAACTGCATCTCAAACGGACCTGAGGCTCACAATGCAGGTACACATGCAACACTTATAGTTATGCAGTCATTCGATTGAGATACCGTGATGTGGACTCTCCAATCTGTGAATTATCAACTGGGTAGGTTGTAATGTGGATTATGTACCGTAGATGCGGCTGGAAGGCATATTAACTAGTTACTCGCTTCCTGTTTACCGTGTTACGACCAAATCGAGGATCGGCTATAGGAAATGGAACGGTACAAACCCTGCCTTCACATCATCCTGAATCGACTTCAACGAGGGGGCTCTGTGACGCGGCTCTGCGAGATGGTGTTTCTTATTTAGACTGTGGATGGAAGAAGTAGAATTGTTCTGATATGTGACTGACTAGTGTTCGTTATAACTGACGACCGCGCTATGACTGACGAATGTCTTGGTTTATATATCATATGACAAGTCTGAACAATGGTGCTAGTTAGAGTAAGAGCTCTCCAATAGTTAAGTTTGCCAAATACTAAATGAAATCTTCACATGGTCGAAGGAGGGTGGTTTACTGCTGCCATTGGTGTAAGTATGACTTTCGGCAGCATATCGTTACCATCAGTTTAGTCAGTACACATTTTCAGCGGCATACTTTTGGCTATGTATTAACATTCCACGACGTCTATTTTTTTTGTTTTAATCATACTGTATTCGCTCTAGGTAGAGTATGACAGCCCCTTACTCCCCTCCGCTTCCGGGCTAGCCGGCTGGATGGCGGAGCTCCACTCCTGCTACCCATCGTCCCCTTCTGACAGAAGAAAGCATCTAAAAGCGGTCGATAGGATACAAAGGAAAAGCGATGAAATCAAGGAGAGCCCGCCAGCTCTTACTCCTCCGTCCATTTTGGGCGGGAACTTCCCAACATCAGTAGCCGCTAGGAGGTCCATCACCGCTTTATTGCACTCCTTCATGGAGAGCAGCTCAGAAACTTGCATGTGTCGGCATCGGCCTGCTCTCCATCCAGTCGCTGTTCCCACCTCTTTCCAGAGCATTTTCTGCGGGTCTTTCCATCGGCTACAGTGGCGGAAGAGATGTTCCCACATCTGGGCCGGCATCCTGCACCCACCACCGCTCCACCAGCAGTTGTTGTCGTCTCAGTGACCGAACTGTCCTAGGTATGTGCCCACTGGTGTGTGTGCAGACTTCAGTCGGTGGAACCTGGCAGCCAGAGGATTCACACTGTTCATTGGGACGGGTCTCTTGCTTCCAGCTTTGTCTTTCCGCCTGTAGCCATGATGCTGACTGCATTCATTGGCCTCCCACTCAGCCTTCGCCACCGTCTTTGCTTCTGAGATTCGTCTGGCCCTGATCGCCACCAAGGTGTATGCATGCTCTAGTACTGTGCCTGCTCTGCAGCTCTCTCTGGCTAGATTCACTTGGCGGTCTGCTTCCTCCTTTCAGGGGATGCCAGTATGTCCTGGGACAAAGTAGATTTCTGTCTCTATGCTGGCTTTGTGAAGGGTGCTTGTGCACTGGTTAATCCACCTGGGAAGATGCTGCCCTGGCCCAGGTTCCAGGTGCTCCGTTCAGTGAAGGGCTGCTTGCGATTCACTGAAGACGGCAACCTTCAGTACTCCATGTGTCTGCAGTGTGTCCCTTTTCTTTACTGACTCCCGGAGTGCGAGTCCGATGGCCCACAGTTCGGCATCGTAGACCTTCATTTGTCCGGTGCCGAGGTGGCTGCGGAAAGCTCTCCAGCCGTCTCTGTGCTTGCATACTGCCGCAGCTCCCACCCTGCCGTCTCCACGACGTCTTTATAAGTGGGTCAGCGCCACTCTCTTCACAGCTCCAGACCCACTCCTACCACCATCCGGCCACAGAAATCACATAACAACGGTTATAGATGTGTATGCTACCGCCTCTCTGTATTTCTTTCCGCCACCCACTAACCCATAATGGTAATTCCCAAGACTCTACGGGCCAAGACCTCCGGCCCACAGCGGTGTCCACCTCCTGAATATGCGTGAAATTTCAGCCTTGCACACTCGCCAGCAGGAACTGTGACCGGAGATGAAAGGATTAGTTATCGCGAGATTTAAGATTTTCTGGAGGAGAAACAAGCCGGTGAGAAAATATAGGCGAAGGAAATCGGGAGTTGGAGGGGGATGAAATTGAAAAATCGGTGATTCCAATCTAGACTGATTCAGAGAAGTGTGCAAAACATGTTTTGTATTCAAGCATACCTCGCGGGGTATACATAGGTCTGAATAAATAATGAGCTGATATCCCCGGAGTACAGTACAACAGAAAATGCGTCAAATGCATTCGCCAGTTCAAACCACGGAGACCTGCTTTGAACACTTAACCTTTGCTATTGCAGTGATTCTAAATAAGATTAGCTGGCTAGTGATGCACTGATGTTCACATTCTAATCGAGGGTACCGGCATCTCCGAAATTGACCGATTTGCCAACTGAGGTATCAGAGAGCGTAGATTGACTCCCAAAACCGTCTTATGTTAGCTTAAATTAATGTTCGTACTGTAGTTACACATATGTTGCTTGACCGAAATGTCTATCGCTTGGTTCTTCCATTTTGTTCTCGGTGTTGACCTCGTTCAGTCTTAGGTTCTCATTTCAAAATCATTGTGTCATGCAGAGATGGCACCCTGATGTTCTCCCTCTGCTGCTTCTAGTAGTTTTACTCCACTCCCATTGCACTCCCCCACGACGTTAATGTAAGCTAGAAGCGGGAGGGTAGTGGTCGTAATGTTAGCAATGCGCGTTTAGAGCTCGTACCTGCAGTAGGCACAATGTCGATCCTAGCCGAGCACACCCTGGTTCCGGAACATGAACAAACAGGGTTTAGTTGATACCGATGCAAAGGTTGACAGCAGAGAACATGAAGAGAGTGAGTGTGTGCGACGTAGCATTATCGGGGGTGTGCGGTTGACGTAGTCGGAGGTATAAACACCATTGAAGATGGAAGGGAACATAAGCTGTGCGTGACATTAGGGTGGAAGTACCAATGCGGTGGTGCAGGGTTGTCGCATATTGTTGACTAGGGATTTGGCCCGGTGGCTTCCCTAGTGTTCAGTGCTGGCGGGCTCGGGCATGTGGCCGGTGGCTTGCGGCCCCCATTGGCCTCACCTGCCCCCACCAGCCTCGCCTGCCCCCACCAGCCTCGCTTGCCCCCATCGGCCTCGCCTGCCCCCATTGGCCTCGCCTGCCCCCATGGCGAGGAGGAGGGCTCGGCACTGGTACTCGGCATTGGGGTCCGGCCTTAGCAGTCGGCATTGGGTTTTTTCCTTCTCTCTCTTTCATATATAAGTCTATAGTTTTCCCTCTCTTTGGTTCGACAGACAATTCATCTTCTTCTCGTGTCAACAGGTTATGAGCCCGGCGCTGAGTTGAATTCGACACCTACTATTAGTATTTGCTACTTCCTCACCTCTGCCCCTGTTCCAGTGGATCGAGCCAACATCTCTTAGTCTTCTTTGTCTATTGTTTCTCCTCTGCCTTGTATTGCATTGGACTGACTCCACGCCTAGTAGTAGTGCCTCTCACATTTTTCAACCTCCGCCTCTCTATTGTTAATAAAACTTTGGCCTCGTTATTGTCGCTCAACCCTCTACCTCCGCCATGTCAACCATGGCTACAAAACTCAATGAGCGCAACTATCGACAATGGGCCATAGAAGCAAAAGCCCCACTTCGAGCGCAAGGCCACTGGAAATAGCTATCAGGAGAAATGCGTGTTCCCAGGCCTCCGATTGTAGCGACCAGCGACACCTGCGCGACTACTCAGACAGCTCGTGACCCTCGAGATACCAATTACGACTTCCTGCCAGAATCGACTGACACATCCTACCTCAATCAATTCTACCACTTTCTCCGCGATTGGGAACGCTGGCCGATGAAAAATGACAAGGCCTGCGGAAAACTCACAGCACCGATGGAATCAATGATCTAGATACGGTACCTAGACCCCACTGAGCTGAAACAACTTCGCGATACGATCAAAACCGACTTCGAGAAGTTCATCAAGCTCGATGGTTGATACCAGATGGCGAAGCTCACTTCATGTCAACTCCAGTTATATCCCTCAGTCACAGAATGGATCTCAGCCCAGGACAAGATAAATAATGACCTTGCCGTATGCGACATCACCATCAAAGACTCTTGGAGAAAATTCTACATCATGTCCAACCTCCCAAATACCAAAGAATGGTGAACCTTTGGATCCACACTCGAGCTCACTGAGAAAGCGGACACAGTGGCAAGCATTGTCACCTACCTCCTGTCCTTCGAAGCCTGCGTCGGCAGGGCACGCGGTTTTGCTCCAGATGCCACATTGTATATAACGAAGAAAGGTCGAGGACGAGACTCGAAAGGTGAAATGGGCGACAATACGATGGGCGACGATAGGAAGGGCGACGATTGGAAGAGCCAGGTCATATGCCATGGACGTGGAGTCAAAGGCCATAACAAGGAGAAATGCAGGAGGGAGCATAAGTGGGCCTCGTATGAGAAGTCTAAAAGTGATGCTTACCTGGCTGCGACGGCATCAACCTCTACTGCCGAGTTAGAGTCAGAGTCATTCCTCTTCTCGGTCATACATTCCGACCCTATCCCGGGCTCTACGCCAGACTCTGTGATCATGGTCAATGTGGCATCGGCAGATCGATCTGCCGAATATTGGATTCATGAGACCGGAGCGATATATCACATCGCCCGCAACCGTCACCTCTTTGAGACCTTTCACCCCATGCCACAGGGGGAGCATCATGTCAAGACGGCAAACAACAGCTTTGTCAATGCCGCAGGCGCTGGACACATTACGTTTGACGTCAACAGGCCCAGTGCGAAGCCCGCGAAGAACGTCCCGCAACATGTACTTTACGTGCCAGCCTGCAGAACGAATAACCTCCGCAGTATCATCCAGTTATTGCGGACGGGAGTCAACTACGATTTCAAACTCGATGGAGCTACGGCGAGCGCTGGGTGAGTCCATGTCAGTGAAGCACCACTGATCAACAGTCGATTCGTCCTCCGAGTATCTTCAACCTCGGCCTCAGGAGCGGAAGCCTCTGTGGTAGTAGATGATCCACCAAGCTCCACTCTGATCTCCGATCCCGAAATCTCAGTGGCTTATTCTAACATTCGACCCATGATTGGTGATAAGGATATTGTTGTTTGGCATGCTTGCCTCGGCCTTCTCTCCTTGCCAGCTATCAAGCGGCTCCCGAATACAGTCAGAGGTATCCAATTGCATGCTAAGAGTCCATCAACATGCACTTGTGATGCATGCATCGTGGGCAGGATGTTCTGGAAGTCTTTCCAGCCTTTGTGTTCGGAGGCGAAGGCAAGGACTCGACTTGTTGGGTTGATTCACTCCCATGTGATCAGGCTAATGCAGACTCAGACGATGCGCAGGTACCATTATATTATTATATTTACCGACGACCACTCGAGGTACACCAAGGTCTACTTTATTAAAGCCAAATCTGAGGCTCCAGCGTAGTTCAACGAGTATGTGGAGGAAGTGGAGAAGCAGCACCCAAAGTCCAAGGTGTGCCGAATTAGAGTTGATGGGGGAGGCAAGTATGCTGGTCGTGAGAAGTTTCTTGGGTAGTTGGCATAGGAATGCATCATTAGAGAACTATCAGCCCTGTACTCACAGTAGCAGAATGGCATTTCGGAGAGATGCAATCGCACAGCGATGGACCCAGCACGGTCTATGCTGAAACATGCTGGCATGCCAAACAACCTCTGGGCCAAAGCTGTATCCACAGCAGTCTACATCAAGAATCGACTACCATTCCGAGCTCTCTCCAATTCGATTCCATTTGAATGCTGGACTTGGAAGAAACCCGATATCTCCCATCTTCGAACTTTCGGCTGACTAGCATTTTCATGGATTCATGGCGATCTCAGTAAGAAGATTGATAACCACGCCTACATGTGTGTACTACTTGGCTACTCGGCAGAGACATGGACGCAGGACTGTGCTATGGACGTCTGTTCGGGCCGAGTTTTTATAGCTCGCGATGTCAAATTTGATGAGTCTACCATATATCACCAGCTACTAAAGACTAAGCCTACAAAGATCGCTTTTGAACCAGCCAAACAGGATAAGTTTTCGGAGACTGAGGATAAACCTCCCATTGTGCAATCACTGAAAGCTACGGTACAGCCGCCCAAAGCTATGATAGAGTCCCCGCAAGCCAAAGTTCAGCCTCCGAAAACAACCACATTGCCTTGTGCGATCAATCCAATTGACATCTGGGATGATGATCTCACACCGCCTCCAGAGACACCGCCTCCAAAGCCTAGAAGGAGTGGAAGAACTACAGCCGATGTCAGCATAGCCATGATGATCGAGCAAGGTCCTAAGACATACCGTACAGCATTGGACGCAGAGGACGCTGAGCAATGGAAAGAAGCTATCGCCAAGGAAGTGGCATCAATGGAAAGTCATGAGGTTTTCTCCTTCGTTGAGAAAGTCCCAGAAGGTGCTAGTATGAATGGAAGCTGTTGGGTTATGGGAACAAAGCTTATGGCCAATGGGACAATTGACAAATGGAAAGTTCGACTTGGCGGCCGCGGCGATCTCCAAATGCCTGGCCACTACATTGACATCGCCTCTCCAGTCATTGATTTGGCCTCAATTCGACCTGCCCTCAGCTGTGCAGCCAAGCACCAGCTTGAGATCGCCGTCTTCCACATCCCAACTGCCTTCCTTGGCTGCCCGCTGCATGAGACTCTCTATATGTGCCTCCCAGATGGCGAATGGCCCGATTCATATGGCCACACCCAACCACGTGTGAAGCTGAATAAAACTTTGTACGGCATCAAGCAGGCGAATCGGGAGTAGTATGGAGAAGTCTTTGACTTCAAAGTTGACGATCTCAATCTCCAATCCTCAATTGCAGCTCCAGGTCTCTTCTTCGGGGGCAATCTCAGCGAAGCAACTGGTGTCTTAATCCCAGTCTACGTCCAGAATATCATGACTATTGGGAAATTGGTCCTCGTTGCCTCCATTGCATGTCAACTATATGATCGATTCAAGGCCGCTGGCCATGTCCCTGTGCCAGACATCTTCCAACACCTCAGCATGACTGTTACTCGAGGTAGCAGCAAACGATCAGTTACCATTGATCAAGTTGGCTACATCAACCATGTTGTTGACCGATTTGAGATGACGGCCGGGGCAAGCGCTCAACTCCGACGGAGATCGGCTTGAGACCCCACGCCATTCAGGCCGAAAAGCAGCCTTGCGACCCCAGAATGTACCAGAAAGCCATTGGTTCAATTTGTTATGCCGCTCTTGGTACTCGCCCAGATATCAGTCATGCAACCTCAGTCCTAGGCAGAGATGCCGCCCAGCCTTCGACTCTCCCATGGGAACCCGTGAAGCACCTACTTCGATATCTCCGAGGCACTTCCGACTACAAATCAACGATCTATGACCCAAGCGTCAGGCGTGACTCTCAGTCAATCTTGTGCTACGCTGATGCAGACTTGGGGTGAGTAGCAGACATGGGGAAGTCTACAATGGGAATCGTCGTCTACACCCTTGGAACCCTTGTCATTTGGAAGTTGAAGAAGTAGAGCGTAGTAGCCCAATCGACGATGCAAGCAGAGATGATTGCCACTGCGTATGGCAAAGTGCAGATCGACTGGCTGCGAGACCTCATATTGGAATCGGAATTGGCCGAGGTATCACCTGGCGTATTCTGAATGACGGCCTAAACTGCATTACCACACTCTACCCGGGCAACTTCCAATCTGACAGCCGGCACTCACTACTCCGGTACCACTCGAGCCATGAAGCCATTGCAAAAGGTGCAATAGAGATCAACTACGTGGCGGGTACGGAGATGCTGGCAGATGCTCTCACTAACGCCCTCGGGGGAGTTTAACTCCGCGGGTTGGTGGAGGAGATTCGACTTGGATAAGATCACGGGCAGGATTTGGACTCTCGGATTTGCTTTGTTTCCAATTGTGTATTTGGATTTGCACTGACTATTTGGATTCCGGTTGGATCTACACTGTATGTTTGGATTTTCTTTGGATTTGGATTTAATGGGATTTGGAATTCGGAGGAGGATCTCAGACTTTTCTTTGTTTCTTTGGTTTGTTTCGTCTGGAAAGCCTTGGGCCAAGGGGGAGTGTTGACTAGGGATTTGGCCCGGTGGCTTCCCTAGTGTTCGGTGCTGGCGGGCTCGGGCATGTGGCCGGTGGCTTGCGGCCCCCATTGGCCTCACCTGCCCCCACCAGCGTCGGTTGCCCCCATCGGCCTCGCCTGCCCCCATCGGCCTCGCCTGCCCCCATAGGCCCTGCCTGCCCCCATGGCGAGGAGGTGGGCTCGGCACTGGTACTTGGCATTGGGCACCGGCTTTGGCAGTCGGCATTGGGTTTTTTCCTTCTCTCTCTTTCATATATAAGTCTATAGTTTTCCCTCTCTTTGGTTCGACAGACAATTCATCTTCTTCTCTTCTTCTCCATCATCTTCTCGTGTCAACACATATTATCAAGATAGTACGAGTATGAGTACGGCTGTAGACAATCGGACTCTCATTTTCCGGCAGGTTACTACCCAGAGCCGGTAAGAAATGAAAAACCCCACATATAATATCTCGTAAAACACGGTTTGAATATTCGCAGAGAGGGCAAAAATTAATACAATTTGACTTCATTTCCAGGTTCACCCAGTGACTCAACAAACTACTTTCCGAGCAACATTCACTACTAGAAATGGGGTGTCCGAACTTCTACAGCCTGACACGAGTAAGAGTAGAGATGCATGCCTCGATCACACATACGATGGCTAGCTGTCTAGAGTAATGATGGGATGGAAGAGTGTTTATTCAACAGTGAGAGAAAGAGGATGCTGACACACCATTGCGGTTATACAGTTAGTGCGCGCAAACCATCCCCATCAGTGAATATGTTTCAATTCCTTGAGTTAGTGTTCCGTTGGTCGATGAGGCTAGTAGTGGGGCTATGCAGGAGGAGACCGACATCCGTTGTGGTATGGGTTGGACAGCCTGAATAACGCCGGGATGTGAGTGAAAGAAAGATACGGAATGTGGTGACACATATTCAATTTTTGAGTGGTGCACCACACAATGGTGGGTCGACAGGTTCCGCGAGAAACGAACCAGTTCGTCTTCAATTCTTGCACCAAACATCCCGTACCATGACCCGGTCTCATGATTGTGGCTAACGCCTGAATTTCAGTTTTTATCCGTATATCAGTCTAAGAACTAGACTTAATCTACAGATTTTGGGGACTTAATTTTCAGATTGGTAGTACGAGTTGTGAGACACGTTACTACAGCGTGAATTTTGCGCTTAGTTCGCATCATGTGATTTTAGCCTTGATCTGTTCTCTTAAACTTAGACTTCTTCCACGGCCCCGTGCACCGTCGCATGACCCGTGGATAAAGTGTTATTTTGAGAGGACTGTTAGAGGTCATGGCAGGAGTATGTTGGTGGGAAAAACCCCAATCTTTAGTTGCCTCGTTGCGCCGGTAAAGTTAGGTTGGCATATATGGAACGTACTCCCGAGGCCAATCCCGAAACCATGAAACTGCAACCCCAAACTCAAAGTCGCAAACCTCCACCCCGAAGCTGAACTCTGGGCGTGCGAGAGAAATGGTTGCAGTCGCTGGGCTACCTTGTAGTGGTGAAGCTACGATTTGACCCATTTGTTTGTAACCATATTGTATTAACCCACTAGCGGGTATGGCATACATCTTCCTCCTATTTCTCGGTACTCTAAATCCACCAAAGGAAAGTTCAAGTCGTAGCATCCCCACCTATCCAGTAATTTGAGTCGTGATGTATGAAACCCCCAATACTATTAAATTACATGATATTCTTTGAACGATACTCTGCCATTAAATAATGAAATTTGCCGCCACAACGTTGTCCATCCTCCCCATCAAAATTTGAAATTATAACTGGTCTTCTACATGTACTATGCACCAAAAATCCCGACAGCAGCTGCGGCTGCCATGACCGACAGAGGAACAGCATCCTAGATTGCAGCACCTGTAAAAGTCACTGGCTGGGTTGTGGTTACGTTTTTGGTAGACTTTGTTGTGACAGTGGCTACTAGAGTCGGACTAAAATCGTAGGAAGTAGGAGTTGGTGCCGCAATATCGGTTATCATGGTGTCGAGCATGGTGAATGTGCGGTGGCTGTTCGTGTCACCTGAGGAACATCGATGGTGTCAGTATTTTTGAATGTCCGGGTCAAGGTCTTGGTGAAATCCTGAGCTAGCGGCTTGATACCGCTTGGGTCCAGTATTCTCAACCGTCCCGTCCGTCTGGGATCTCTGAGGAAGGACGGGACGGGGACAAGCCGTCTGTCCGAGGGTAGGACGGAAACGGTGCCGTCATTTGGGAGCGGGACGGGGACAGACGCAGATGACGGCCGGTCATCTATCGACATTTCTGAAAACAGGTAAAGACAGTACAAAAATATTTGTAAATACTTTCTTCAATTTAAGTTTTTGGGGTTAGATTGAGTTTGTCACGTCGCATCCACCTTACTCAGTGACCACGAGACACTGGACACTGCCATACTCTAGGTAGAGTGAATGCAGAATGATTAAAACAAAACAAAAACAACTCCACCACAGCATCGTGACATCAGACCCACAAACTACAAAAAGACATAGTAAATTACCGGGGTAAATTTTTGCTAAGTTTAAATGCATGTTATGTCTCTAGGTTGTAGTCACCGAGAGGTTGTTGATGCTAGCGCTGCAAAGCGCAAGAAGTTTGGGGTTGCTCCAGTGAGCATCCTAGTTGAATGCAGCCTAGAGGTTTCATACGAATTTTGTTTGGTAGGTCTCTGAAATCTACTTCGGATCGATTTTTTGCCTCTGTGCAGTCAATGTGGTCAGGTGAAATTTGCTAGTGCCCGTCTGTAAGTCAAAGGCCTATCGTACTTATTGCGTAGCTGAAATTCTTGGCTGCGCATCATTGAGTTATTAGCTGATCCAACTACCAGAGTGACAGCAATCCCCTACACGCTCGGTTTCTTTAAATTCGGTTCCACTTCCGTGTGGAAAAAAGATCGCCATGTGGCAAAGCCGGTGATTGGCTGGCTGAATTTCCGATTGAGTGATGTCAGAGCACCACACTCTGGGACAGCATGTGGTATGCACTTTCGTAAGGGCTGCATAGAGGCCGGGAATGTGTACAGTAGATGAGGAGTCAGCACCGACATGCTTTTCAGATGACTCGCTGCCCACACTTTCCCCAATGTTACGATAGTAGGTAGGGGAGAACCGTGTGTGTGTATTCTATGGTACAGAAAAGAGAGAAGGAGAAAGAATCGAGATATATACAGGAGGCATCAGCCCCAGCAGCAGTGACCGTGTGTCAGATCAGTAACATGTCTCTGGCACGAGTACACCGGTAACACCCAACATGATGGGATCGCCTCTGGAACCGAATTTAAGAAAACCGAGCGCGTAGGGGAAAGCAGTGAGTATTGGCGTAGTGGGGTTCTCTCAAGCTACAAATCAAGTTAATGTCCAGTAACGTTTTGGGCACATTCCTTAAGTCTACATTGCAACATCTTCTCGACTCCTCAGTGGTATGCTGCCTCCGCATTATGATCATCAGCTGTTCCTATGAGAGGGCGCATGATAAGTGCAGAGGCAAGTGCTGCAGCGCCTGCCAGTGTTTCGGCCTATTCTGCAAATATTTGAATTGCGAATTGGAGTTTGGGAAGTCGTTGTCTGGAGATTCGTTATCTCTTGTGATGAAGTTGGCCGGAACTCGGATGGTAGGGGGCTGCCACCTATGTGGGTTAGAGATATGCACGTACTGTTAGGAGTCACGAACTTCTATGGCAGATTCATTTGGAAATATGCGGTGGTTAAGACGATTTACACTTCATGCGCACTTAAAGGAATTGAAGATATGCCAAGCGCGCTGGCAAATTGATCTAGAACCCATCCACAATCGTGCACACCTATAGCCTATACCCGGCCAATCTCTACTCCCTGAAATTCTCCCCTGCAAATCAGAATTACAACTCCTACAATCGGGATTTTCTGCAATCATGATAACGATAAGGTAATGGTGATACACCAAGAATATTTTCGGCAGTTCGTACGCTTATACATTGCTTGTCACCTGCCATAGTGGCGGCTAACAGGGAGTTTTACAATTAGACCTACCTCAATGATATGATAAAATGTAGCTTAAAATTGATAGTACTTAGGTTATTACGACAAGTAATAGTGTAGAATGTATTCTCGCCATAGCTTTGTCCATCCACACCGTAATAATTTAAAACTGATAACCTGCCATCTACATGTACCATGCACCGAAAATCCCGGAAACAGCTGCGGCTGCAATGACTGGCTAGGGAACAGCATCCTAGATTGCAGCACTTCTAAAGTCCACAGCTACGTTATAGATACATCATTTGTTGGCTTCGCTGTGACAATGGCTACTGGGGTCGGCCAAAGTTGTAGGAAAAGGGCATCGGCACCACAATGTCGGATAGCGTAATGTCGGGAATGTAGAATGTATCAGTGGTTATTTGTTTTAATCATACTGCATTCACTATCTAGACCATAGCAATGTCCTCATCCCTTCCCCTCAGGATAGCCGGCTGGACGAGGGATATCCTCATCCTCTACCCTTCTTCCCCTTTAGCAAACGAAGCAAAATGAATGACTACACACGCAAAACGACAAGGAAAAAGGAAAACAAAGACCAATGATAAGTTCTGCTCAGCGGCGTCGAACCTTCCCCATCTCCGTAGCTGCAAGGGTGTCGGTGGTTGTTTGTGTCTCTTGACGAACATCGATTGTGTCGGCGAGAGTTGAGGTCTGGGTGTGTCGGTTTAGGACAGAATGGTTGTCGCGACCGGGGCTGGGCCATGACATATTTGGAAATCGGGACAGCACCCAAGTATGCCGTTGGTGCCTATCACGCAATATGAACCAGCATGGCAATAGGTGCCAGTACCATCAGCGCAGCATACACCGCCAACAGGTATGCATTTATTATAGCAAGGTACACCTAGCGGAGACTTAGACATAGTTATCCAACACTGTCTGACGCTACCTACCTCCAATCTGGGCACATGATCCCTGGCGACGAACAAGGTGGGAACCAGCAAACGTGGTCAAGCGTCCCATAGGTTGTATACCACTATCTGCAGTAGCAAATGCTACTAATAAGGTGCTGATGAGCATTATGCGCATTATGTTCGATGGAATGTAGATGGCACAGTATAAAAATGAGTACCAAATGTTGAACAGGCCAAATACGGATATGGAACGAAAAGAGGATGGCAGAAGTTGGCAGGAACCAGCGTGAGCGGTTGAGGATACGAGGAAAGGCGAAAAGGATATCAGGCAGGAATATATAATGCATTTACAGCTGCTTCACCCCCACGTGCAGTGTAGCTTTGGTACCTCTGTTGGCTGTGATATAATGCGTAGAGTCTGGGCTGTACAGTTGGCAGGGAATTGGCCACCAGCTCACTAAGTCTTGAAACTAAACGCTTATCTTCTGGAGCGATGCTTGGTATAATTATCGTTAGGATTAATGTAGGGTCGAAATTATGTCAAACAAGAACTATCTGATTGACTTTCCTATACAGCCTTTTAAAAATTTCAGCTAAATTTCTTCACAGTTCCACGGCAGAGGTGCACTACTATTATCACTTAACAGTGTAGTAGCTGAATCTACTGCCTCATGTGGTGCCTAATTCTATGGATATCTATCTCATCAATCCACCCAGACGCAAGCCGTTGTAAAAGGTTGAGTTACATCGCCAGGTAAACTATGACTGTCTTCATTCGGAGCGAGGATACTCTACGGTCAACAAGGTTAGTACATCAGCGGTCACAGAGGGTTTACGTACTTAACTATATTATACAAAGTAAGCGTCATGCAGGCTATGTACTTACAAGGCCAGAGGTCAACAGTGACTGTACTAAAGGGTAAAATGTCAGGAGGGTTCGATCGTACTGTTACGTACAAGTAATTGTTGATGAATTGTGGAGCTATCTATGATTAACTATGGCTGCTCTTGAACTTAGGATTGTACATTCCGATTGTATGTTACCCTTATCTGCTGTACCTTTCAAAAATCTGCCAGAGCCTCACCGTGCTTGATAAAATACCGGCTAGACGCCTCTTGTACTAATACAAATCGAGTCAGGTCAAGGGCGAGTACCATCCTTATCGACCGGTACAGTACTTGTATTCCCCACACCTTCTCAATCGGCATGGATTGATTGCGTGCTCAATGCCCTATCGTAAACGCAGTACCTCACCCCACGATACGCTATCAGCAACGGTGATTACACCCTTCTGGGGTGGACTAGTCCGGTGCGGTCGAATCCCGGTCTAGACCAGCCTAGTGTAGCCTTCCTGCTAGACATGACTCAACGGAACCCTACCCTAGACCGGACCAGTACTGCAAAAAACCGTGTTATGGACAAGTCTAGCCCGACCTTGTTGCTAGGCCGCATCAGACCGAGCCCTACCTCAGAATTCCGACCTATATTGCTGGACTGGACTGGACTGGTTCACTCGTCTGACCGGACTGGTGAAAATCCACTGCGGGGTAGATGCTATGGTTCTAAGGTTGCCCCACGCCAAAAGCAAAATTCTACGGCTTTATCTGAGTGGTTACAATCACCACTCGTGTGTAGTCTGAAGTTTCTAGCGGCAAACATGTGGATAAACTAGGTCCTGTGATTGAGGAGGTTGCAGCGGTAAAACATTGTGTCGCAGTTTTCTTTTTCAATGCATATCCCAGCCAACATGTGGGTATAAAAGCCAACTGCATATGTTTGGGTACTGTCGAATCATTACAGCTTACATAGCATGTTGGCTTCGATGTTCATACGCGGATAAGATTCCTGTTTTGCATAGATAGGCAGACGCAAAGAACTAAATCCCGCAGTGGTGTCTCATGACTTCTCGGTGGCGCCTTGAAACATATGCGTTATACCAGAGCGACAGCTGTATTAAATCTGTGACTTGGGTGACACTACGCAAGAGGTCGAAACTGGAGCGAAAACTCGTTTTCTCGTGCCCAGGCTTAGATGAATGTGAGGCACGCAAATGCGCCACACACCCGCTGAACCGAGGTACAAGCAAGTGTGCGGCTGACACGAGATTATAGATTTCGGAGATGCTGTTGTTGTTGTTTATTCATACTGTATTCACTCTTACTAGAGTATGACAGGACCTAATAACCCCTCCGCCTCCGGGCGAGCCGGCTAGATGGCGGAGCTCCCCCCCCGCTACCCTTCGTCCCCGCTGATTTCGGAGATGCTTGCAATTACAACAGCACCTCAGCAGCCACAATCTGGAGTTATAAATACATTTTAAACGAACCAAAAAATGTACCTGTAACATAGTATGTCTTTTCCTGGTTTTAGGCATGTGCTCGTGGTACTGTTGTGTCGTCGCATCGTGTTGCAGCACTCAGAAACACTCCTACCTTAGCAACTACGATACAACTCTACCATAACACACCCAAACCTACATAGTCAAGATAAATTACAAGTAATGTTGTGCTTAATCTTGAGCCATCATCTGGCAAAGAGCTTGCGGTTGTGGTGAGCTATGATGAATCATAACTACAGGTCAAACAAGGTGACATGCGTGAAACTGCGAAAGCTAATACCCAAAGCGAAGATACCTAAATCACTTGCAAACAAATTACCGAGTGATTTTAGCAAGCCTATAAATTTCTACATTCTCTAATCCTTCAATTCGCACTATGAAAGCATTGTTTGGATGAGAATTACTGAAGTTAAGGGTATCATTTCATTTCGCATTTTATTTTTCGCCTCGCCAAAGGGTTAGGGTTATGAAATATCCACGAATGAATAGAGTAACGGAGTGACGACTCCATGATGCAAGCATGATGCGAATGATAGCTTGCTGGTTTGGTAACAGCCTATCCATCACATGATATAGCTTATTAAGTTGTCTCAAAAGTCAGTGATGGTGTAGAGTGATTGCTAACTGTCTTAATACGTTGTTGATCAATAAAGTCATTGGGAGGAAAAACTCGCAGCAGCACTGTAGAAAACTCCGCTAAGGCTTGACAGATCCCCAATCCGGGCCAGAAGTGTGTCTGCTCATGCCCTGCCCTTGACAAGGTATCTTGGGCCGAGAGGATTGGTAGTCGCCCAGAATATCGGAAACCCTGGCAGTCCTCCATGGCAGCTCGACAACATCTACCAACTCAACTACCAAACTATGAGATAATACTACAGCAAATGGATGCTCCTTTGCAAATGCCGTTCTTCCTAAGGTCGATTGTGTGGTTTTTATCAAGGAACATCGCGGACAGTGTTGTCCCTGAAAAGTTACACCTATTTGAGCTGTGGGAGGACCTTCACGCCTTCACTGTGTGGCGCGGGTTTGTGGATGCCACAGTGAGAGAGTATGTGCGCACCCTAAAGCGGCGTTGAAGGTGGGAAGGTCAATGTGAAGCTGGTGGAGAATGCGAGGACATAGACAATGGAAGAGATGAGGAGGGAAGAGGTGAGAAGGGAAGAAGGATCCCAAATTCTTGCATTGTAGTGGTGTTGTAAATTTCGATGAAGATGGTTGGAAAGAGTAGTATGGGTCTGTCCACTAGAGAAGACATCCACTGATGAGCAGAGTGACCAAATGGATCTGAGCACTCAGATTGACCGAAATGCAACCCAAATTCTTATGAATAGGCACTGACGCAAGATCAATGATGCCAATGGTCTGGAAAGTCCTAGTATTAACTACGAATTAGTTTAGTCAGGTCTAGAGTAGACGTTGCATTGCACTCGACTGTAGACTAGAGGTCTTGCCTTGAGCAGGTCCTGTTCATACTAGTGTCCGGCAACTCTCGGCATCTGGCATCTTGTCTGAGGAGCCCGCCTTGAAAATCATCTTAGCTGGATCATACACCCGCACAGAGATATATCATTTTGTTGGCCCTGTGATAGTCCCAAGGGATCTGCATAAACGGCAAAATAATACAGCATAGAAACCGGAGATGAGAAGCATGCTGGTCTAGTGACCGATGTTAAGTGCCACTGGAAGAGGACTGGGGAGACCATGGGGAATTTAAACGTACTTGGTATTATACATATATAGACATAGGAGTCATCAATATACAGTCACTACAAACTATTCTCATTGGTCGACCGGTGGTAAGTACCTTATTGCCCCAGGCATCACTGTCTAAATCCACAATTTCCCTGCCAATTGAATGCACAAGTTTAGTCCAAACACAAAGTGTTCTCTATATAAAATATGCAGAACTATGCATAGTTTCACCTGCCTGACTGCAATTTACAATATCTCAAATATTCATTGTGCTGTTGTGTGAAACAATCCATCTTGAGTAGTCTTTGTGGCAAAAACTAAACCAATAAAACAAATGTTGAAGCTATTGTAAACCACAGACAGGACTGTGAAAGTATACATAGCTAAAAACATATCATGCAGAGAATTTTTTTTTATTAGATTAAAGGTTGTTAAAACAACTGGAAGGGAAACTGTGGATTTTGTAATTATTGGAACTTTATCTCAGATATTGCTCTCTCAACCATGCTTTATGGACTTCACCTGACTCTACATGCTGAAGAATTATATATCTGATTGGTAGTATATGATCTGCTGGTGTATATGGGCTGGATAACCAGTTGTGTTGAGAAACATCAGCTATTTTCTACGAATTGTTATTATACACTGCATACTATACAACTTGATTGTACTCATATTGAACAGACAGTTATTGGAAATTGGGCGGATTGTAACAGGTACATCATCTATTGCTCCCTTTATAAGCAGTCGAGAACAGGTGTTTGATGAACTCTACAGAGTTAGGAAAATATAATGACTAAGTAATATCTCAGTAGAAGGAGACAGCAATTGTACTGCAATGACTCGTCTTGGTCCCCATTTTGCCCTTGAGTCTGTAGCTGAAGTGCTTGCTACACTTGTTGCCCACACACTTTGCTTTGGCTGCTGGACTTCACTCAGAGATTCATCTAGCTCTATTCGAGGCTGAGATGTATGGCCGCTCTATCACCATGTCTCCACTGGTGTCTTGGACCAGGCTTGCCTGACTGTCCGCCTCAAGTTTGTTTCCGGGGATGCCGGAGTGTCCTGGGACCCAGTGAATCTTGATCAGGATGCCTTGGGCGAGGAGCGCCTGCGCTCTCCGATTGATCTGTCTCAGTGATCATTACACCGGGCCCGGCTCAAGGTGGGTCGCTTGTCGAATAGCGGCTGGAGAGTCACTGAAGATTGCCACTGTCGACACTCCATGGGTTTGCAATGTTTCTCTCGTCTCGAGCGTCAAATCAAGCGCGAGTACAATCGCCCACAGCTCGCCGTGAATGACCACAATGCACACAGTGCCCAGGAAGCTGTGGCGGTTTCTCTATTGAATTCAATCTTTGCACACTGCTGCGGCTCTCACTTGGCCATCATCCGAGCAGGATCCATCTGTTCAACACATCCAGACCCCTGCTTTGATTTTGGTGTCTTTCACTCTCGCCCAGCATTGGGCGGTTCTCCTGGCAGCGGTGCTGTCATCAAGTAGGGTGGACCTGACGACTGATTCTTCGGCCCGGGCCGGCCACATCATGCGTTCGGTTGTTTGGCCGTGGTCCAACTCTTCCTTGACTACTCTGCATATTGGTGCAATGCAAGAAGGGTTTCTGTGTAACTCTTTTAGCTTGCTGCTGCATGCGTCTGCTAGTTTCGCTGCGAATCACCGCTGTCTGGAGTCTAGAATTCCCGGCGTGGGTGTACGCGCTGACTGTCTCATTAGTGCACACTGTGGGGTTGTGGGCAGCACGCACAGGATGGACGTGGCTTGTCGATTAAGGAGGAGATGGAGGTCGTCTCGCCTGCCTAGTTCATTGGGATCCCACCTGATCTCACTCCCATGTAGTGCAACCGCTTGGACGCACGCCCCTTGGACGGCGCTTTTGCTCTTAGAAACAATGCTGTATTTCACGGTAAGCTTTCGGAGTCTCACTTCTGCTGCCCTTGCTATTTTCATGCATCGGTTGTGCTGCTCCTTGAACGTTTGATGTGAGTCCATCCAGATGCCCAGCCAGCATCTCACCTGGGTGTTGAAATGTATGTTCCCGTTTCCGACTCTTATCTCTGCTGTCATGTTCGGCCGGAGGTGTTTCCTGTGGCCACGTCTGAGCATGATCAGTGCCGCCTCCATCTGGGCAGAGTCAAACTGTAGTCCTCATCGACTTGCCCACTTGATTCTCTTCGCTGGGCATCTCTCAAGTATTGTGATGACCTGGTTGACATCGCATCCGTTTGCCACCCAGCTAAGGTCGTCCACAGATGACAGTGCTTCTGCTTCTGGTACGTACTCTTTGACCCATTTGGTCAGTCCTGAGGTGTAGATTGCCAAGAGGATCGGTGACACAGGTGAGCTCTGCGGGACCCCAGCTTCCACTCGGTGTCTTTCCGTGGCGTTGCCCACCCGAAACCGTTCTCGCGGGTTGGAACCGTTGCTAACACTAGTGGAGAGTAGAAAGAGGGTAGGAGGATCTAATAGGATACCTGTAGTGTTAGCAACGGTTCCAAATTGCCGGGTCGGTTCCAGGTCCGGTTCCGATCCGGAACCGAACCGTTGCTACGGGTCTTATGAAACAAAAACCCGGACCGTTGCAATTGGGCCGGTTTCACTACTAAAAACCCGGCATTCCAACATCACAAGTTTGCCTCCAATTAAGTATATGAGTTCTGATCGTTTCGTGACATGATCAATACGTAAATTGTCCGCTTTTATGCAGTCTGTCACATCCCGCTTTCAGATATGCGATCCGACCAATATTCGTTGAGTCGCGATCGATATCCCGGGATTTGCGCATCCTATTTGGCCTTATTTCACAGTGATTCAACTAATATTGGTCGTATCGCAAATCTGAAAGCGGACGGTTAAAGAGCGCATAAAACTGCACAATTTGCATATTGATCATATAACGATACGATCAGAACTCAGATACTTAATTTGGCTAAAGTTGAGTCAGAGTGGAAGGAACCGTAAAATCGAACCGCGGTGCGGTTCCATCCCGGCCAAAAACCTGCGGGTTTCAGTCCGGTCCGGGTAACAACCCTGCCAAGACAAAGCTGGTTGAGTTTTTGGCCGGGTCTGGAACCAAACCAAACCGAACCGCCAGCCAAAAACCGGACCGCTGGCGGGTTACCCGGACCCGTTGCTAACACTAGCTGTGAAGAACCATACGGAGTGCATGGATTTACAGAAACTGGACATCAGAGCATGGGGCTCGATGGCAGTAACACATTCACTCTGCACACTGTTGGATATTAACATGTTTGATCTTTCCGATTATTCCAGGGTCCCCTAATCATCTATACTCGGTGTCGCCCTGTTAACCCATCTTAATAGTGTATCTGGCAGCGCAGCCTCTCCATCCACTGTGACAGTCAATAGTGGTTGTTGAAAAGTGGATTTTCCCACTACCCCAAGTACATACTGATAGAGTGATACCTACTGGGACTCAGCAGAAGAGACGATCCTCCATAATCGTGGCGATGGCATGAATTTCTGACAAAAATGCATTTGTTTCAAGTGTGTAAAAGATGGAAATCAGTACACCGGAGGTTATAGAATAATGGGAAAGAGGGGGATGATTGGTATGAAGGTACTGGACAAGTTATAAAAGAGCCAAAGGTTCAGATACCAATTTATTTTGTTTTTACAACAGAACAGTGTCCACAAGAACTGTGGTGTATTCTTTTTGTTATATGCAGTGGAAGGGCGACCAAAGTTGCAGAGAAGGCAAAGACCTCGGATCAGAAGGAGTAAAGTGATAGGGGGGTGTACAAGTTACTCCTGTTTTTGGCAGTTTTGTTTGTTTTTGGGAGAAGAGGACTAGTGTCTGTGCTTTTCTGTCTTTATAGTACGGTAGAACTGGGAGGAAATACGTCAGGGATCTGCCATGGCCGCTAGCGGCCCAATGCAATTCTTTTACAATCAAACAAACAAACCTCCAACCTCGGCACAAGACCCCTGACGAAGAGCAAGTTGAGTACGTGCAAATCTTGGCGAGCGTGCCACGGGTTGTATACCACTATCTGCAGTAGCAATACCAACGATTGGGTTCGCTGGATATGACCAGCTGGGTGCCCAGACATGCATGTGCATACATGCATGCAGGGCGCTCAGAGTGTGTACACTCCGCGAAGTGACCGGTCAGTTCACGGAGCTCAGTTACTCCGCGGATTAACCGATCACTCGGCAGAGGAACATCCTCCTTGAACAAACTGGAACACTCTGTGCAGTTTGCGGGCTCGCTTAACAACAAAAACTTATCGCTTTGTTGGTTAATATGTTAAAGCGTATTTGATAATAACGCATCCAAAAAATAGCATATTTTTATTCACAAAAGCAGGGCGCGATACAAATTCGATAGCACTTATCTCTAGTATATGTCATCACAATTTTTATTGATGTCGGTGTGCTGAGATTTAGGTGTTTTTGTGGTAGCGCATATGACACGGTATAAAAAGTTCGCCTCCTACAAGTCTTGCTATGGAACGTTTTCTCGCCATCGTGGTGTCCATCCACTCTATTATAATGTGAAACTAACAACCTTTCATCTTCGCCTACCATATACCGAAAGCCACTACAGCAGCTGCGGCTCCCACGACCGGCAGAGTAAAAGCATTTCAGATTGCAGCACTTCTAAAACTCACCAGCTGAGTTGTAGTTGCATCATCTGTAGGCTGCGCAGTGACAATGGCTACTGGAGTCCACCCAAAATGGTAGTAAATGGGCGTCGGCACCACACTATCGGACAGCATAATGTCGGGAATGCGAATTTGTCGGTGCTTGTTATAATCAGACTGCATTTACTATCTAGAATATTGCAGTGCCCTCTTTCATCCCTCTCCCGATGGCCAGCTAGATGGGAGAGATCCCCATCCTTTACCCTTCTTCCCCTGAAACATACGAAAGTAAAATGAATGACCACGCACAAAAACAAAAAGAAAAAAAGGAAAGAGATAGACTAATGTTTCGTTCTGCTCATCAGAGTGGATACTTTCCCACATCTATGGCTGCAATGGTGTCGGTGGTTGTTTTTATCTCTTGACGAAAATCGATGGAGTCGGTGAACGTCGAGGCTAGGTGTTGGTTGTCTTGATTATGCCCGAGCCACACATACTTGGTTGATACAGCACACAGATGCGCCGTTGTTGCCTGTCGAGCAATATTCACCTGCATTACAATAAAAGCCAGTTCCATCATTGCAGCATACATTGCCAATAGGCATGCAGTCATTATCGCACGATATATCTAACGGGAAACTTAGACACAACAATCCAATAGTCGGATGCTACCAACCTCCAAACTCGATACAGGATCCCTGGCGACGAGCATGCTGAGCACCATCTAACATGGGCGAGCGTGCCACAAGTTGTATACCACTATCCGCCGCAGCAGTTGCTGCTAATAAGGTGGTGATGAGCATTATATGCATTATGTTTGAAGGAACGTAGATGGCACAGTATAATAATGAGTACAAAATGTTGTATAAACCAAATATGGATGTGGAGCGAAAAGAGGATGTCAGGAGTTGGCAGCAGCTTGCGTGGGTTGTTGGGCATATCAGGGTGGTCAAAAGGATATTAAATAGAAATATATAATGAATTCACACATGCCTAATCTCTATGTACAGTATACCCGTAGTTCCTTTAGTAGCTGTGATATAATGCGTAGAGTCAGGGCTGAACAGTTGACAGCGAATTGGCCACCCACCCACTAATTCTTGACACCAGTAATTCCATCGTCCGGACGATCGCAGTCTGGGGAAGGGCTCAGTACAGTACAGTCCAACTGCAAGGTCGGACTGAACCGGACCGGACCTAGACCAGACGGGTCTAAACAGGCCCGTAACACGATTGGTCCTGTCCAATAGGTGAATCAGACCAATCTAGTCCAGCAGGAAGGTCGGACTGAACTGGACTAGGCCGGGTCGGTCCAGTCCAGACTGGTCAACCCTCAGACTGGTGGAATCATTGCTTGAAATAAAGCGGTTATCTTCTGGAGCGATGGCTGGTATAGCCATTGTTAGGATTAATGCAGCGTCAACATTATGTCACCATCTAGTCGACTTTCCCACACAGCTTCTAAACATTTCAGCCAAAATTCATCATAGTTCCTCAGCATAGGTGCTCCACTATTCTCAATCAAGTGCGCAGCAACCGACTCTACTGCCTCACGGGATGCAGGAATCGATGGACATCTATCCCATCGGTCCATCCAGACGCAAGCCGTTGTAGAAGGCTGAGTTACATTGCCGGGTAGACTATGACGTCCATATTCGGAGCAAGGAAACTTGTATTCCCTACACCTTCTTAATCGACATAGGTTGATTGCGTGCTCAAAGCCCCGACGTAAACGCAGCGCTTCATGTGACAATGCGCTATCAGCAATTGAGCTCTGCCAGAGTTGAACGATTTAATATGAGGCTTGCTTGGCACCGATAATACTGTTCACACCCGACCAGTAGGGTTTTCAACCATCCAGGGAGACAGGCATCTTTCCCAGTGGGCACTGCCATCCAATATTTTCACCGGTCAGGGGGAGGACTAGACTAGTTCAGACGGGAACAGTCCGGGTCTAGGCCAGTCCAGTCCGGCCTATTTGCTGTGTTAGATTGAGCTGGTTCACCCGCCAGACCGGGCTGGTAAAAACATTGCGCATGTGTTCTAGCGCAGGGTAGAAGATATGGTCCTGAAATAGCACCACGCGAACAGCAAAATTCTAGGATTTATCAGAGTGGTTACAATTTCAACTCGTGCGTGGTCAGCAGTTTCCTCACAGTTCTAGCGGCAAATACGTGGACAAACCAAGACGCTGTCATTGATTGAGGTGGTTGCAGTGTCAAAACATACCTTCGCATTTTTCTTTTTCAATGCATTTCCCTGTCAACTGTGTAGGGTACACAAGCCAATTGCATCAGTTTGGGTACTGTGAATCATCACAGCGTTACTTGGCATGTTGGCTTCGATGTTCATATGCGGATAATGTTCCTTTTTGTTTTGTTGGGCAGACACGAAGATCTAAATGCCGCAGCAGTGTCTTATGACTTGGAGGCCTCCGAGTCGAGGTGCCTTGAAACCTATGCGTTACCACGGAGAAACAATTGTACTACTCGTCGGATTTTGAGTCTCTGGACTCCCGATCATAAACGCCCTTGGCGTCACAACGAGAGTTTGGCAAGTGCACATCAAAGTTGGGTGACAATTGGATGACACCTTATTCTTATTGGAGTCATCTAATCATTGACATGGGTGTCTGGAAACTTGAAAATTCGGCGAGTAAATTTGGGTGGCACCACGCAAGAGGTCAAAAATGGAGCGAAAATTTGCCTAGACTTTGGTGGATGTGTGGCGCGCCTGTTAAACGCAGCCTCGCAAGCTTGAGCCACTTGACCGAGATGCGAGCTAGCACTCGGCTAGACACTAGTCAATAAATTTTGGAGAAGCTGGCAACTACAAATGGTGAGAACAACACCACAGCAGCCACAATCTGGACCCATACAAGCTATTTTAAAACAAAAAATATATATTTACCGTTAATTTAGCATGTCTTTTCCTGATTTCAGACTTGTACTGTGTTGTATCGTCGCATTGTGTTGCAGCGTACTCCCTGAGCGACCACGACGCAACTCTACCAGGACACACTAAAACTACACAAAGCTAAGTTAGACTACGCCCAATATTGTCCTTAATTTGAGCTGTGATCTAGCAAAGAATTTATGTTTCTGGTGGGCGACAGTGAATCTGAAGACACGATTTATCTAAGTTACCTAGAAGGACCAGAAATTTAGGGTTGCTCACTGAAGTATCCAAGTTAAGCAATTGAGCGTTGAGGTTTCTTATAGATATTGGCTGATGGTTCCCCGAAATTAATTCCGGCTCTATTTTTGCATCTTAGAGAGTCGTTAAATTTTCGGTTGCGCTGCAATGATAAGCCTTACTATGTAACAACACAAACTGTTATCATCCTTCCTTACTTACAATATAATTCAGTACAACTAGCAGCTGGCGTAGTGCATTCTTCCGGGTTCCCGTTCCCGGGAATACCGGGCGTGTCTCTGTCCGTCGCAATTCCGTGGTTCCTCCTAATGCCGGTAAATATTTCCAAATGCCGGCGAATCCTCTTACAACTACCAGTCAACTTTGACATATCTGACATTACCCTCCCTGCCAGGGTTCCCAATAGCCTTGGCGCCTGCCAGTCTTTTTGGGGCCTGAAACCTGGTCCAGGGTGTGGCATGAGCAGACACACACAGTGCCCAGATCAGGGATCTGATGGTTATAGCAGAGGATGCCACAGTGTTGCTATCGGTTTTCCATCCTAAATGGCTTCAGTAATCAAGGCAACAGTGTGAGACTCCTCATGCCAGAAGAATTTATCATTAAATCACAAAACTATCACTCGCATCATGTGCTAACAAATTGAGTGATTTGCAGGGCCAGTTGTTCACAGTTCAGATAGCGAAGCTGGTTTATATCCTATCTACCAATGTCAAAGGCCACACACTGATGACAGTGCAAGTACAAATGTGTACACATTACACGATGTTTGCTTCAGGGTAATCACAATTTCCAGTTACAGAAAACATACTGTTGGCCATGCTAGTTTTTTCTGCAGGGTTCAGAAGATGGAGACCAATCTGGCAAAACTGCCCTTTGCACTGGTCTCTCAGAAGGAAGGACTACATCCAATGAATCCAAGTGAAGTACAGCAAAATTGATTTCCACAGTATCCTCCCCAATGCCTTGCACATGTAGACAGTGATATACCACTACTACAGCCGGAGCTTGGCCGTCCTTAAATCTAAAAGTGAAGTGAGACAACCTTCAATCAAATGTTCAAACAACTTCAATTACCATAGGCCTGCCATGTATGAGAATTTTACGTGTTCACACTTAATCTTGTATGTATTGGTGCATCTGATGACTCTTTAATGCTTACTATATGTAAAGTTATGTACAGCTAGTCACCAATGTTAGTGTATGCTATCAGTGGTGACGTTGCTAATGAAAGTGAGTGAGAGAATAGGGGGAATCATAAGATCAGGGATTCAGTGTAGACATACAGGTTGTAATGCTGGGGATACTGGTGTCATTCATGCTTACATGACCTTGGTTGTATTCCGCTTTGCACCAATTAGTTTGGAAATTATCAAGACCCCAGCTAGCTGTGATAAATTACCTAGAAACGGACTAGATGATGACTGTTTCATTAGCAAATGCTGATGTGGTTAATTCCAGTTTTGATGATACTTATTTTGGTATGGCATAGTATTCAAGAATTGTTATGATCAATTGTAAGTGGTAATTCATTATTGTGCATCCATTAAATTTTTAACCACGGTTATAGCATCATTTTTGTAATGTTGGAGGGTTTCAAATGCTATATACAGTAACCAAGGATAGGTGCTGGACGGTATTATTTGCTGTTGTTGGTAGGATAATGATAGTAGAATGGCATCATGTGGGATGGTAGTGAAAGTAACGAGATTGTGTTGAAGAAGACAATCTTCTGACATTTTGCAATATTAAATAAGTCGGACATGGTGTATTGGTAATCATCCTGATTACAATGTGTATAATTGTAATTGAGAATTCATATATTTCAAGTCAGAATAAGGAATAATTTGCAGTGGAAAAATGCACTGCGTAATATGCAGTTTCAATGCTATCCTGGTAACACACCATACGTCTATTAAACGTCAATGTTGTATCTCAGGAATATCATAACAATCACCACATGTTTCTAAACACAAACATCATGTTAAAGTTTAAACATGCATATTTCTATACTAATATAATCTTCATTTAATATGAGTGATTATAGTGGAACATGTCTATTGAAGACACATTCAGTATACATTTTGGTGGTTTTCAATAACTTAGTTCTGAAAGTATCAAGAGACATGTGTCATCTTAAGCTTATGCAAGAGAACTGAACCCAATATGTTTACACTTCTGCTTGATGAACGGAACTAGAAATTCTTATACTTATACTATTCAAGATCCATTAGTACACATACCAATCTTCCTATATATGAGGTTAGTTATAATGACAATTGCAATTCACAAATTGATTGGTTCCAACTTACCAGACTAGCTACTTCATTAGTGAAACACCAATCTTGAAAGACATTTGGTACCAACAATTCAAAGCTCAGAGCTCCTGAGTGACCTCCAGAAATGCAACATTGCAAATTAGTTCATGTTTACACCACAGCCACCAATAATGGTGGTGAAATTGTTATACAATCTCCAGTGTAATTAAATTATTGTGTAAAATATTTTGAATTACATAACGGTTGTTTAATTCATTGAAACAATGCAAAATCTTGTACTTGTAAATGATACTTGTGGGGCGGAAAGGTTCTGACAGAAGTATAAAGTATACAAATCTTAATATGTGAGGAAATATTAGAGGAGATTCATTTAAATATGATAACGCATACAGTAGGAGCACGTTCTAATGGCACTGATCGATATCCACACCAGAAGCTGGCTTGTGATATATCCAGAGCCAGTTAGATACTTCGCATAATGGCAAGTACTAAGAAACACTGTCATTTTGAGCGAGAAAACTACCATATAAATGTAGCTGTATGTTCAGTCAAATGAGACAATGTTTGGGACATAATTTACCCACCTGGCATCTGTTATCCTATGTGGAAAGATATGGGCATATATCTCTTCAAACTAATGTCACATTGACAGTACAAAGATATGTCTTACCTTCAGAATGTGTGTGTTTCCATGTAGGCTGGCATGTTGGATCCATGATAACAATTCGTAATAGCGAGATGAAATAAAAGGCCTGTTGTCCATTCTGGGGAATAGTGTTAGCCACGGTTCCGGGTTACCCAACTGCGGGCCGGGTTTGGATCCGGACCGGATGGTCGGGTCCGTGTCGATACTGGGACACCATGGGTAACCACTCGGTTCTGGGACGGGTTTGAACCTGACCACCGTTTCATTTAATGGTTCCTCCCAGTTTGGGTTGAATTAAGTATTTGAGTGTTGATCATATCATGACATGGTAACTACGTAAATCGTTCAGCAATAGCCGCTCTTTCACCTCCTGCATTCAAATTTGCAATCTGGCTGATATTCGTTGAATGGTTGTGAAATAATGGCTGAATTGAAGGGAAATTGGCAGGTTTTCAATCGCAACTCAACCAATAATAGTTGGATCGCTCATCTGAAAACGCAAGGTGAAAGAGGGACTAGAACTGCAGAATCTACGTATTGATCAGGTTGTGATACGATCGGAACTCAAATACTCAATTGTAGCAAGAAATATTGACATGTGAGGAGCAGGTTTTGTGTGAAAACCCGTTGGAACGGTTCGGATCCGGGTTGGAACCGGACCCGGAACCAACCCGGGAATTTGGACCCGTTGCTAACACTACCGGAGTACTGCTTGAAGTTTACCTATTACATGAAAAAGATTGTGCACAGTTCAGCAAATTGCAGGAACAAACTCGACAGCAAAAATTCGTACAGCCTGTCATTGCGAGCAACATGTCTCAGTGAAGAGTTTATTTGTACTGAGGTTTAATCCAAGAGGAATCATATACAATGAATTGTTATCAGTGCCATTTTCAACCGTTGATCTTAACTGACCTAAACTGAGTGATGCGGTGATCACAAACAACGGCAATGTCAACATTATCTCTGAGAGTGTATGACTGACAAGACCCTAACCAGACATAATCTCTGAGAGTGTATGACTGACAAGAACTTAACCAGACATCACAGGGTGATAATATTTACATCATCATCGTCACCTTTCAAAACTAGGACAATATTTATTTATGGAAACAATTCCAATTCCAAGCAGATATGAATGTCTATCAAGGAGAGGTCAAATTCAAAACAAATGTGACTACAGATGTTGACTGTGCCATCAGTGTATATCGATTGAGGTAGGTTTAGTGCAACTGACAACTGCCAACAAATGTCAGGAGTCAACATCGGCAAAATGTAGATCGGTCCGGAAGTGACACACATACCTCCCAGACACTCCGGTCGACCGCACCAGTTCTCCCAAGTACTTCCAGATGCTCCCAGGCCCCCCTGGAGCTAAGCAAAGTGCTCTTAGACCCTACAAGAGCATTCCCAGGTGCTCCTTCTAGGATAGTCAAATTTTGGAGCTGCAGGGACCTCTGGGCAGGTCTGCGGGAGACTTCGACAGCAGCTGCAACCTCTGAGCAGCTCTGCGAGAGACTTGGCGCCGTACTCTCACAGCAGTGGTCCTTAGGATTCCATAACCACAAGCGATTTCGTCTATCATATTCATCTTTGTTTCAGTCACAAGATTCGCTACATCATAATATGGCATGTATTATCTATCTAAGTGCCTCTATATATACATAGGTTCAATCTGACTGCAAGCGGTACTCGAGCGTAATAGCAGGAGCACCTGGAGACACCGATTGAGAGAACGTAGGGGTGCACCTGGAGGCCATTGTGGTGAAAATATCTGTTGCTCACCACCACCTTCATTCAATTTGACCGAGAGAAGCCAGTGGGGGACATATGGAGATACAGGAATAACAGAGGAGTATGGAGATATGGGGAGAACAGAGATGGACTGATCCTGCCGAGCATTCATAGATCCATGCAATTTTTGTGGGTCCTCACGCACTCTTGCCGAGCCTTGATAGTTCCACGCAATTTGAGCGGTTCCTCACAGCGGGGTACCCCTCCCCATCCTGTCACCCCCTTCATACGCTCCTCCTCGAGCGTGAACTGCTCTTTCTCACGCATTCCCTTCGGATGCCATGAGGTCTCCGCTATCTGAGAACACCGTGATTGTGTGAACATTGAGATGCGCTTGGAGGCTATGATCGAGCGAGATTGGAGAAGTATATGGAGGCCGAGATCGAGCGAGATTGCAGATGCACTTGAAGGCCTGGATCGAGCAAGTTTGGAGATGCACTAGGTGGCCACGTTCGTTTGGGATTGGAGGAGTATTTGGAGATGGTTCATCCGGGGGAGGTCGATCTTGAGATGGTTGATTGGGAGGCAGTCGATCAGGAGGGAGTTGCGCCAGGGAGCTGAGACTAAATTCGTTGGTTAACTCATAATTATGGGAATGTGGAGAATTGAGTACAACAAGGTCGGCTGAGAGATGAGACATGAGAGAGATGCTGGGAGCTGGAGATAGTTGATGTTGGGATGATGCAGTACTCGGTGTATAGTGCACTTGGTGTAATCTCTTGATCATGGCATGGAGAAATAGAGAGGGGTGACTTAACGTCGTGTTCTTAGGTGATGGTAGAGTTGAGAACGAGAAAGAGAGAGATTAGAGGAGATGGTGGAAATCATCATGAGAAACTGGGACTTAAGAGAATTTGGTGTGCGAGTCAACTTACCATCCCCGATACGGCAGGTATGAGTTCTGATCTGGAGTCTAATCACACCGATCCGAGGTCATCCCAACCCAATCAGGCAAGTCGTACCCCTGATTTCTCATATCTGCTCGTATCCTCCACATCGTTCTCATCTTCATCCCCATCTCTCTCTTTCATATCCACAACCCTACCATCATCGCAGAACACGAAGTTAACTCATCCCTCACTATCCCTCTATGCCACGATCATGAGTTGACACCAAGTACAAGCATACACCGAGTCCAGCATACACCGTGTACAGCATCCACCCAGGATTGTGTGTCTTCCCTTCAGTCTCATGATTACCAGTTGACCCATAAATGTAGCTTCTGCTTCCGGCATGCCTCCCTACACGATCGACCGTCATCAGCCACCTCAACATGGGAGCTCAAAGTTACAGTCATCTTGTCACATTCCCACGGTTGTGAGTTAACAAAGAGATGAATATAGTCTCAGCACCCGGCTTGGCGTCAATCGACCGCCCCCAATTTCCCGTCCAATGTCACATGATCACAGCCTCCAAGTGTATGGCTAAACTCGTTCCATCGCAGATTCCAAGTTCACACCATCATGACCTCACAAGTGCATCGCCAAACTCGCTCAATCACGGCCTCCAAGCTCAGACCAGCATGGCCTCCATGTGCATCTCTGAACTGGCTCGATCACGGCCTCGGAATGCATCCCCAAGTCGACTCGATCACTGCCTGCAAACTTGCGCGATCACCACCTCCAAGCTCGCATGATCATCACCTCCCATGTGCATCTCCAAACTCGCTCAATCACAGCCTCCAAAGTGCATCTCTGAGTTCACTCGACCATCATCTTCAGGCTCACATTGAAGTGCGCTCAAGCACCTCCTGCAGCCAGTCCAAATATACCGTGTGTAGATGGGTAGCTATCTAGATACATAGATACATAGATGTGAATACATGAGTTTTAAAAATTGTTGACCGAAAAGCTGTAGCTATGATTTCCTGGCGCACCAGCAGCGTTCCCAAAGAAGATGTTGTTTTTCCCTGACTGCTCAACTCTGATGCGAGGTGCTTCCAGACGTGTCGCCGGTGCTCCCAGGCTTGTCGTCGGCGCTCCTTAGCTTGTCGCCGGCATTCCCAGGTTCACCTAAAGTTATCTCCGGTGCTCCGAGATGTTCCCAAACTTGGCACATTGACTCCCATGAGACTTCTGTACCAGTCATCAGAGATCCCAGTTACTCCGAAAGCTGGCCGGAATGCCCTCCTAGGGTCTGATACTCCCCTGCCATTGATGCATCTAAGTTTACACTCCACATCCTCTCAGACACTCCTGGAGGCTTCCAGCGACTGAAATACATTTTGCTGATGAAATTCGATCACAGCTACTGACGTGACGTTAGCAATCAGGGAAATTCTTGGGCATAGCTCAAGAATCCGATGAACATGTACGTTCAGAGAAGAGCATTTCGACAAAGTCACTTTGTTCTGTGAGTTGGTGTATACATTCAATTGTAATATCAGCAGGTGACACACGATCGATGTGATGGTGATGGAATTTGATAATCAGTACATATGAATTGAATGCTTAATGTGTGCTTAGAACTTCGATGAATAGCCACTGGGTTGACCGGGCAATACCTGTTGAGAAACTATCACATCTGAGACAAACTCTTAGGTATCTAATATCTTCAATTCTACCAATGTTGATGGATACCTTAGACATATGCGATGGTTAACTCGATATCGGACTCAATCGCTACACGACGCTATGTACGTCATCCAGCTGATCACCACACATAATATGCAGCTACTGCCGACAGAAAAGAAGCATCAAGCAATTTGGAACAGTGCAAATTTCCAATTGATTCTGTCCATCTGTTGTGATTCGCAGTCTGTCCTGAAAACATGTTGGCAAGCAGGTAATTGAACAACTAGTGCTCAGGTATTAGACGTTGCAATACAACGTACACATTTCTGATCATATATACTCATTTGTAATGGCATGGCTGCACATGACATGTTCAGGGCCAGGTATCAGCTATTCTATATAGTCAGCTCACCCTGATACCTAGATCTCTGGTGAGGATCTTCAACATACATCTACATACCTACTTACATACTCCCTCGAATCAAGGTGTGCAACCACATCCCTATACCCTTGGACTGTGGTGAATGTGTCCTTACACCTTTACCACTTTTTGAGTCAATGGATATGTTTCACAAATGGGATTTGCCATTTTACCCATATGTTGACAATTAAGAAAATAAAGTCAGCAACTCGAAAATGCACCATGACACGAGTTCAGTCACCCATCATTTATATACGCGACAAGTACCCATATGTTAATCCTGTAATCAGGTAAATTGGCAAGAGTAGAGATCATTTTGGAGATGCACTCGGCAGCGAGATGCATTGCAGACGTAAATTATGCTCACCTGGCACAAGTCTAGCGACATCTTCTACATTCAACTGAAAAGAGGAAATTGCATATGATTGAGTGTGAAGAGAGCATTGACAATCTTCAACAGTCAATAGAACAGCACCAAGTGATTCAAGGATCCTGATTGATGGAACTGACAATATTACTCTTGAATGCGTGCAACTGATGAGAACCCGATGAGAGGTCACCAGACGGCAATATTTGACTTAACTTGGTTACTTTGTACAATCACTTGCTGTTGCATTCCCATCACCCGGAATCTACCTCTCAGTGTCACTGTGCACCAATCAAGGTGGGGTTTTCTGTGAATGTAAAGATGGCTGCAGAGAGCACCATCAAGATGAAAAAATACATGGGGAAGATGTAGTCTGGCGAAGCACACTTCCAATGACTATGAGCAAATGGTGATTGGATTTTCAATGTCCACCTACAATTGTGGCAAATACCCACCGCAATGAGCATGGTGGTGACAAAAACCCTGTCTCCTTGCCGGTGCCACGCATTCTGGCAGAGCACTCAGCTATTGCTGGTGTACAGGGATTGAGGAATGACATGGATGGACTGGGTGATGGGGCCCGACAGAGACACAGGGGTAACTGATATACAGAGGGCAATGGGGAGTATGTATTTGGGAGACCTTGCGGTAGATAGACCATCGTCGCATCATGCATATCATCCTATGATACTACCTATCAGACACTCTATCTTTGGCATCAGTTGATGTCACTCCCTCTTTGCGAGATTTTGTGGATTCTCTCCCAGCTGGGTAGTATCATATGTTCTCACTCTCTTCCAACTCTACTTGGGCCTGAATTGCTCTGGCTCAACAATGCGTTTGGAAAGCCGTGAGAGGTTCAGTGGAGTGTTGATGAAGCACACTCTGCTTTCTAGCTCCACTGGGTCACGACAAATGGAACCCAAACACTGAATTTTTCTTGCGAAAGTGCAGTACGGAATGGCGGGAAAATCCCACATTAGAAAATCTGTGTGAATCTAGTGCGAAGCCACAAATAGATGGTTCTGACAATGTCAAAGCGAAGTGCCACATGTGGTAAGTGCGGTACATCGAAGTGAGTAACAAACAATGGACTGATCTTGTACGGGTCCAAACCATATGTATAGGACGCAAACCAAACCACTGACATTTGGCCCTGACCCCATACCCGGACAAACACCAAGGACATGGCACTATCCTATCACCCGATGAAACGAACTAACCAGATACCCAGTCGAACACCAACGCGACGCAACTACATCACACCAGGATGATAGGTTGTGACCAATTACTGGAATGATAGGCAAAGGTCTCACCAAGGGTAACCACCCAATGATGTCACACAATGACGAATGGCACCACCCATATACCGGGATAACATGCACAGACCACGCAGACTGGACAACAGTCCTCAACCTATAACCATGACAACAAGCACCGATCTAACACTGTGACATCCAGCACCGACCTTATCCCAGGCCAAAAGAACCTAGGCAAACCAAGGACACCAACCCCATACTAATCAAGACATCGATCAGAAGCAATACCAACAGAATGAATGAACAACGAGGGTGGGATTGTGAGCAGTCCGAATCAGGATGCTATTGATCATAGTGGGATATTGTGCCGGATGTCAAATGTGAGATGACTTGGCAGCATGCTAAGCGATATGAATGTCAGGGACTGGGAAGCATGATCAAGAAAGGAACGAAACCAAGAGCTCACCTCAAACACACTGCCAATTGACCTAACCCCCCTTCCAAAAAACTCGCAAACTAGCAATTGACCTAAGATCACCAATTACTGTCAATCCCCCAGGTAATCAGACATGCCATCTCCACAGTGCTATCAACAGTACCAAGATTTCAACTAAACACTGCTGAGTGTCAGCAGCCACCAGTTCCTGTTGCTATTCCACTTCCTCCGGTGCTGGACAATGCAGGCAGGCCGGATCGTCCACCAGCCCGGCACTTTCCACAAACGCCGCTCCGGATCATTTCCACCGTCAGAAGCTATTCATCGAGTCCTTCGCATGCACCATCAGAAAAGTAGAAAAGGACATCCCACAACTGCGCACTATGAGTGTCCTAATCTTCAGAGGAGCGGATGTTACGAAGTTCATCAAAGGGTATGAAAGCCTACCATCACTCAGTGAGATTGACCCTGCAGCTGAAGATGTAATTGCAACATACCTGAACTATGGCTCGGAAATGATGCACGAATTGCACAATCACACAATGGATATTGAAGGAAGCAGTGGCAGCAGTTGAATGAATAACTGGAGGATGCCATTCGGCAAGCCGGTAGCTCAGTCAACATGTACATGAGATTGTTTCGGAGTGAGTACTCAAAGACCAGCTGCAATGTGGCAAATTCTGCCGGAAAGCCTTCATCCTTGCCTATAACCACACCAGCTGCATTATCATCAACCAGGGAGCCTTGGCCAAGTAAGCAAAGGTGGAACTATTGCTGTGGGACCTCAGAAGGGAACGGATAGTGAAAGCAGTGGGGACTGTTGAACTTGACCCAAGTTACAGTGGACAAAAAAACTTGACTAACTCCGAAAGCATATCCTGATCCAATCTGAGACCGCTGATGCACTCACCCTGCTAGATTTGGAAGCAGGATGTACAGCAACAGGAGTCTCCCCTCACTCAATCCCAACTGTAGTTGAATTACAACAGATGCCAGTAGTGGTGAACCTTCCAGCAATCCCTAGCAAAGAGAGCCAAGCACTTGTGCAAGTCACAGAGCAATTTCCTATCGCTAAAGTTGAAAATGGAGTTAAGAAGACAATGGTAAACTTGATGCAAGCCTTGGAGCATTGGACCTTTCGTATGACCAAAGCAAATCTGTCCAGATTCAGAGGCTACAAGACTGCCAGGGCATACTCCATCCGAGCTGACCATCCACCTCATCACACACCAATGAAATTCCCACCTCCGAATGCACCGCGGGGACCAACTTACTACATAACCGGGCCCACTTCCCAGTAATATCCCCGCAAGGAGGAGGACCCAGTTGCAATTGTGATGAGCTGGGACAAATCGCCATGTGGTGTCCCAAGGAGCACACCGACCTTGCAAAATTCATTGTCGACCTCAATAAATGGGGAAGACTATCCTTTGAACCACGAGGAGGAGATGGACGTGAGATCTCTGAAATTCGACCAGAGAGAAGGTTATTGTCAATTCAGGTCTACACCTGGGCAGTAGCTCAACAAGGGGAGCAGGGATGGGGAGTAGCCACTATGGCTGCAACACAGCCACCTCAGATGCAGTGCGTTTCGAGGTTGCAGATGTTGCAGAGGGCCAGTGCTCCGGGGGCTGCTTCTTGCTCAGGGATAGCTCGACATCTGATGGCAATGGACGGGTACTACTCTCATCTGTCTACAGGTATTGAAGGTAAGGATGAAGTTCAAGAAGACAATATTGAAGAATCCGGTGTCAAGGATGAAGAGCAAGAACTGGGGCTAGCTGACAGCAGTGCAGAGTAAGAGGAGGAAATTAAGACCGAGAAGGAGTGAGACTCGCTTTAAGACGAGATAGAGACAAAAAGAATGCCGGCATTTGGAAGTATGCCATCAGGAAATGTTTCCGTACAAGAGTCGGCCAAGTGGTCGGACAATGTAAACAGGTGAGATGATCAGCGGGGAAGTATGGAGGACGAGGTACCGGATGATTGAATGAGTGCCAGAAGGCACAAAATGCGAAGAGTCTTGACCAAGGTAGCATTCAGCAAGCGACCAGCCAAGGTAGATTCCATCGAAAACACAACTGCAAAGACCCTGAAGGCTACTCCAGGGCCACAAACTAAGCACCAGCCCCGGATACAGGAAACTACAAAGTAATAGGGATCATCTGACTTGATTACACCATGGAAGGGGGTCCGTTGTGTGAGACCAGTAGTTTGAACTTTCGACTGCCAGCAAAGGCTAAGATGGTCTCAGTTCACAATGATGAACTGATTGCTGCCAGGACCCCAGCTACACCAACGAAAATTCCTGTCGCTCACTACGCTTGCTTCTCCGCACTGGATGATCCCACCCGATACGCCAAGTTCCTGTATGCCAGGCCCTCTCCAATTGCACTCAGCAAGGTATATGTGCACTAACTTCCCCTGATCATTGATGGTGAATCTGTGATCTGTGTGATGGGTGAAGAAGTCGCCAGTGAGTTGAATGTCGGGTGAAAATGTGCCGACTGGATGATGATCACTGCGAATGGCAATTGGTCTGATTTGAGGAGGGTGGCAGAGTCCATCCCAATCAAAGTCGATGGAATTTTGATTCCTGTGCCTATGATATGAGAAAATTCCGGATCCGAACAAGTTATCTTGGGTCACCGCTGGAAAATGTATAGTAGAAAGTCATGCAGGAACCAGGTCGATGGCTGGTGCACGACATCCATGTCAACCTCGGAAAAATCACAGTGAGAGACAGTTATCACTAGATCACTCGGAGACATGAGGGATATATCCTCCAACGACACGGAAAACATAGGAGACCTGATGAAGTAATATTGACAACAACGTTTCGGGCCCAGCAGTACGAAGGAAAGAGGTTGGAGAGTTCTGGGAGGACAGTTGGGAATGTGAAGGGCTCCAATAGCATAACAGCAAAAGAGAAGGAGTTGTTTGATAGGAAGCGGGCTCTTGGAGGGGAAGTGGAAGGATCATACAACGGGAAGGAGCAGCAAACATTCAAGGAAGAAGGAAACCTATCAGTCAGAAACAGGGGGCTATCGCAGGCAGTGTGGAAGCCAATGGGAGAAGGCATGAATTTAGATGATGAGTGGGACAAGGCAGAAGGACTGCTAGTCGGAGGGTTGGGGAGGAGGATGGTTGCAGAAAGGTGGTCGATGTGAGAAGAGGATCTGTTCGAAGAAAGCAGGGTAACTGGGAAAGAACCCACAACTGTTGTGTGGCTTTCTCAAAATACCACTCCTCTGGAACTTAGTTGAACAGAACCATTTTCCGGGTACTGTGGTTCAGAAATGTGCAACATAGAAGAAAATACACAACCAGCCTGGTTGCGCATCAGCGTCAAAGATGTTGGCCAGACAGTGCAGCCTGTGCCCGTGGCAGGAGAAATTACACCAGAAGCCGGACTCAATAGGAAAGGACAAGCTCTCAGTCAGGCCATATTAACACCAGACCCCTTCAATGAGTTCTTTATTACCACATTCACCCCAGGATTGAGAGGAGAAGGGTTGACACCTGAGAGATTACAAGAGGTACAGATAGGGAGCATATTAAGGCCAAAGGACACGGAAACCGTCTGGGGTATGCTATCGAAGAGAGAGTACACACGCTCGGGGACATGGGAGGAACTCCAAACATCCACGATGATGGTTTAGCCATACCTCTACAGGTGGCAAGAGTCCAGTCACAAAGTCTGGAGTGATTTCATCTCCCACATACTGTGGAATGCCATTCGCACGGAACAAGAGATAATAGAACCGATGGTTCGGCATGCCCTATTCAATCCCGCTTGGGGTCCCTACAGGAATGCTCTCATGTCAGTTCCAAAGAAAAGAGGGAAGTACCTCTGCAGCACCTCTGCCATGTGCGCAAATCAGTTCACAATGGAATATGCTGCAATTCCGCCTAACGCTGAAGAGTTTCCCAAAGCTGTCGCAGGAAAGCCCATTTCTTCAGTGATTGACTTCCACTCTGGGTATGACCAAACACTGTTGCACAAGGATAAACAGCACAATATGGCCTTCCACACGATGCAAGGCATGCATCCACCGACTCGACTGGTACTGAAAGCTACCAAATCTGGATTAGCATGTTTCGATGTGCCTCGGAGAGTACAAAACGCACACCTGCGATCAATTGCGGAAATATTCAACAGCAATGTCAGAGAGAAAGGCCCAAAGAGTGGATAGATAGACGGGATGATGCACTGGCTGCTGTGAGTTCGAAGGTTTCTTACCCAACACCACCAAAACCGCAACAACAAGCCTGCTGATAAGAAGAGATCTGGAGCCACCACTTCTGGAGGGAAATCGGACTGGTGCTGGAACCATACTAATAGTCCGCTGTTTCTCTGGGGAAGTTGGACCATGGCCGCCAGTGTCGACAGCCCATAACTTGTAGAATTGGCCCTTGGGCAAGAAGCGTACATTGCGCTGAGCATTATTAGTATTGTGCACATACTTGCGAATAGGGATCACAGAGTATGCGATAGTTGTAAGCCCCCAGTTCTGAATTTTGCGGAAGGACCTCATGTTTCACTGGGAGCCCGAAGGAAACAAAGCCATGACAATGTTGAAGGAAGCGCTCTGCAATGCTCCTGTGTTGAAGACGTTAGACGTCAACGATGGCATGAGGCAAATACATGTGGGAGTTGAAGCCAGCTTGGAAGGGTGAGATGTGGTCCTGCAGCAACAAGACAAAACATGAACTGCCACCTATGTCGCTATGGAATGGAGCTCTAGAGGAAAGCCCCGGAGATAGCTGACACACGGAAACGTCAGTACCGTGGGGTGACAAAGGTACTTGAGATGATTCAGCAAAACCTATATGTGGTCAGAAACCTCGTTGACGCAGACTTTAGTACCGTAGTAAATCAACCCAACCTGCTGGTCAACAAGTCACGATGAGCAGTAGTCACTCACTGACTCGCATGGATCCCACTGTTCGCTTCTTACGTGAAACCTGTTCCATGGTGACTGACTGGAGGTCCTCATGGCCACTCACACCTGCTGCAAGCGGAAGGGCATCCCGAGCTAGAAGAGAAGGAACATTATCAATGGTTGTGGAGGGGTACTGGTGGCCTGAAATGTATGTTGATGGCAAAGACTGTATGAACACGTGCGAACGGCGCGACAACAGAATTCTACTATGGTATGATACAACCCTGAAAAGCCTTACTGTGAGGCCACTATGACTGGGAGTGGGGATGGATATTTTGTACACATCCGAAACAGGCCACAGGTATCAGCGACTACTGGTAACCTGGGAATACCTCAGCAAGTGGTTAGAGGCACAACTAGTGTTAGCAACGGTTCCAGTTTTGGACCCGGCGGGTATTATAGGTCTGCATGGCAACGGCCTTACCCCATCAAAAATCGACGATTTTTTAAGCGAACCATCACTTTAAGGCC
>Ga0307515_10001306_pt1 | contig 56601 bp, 62 predicted proteins | sample 17_EM_MG_FD_194513 | JGI IMG/M metagenome (GOLD analysis project Ga0307515, IMG submission 194513) | Populus trichocarpa ectomycorrhiza microbial communities from riparian zone in the Pacific Northwest, United States - 17_EM | ecosystem: Host-associated > Plants > Roots > Unclassified | place...
CAGCGCCCCCCCCCGGCCCCACAAAAAAAAAAAAAAAAAAAAAAAAAAAAAAAGTGGAGCAAAGTGGAGGCAGGGGTGATGTGTAAGTGGAATCTACACAGAGGCGGTGAGGTGGAGGCTATACGAACGCGGTGGTACGGGAGTGGAAGCGAATAGGAATTAGTGGAGCGCGCGAGGCGGAGGTGGGTCTACACTATAGGAATAAGTCCAGCAGCATGCGGGAATGATACAAGCAATCGGAAACATAGTATACGAGTGGTCATCACAGGGAAAGAGTCCATAATAAGAAGCACGAGTCAAGGGAAGCGGAGGAAGGAGTCGGAGGGATCGGAGGACGGTCGGGAGAGGGATCGGAGGGATCGGGGAGAGCGGAGATCGTCGGAATAAGGGGGAAAATGGAGGAAAAAGGTGATATTATCGCAAGGAGCGGGCCCTGAAGAAGTCGACCTAGTCGACAGTGTGGCCTCCGAATGCATTCGTTGGGCTTCTTCATAAAGTACCCAGACGTCGGAGAGGAAAATGACAAGTTCTGTAACGTGAGAGAGGTTCTGCGGCTTGTCGGTATAACTGTCGAGAGGTTCAGGCATGTCGGTGAGGTTCTTTGCGAGATCGGGAAATTCCTGAAGGACTCCCTCGACGCAGTCGTGGAATCGGGAGACTTCCCGATGGAAGGCAACAATCTCCTCCTTCAGCGGGACGTTCTTATCTTTCGGGGCCCATTTCGGGGCAAGGGCCATGGTTCAGTTCGGGTTCGTTGGGTTGGGTTCGGGGTCGGTTTCTGGTTCTGCGATTTATGTTCGCGAACGTTCGTGCAAGTGCGCGGCGCCTCGTAGGGTACTCGATGTACTGCGATGGAATCGGTAATTCCGCTAATCTCCGATAGAGATTAATGTGACGGAAGCCGAGAGAATGGAAGGGAAAAGGGTCTTGAGGCTTATCCGTTTGCTGACGCAATTTGGTTCTCCTCTCATCCACGTGTGCCGGCGGGAATATAATCTCCGAAGGGGAGGGAAGGGAATGGATATGACGACTTACAGGCTTGTTGGACCTAATTCCCAAGCGACTGCCCAAAAGCACAACAGGCGCCCAATCTGTCTCAGCATAAACACTCTGACTAGGTGCGACACTGAAGGGGCTGACTGAAGTGGGGTTTCGGTCCGGCTGGCTAGCCCGGTGGTGCTACAGGTGGGAGTTAGCACGCAAGGGTGGGGGAATGGTCCACACAGTCTTGAGGTCCGAAGTCCGACAAGCCGAGGCGAGCGAGCGAGCGAGAGCGGGGCATCGGGATTCTTAGCGAGCAAGGCAGGGTGCAATAATGTACGTCTATAATCGAGACATCGAGTGAGGGACATTCCCCATCGAGTCTAAGGTTAAATACAACGTCTAAACTACAAACACACGGCTACGAGACTGCAGGGGGCGGTGGAGTGGAGAGCGGTGAGGTGGGTGGCATCGCATAGTGTAGGTGGCACAAAGTGGAGGTTGGACCCGACCACTACTTCCACGTAGTTCCAACCGGGCAACCACTCGCAAGCAGCAGAGGCTTGCCACCTCTGTGAGTGGGCTAAAGGTGGTCACGCAGGAAGCCGGCATCAAATGGGGGCCCGGGCCCTCGGCGTCGTGGTGGCGTCGGGGATACTGCAGCGAAGGCATGCGGCGGGGTCGTTGACACGTCGGGCTGTAAGTCCATCCTAGCTCACTCTAGGACGCTTAAGGGGAATTTCCGAGCTGATGCGGAGGCCCCGCCATTCTTCCCGGCTCCCCACCGAGGGTGGTTTGGTTTTTAGCGATCAGCGACGATAAGACTCAAAGGTGGGTTTGAAAACGAGCCGAGCACATGTGAGACGTGCGCAGGTCATTGAGCTCCCCACTTCGTCGTCGTAAGAGTCGGCGCAGTGAGCCCTATTGTAAAGGCGCGGGACGTTAGTCACGGCGAGAAACTCCACCGATAGACGGCATAGCCCGAGACGGGTCAATGGGGTTCCCGGCCCCAGTGCGCGAACCAGACCCCCTGATGACCCCATGGCTGACTCTCTCTGGGGGGCTGTAAGTCCCGGGGCTTCTGTGGAGACATTAGGTGTTCCTCCGTGGGATCGGGCCTGTGACCCTGACTGGCCTGACGGGTGGTTAGCTGTGGCGAGACGGTAACTGCGGTAGGACAGGGGATCCGGGCCTAGAACCGGCTAGAGCGTGCGTTCTAGCCAATCGCTTAGGCTCGCCGATAGGCAAATCGAACCGGCCTGCCGTGGAACGGGAAACTCCGGGGATAAAATCCCGGGGCGGGCCGTGGCGGTGGCAGCCTAGTAAGTTGCCGCCGGCCCGAGAGCATCAAAATAATCTGCCGTCGGTGCGCTCGGAATAATAATCCGATTGCGCGCTTAAGTTGTATCTGGGGTAGTGTGTAGCTGGCTGTAGGTGTCGTCCGGCCTCAGTTTTTGAAACGGCTATGATCATGTAGGGTTTGCGACAGTATAGGTTTGCGCTTCTAGTGTAAAGTCCGGATCGACGATGTTGTCTCCGTGTAGGCCTGTAGCATTCTGTGGACTCGCTTAATTGTAGAAATACAAACCTTTGTACCCCGTCTAATGACGTGTTACACTTCCCACATATCTCGTCGTCCTCATCACCCTTCCCCTGCCCTCTGGGGGCTGGTCCCCTACTCCAGTCGTAAGGCGGGTGATAGCGAGTCTCGCCTGAGCTCACTTTGGGCAGACGGCGTGACTCCAGGGAGGGACGTTAAACCATTTCTGGGCGGTCCGGTAAGGTGCGCTCTGTCAGCCGCAGGCAGTGGTCATCATCACCAATGTCGGACAGGAGGCCCCCCGCAGGTTTAGTGGGTATTCCACAGTCGCTCCGGCTGGCGGCGACCCCCACACTCCCGGCCTCTGAAGTTGACAGAAGCCTGATCCTAGGGTGCCGGGAGACCAGCTCACCCTTGGTGTGGCGGTTTGGCTGTATTGGCGCCTCCAACAGGCAACGGGGTCTTAAACCAGATTCCTGCGGGTGACGGTAGGGAGAGTTCTAGAGAACAGGCGGTGCCGGATGATGGGGCGCCACTCCATAGAATTGTCGTATGCAGGGGCCGGGAGACCACTTCCCCTCTCCGGCCTTTCATGGTTTCAGCAGCAGAGCCGCCTCCCTGACCCAAAAAAAAAAAAAAAAAAAAAAAAAAAAAAAAGTGGCACAAAGTGGAGGCAGGGGCAATGTGTAAGTGGGATCTACACAGAGGCGGTGATGTGGAGGCTATGCGAACGCAGTGGAATGGAGGTGGAAGCGAAGAGGAATTAGTGGAGTGCGCAGGGCGGAGGCAGGTCTACACTATTGGAGCGAGTCTAGTAGCGAGCGGGGAATGACACAGTCAAGGGGAAATACAAGATACAAATCGGGAAACATCAGAAAGAGTCCATAGTACGAGACACGAGTCATAGAGAGCGGGGAGAGGAACAAAAGGATCGGAAAGGAAGTGGGAGCGGAAGCGGAAGCAGGGGAAGGGCATCGGAGCGACCGGAGGGAGCGGAGATTGTCGGAATAAAGAGGAAAAGGGGAAAAAAGGGCGATATTATCGCAACCAGGAACGTGTGAGACGGCGATCTGCTTCCGATCAACCAGATTGCGGATCCAATGGTATGCGTGATGGACATGCTTCATCGTCGACTGGTGTTCGGGGTGCTTGGCGACTTGAATAGCAGATTTGTTGTCAACCAAAAGTGGGGAGGGGCGCGAAATATCATAGCCAAGTTCTTCGAGGAGGTACCTCATCCATACGATCTCACAGCCAACCTTCGATGCAGTCGTGTATTTGGACTTGGTGCTGGAGAGAGACACGTGTGGTTGAAGCCGACTTCCCCATTGAATAGCGCCTCTGCCAATGCAAATGGCGAAGCCACCAGTCGATCGACTGTTGTCCGGGTTCCTGCTGAGGTCGGCGTCCGAGTACGTGGTGAATAGATCAGGTGCGGAAGAATGTGAATAGACAAGTTTCATACCCATAGTTCCCTTAAGATATTGAAGAACCCGCTTGGTGGCATGCCAGTGCAGGAGACCAGGATTTTTGATGAACCGACACAGCACACCAATCACATAAGTGATATCGGGGCGAGTGGCAATGGCCAGATAGAGGAGCTTCCCGATCAACTCATGATAGGGGACGGCTTTCATTTCCGATCGTCCTTCAGGTGTGTCTGGGGACATTCGCACTGAGAGCTTCTGGTTTTCGTCCATCGGAGTGAGGGAGGGGTTGCAATCAGCCATTCCGAACTGTTCCAGGATTGACTCCACATAGCCTGGCTGAGAGAGAGAGATGGTATGGGCGGCACGGTTGCGTTCAATCTTGATGCCAAGTATGGATGTGGTTGGGCCTTGGTCGTGAATCTTAAAGTGGGTCATGAGGTCGGATTTGACACGTTGGATGGTGGCCTTTGAGTTCGATGCAAGGAGGAGGTCGTCGACGTGAATCGGCATCATGATGCGGTCGTCGCCGCGTCGGTACACATAAACTGAGTAGTCACAGTCTATGCGTTCGAAACCGATGGTGGTGAGTACCGAATGGAGCTTCAGTGCCCAGATGCGCGGGCCCTGCTTAATACTGTATAGGCCCTTTAGGAGGCACACTACCCACCGCTTTGGATCTTCCCCAGGCCGAGGATCTCCTTCAACCTCAAGTCCCTCTGGAACCTTCATATAAATCTCCGCATCTATGTCCCCATTAAGGAAAGTGGTCGAAATATCCACTGACTCCAGTTCCAGATCCTCCGCCGCGGCAATGGCCAGCACGGCGCGCATAGCAGCCATCCTGGCCATTGACGCAAAGATCTCATTATAGTGGATACCCTGAACTTGTGAGTACCCCTGTGCCATGATGCGCCCCTTGTACTTATCGATAGACCCATCAGGCAAGCGCTTGATTTTGAACACCCAACGGGAGCCGATCGCACGCCTACCAGGAGGCAGTTGGGCCAGCTCCCACGTGCCGTTCTGCAGGTGTGCCTCGATCTCCGCAAGGGCGGCAGTGACCCATTTGTCTGCGTCGGGCCACTTGAGTGCATCGGCGAGGGTCTTCGGCTCAATACTAACGCTCGTATTGAGTGCACACTCCACAGCATCCACAAGTGGAATAGCGAAGCCATGGGTGGGCCCGGCCGAATTCGCTTTGGCTAAAGCACCGGGGAACCAGGCCCTGGAGACACGTTTGGGCGGGAGTGGGAGCCCGAGCAAAGGGTGATGCTCGAAATGTGACGTCAGCTGCTTAACAGCAGGAGGGGTGCGGGGGCGCTTGAGTAGATCGTGGGGTGGCAATGCGTGTACAATGAGCCTTGGTGCGGGGTCAGGCTGCCCATCGTCCAACAGGTCAGCTGCAGGTTCAGGCTCGGGGGCAGGCGCAGGATCGAGCTGGGCTGCAGGCACAGGTGGCGGGGCGGGTAGCTCCAGAGGATTGGTCGGAATCGTGGGGAAAAGGATGGTGGGAGGCTCAGGTAGGACAGGAGTCGTAGTACCAGCAGGCGGAGTAGGATCGACGGACGTATCCACCCCAGATAGCCCAGGCCTATGGAAGGGAAAAACAGATTCGCGGAAAACGGCACTGTCGGAGATGACCTCCTTATGCGTCTGCAGATCCCAAAACCTCCAACCCTTATAGTCCATTGGGTATCCAATGAGTACGCATTGAGTCGCATGCGGGAGAAGAGCTGGGTGCTGATCCTTCTGCAGGTGGACATATGCGAGGCAGCCGAAAGGGCGCATGGACGATAGATCGGGCTTACGATTATAGAACAGCTCAAAGGGGGTGAGTGGAGCGGTAGTGGAGGACGGGAGCCGGATTTTACCATGGAGCCAGTGCGTCACAGCATCCTCCCACCAAGTGCGTGCAAGGCCAGACTGTGATAGTAAGGTCGTTACTCCTTCAGCGATCGATCAGTTCATATGTTCAGCAACTCCAAGCTGTTGGGGCGTATCGCGGATGGAATGCTCACGTCTGATCCCAGCCCTGGTCAGGAAATCGTTGAAATCACCTGACATGTACTCGCTACCCTTGTCATCTCGTAAGATGCCTATCCGATGTCCAGTGACGTTCTCAGCCCAGGCCTTGTACTTTCGGAAAGCAGCATAGACTTCCGATTTCCTGGCGATAAAGTAGACAGCCAGGAATCGTGAGTGGTCATCGATGAAGGTAACCCAATAGTAGTGGCCCCGTCGGCTACGGACCGGTACTGGGCCATGCACGTCTGAGAAAACGCGGAGCAGCGGACACTCAGCACGGGTGGCAGGTTTTGAATGAGGTGCCCGGGTGAGTTTCCCGTTGACACAGTCTTCACAAAAGTCGTCTGTGGCAGCCCCAGTAATGCGATCCGGGATGCCAGTGATAGAGCCGGCCCGAATGAGGTGCCGAATTGCCGAGTGGGGCATGTGGTTCAGGCGCGCATGCAATTCTTCAATTGAGATGCTGGCCGATTCAACTGCCTGAATAGGCTTCCAATCGAGATAAGCTAAGTCGTTCGATCGGATCGTGGCAGTGAACTCTGTGGCCCCTGTCTGGCGATTGATCCACTTGCGCTTCGGGTACTCCGCAACCTCTGAGTGCATATCGTGGTGTTCCCTTGCGAACTTGTTGGATGCAAATAGGCTGATGGTAAGGAAGGGTATGAAGAGGACATTGTGTATTGCAATTATGTAGCCGCAATCAGAGAGAAATCGTATAGAACCCAGACCTTCGGAGTAGATAACCTTTCCATCAGCCAAACGAATTGCGCGCTGGTCCAGCTTGAGACTCAAGAAGGCGGAGCGAACACTGCTCATTGAGCTTGAGGCGCCTGAGTCGCAAAGCCAGTCGTCAGCGGCATGCAAATCATGGGAGAGGAATGCGGTAGCTACCCCTGCGGTCTCCTGGGCGGCTGGTACAGGCGCGATGTTATTGGCAGGGCCGGCATTCATGGCATTGGCATTGGCAGCATTACCGCTGCGGCCTCTGCCCCTTCGGCGGCCACCCCCATAGTTGCCATAGTTGTTGTTGTTGTTGTTGTTGTTGTTGTTGCCGTGATTGTTGCCGTTGCTACCGCCGGCACTGGCGCCAACACGCTGGACGACGAGTCGCGCGATCGCCTCAAAATGAGGACAGTCCCTCGCATAATGACTGGGCTGATCACACCTATGGCATCAGAGGGAGAAGGCCGCGCTTGCCGACTCGATCTCGGATGCCACCGCAGCGTCCCTGTCAGTGCGGATAAAAGCGGAGTAGGCATCGCCGAGGGTGACCTCCTTCTGGGAGACCAGCTGGTGGCGAAGGGGATCGTCTGCTTGGAGTGCGCTGAGGATGGTGAAGAGGGCAATCTCGTCGAATCACTCCTCCTGGGACTGGTTAGCGGGTGTGATGCGGATGATTCTGCTGCAAGCATTGTCGACACGGCGATAGAGATCGACGTAAGTTTCTCCAGATCGCCTGCGGGTACCGAGGAGCTGCATCCAGGCTTCGTGGCGGAGACTCGTGTCGAGCGAAACGTGCTGGGCCTCGATGGCCTTCCAAAGGGGCCAGACACCGCCATGTTCGTGCTTGGAGAGGAGCTCATAGTGCAAATCGGCAGCGGTCCCCATGATAACGCCCATCATGTGTTGCTCAGAGCGAATCCACTTCTCCGCCCCGGTCACGTCAGTCAGCACCACCGGATCAACCAGGTCGCCATTAGCGTCCCTCGTGCATCTAATGACGCGAACATGATTACCCGGAGTGAGGTGGGCCTTGACACTGAGTTGCCACTTCAGGTAATTCTCCTTGGTGAGGACGGGGACATGGGAATAGGAATGAGGAGCGTCATCATGTTCAGCATGGGACCCGTGAGTAGGGCCAAGGATGGTTGGGCTCAGGGCCTGCGGGCTAGGTGTGGAAGAGCGGCTCATAACCTGTTAGACTAGTGCAGCGAGTGAGCGGGCGAGAGAACTGTGAGGATCTTTTGCCCCCTCCGCTCGTTGCACCTATATACATGATCGAGACAATAAGCTGGCCAGTGTGGCCTACAGATAAGAGCAAACACCACAGAAGACATACGGACAATAGGACAGACCCAAACGGGAAATAGTGGCACAGAGATAGTGGTCATGTGGCTTGGGCGTGTAGGCCACAAACTGGGAGTGTGGCTGGACAAAGGTGAGGCTGGAGTGGGACAAGGATGAGGCTGGGGCGGGGGCGAGTCTGAGGCTGGACCAATATGTCATAGCAATCCAACAAAATTCCGTCATGCGTTTAGAGTATAAGTGTGACACTACACCGTTCTGTGTGATTTGGATGTACTGTCTGTTTCTGAGGATTGTAGGCTTTCCACGAGAGCCGTCTTGTACCACTGCTAGGTGCACCAGGCCACCCATTTTTTGATAATACTATTCGCTTGATGGGTCTGATGGGTCGACATGAAGGGACCGAGCGGCTTCTGGGTTTGAACATACAGATGCCTCATGAGTTTAGTTAATAAAGAGTAACTTTTCATATCCTCGGTCTCCCATATGTCTACCTATTGTATCTGACCAGCTGATAACCTCTTATTTAGTCTGCCTGCTGTGACCGGTGTCCCACGTACTGTTGACATCATTCTAAGCATGGTGATTACATTTATTAGGCGGGTACTATTCAGGTCAAAACCTAATTGGAATACACAGAGCCGGAACAACCTCTTCCATAATAAAATTCCCATCCCTCCCATTCAGTTCCCACTGTTAAAAGGTGAAGCTCTTCAAAGGAGACCCAATCATAGCACGCTGAGTGACGATATCTTTGAGGACAGGCATCAACTCTGGTTGGTCAGTGGGTCGAAAACCTTCGATCTTCAAACTCTCCAACCTGGGACAAAGTACTCCAAATATCTGACCCACCCAATTTGACCGATTCAGTCTAGAAGTCCCCCGTCCATGCATTGGGAGAAGGGCCCTGAAGAAGGGGACAGATAAAGCGGGCGGATGCTGGTTCACCTTATCGGTAATAAGAACCAGGGTTTCAAGAGCTTGTAACAATTCAAGCATTTCGATAATACCAGTGAAAGACGACCAATCAGGATATAAGGCACGTAAATGCAGGAGCTTCAATCCTGACAAATTGGTATTGACTGCGATTTGCCCTCCCCAGAAGTAACCGTGTTCTTCACTACAACCCCATACAGACAATTCGCGGATCTGTGGAAGTTTCAAAGTAGCAAGGCTGGGTAGTGATGTCTCCAATCTAGTGCAGAGAGGCATTTCTGTCAACGGGCCCTGTCCTGGATCGTAAGGACAATCACCAAATCCTCCCCGGCATCTCTCAAGCTTGTGGAAAGTTTGACCAGCAAAGGGTGACGATTGAGTGTAGCCCGTACCAAGGACCTTGAGTGTATGGAAAAGAGGTGTATTGGGTGAAAATGGTGTGTTTGACCCAAATTTTAGGAATAAATTGTATATCCTCACTTCTTTGAGGCCATGGAAGGAAAAGAAGTAATCAATGGGAACCTCTAAACATTCATAACTTACAATATATTCCGACTCCCTAGGGAGTGGAGGGTATTGTAACCCTGTAAGAGGACCATCAACATACACTGGAGCTCTTGATAAAGGAACTATGCCATGCGGGCTTGAAACCCCAATGAAGGTATCACCTTCATCAAGTTCCTCATCAGGCAGCCACTCATCATCAAATCTCTTCACTGGTTCATGGATGGTCCATTCCTGCGATTCCAACCCTTCACCAAAGCTCAACCGAAATGAGAAATTTTGTTCCTCTGGGGGATGTGATGCCACAATAGCACCAAAGCCTGGGATGAGTCCAATTTTTTCCACGCCTCTTGACCATCTTTTGTAGTGCAAATGAAGCTTCCTCAGTTGCCTACAGAGTGGTGTAATGGTCCCGCTTGGTGGCACCGCACTTGAATTGCGCCCTCCAGCAGCAATTGCTAGGAAGAATGCGCTGCTCAGTGCATAGGGACTGGAAAGTCCCACCCGTAGCTCTTCTAAAGCTGGGGAAAGTCCCAGCATATAAGCCAAAAGCCACTCACTGCATTTGATTTCCAGATGCAAGCATGTCAGGCTCTGAGCAGCAAAGATGTGATGCAAAGTGGCGAGCTGCAGATTCCCCCTCCAGGTCCTCCATTGCCCACATTTTACCTCCAATGTTGCCAGTGGGGGATGATGAAAGTGCTCAAGGGTGCGAAGGTTATTGGAGTCATATTTCAGAATGGAGCAGGAAGGCATATACACAGACTGGAGAGCATCAACGTGGTGTATGAATATGATAGAGCATTCTTCGAGGGCAGGAAATACCCGACCTGCCATCCATTGGACAGAGACAGACTTCAGATGCAAGATATGGAGAGTCTGAGTCAGAAGAAGATCAACGTCTGGTGGAGAAATTGGGAGGGAAAGATGGTGGGCCTCGAATATCTCCACCTTATGAAGGGAAGGAAGGATATCGATATCGACAGGATTCTGCATCCTGCGACAAATAAGTCTGAGGGTCGTGAGGGATGAGAAGATTTGGAAGTGAGCAGGTTGCACAATGTGGAGTGCAGCATCAGGGTGAAGGACCTCCAATACAGTAAAGCGTGAGGTGACATTTGTAGTGATCGCGGTGATAAGTGGCTCCAGCAAGTTGCCAAGTTTGCAACTTGCGGCGAGTTTGAACGACTCAAGACTCTGGAAAGGATGCAGAAGTGTCAAATCCTTGTATTCTCCAGGAGGTGGAAGTGAAATGAGTACAAGCGAGCGCCACCTGGACGCTGCCTCGGATGCAGCCATAAAGCACGCATAAAATTTGACAGGGTTAAAAACCGGTTCATCCAACTTATAGACATCGGTCACATCTTGTGTATCAACAGTCACATCAAGGAGCCATCTCCTCCCAAACCTCTCGACATCTTTCTTCTCCGTCCAACTATAGATCCTCAATTGAGAGTGAATGCCCGGAGTGGAAAGCATAATATCATACCAGTGTCGGCACACAAGCATCAAATTCGTTTGAGAATGCCGATCGTCGTGGACGGTGTATAGAAAGATCTCGGAGAATAGTTCTACAGGGAAACGATGGGCTGTGGGACCACGCAGCAAATGATAGGTTTTGTCCCAGGGCAGTACATGATCGCTTTTGTATAAAGTGGACGGGACGAGGGGAGATGCGCTATTCGAGGGCAAGTCATGGTCGCGCGAGTTCGGGTCAGACCAATCCGAGTCAGAATCCATGAAGAACGATGGATATGAGTCAAGGTAGCTTTGAGTGATTGGACGGGGATTCGATCGAGCGCGATGGGAGATGGCAGGAGTCAGAGACTGCTAGAATGTACGAGAATGCAGCGATGGGTCGACCCGCCACACGGAAAGCGCGTGCCCTGGCAGATAGCACAGGGTTCTCAGGCCGCACGTCCCGTAAACGAAGACTGGATATGTTCCCCCTCGAGAAGCTTTGGTGGGCGAAGTAGATCTTTATTCTCCCTTGGCCCAACTCGCGTGCCTTTGTTCGCGAAGCAGGAACGTTGCTCGTATGGAAGCGTGGGGTTCGGCCAGTCAAAATGGATTCATGATCGATAAGATTAGGTAGGGACGAGTGAGTGGCCCACGTGTGTTCAGTAAGTACAAAATAACGAGTTCAAACACCGAGAGACGTAGTAGTCGAACTAGCTATAACTCATGCATTGACTATTCAACATGTATTCCTGGCTGTCCAGTCCAACGGGATCTCCTTGGGTCCGGTCGTTTTAGAAAGGCAGCTTAAATTTTACACCATAAGAAATTGTGTTCGATAATAGAGATTTCAGGTACCGAGGGGAATTTTTTTTGGGGCGCTCGGCCGGTCGTTGTTCAAAGCCTGAAGGCCGGCTATACGTGATCACGTACTCGGAGCGCTGAGGCCCTGCATCCTACAATGTTGTTGAACCCCGCCGACTATTATTAGTGCACGCTCTGTTGAGTAATTTGACTCGCCACGTGTGAGAGCTCTTTCCTCCATCCGCATCCGGCGGGTCGACCAGAAGCTGGACCTTTTGCCAAAAGCAACACTCACTGCCACCACCATGGCGGTTCCCGTTCTTTACTTTACTTGACAGCGTTTCCGTTTTGTGATGTGGTTTGGTTTGAACGTGCGTGACCTTTATCCGTTCGTGCCATACAGATACAGCTCGCTGATTATTCGTAGTATCTGTATTGTTGAACTTGCGATACCTGCGATACAAATGGGCCTCCAAAAACACTGCGAGTCTCTGATCATGCCCGCTTTCGGCGCGCGCTAGCCACGATGGCAACATCTCGACGCTCGCGAATCGATGACTTTGCTCCCTCAATCCTAGCACAACTCCCCTTTGTCCTTGCTTGTTTATCGATAACGTATCTCGGCCACGGGGACGCGACCAAACCGCGCTCCCCGTCAAAGGCCGATCTCATTCCTTCTGTGAAATCGCTGTGCGCATACAACATCACATGAGCGATACCTACAATGTACCGCATGAGATCGTAGTACAGGGTGCGGATGACCGGCGTTCCACCCCATGACCTTCCAGCCAGTTGGTGACCGTCTCACAGTGAGTTCTTTGCCAACATTGTGCTTCTAAACCTCCTACAAACGCACTCAAGCACAGAAGTAATCACAGAGTGTATCAGCAGGAGCTCGCCGCTCTTTCCAGTTAGACCAGTCAATGTCATTTCTTGCATTTGATGTTCCCCATTGCGGGACTGGACGTCCAATTCTCTGCCCCCGATTATGATGCGGGAAGCTCTGTGGTGCCCGAATGGATTCCGCCCAACAACAATGCAAGCCTAGACGGTGCGTACCACTCGCACTCCCACTTTAAAATAGATGCACTTAGATGGGTGAGTTCCACTCCTCACTTCTCAGTCGTCTTTACCCTCTGAGCCGCCGATGGTTTTTCTCTCGATCTCAAGTCTACTTCTTCATGGAGTTTCGCTCATCCTGTTCTATCTCACCCTCACGTCTGCTCAAGAGGCGCCTTCGGGATTTCTGTGCCCAAAGGTTGATTTCGATTGGGATAGTGTGAGATTTCCGAGCTTCTGCATGCAGGAGATGCTGACCCTGTATAGATCTCCCCCAGCTATAGTATCGACTGGACCCCTTGTTATGACACGAAGCTTTGTGCGAGGCTGAAGGTACAATATAAATCGACTAACCGTATCACTACCTCATTCCTTTTTCAGGTACCCCTCGACTACGCAAATCCGCACGGCGACGAGTTGGCTATCGCTCTACTCAAGGTTCCAGCGAATATATCTACCTCTGACCCAGCATACCGTGGCCCGATCTTGATTAATCCTGGCGGTCCTGGCGGTTCGGGTGTTGATACTGTATTGGGGTTTGGCTCATTGATTCAAACGCTTTTCGGTGCTGATTACGACATCATTGGCTTCGATCCTAGAGGCAAGTAATCAACTCGGTGGTTCATACTCTCGGACGGGGTGCTTATTCTACATACAGGAGTCGGCAAGACAACACCAGGAATTGACGCGTTCAGGGGTGAACGCCTTCAAAGACAAGTATGGGGTCTTCATAACATCGCTACTCCAGCACCGAGCGATTCAATCGAGGCCCTGCCACGGATCATTGCCATCGAGAAGCTTAACAATAGGCTCATCGCCGATAAGGAAGCCAGTATAGCCCCATATGTTGGGACTGCAGCTGTCGCACATGACATGCTCAGTATTGTAGAGGCCTTGGGTCAAGGTTCGTTGGTTCAGTTGAATTGTTCATCACGCTGATTTTGGCATCATAGAAAAACTTCAATACTGGGGTCTGAGCTATGGTTCTGTACTCGGAATGACGTATGTACTATATCGACCCCTCATGATCTGGGCCTAATGTACCCTGTTCATATAGGTTCGCATCGCTTTTCCCGGTAAGTCTTCCATGACGCAAATTATATTTTCCTCTTTTTACCCGAATCGGTTCAGGACAAGGTCGGACGTATCCTTGTTGATGGGATTATAGACGGAAATGCCTGGTATACAGGTAGGGTGGCCCTGCCATATTGAACGTTATTGACATTGACCATACTCTCCACAAGGAAACTACACCGGAAGTGTTCCCCATGCAGATTCTGTCATCAGCATTGTAGCCAGTCAATGTGCCGGTACCACAAAGTGTCCCCTCCACGAACCAACCGCGGAGGCTGTGGAAAAACGATTATTCAACATCATCGAGTCTTTGCGTACTAAAGTCGTCACCCTGTATGACGGTCCAAAAACTATGATCTCCATCGGTCGCAAGTTCGCCCTTGCTACACTTTGGATTGGTAGCACCTTTCCATACGTAGCAATGGACCCGCTATTCGAAGCATACTCGGATTTGGAGAAAGGGAATGGGCTCAAGCTCTACACTATTCTTACAAGTCTCATCGGAAATCTTACCGCTACTTGTCAAGACTGCCACCCCCCAGTAACTCACGGCGGTGCTTCGCCGGACGCGGAGATTTCTATCCAATGTGCAGATTCTGGTGCAATATCCGATGATCTCGCTTTCGTGAGAAGTATCTATGACGGGTTTTCTGCTCAGACCCGCCTGGCGGACGTTAATTTCATTTATGCCGTCCGTTGCGTGTATGTCGCCCCCAACCGTCCAGCTCGAACCTACCTTTCTGACACCTACCCGTAGCGGGTGGTCCCTGGAAAGCAAGAGCCGTTTCACAGGGACTCTCGGTGGGAACACAAGCTTCCCTCTCCTCTTCATAGGAAATACTCATGGTACGGTACCACTTTATGAAAGCGTTTTCACAGGACTAATTACTATCCCATAGATAATGCTACGCCTTTGCAAAGGTGAATACTCTCCCAGCGAAGACTGCCCATATACTTATGTCTTTATAGCGCGTTTACCATGTCTGCCCTCTTCAAAGGCTCAGCTGTACTTACTCGGGACGCTATTGGGGCAAGTTAAAATTGGTAGACAGATGGAGGCACCTCACTGACCCTAAGCCGAACAGCATACGTCTCTCTCTGGCATTTCTCCTTGCACTTACAAGGTCATCCGAGGATACTTTAGGGATGGAGTGCTACCAAGCCCTGGAACGAAATGCAGTGATATCACGGATGTGATATTTGGTAACAAGACCGCCCCGAACCTGACGGGGCGAGCCCTTGATCACCATGACCTGGAAAAGCGGATGTTCGGGGCTGAAGTTGCCAAATTCTTATCAAAGACTAAACTCCGTCATGCGTTTGGAGTATAGGTTCATCACTGTGCACTCCTGCGTGACGTTGAATATGCTATTCTGTTTTCTGATGATCATAGTTAGGAGTCGTCCCTGTACAATTACTAGGTGCACCAGCCCACCTATTTCTGAGAATAATATTGGCTTAGTGTTTCTGATGGATCGAGCACCCTCTCATCAAACCTGGATCCAAGCTAGCTGCCGGGATATGGTGACCAGGACATGAAGAATGAATCCACGGACACTCATGAAGGGTCTTAGCTGCTTTTGGGTTTGGAAATACAAATGCCTCACGAGTCCATTTAGTACAGAATGAATTTTCATATCCTCAGTCTCCCATATGTCTACTTATGGTACACGACAGCTGATAACCTCTTGCATGCATAATCTTCCCTGCAAGGGTGACCGGTTTCCCACATACTTCTGACATCATCCTATTACGCCAGAACTATTCAGATCAAATGTCGAGTTGAAATCCCGGAGCCAGAAACACCTCTTCCATAATAAACTCCCATCCCTCCCGACCAGCTCCCACTTTTTGTAATCAAAATAATAATAATAAAAGGTGAAACTCTTCAAAGGAGACCCAATAATAGCACGTAGAGTGATGATGTCTTTGAGAACAGGCACCAGCCTTGAATGTTCAGTGAGCCGAATACCTTCGATCTTCAAACTTTCCAACTTGGGACAGACTACTCCGGATATCTGATCCTCCCAACTTGACCGATTCAGTCCACAAGTCCCCCGTGCTATCATTGGAAGAAAGGTCTCAAAGCAGGAGACTGGTGGATCATGCAGAATTGGGGCAGAAAGAACCAGGGTTTCCAGAGCTGGTAACGATCCAAAGATCCTGCTAGTACCAGCGAAAGATGACCAATGAAGATTACCAGCACGTAAACACAGGAGCTTCAATCCTGACAGATTTGTATTGACTGTAATGTGCTTTTCCCAGAAGCAATGGGGTTCCATATGATCAATCGTTACATCCAATTCACGGGCCCGTGATAATTTCATAGTAGCAAGTCTGGAGAGCGATGTAGCCAATCTAGTGCAGAGGGGCATTTCTGTCAACGGGTGCTGCCCTGGATCGTCATAACATTTATCAAATCTAGTCTTGAATCTCTCAAGCTTGTGGAAAATTAGCCCAGCAAAGGGTGACGATCGATTGGTGCACATAGCAAGGACCCTGAGCGTATGGAAAAGGGGCGTGTTGGGTGAAAACCGTGAGTTTGGCCCGATTACCAGGTTCAAACTGTACATTCTCACTTCTTTGAGGCTATGAAAAGAAAAGAAATAATCAATGGGAAGCTCCAAATATTCATGGGCTGTAATATATTCTGACTCCATAGGGAGTGGAGGGTATTCTAACCCTGTAAGAGGACCAACAATACCCGCTGAAGTTCTTGAAGCTCTTGATAATGGAACTATGCCATGTGGGCTTGAAACCCCAATGTAGGTTCTGTCCTTCTCCAATTCAACATCAAATCTCTCTACTGGTCCATGGATGATCCATTCCTGCAATCCTGACCCTTCACCAAAGCTCAGACGAAATGAAAATTCTTGTTCCTCTGGTGGGTGTGATGCCATAATAGCACCAAAGGCCGGGATGAGTACATTTCGTTCTGCGCCTCTCGACCATCCTTTGTAGTGCAGATGAGGCTTCCTTAGTTGCCTACAGAGCTGGGTAGTGGTCTGGCTTGGTGGCCCCACACTTGCATTGCGCCCTCCAGCAGCAATTGCCAGGAAGAATTCGCCGCTCAGTGTATAGGGGTTGGAAAGCCCCAACCATAGCTCTCCTAAAGCTGGGGCAAGTCCCAGCATATAAGCCAAAAGCCGCTCACTGCATTTGATTTCCAGATGCAGGCAGGTCAGACTCCGAGCAGCAAAAATGCGATGCAAAGCGGCGAGGTGCAAATCCCCTCTCAACGTTCTCCATTGCCCACATTTCACCTCCAATCTAGCCAGTGGGGGATGATGAAAATGTTCAAGGGGGCGAAGGTTATTGGAGACATATTTCAGAATGGAACAGGAAGGCATACACACAGACTGGAGAACATCAGCGTGGTGTGGAAATATGATAGAGCATTCTTCGAGGGCAGGAAATATCCGGCGTGCAATCCATTGGACAGAAACAGACTTCAGATACAAGACACGGAGAGTCTGAGTCAGAGGAAGATCAAATAAATTGGAAGGGAGAGATGGTGGGCCTCAAATATCTCCAGTTTATGAAGGGACGGGAGGATATTGACAGGATTATGCATCCTGCGACAAATCACTCTGAGGGTTGTGAGGGATGAGAAGATTTGGAAGTGAGCATGTTGCACAAAGTGGAGTGCAGCATCAGGGTGAAAGACCTCCATTACAGTAAAGCGTGGGGTGACAGTTGTAGTGATTGCGGTGACAAGTGGCTCCAGAAAGTTGCCAAGTTTGCAACTTGCCACGAGTTTTAACGACTCAAGCTGCTGCAAAGGATGCAGAAGTGTCAAAACCTCGTATTCTCCAGGAGGTGGAAGTGACAAAAGTGATAGCGAGCGCCACCTGGATGCTGCCTCGGCTGCAGCCATAAAGCATGCATGAAATTTGACTGGATCGAAATACGGTTTACGGATCCAACCATATGCGTCGGATTCCAAATGTTGTGTATCAACAGTCACATCAAGGAGCCATCTCCTTCCAAACCTCTCGACATCTTTTTTCTCCGCCCAACTGTAGATCCTTAACTGAGAATGGATGCCCGGAGTGGAAAGCATAATATCACGCCAGTGTCGGCACACAAGCATCAAACTCGCTTGAGAGTGCCCATCGTCTTGGACGGTGTATAGAAAGATCTCGGAGAATACTTCTACAGGGAAACGATGGGGTGTGGGATGGCGCGGCGACTGATAGATTTTGTCCCAAGGCAGCAAATCATGGCTTTTGTATAAAGTGGGCGGGGAGAAGGAGGATGCGCTATTCAAGGTCAAGCCAAGGTAGCGCGAGTTGAAGTCAGACCAATCGAAGTCGGACCAATCGAAGTCAGAATTCATGAAGAATGATGAATATAGGGCAGGGTAGGTTTGAGTGATTGAATGGGGGTTTATTCGAGCGCAGTGGGAGATGGCAGGAGTCAGAAAATGCTGGGATGCGGCCATGGGTCAGCCCGCTTGTGTCGGAGATTGGCAATTCTGGATGTGTCAGGTCTCAAGCTCCGGTCCTGGTTACCAGATGGACGGTTATATAAGAGCCTCAGGATAGGACTTGTATCATTACGTGTTTGTAGCGGGCGCCAACAAACATGATTAACTGTGTCCGAGTTCACGACCAACGGATATTCTAACAGCCTGCCGCACGGAAAGCGTGTGGCCTGGCGGACAGCATAGCCTTCTCAGACTGGACAATAAGAACATGCAGGTGCTCAATGGGTAGAGATATATACAACCTTCCATTCTGTGCCAATAGCAATGAAATGGTGGTGAAGTGCAGAGGGGATATGACATACAGTGGACTACCAAGTCCAAGTAGGGCCTACATTTCGTAAGGGCGTATCCTCCCGAACCAAACCAGCACTCCGAACATGGCCCAACTTGTACTGCCGCACTTTTTCCAGTCTTTCGGCGTCCGTCAAACCTTGCCGAAGCACAACGTGCAAGTGCGAGTAACGCGTTATCCGAATACCAAATCGACCACGACCTTTAATGTCGATTCGTTTTTGGGCTAGGGATTTACCTACCCAGGCTTCTGCTAATGGAGACAGGCAGGACTTGCGTCAGAACATAAGAACAACAACGACAACCGTGGTTTGAGAGGAAAGAAATATGGTATGTTCGAGTGAAATTTCCACCTAACTTACAAACAATAAGCTTCGTAACTGGCATCTTTTCCAATATCGCCTTGGTCTTGAGCTCTTCTAGAAGGGTCCCAACGTGCTTACTGGCGCGCTTCTCTGAAAACTTCATTTGGAGAAGTGCGTAGTCGATCGGCTTGCCCGATATTTGGGAAGCTAACATAGTCAGCTTTCGTGGAGAGATTTTGAGCTTGTCCGTTCTCAGTTCAACCTATTTACGTAGAAAGCATATTATTAAGGGTTTACAAATTTTCGAGAGTGCCCGACGAAGAAAAATCTCACCTTTCGAACGAGCTCCTTCGGCTTCTGCCAATGCGGTCGCGTGTCTATCTTCCTGATCTCACGTTTCCTCTCTTTCTCCGACTTCCCACTAAGGACTGGATGATGCCGAACGCGTTCGAACAAGCTATTCTCTTTTCGCTTTGCGGCACGTCTCATAGCAGCAGCCTCAACCTCGGGCGCAATTTTGGGCTTTTCTTGAGACTGTAAAGCGTTTCCGAAGCGTTCCATTATACCTTGAATAGAGATGTGACGACGCTGGAAAGCTGGATTCAAACAACAAATTGTTGGATGCGCCAACGCTAGGCACCCTAAAGGCCAAATAATACGTTCAGCCTTTTGGAGCACTTCTGACATTTTCCTTGGGCATACCCGCTCGTGTCCTCGTCACTGTGCCTAACATAGCCGTAGTTCAAGGGTTCAAGGAATATCTCTTTGTTTTCCACACTCGAACCTGACCACGTCCACGTCTGCAAAATTAACAACAGGAATGGCGCTCTTCTTCTTAGGTGGTATATTCTACGCGTGTTTGCTTCTTGTGAACGCTCTCGCTGTTCTCAACGAGGAACGCTTCTTGGCCAGAAGTACGTCGTCCATTTCGTTTTGCATGTTCAGGGATTGTAGTGTGCTAATTGGGCCCGGTAAACTCGCTCTGACCTTCACATATCACTTCAATATATATTTGTATATGCCGCATCTTCGCTTCCTAGTTGGATGGTCGTCAGCACCCGCGGCTCCGCAAACTTATAGCCACGGCTACGAACCACCTACAGAGGGCGACAGTATAAAAGCTCGGATTATCAACCTCATTGCAGCAGTACGAACTCTGATGCGGAGTGAGTATAGTTTTCTCCTACGTTTTGTTCTGACCAACTGATCATTTCTGTAGTACCACTGATAGCGATCAACACGATCGTCATCATCTATGAGCTCACATTAGGTGGCTAAAGCTGTCGAACCATCGCGCACCTCGACTCTGCCGTCTCCTATGCCGATGTAGCGTCGCTCAAATTCAGTTTATTCAGTCAAGACGCACCCTTACACAACAGAGGTCCATCGAAGTGCTCGACTGGATTCCTATCCTTCCCTCTGATACCATTCCTTGGTTCAATCGAAGCATGCTTCATGCCACTCGCAAGTTATTAAACTCTCGTGCTTGCTTTATAAAGTATATAGACCTCGTTTTACTTTCCACTTCCATTTTCTGGCGGACTGTCGAGCCACGTGTGTTATTTGTGCCTCATAACTACCAAGAACTACAAACATTGCACTAGCAATTCCTGAACATTTCTTGTCCGATGTCAAATGCCTACAAGTAGCATCGGTGTCCAGTATATGCCCTTAATTGCGTCTTTACTTGCTCTCCATCTGTTCGACCTTTGAGATCAGATATTCGACTCGCGCCTTGAGAGTATGGATCTCCGATATAATCGATGCCTCAACGGACATTGCAGTGTTCGGGAACGCTTTGATGAGCTCCTCAAAGGAAACCTTGGATATCTCTCTTTCCGGGTCGTCCTGAGGCATCGCAGGATTCTGGCATTCTGGATCATCCTCATCACCCTCCTTGTTGGCCTCAAACCACGCTCTCGTGTACTTGTTTGTACGGGGGTCCAGGTAGGCTTCGTAAAGGGCGAAAACTATGAGTGGGACGAAGAAGAGGATGCGCATCAGAAAACGGTTGACATGGGCATATGATGCCGGGGTAAGGATCCAACTAAAGGCGTGTCTCAGTTTCGGGCAAGCAAGCACCAAGCAGGGAGCAAATTTACGCGAGTGGAGCCACCAAGAATATCTCAATTAAGTTGAACGGGGCTGGATAGACCTATACGTGGCTTAAGAATCACTTCCATTGATGGAGAGTAGACGCACGTATTCATCTGGAGAACGGATCATCCCGAGAGTCTTTCCAGCAAAGAAGGCGAGGAAGTGGGCCTCAGCGTCTTGAACGACCTTGAAGTAGAGGTCAACTTCGACAAATAATTATAATGGGACTGTCGACTTACATCGTCATATGCTGACGCAAACAACGAGATCAAGACGTTTAGCAGGATGATCGTTGTGCAAGTGCACCAGCTTTTGGTGCATCAACAATTACCAACCCACCAGTTAACAAGTAAGTGATTACTTACAAATAATAGATGATCAAATTGAAAGGACTACGACGGAAAGCTGTCAATCGCGAGCCTTTCCCGAATTCAGATCGCATACCCATTTGGAGCGTCAAAATTCGGACTCCTGCGGGAGCCTCAGAGATGAAATTACAGGTGCTCGTGGGTAACGTACTGCATGAGTGCTTGTAAGAGGTTGTTGACCACCTACAAAAGGGTCATTTTACATCAAGGGAGAGAAACAACGGACGAGCTGACGTTGCCCAGATTGTCCGTAGAACCATCGGCCGCATCGAGCGCATACATGGCTTGAACGAAGCCAGCCATCAGAATAGTCAAGAGCTGGTGGAAGACATGAGGACATGAGAGGGAGCCAAGAATACGAGTGCTCACCAAGAAGAAAATGGTAGACTCCTGGAACATTCGCGAGATACAAATCTGCATTGTTCCGATAGTCTTGAACCCATCGACGACCGTGACCAATTCTAGTGGGGGTATGAACACCATACCGTTCTCAAATAAACATATATATAATACGTACTCATCCTGGCCACATGTCAGGACTGATAAATCCACCATAGGAGGGGACGTTACGTACCAGATAAGCGGTGCGATGCAGGAAAGGACCTGGAAACTCAACAAATGCCAACCCTCTGACCTTGGATCATCGGGAAAAGCAAGTCCGAGGATGCGAAGGACAAGCGCTGTGATAAGAAGACCATCGGTTGTCACGCTGATTACGTTCCAAAATCCTACAGCCCGCCACGTAATGTAGCGAAGAGTTCGATAGAGCTGCAAGGCGAGTGAGATTTGTGCGTGACCTCAGGTGGAAGAAGAAATACCTTCCAAGACTCTACGATAGGCCATCAGCTTGTTAGAGATTGGACCGCAGCTGATAGATCAGATGCACACCTTCCAGAGAAAATGCAAAAGCCATGACATACATGATGACTTCAGTGGGTTCGAGCGGATGTCCTGCGATACTCTTCTCCAACGGAGATCGGACTAAAGGAGCGTGAACGACGTCCTTCGGAACTATGGTTGGAAATTCATACCAGCTTGAAAGTAGATGAACAGGAAGAATATCCAGACGGTAATGCGGAAGAAATTTTGGTAGCTAGCTAGTGATCAGCCATGGATGGGACTGTCCTGCATGCCATTTACCGTGGAACAGCAAGCTGGCTGGGGTCAAGATGGCGCCAGAAGGTCCCCGCATATATCTTTTGATAGCTAGTGTGCTTGCATTGTACATCTAAATCGAATTAAAGAACATTCTTTCCTCGGGTGGGGTTACCACTTACAATCGATATCGCCGTCTTCAGTATGTCGCTGCACCCTTTCACCTTGGCTGAGGTGAGACTACGGGTGCAATGCTGCAGAATTGGAACTTACCCGACCAAATCTCATTGATGACTGCGGGCATGAGATATAGATTTTGGTTCGAATAAATATGACTGCTTACCCTCTTGAGATTCGTTGGATGACAGAAATATAGTGCAGTGTTGGTCAATGGCCAGCTCCAAGGCCGAACTCATGTTGCTTGGATCACCATCCCACTCCCGGTGGCGGAAGTGCGCAGACATGAGAGAATGGAGGTCCTCATGTGGCGAGTTGTGAACGATAAGACGTGCAAGATACTCACACGCTCTGGCTACATCACATTTCAGTGGCATTCATGGAAGCAGCGTAATGTTTTTCCGACCTCTTCCCATTTGCTCGTCGTAATCGGCGGGGTTGTGGTTTGCATCCTGAAAAAATGTCAGTTGGACTGAACCTCGAGTGCAGAGGTAGTACTCACCCAAATAAATGTCTGTCGTGCCTGCAGAAGGCAGTATGGCAACTAGGATTTCCCGGTGAGAGTACGTCATAAATGAAAGGCCAGTAACCAACCGCCTCCCCGAAATCGCCGGCTGCCTGAGAGTAGGCCGACACGACCTTGGGGGTGATGATTCTTGAGGTGGGCTTGGCGATTTCGTCGAGGTCGACTTGAACGGGCAAGAGCTTACAAGTCAGAGCTCGTATTCTCTTGATGAGCCCTTCAAAGAGGATCATATTAGACAATGCTAGATCCTTGGGTGAATATTTTTCTTACTTGTAAGCGTTTCGGGTGTTGGCTTGACCGGCTTAGTAGGGAGAAGCGAAGCAGCCTCAGCATCGTGTTCAGGGTTTTCTGGGTTCATAGTCCTCTTGTCTCTTCGACGGTCAACACAATGCGCAATTACCTGCAATGGGAGCGGTCGACGCCAAGTTTGCTAGCCAAGATTATTACGGCCGGGTCACGTGACAGTCGCAGTTTAGATGAGGTCATTGTTGGTCATTGCCTGAAAGCGAGAGCGAACAGGCGCGATTGCACCCCTCGACGACCAAGGACAGACAGACCAAGGCAAGGAACTCCGAAAACCCCTAGGAAATGCGGGTCTTCAGGGATCTGTGATTTGAGCGACTAAAGAGAGTAGACATTAATGCTGAGCACGCAATATCTACAGACTAAGGTATGGGAATGCCGTGGTTCACTTTCCTGCGGTGAGTTTCCGCTCCAAGATTCGTCGAGTCAGCTTCGGGTCAGCACCGCCCCGACTAGCTTTGATGACATATCCCACAAGCTTCATCAGAATGTTCTTTTTACCCCCACGTATCAATTCTACTTCCTCAGGGAACCTTCTGATGGCATCGTCGCAAAGCGCTTCCACAGATATCGAGTCCACGGTGCGGAGGGACAGCTCGTCGATAAGTCGCGGGACAGGAGCTGTCGTTTTCGTCTGAAGGATGTGCCTCAGTATGGTCCTGCCAGATGTGCCTGGACGGATGTGAGGCCGGGTTAGAATCGGGCCTTGATCCACAAGAACCACTCCCACCTGTGATAACACCGGCGTTCACAGCATCGATGATAGCACCACATTGGTCCACAGATAGAGCATTCTCAGCGAAGGTTTCATTACGGTATGCGAGTTGACCCAGCAATTCATGGAGCATCCTGCGTGTGGGTTGTCATTGGAAAGTCCAGGCTGACAAGCCCATTAGCAAAATGAAACGAACCAATTCAGAACTATTTTGGGGTCCCTTCTGGCTCCGTTCGAGTCCACTACGGCTTCAAAGTACCAAACACCGCCGTCCCCAATTACGCCGTCCCACCCGACCGTTCGTCCCGTGTCTACGCCTAGGAGTATGTCGACGTCGTGGGATTTTAGCCCGTATTCCTCCGCTAGTCTTCTCCGTGATTGATGTGACAGCTCTGGCATACCCTCTTTAATTTCTGCCAGCAGCGCCTGGCTAATAATTATTGGCGGCATATTGGGGTCTGGCATGTATCGGTAATCCTGTGCATCTTCCTTCGATCGTAGTGGGTGCGTGACGGCGGCCTGTTCATCAAAATATAGAGTCTGTTGGGTGACGCGTCGGCCCCACTGGAGAAGCTCCATTTGGCGATGCGCCTCAGCGCCTAATATAGGCACAAGTTGTCGTAAGGGAATCGGGCTGAAGAGAATACATTCCGACATACTGGTTGCGACCATGACGCTCTTCACACTGTTGAGATTTTTTATTTCGCACCGAGTTCCTGACATTGGCGCTTCCCCATCCCTGTACACCGAGACGTTGACATCGCACCGAAGAGAACCCTACGGCTGCCGACATGAGGTGAGGGGTCAACGGCCAACGAAGTAAACTCGCCTCTTCCATGTGCCCATCACTAGCCCCAACACTCCGAAGGACTTGCTGGAGTGTTTTGATGAATTCACCCGCCTCCTCAGGGGAACTGAGCTATGTTCATCGACTTGATCGGCGATGGGGATTTCCGAAAGGCACGCACTGCATATCAGGTTGAGAGACAATTTCCACCAGTGCTACACCTGCACGATTGAGATCCAGGAATGTTGAACCATCTGGCTGAACAGTAGACTTTGCAGTGTCCTGACTCTTTGTGTCAGCCCGTGAGCGACGAAGTCGAAGACATTGAGATCCCGCACTTGCTCCAGTTGTATTTGCTTGATGCGAACACTTTTACGGGAATTAGGTAGGTCGACCCTCCCGTTTTTTGCCAAAGGTGCTACATGACGTGAGGAATGATTAGTTGATAAATCCATGGACAACGGGCGTATAATCGCACCGTAGTTCTGAGTAATCTGATATCCAGCTGGAAGATCCGCATAGAAATAGTGTTTGCGATCAAAAGAGGAATGGGGTTGAACTTCAGCGTTCAACGCCAGTGCAGTACGTAGCGCTAGTTCAACGCATTTAGGATTCAACGTCTTCCTTCACGGACCATAACCGTCAATCTTTTTCCAGCACGACTACGTCGAGACAAGCAGGCCTACAGGAAGAGTACCAGGGAAAGCCGCGTCAAACAAGGAGACGTGCCTATTTACTGGCGTTGAAAGCGAGTCGTGGTTGAGTGAGTCTAAGAATACGCGTCGAACGCGTTGAGAAATTTGTAAAGCGAGCCACAGGATGGTCAAAAAAGTGGACCCACTTGAAAATAGCTTACTCCTAGACTTGATCTGTGCATGTACCTCAATACCGACGATCACATTCCATCCAGGGTTATTCTCTTTAAAATTGAAGCGAGATGAAGCAATAGGACACGTTGAAAACTTGGCTGATGATTGTACACTTTGACGAAATGGTAACCTAGAGACAGTTCCTCGAGATGATATCGAGTGCATAACAGAAGGTATTTTGGGCACTCGCAAGATCCTCAGGTATGCCTCACCGTTCCCTCGGGAGAAGAGGCGGAGACCAAGCGATGGATGGATTGTCACCCAAAGCAGTGTCTGGGGAAGGGGTGATGCCTACTCCGAGCACTATGTACACAGGAAACAGATGCAACGCATAGGTATACCCCAGAAGCAGAAGCAGGAGCAGCACAGCTCCTGATCCACTCCCCGTTGAGCCCCGCTGACATCTTCGACCCAACGGACCAGGAGTTTGAGCACCCTTGATGGCGGCGGGACGTGTCTGAGGCGTTCACCGCTTGCAGCCACTTGTCACCCAACCATGCTCCTGTTCAAGAATGTCCCAATTTTTATGTGGAAGCGAGAAAGTCAGGAATACGTCACATCCTGCTCGTGTAAAGCCCTACTGGCCCGATTTCACCGCAGTTTGCAAAGGTCACATTTGCTCTCACTGTATTATTCGATCGCGAGTCGGTCGCCGGGCGCTTGTAACCAGCAACAACGAAGATTCAACATGTGTAGCTCGTGAATATGCTTCCCAGATCAGAAGGAAAGGAATTGTACAGGTGTTTCCAGAGCGGCGAGGAGTGGACTGAGGTGCCTCCCTCATGGTCTTGAGATGGATCGGAAGGTTCGCGCCAACCCCATGTCGTAAGTAAGAACAACTGTCTAGAAAACGATTATAGTTAGTGATTCCCACTCGGAGAGGTGTCACTGAGCTGGACCTCCTTTGGACTCTCCAGCCGGCCTCGACAACGTGGGCGCGGAACCCCGCGTGTTATCAACCAAAGCGAGAGAATGTACATATCAGATCAGATTCTTTCCTCGGTGTTTTCCCCTTTGTTGGTTGGCTGGCACACCGACTGTGCTGCCTGACTCCCGTTCTTTTCCCTTCATTCATTCCCTTCGGCCATCGAATCCCCACACCTACGGCCGATTTTCCTCTTCGGTTTGCATTCATGATCACGATAGAGGATGGCGGCGTTGCAACATTCAGACAGTCCGGTCGCGTCATCTATGCGTCTTCAACGAGCTAGTTTCACGATACCTCTAGAGCTCTTCTCGAAATTAGCAGAGCATCGCTCAGTTCGTCAGTGAGGGGACCGGCCTCGGTCAACCGGCAAACTACACACTGTTTGCCCCCAACGCTAATAGAGCTTGCCTGCGGGGCTACGGTATTGGGTGGCACCAAATCAACCTCTACGATTCTGTCAGAGAAAGACTGCTTCCCACGTCCATCGGGAAATGAAGCAGACGTGACCCCGTGGTCATTCGGCCGTCCCATTTCAGACGTGTACAGCCGCCCCAACTGACTAGTAATCGGGCAGTGAGTACATAAGAGGCCTCTTCGAGGAACGAGGATCCGCCGCCATCACCCAGGACAAGACACGATGGACAACTTCGCTCATGCCCAGCATTCCTCCTGGTACAACCCGTGTGACAGTGGGTGGTCTAAGGCCTTGACTTGTTGAACCGTCATAACGCTCTTCCAGTTCCATCGCACAATTGGTTGTCAACCCCATGCGAATGCCTGACGAAGCAAGCCCGAATGAACCAGCCCCCAGCCTCGTTTGGACCCTCGACTGCTGGCCCCTACCATGGGAACGAACCAATGATCTCTTTTGATAACCTTGGCAATTTCCTTGACACTTTCTCTTCCTCGTCAGTACCTATGGGCGGTAAGTCCCCCCCTCCCGATCAAACACTACGCATGAGCTGTGTTCCACGCACCGTGCAACCACTGCCCAGCGTGTCTTGTCACAATCAACGAACCAAGACCACGTACTGACTTGTACATGTCCAGGTTACCTTCCGGTCCAGGCGCCGGTCCTCATGATGGATGAGGACGTCTTCCAATTCGAGGACTTGCAAGCTAGCTCATCGCCGGACGTACAATATTGCGATGCATCCCAACAGAACGCCCCAGTCGAGCATCTGACCATCGATACGGACTTGTTAATGGCCTCCCCAGAACCCTTCTCACCGCCGATGCCCGCCACGACTTCCATCCCGATTCCGGGCCATTTATCACCAGGAAACCTGTCTTTAATGACGACCCCCTCATTAACGTCCTCGTCCTTCCCATTTTCCCCATCCGCTGGCCTTTCTCCTGAGGGAGCATCCCCCTATTCTCCCTTCGACCTCCGAGGCAGTCCACAGGTCCCATGTGTCAATACCGCCTATGACGAGATATTAAACCAAGGCTATCCTGGCAGTTCGCCCATCGCTCGTGAGCGGCGCGAAGTACTTCGTCGCACGATCTCCAACGAGATCGCCCAACAGCCCACCAATGCCCGTGATATCAAGAAGCTTGCGGATGTCCGAAGGGTCACCGACGTTATTCCTGAAGATGGCCATCCTTCGTCCGGGAAGAAGACCGCCGCTTTCGTTCTTCACTGCGTTTGGGTCAATTGCAATCATTATTGCAATCGCCCTGATCGCTTCAAGACCCACTTGTTCACTCACATACAACTCAAGCCCTTCCCCTGTGACAAAAGCTGTGGCGATCCTCACTGGTAGGCCCATTTTGACTGATAGGGGCCATGTCCGGACAAATATCTAACGTGACCTTACAGCACGGCTAGGTTCTTCTCTAAGGGCGATTGCAACTCGCACCAGACCAGGCACGAGAAGAAGAAGATCTGTGAGAACTGGTCCGTCTATAATACTTCTTTCTCACCCTCACTCTACTCACGCCATTCATGTGTACAGCGGAGACGAATGTACAGGGAAGAACTGGCAGCGACACACGCGTTCGCTTAAATGCAAGACCAACGGGCGCAGTCGATCCTCGTTTTCGATATGATAGCCTGGTGTATTCTCTCCATCACGAAAGTCAGGACTCGATAGGGTGTGTACGTTCAGATTCTCGCTTCTCGTCTCGTTTGCCCTTGTCGCTTCAGTGCAGTCCACATGCACGCATTGCGACTGCTGTACATACTTGTACCATACGTGTGCGACGTGTCCAGGCTGGCCCCCGTATGCTCTTATGCTACCTTATGCTATACCCACGTATGCGCTCGCCTTACCTGTTGGGTTATTTTCCTTTCCAACCTGCATATATTGTTATATCGTTATCCATCCGTGTACTCCTATTTCGTTCCTGTCGCACAGACAGTCTTACTGCGGGTGCAGTTGTACGATAGCCGTACTTGTAATAGAACTCATCGTCGAGTACTAACTCACTTGTAGAAACTTGGACGTGTGGTTGGTTCCTACTTACTCAGTGGCAAGTTACGTGCTGATCGGCCAGTCCCTGTCAGTTGGGTTACCACATGACATCGTCGGCGCTGTTCGGGGCGCAACTTGTCCCACGGAAACCCCACCCAGGCTCTCAACTCAATTGCAGCTGGGTCCAACCTTCCTTTTGTGTGCTTGCCCCTGGGCTGGGTGGCCGATTGAGGAGTCGGGCGAGTCCCTTAATTCTCTGCGATTGCGCCGAGTAAGCACCTTCGCGGCGCCCATTCGACCGGAAAACTCAACAAGGCGCCCTCTGGTCATTCACTGCACGGCTTCAACGGACGACCGGAGGCGGGCGAGATAGTGGCATTGGAATCACGTTGGACCTGTTGAGACCGTGGACCATGGCAAAAGTTTCTCCATGAGACAGTCACTATAGCGCTATGTTCTAACAAGGCCCTAGGCAGACCGTCTTCGAGTGTGGCATGCCCATGGTTGACAGGCTTCGCACCAGCCTTCACGAAGGCTCCATGGACGGTCTTTATCCATGCCGGCATGTCAACTGACCCTCTAGATATCGGATTAATAATCAGGTTATGATTAACTGAATCATTTTTACACCCCAAATTGCGCTATAGCTCGCAGTCGGAGTCGCTTCAAGTGCATCGGACGTTCGAAGGACTCTGATACCCCATCTCCGTTTTGACCCTGTCGTGCCTCGGTGGTCCCGGCTTATCTTCATCCGGAATCGTGTCGAACACCACCTCCAAGTCGGGGCCCGCACAGTGCTTCTTCCAATCCACAATGCCTCGCCCCTCGGAATCGCCCCCGGGTCAGCCTCAGGTCACCTGTGACTACTGGCAGTGCAGTATCCACGCTTGAAGGCGCTTGGGCCGTCTCAGACACTCCAAAGAGACCGGCAAAGGGCACAATCGATGCGTTCAAAGGAGCTGTAACTTCGGTGTGACTGGCACAGGCTGCGCATGTGGACATGAGGAAGACATACAGGTTCGAGGGGTATTTTCGACACCACTGGGGACAACGCGCCGTCAACCAAGATAGATGCTAATCCTTGCCCCGCCTCTGGATCTGGATCTTCGAGGCCATCAGGGCTTGGGAATGTCTTGCACGCTTGAGGAGACCCCCATTCGATGTCGACTGTGGGTTCATCTCGAGAATGCGATGCTCGCGAGCAAAGTCGCGCATCGAGTGCTTCTGTCCTTGAGTATCAATATCACAAGTGGGTAATGCGCACAAGTAGCTCGAGAGGCATTATGCTTACCAAGTGGCCCTCCGTGTTGGCAGTGTAACCCTACGAATCGATGACGGTCACGCAAGTCCTCATACCCAAATGGCTGGAGATGATGACCCCCTTGACGAATCCTTGTTTTTCTTAATGACAGAGTCGAGGAGTGACTCGTACTGCTCATTGAATTTTTCCAGTTGTTCCCTCTCAGTCTCGGGACTCTCATGTCCTCCTGGACACGAACGGTAGTGACGAAGACTTCATTCCTGTTTAACGTCTTGCATCAGCAAAAACGCCACCCTCAACAAATTAAACATCTCACATTGCGTCGTTCATTGGCAATACCTCGTACCCTCTCACCATGAACTTCTCGATGGCGACAGTCTTCTTGGGGTATCATTTGTCTGACTGACATTGGCTAGGAAGAAGATTGGCTCTGGCCCTCCTTCCTCTGCTCGATGGACGCACCCTGTGCTGCCTGACATGATTATTGCCGCATTACGGTGAGGCTGCCACAGGAGTATTACGCGCGACCGCATGGAGTAGGCAGTCATAACTCGAGGCAGACACACTTCCTCTTCGGGAAATTAGCCCATCCCCCAGACATACTTCTTTGGTCACATTATGTTCTGTTTGCTGTACGACGCGTGTTGCCCTTTGCCACTTTGAGTATGTATATAGAGCGCGGCAAGTGAGGGGGGAACAGCCCTTATGGTTCTTTCGCTCGCTCACACGCTGCGCTATTTTGTATCTAGGCTAACACTCTTACGTTGGTTCGAGTCGAAACAAACGAGAGCTGCGGCATCGACTTGTCTTGCGTCTCGATCGATAGTGCCAGGCTTGCCGATGCCATTGTAGACCTTGGTAACGCCGTGGAACTTTTATGTGTCGTCCTTGAGCGCTTCGTGTTGTTTGCGCCAACGCGTACCCTGGGAAGTGTCGGGGTCCCTTGCTCTAAGCGGCGCACCGCGTGGTCCATGAGCTAGAGGCCACTCAAGGTCATTCACAAGGTCAGTAAATGAGCCACTGGTCGCAACAGGGTAGATCTCAGGCAGAACTAGGTCTGTATATTGCTTGCGCGGGTTGTTTCAATTTCTTTTTTTCTTTTTTTCTTTTTTTTGTGGGGGAAAGAAGGGAAATGCATCATGCACCCGGTTGTTTCAATTTCTAGCATCGATCTGCGTGTAATGTCCTAAGGGAATATGGCCTGAAGGGAGAGGAACATCTTGGGGATTCAGGGCTACTTCATCACGTAACCAGGCGGCCATTATGGCAGGCTCCAGTTCCCCAGTGTACTTGACGCGCTTGAGATTGGTGGAGGGTATCCACAAGCCTTTGAGACCTGTTCGAAACTGCTGCTGGTCCACATTAGAATGAGCTTTTCTGTGTCTATATTGTAATTATCCAACCCAGCATGGCCCTCTGAACTGAGCCTGATACAGGCGAGAGAGAGGAAAAGGACGCTGTAGTGGCCAGACCATAAGGACGTAATTTTCTCCCATTTATTGCGGGGGAGGTAATATAACCCCAGGAGAAGCTGTAGGGGCTGTAGAGTGATGGCCTTGTGGCGCACCTCACACGCAGGTGCAATGACGTTCTTCCACGATTGCGAACGTGGCAGGCGGCGGACCTGGCGCATAGATGGTGCCCTGGAAGTTCTATCTTCTAGGGTCCATTTTCGCGTCCTCATTAACGATGGACGCGCGCCATTATGACGTTCTTGGCGCCGGCGGTTAATTCCCTGTTTAGGAGCGGGCTGCGCGCTCCTGCGATGGACCAGTATAGCGGGTGTGACGGACAACTAGTCTATGCATAAATCTACGTCCTAGGTATGGCTGGTGACGGTGAGTACAGCGCGTAGGGCGACAGTCGCCCCGATCGTGACCGCGTAAGTTGAGAGCCAATTGGGGGGCGGGGGGGTGGACGGTCTCACTCCTATCGCAGAGGTCCTCTCCGAGGGAGGGGTATTTCATAGTGGGCTCATATAATCCTTGAGGGCCTGGACCCGCTTCGCGAGGCACGAGAATACCCCAAGAATATGCTAAAATCAGGTAATTTATTGACTAGCAATGTACTCTGCGAATGGTTTAGAGCCCCTGGTGGTTGATGGGCACCAGGATCTAGCCCGCGCGCAGTCCTAACGAGCCCTCTATCTTCACGCTGGGTGTGATCCAGGGCATTGGTGCCGGAACTCTGCTATAGGACATCTGGAATATCTGAAATATATATTTCCAGGCGAAGGATTACGCGATCGCGGCCGCGCTACCAGGAATCAATCCAGGATCTCATCAACCTCCCATTCCACATCAGCATCTTGTCGAAAACCATAATAGGCATGACCGCCCTTGTCTAGAAATTACTCCTTGCTATTCTGAGTGTGCGGTTTTAGGATAGCATGTAGAAGGTTGGGTGGATATTGCACGCACGGGGTTCTCCTGGCGCGGCAGATCGAGAGCATAGTTCGATACAGATACGTTGGAGGATGTGATATAATATGGTCCTGTGTAGATAGAAAGCAGCTTATGCGCATGCTCCTTCGGTAAATTGAGATTCTTCGTCAACAGACAAACCAGATCGCCCGTTCTGAGGGGGCTTTCGGCAGTATGGTGGCGACTCGCATAGTGTTGGAAAGATCTACTTGCAATGATGGAATCATGTGCGATCGCGAGATTTGTCAATGCCCTATCTTCAACCAGTCTGTTACGTTACGTTGGATATCGGGAGTTTTCAGTAAGACTCCGTACCTCTGCCATGCCCACGTCCTATCGTTGTGCCTAATCGTTGGAGGCAAAGTGGTACAGCCTCCGTGTGCTATGCGCATAGCTCTACCAACGCGATCGACACGGACTTTCATGGTTCCATCATCTCACGCCTGTATATATAACTACAGTCATCATATATAGGTTCAAAAGGAACAAAACCAGTACTCTCATTTATAGTGGATCGAGTTGAATTGATCGCAAATTCCACCATATTTCCGCCCAATCAGACTACTCATCGGCAACACATCCCTGGGTATCTGAGTGACGTATCTGATGGCCCTTTCATTCATTCAAGGTCACCCTTGAGAGTGCATTTGTGCTTAGAGTAAAAGCGGTTTGGCATAACGGATTTAATTTCAGGAACTTGTAGATGATATGATTTGAGCACGACCTTTCCTTTGTGCGACACTCCGATATTGCACCCACCTCACGTTGTAGCATATATGGCGACTCAAGGTCCCAAGGAAGAGAATCTGTGAGCACTCTCGACGGCTGGATAGCGCCGCGTACATTCTCGCTGATCACGGATCCAAGCTTTCATCTAGATCGTGCGGCGCTTCACCTCAATCTACTCCATACCGCTCATTTTGGCTAACATACAGGAGTTACATTGCAAGACGTTCCAAATCGGGAGTATACGCTGAGGTTGTTCGTGGAGAGAGAACTACAGAAGAAGGACAACCTCACTTGGACACCAGCACAACGCCCGTATGTCTCTTATTTTCCCAATACGTGCACTCAGTAGTGAATGCACGCATGTAGAGATGTTTCTTCAACATCCCATATCCGTGTTGAGATTCGAATGAAGAGCCGCCATTCAGATTCGGCAAAGTACCGAGAGGCGAGCGAAGTTATCGACCTTCATGGACTTTCCAATGACTACTGGAACTCTAACAACCGCGAGTTTACCGTACTGAGTTAGTCGTTATCACAAAAATTGCGGGCATATCTGATTGAGAAGCACAGAGACTTTCGTCATCGGAAAGCATAGTGGCTCTCTAGAATTACAATTCTCTGCAAATGATACCGTTCGTGCCTTTGCCACTGCCCACCCCCGCTAGCTAAGAGCGTTCGTTTAGGCGGAAGCTCTACGCACGTCGCTCCATGAACTCGAGGGATTGTTAAAGGAATACTCCCCACTGATGGGCGGACCAGGAGAGAAGTCTGTGGATAAAACAGTTAAATATGATGCTGTCTTCGCAAAAGTTGGTTCTCCCACATTCACATGGAAACGAACAAGATACTAACACATTTTAGTTGAATCCAATTGCAAAGGCTATCGTCGGTGTTGCCAGAGTCACGTTTGAGGTTTGTGCTCACTACAAGCATATCTGAGGCGAAAGTAACGTTTGATGGTTCAGCTGTTGAAGGAACAAAACAAGTGTGACCAGGTGCTGTCGGGCCTTTGCGATCGGTTGCAGCGGATTGTGCCTTTAGCGAAGAAGGTTGCATATGCAACCCCCTCCGAAGAGACAGAACGCTTCAAGGAGCTCATCCCACGAATGTTTGAAGCGATGGGCAGGGTCGCAAAATTCTCGTGTGACTATATCAAACGTGGTGGGTAATCCCAGAAGGGGATTTGGGCAAGTGCTGATGATCGCAGCGAGAACGGGGGATGACCCCAGCTACCTGGAGATAATCGATGAAATGGACAGAGAATTGACCAAGGTGATTGAAGAGTTCGACCGCATAGAGAATGTCAAGGCTCTCCACCTTGCCAATGAGACCAGTGAGCTCTCATTTTCTCAACCTGTCGATAGTCGATAGTTAGTAGTTTGGCGTAGAGCGAGTAGAACGAGAGCGCAACTTCGTAGCGGACGATCGCTCTCATGCCCAGCCTTCCCTCTGGTACAACCCGTGTTACAGTGGGTGGTCTAAGGCCTTGACTCGTTGAACCGTCATAACACTCTTCCAGTTCCATCGCACAATTGGTTGTCAACCCCATGCGAATGCCCGACGAAGCAAGCCCGAATGAACCCCCCCTCAGCCTCGTCTGGGCCCTCGACTGCTAGCCCCAACCATAGGAGCGAGGCAGGGTTCCCTCTCGACAACCTTGACACTTTCCTTGACACTTTCTCTTCCCTTTCATTAACTAATGGTGGTATGTCCCCCCTCCCGATCAAACACTACCCATACAACCACTGCCTAGCGTGTCTTGTCACAATCAATAAACCAAGACCACCTACTGACTCGTACATGTCCAGGTTACCTTTCGGTCCAGGCGCCGGTCCCCATGATGGATGAGGGCGACTTCCAATTCGAGGAGGAGTGGCGAGACAGCCCATTGCCGGGTGTACAATATCTCGATGCATCCCAACAGAACGCCCTAGGCGGGCATCTGACCATCGATACGAAGGACTTGTTGGTGGCCTCCCCAGAGCCCTTCTCACCGCCGATGCATGCCACGACTTCCATCCCGATTCCGGGCCATTTATCTCCAGGAAACCTATCTTTAAAGATGACCCCCTCAATAACGTCCTCGACCTTCCTATTTTCCCCATCCGCCGGCCTTTCTCCTGAGGGAGCATCCCCGTATTCTCCCTTCGGCCTCCGAGGCAGTCCACAGGTCCCATGTGTCAATACCGCCTATGACGAGCTATTGAACCAAGGCTATCCTGGTAGTTCACCCATCGCTCGTGAGCGGCGCGAAGTACTCCGTCGCACGATCTCCAACGAGATCGCCCAACAGTACACCAACGCCCGCGATATCAAGAGGCTTGCGGATGTCCGAAGGGTCACGGACGTTATTCCTGAAGATGACCTTCCTTCGTCTGGGAAGAAGACTGCTGCTTTCGTTCTTCAATGCGCCTGGGTCGGTTGCAATCATTATTGCAGTCGTCCTGATCGCTTCAAAACGCATTTGTTCACCCACATACAATTCAAGCCCTTCCCCTGTGACAGAAGCTGTGGCGACCCTCACTGGTAGGCCCATTTTGATTGACAGAGGCCATGTTCGGACGAATATCTAACGTGATCTTACAGCACGGCTAGGTTCTTCTCTAAGGGCGACTGCAACACGCACCAGACCAGGCACGAGAAGAAGAAGATCTGTGAGAACTGGTCCGTCTATAATCCTTCTTTCTCACCCTCACCCTACTCACGCCATTTCGTGTGTACAGCGGAGAGGAATGTACAGGGAAGAACTGGCAGCGACACGCACGATCGCTTAAATGCAAGAGCAACGGGCGCACTCGAACCTCGATATGATACTCTCCATTACGAAAGTCAGGACTCGATAGGGTGTGTTCGTTCAGACTCTTGCTTCTCGTTCTCGTTTACCCCTTATGGCTTCTATGCTTTCCACATATATGCATGTACTGTAGCTGTACATACCTGTACCAAACGTGCGCGATATGTCGAGGTTGGCCTCCGTATGCTCTTATGCTACTCAATGCTATACGCACGTATATGCGCACCTAACGTACTTGGGACGGGTAGCCCGCGAGTTTCGGGCTGCAGGCTTCGTTGAGGATAAGGAAGGAGGACGGGCGAACTCAGCGGAGTCACGTCGACAAAGTGAAGCGAAGGAATGTAGGGGGATAATCCATGTTGACATTCGGACTGAGGCTTTCTATTCTACTACATGAGCTTGTATTGCGCCAGGAATCGATAGCAACCGGACGAGTCCGAATGTGATGGTCCGGAGGAAAGATCAGAGTCCTGTAACTAAACGCCGTGAGAGAGACGGGTACTATTTACTGGGGAGTGGGGTGAACGGATGAGGGGGTAAAGGATGCTACAAATACGTGGTTACGGGGGACATTCGGAACAGGAGACCGCGAGGTTGTAGGAGTGGTGGGAAGAGCGCAATCAGTTGGATCGGGGCAAGCGACGGGAATTCATCGCTTGTGAGTGGCGTGCGTGGGCGCCGTTTGAATGCAAGTATTGGCAAATTAATAGTCGGGGCCGTAACAGCGCCCACCTTGCCTGTTGGGTCATTTCACTCCCAACTGTATATATTGATATATCGCTATCTACCGTGTTCGTCCTATTTAGTATTTGTCGCAGAGACAGTCATATTGTATACAGGAAATAAAAGTCATCATCCAGCATTAACCAATAGTAACATTTGGACCTGTGTTTGATTCCTACTTAGTCAATGGCAAGTTATCTTCTGATGGGCCAGTTCCTCATTTTCGGGGCCCATCTTGTCCCACGGAGAACCCACCTAGGCTCCCAACTCAGCGCCGGCTAGGTCCAACCATTCTTTTTGTGCTCGCTCCTGGCTAAACAAGGGGCGGGGTCCCTTGCTTAATTGTTCGGCGCTCATTCGAGCAGAAACTCGACAAGGCACAGCTGAACTGGACGTCCAGAGGCGGTGGCATTGGAAATCACGTTGGACCTGTTGACACTGTGACCATGACAAAAGCTCCTCCGTAGAAGACAGGCGCCCCAGACGTTGCGCGCGCTGCTTATTATTGACAGCCGATGCGGTTATAAAGCTCTGGCCCTCACCGATTCTGTACTCCACAATTGATCCTCGTGTGTGGTGCGCAATGGTAGCCACATTCCAACAGCAGAGCACTTCACCCGACGGCGCCGCCTCACATCCTGAGCTTTGTTCTGCTCCACGTTTCCTGACATCCAATGCAGCTCCTGCTCTTGCCGAACCAGAGTGCCATTCAGCCAGCTTTTTCGATAGTTGGATGGATGATCCAAATCTTGGAGGCGCCGGAAGGATAGACTGGCACGGTTTTGATCCTCCGTGGCAGCCAGCAGCCAGTATGACCGGTCCACTTGTCTATCGACCCCGGGACCCGATTAGCCTCATAGGCCTTGTGCAACAAGTGCATTTGTCAAGCGCTGGAGAGAAGGCCAGCGTCTTGTCCCATTTTGGAACTGAGGAAGAATCCGCCGATAATGGGATCAGGATCTCGTCGACAAATAATCAAATGCTAAGAAGTGCTCGTGGGAGTGCCCCCATTTCGGATATAGGGTCTCTTCCTGCACCTGCTCCAAGTGGAGATGAGGTGCTCAATCTGGACGACGACAACGGGAATGTCGAGTGCGTACCACTCTCTTTTCTGTACAACCCCTACTCAATAGCCTTCCAGTATGCCTGGCTGGATTGCCCTCACAAGGCCACTTCCGCAACCGGAAGACTGTGTCATCACGCTCCGTCGAGAGACACACGTGACTCTTGACATAAACTTAGAACAAATCTCGATGAGGCTGTCTGAAGTGTTTAGTGGAATCAAGATCCCTGCAACTGGCTCTGTGAAGAACTATGCCGATACGACCGGGAAGTCTCTGCTGGAGTTCCGCATCAATCTCTATGGCGCAACGACCAAGCGACGATACGACAACGTATGTGCAAACTGCGAGAAGCGAGAGGGAAAGAAGAAGGGAATCCCCAGCCTGATTGATTTCAAGACTGAGTTCGATATGATTACCCCAAAGGACGGGAAAATCCGTCTTGACTTTGTCTTTTGCTGCTACCCCAAGGACCACGGGCTGGGTGATGGCGAATATCTGTGAGCTGGATCGTGGTCATTTGGTCCCGACCACATGCTGACTATTTTGCAGTGTTGAAGCAGTCCTCTTTAAAGGCGTGGATCAAAACTTCATCGTTGCTCAACATCAACTTCCGTTCTCCTTTAACGTCGTGGCGAAGCTCAAGAAAGTACGGGAAAGACCTCCCCCAGCAGCGGGGAGGAAGCGGAGCAGGCTCCAGGTGGAACAATCGGAAGACGTGCCCCCAAAACTTGACAAACGAAATGTCCGACCCCGATTGGAGGGTCATTCGCAAAGGGCCCCGGGGAACGAGCAGACTGACGAAGCAATGTCAGTGATTATCCCTTGGGATTCTTCCCTAGGTGGCCAACATCGCGAAGGCAGTTCATCCGGTTCGCTACCTGTGGCACTACCCCCTCATCTGTTGCGGAACGCAGGCCCCAATGTCGATTCACTCGACATCCCCCACCAAGCAATCGTCCCACCGAGAGCAGACGAAGAACCTACTCCCACGCTTATAGACGTGAACCCCGAATCGGGATCCATCACCGGTGGTGCGCGAATCTGGCTTAAAGGAAAGGATTTCCCAGCCCTCATCCCTCTATTTGCGAGATTTGGCACCGCTATCGTACCAACAGTAAGCACCATGGAAATACCATTTGAGCCCTATCTAATCAGGTTTCTCAGACTTTCTCCTCTGCAAGCCACCTTTCCTGTCATTTACCTCCCGTAGATATGCCAGGTCTCGTCAATGTTACACTCTCAAAGGATCCCCAGCCAAATGCGGATGAGTACGGGACCAGTATCGCAAAGTTCAGGTACTTCAAAGACCAGGATCAATTGTAAGTTTCTCGCGTGTACATCAGCTCCGAAACTTATCTGAATGAAGACTTCCGATACTTATGCGGATTCAAGGAGATGCATATCCGGAATTCGCTCCGGTATTGCAGGCGCTCTTTGCGGCTCTCTCCGGACCCCAGGGGAATCAAACTCTCCAAGGAAGGAGCCAGAACCCAATCGAAACCGGCCTGGTCCATGCCCTTAGCAGCATTCAAGCGCGAACCAACTTCAGTGAAATCGTGTCTGCGACGAATGAATATAGCCAGACACTCGCACACCTGGCCATCCTCTACGACTATCCTTCCCTCCTCCGCCACCTCGTTGACTGGTCAATCGATCTCTCTATTTCTGACGTCAATGGGCTCACCGCGCTTCATTGCGCTTATATAAAGGGTGATCTGCCCAGCGTGCAAAAATTGCGGAGAGGTGGTGCACCTGTAGCCGCGAAAGATAAACTGGGCCGGATCCCTTCGGATCTGCAACCAGAGGGATTTGATGGAGGCTTCGACATCGATGCTGAAGCGCACCTCCCAGGAAATGACAATGATGAGCAGGTGGAATTAAGGGGACGGTTCCGCGCACTTGATCTTGACGAAAATAAAGACCCGGGGAACGACCGACCTGATTCCGAAGACGATACCCCTGGCGCTATGGAGCCAACTGCCATCGCAATCGACTCATTCACTGATGGGGATGAGGGCGGAAGTGGGAGTGGAGGCATTCGGATTGCTCCAGGATCCAAGGAGCCTGTGATCGAACGCAGCCTTCGAATACTACCCAGTCCATCTTCCGACACCTCTCCCAACGTCTCTAAAAACCTCCGCGAGGCCGCATCCAAACCTGTCGATATTTTAACGTGGGGGATCTCCTCAGCTTGTGATTCTGGTGATGGCGGATGGGGCATTACCAGGACTTTCAAGTAGGTTAGAATGACACTTTGATGATCAGGCCTGACAATATTTTTTAGCGACGTAGAATCTCTCAAGAACGGAATAGTCAAGCTATCAAACAACAAGGCGAATGCACCACACACCGTCCTTCTCCTTGGAGAGACCGGTGTCGAAGAGTCTTCATTCCTAGAATTTATCGCTAATGCCCTTGTTGGTAACAGCACGGATCGCCACAACTTCAACATCCTAGACCGTTCCAACGAACAAGGTGGTACAAATGATCAAAGTCGAACCAGATCGGCCTACCGTTATGAAATTACGAGCATGAATGGCACGGTGGTACGTACAGGTATTTTTCCGTGTGGTGAGTATGCTTACCCCCCCAAGGTCCGCATTCTTGTCACACCTGGTTTCACCAACACTGGCCGTTCTCAGCAAGACGCGTTCCAAAACGAGAGTATTACAACTCAGATCAACAGTTTTATCGATTCCGTCACTGCCGTTGTCGCCCTAGTTGGCGGCACTCGCGGTCCGACTGTCCCGGATGCCCTCAGGGACGTTCCTATTGGAACTGACTCTCCAATTTCCACTCTCTCCACTATCTGCCCCCAAAACCCGATCAACGATGTTGCCCCCTTGCTCACCAATGTCTCAACTCTGCTCAACCAGAATTTCTCCAGGGACACCACCCCGGATACTCGCAAAGACACTCTTCGGTTCCTCCTCAACAACTCCGTTACAGTCCAGAAGAAGTACATCAAGCTCAAGGATGGCCCTCATGTGAAGCAAGGAACCACGGACCCTCCCGACGCAGTTAAGGCTGACGAGCAGCATTCTCTGGAGATGCTAGTGGAGTTCTTTGACTGGTTGTACAGCCTTGAACCACAGCCGACGACGGAAGAAGGTGTCCCTCCCCACCACATCTCAGCCTGGATGGGCCAAGTGACGAACTCTGCCATATTCGCCTCGCTTGCCGGTGGCACTCGTGTACCTTCTGCAATGGGAAAGGGATGTGAATTAGAAGCACGCAACCAACCTCCTGACGACCTTGGTAATCTCCTTGGCAATCTCCCCTCGTCTCCATTAGCTATGGATGGCGGTGTGTCCCCCCTTCCCGACCAAATTCCGCCCTTGGGCTGTGTAGTTCCACGCACCGTGCAATCACTGCCTAGTATGTGTCTTGTTACAACCAACGAATTAAGACCACATACTGACTTGTACATGACAAGGTTACCTTTTAACCCAGGCGCCGGTCTCCATGATGGATGAGGTCCTCTTTTCATTAGAGGAGAACTGGCGAGTCAGCTCCTCGCAGGGCGTACAATATTTCGATGCGCCCCAACAGAGTGCCCCAGTCCACCATCCGACCATCGATACGAAGGAGTTGTTGATGGCCTCCCCAAATCCTTTATCATTCCCTCTGCCCTTCACGACTGCGACCCCGATTCCGACCCATATAGATCCGTCGTTACTGACGACCCCCGCATCAACGACGCCGTCCTTCTCATCTTCCATATCCACCTTTGAGGAAGCATCCTATGAAGAGTTATTAAATCAAGGTTATCCTGGGGATTCACTCACCGCTCTCGAGCGCCGCCAAGTGCTTCGCCGTGTGATCGCCAACGAGATCGCCCAACTGCCCACCAATTGCCGCGATATCAAAAAGCTTGCGGATGTCCGAAGGGTCACCGACATTATTCCTGAAGATGGCCTTCCTTCGTCTGGAGAGAAAACCCCCGCTTTCGTTCTTCAGTGCGCTTGGGTCGATTGCAATCATTATTGCAGTCGTCCAGATCGCTTCAAGACCCATGTATTCACTCATATATGTTTCAAACCCTTCTCCTGCGACCGAAGCTGTGGTGATCCGAACTGGTTAAGCTCATTTTGATGAATAGGGTCAAATATCTGACGTGGTCTTACAGCACGGCTAAGTTCTACTCTAAGGGTGACTGCAATTCGCACCAGTTCAGGCACGAGAAGAAGAGAATCTGTGAGAACTGGTCCGTCTATTGTCCTCTTTCTCATCCACACCCTGCTCATGTCATTCATGTGTACAGCGGAGAGGAATGTACAGGGAAGAACTGGCAGCGGCACATGCGTTCGTTGAAATGCAAGAACAACGGGCCCCGTGCGGCCCCGTTTTCGTTATGATACCCTGGTGTCTTACGGAATTCACGACTCGATAGGGTGGGTACATTCGGACTCTTCTTCTCATCTCGTTCGCCCCTTGTGGCTTCTGTGCAGTCCACATGGACGCTTTGCGACTGCTGTATATACTTGTACCATGCGTCTACGATGTGTCGACCAATGTATGCGTTCGCCTTCCCTGTTTGGTCATTTCCCTTCCAACCTGTATATTGTATATCGCTATCCACCATGTACGTCCTATTTGGTATCTGTCGCAGAGACAGTCATATTATGTGTGTGTTGTACAATAGCCGTACATGAAATAGAACTCATTGTCGAGCCTAGCATCAACTCACCTATAGAAACCTTCGGACCTGTGTTTGGTTCCTATTTACTATTTAGTAGCAAGTTGCGTTATGATCGGCCAGTTCGATCCTTGTTATCGGGACCCAGTCTGTCCAACGGAAAACCCACCTAAGACTCTCAACTCAACTCAGTTGCGGTTAGGTCTAACCTTTCTTTTGTGTGCTTGCCTCTGGACTGGGTGCCCGATCCCAGATGGGAAGGAGTCGGGCGGGGTTATTGAATACTCTGCTATTGGGCCGAGTAGGCACCTTCGAGGCACTCATTCGACCGGAAACTCGACAAGGCACCCCCTGGCCATTACTGCACCACTGCACAGGACGTCCAGAGACGGGCTTAGATAGTGGGATTGGAATCATGTTGGACCTGCTGACACTGTGGATCATGGCGAAGGTTTCTCCACGAGATAGTCACTACATAGCACTACGTTCGCACGAGATGGCGTTTGAGTGTAGCACAAGGCATCACACGTAACGAAAGACGGTCTTTATCCACGCCAGTATGTTGTATAGCTGACCCTCCGGGTATCGGATTCATATTCAAGTGAAAGATTAATTGAATCAAGTTACGGTAGCACGCAATCATCTATAGACTTATGACGCTATAGCTCATCGTGGGCGGCAGTCGATCGAAGTCGCTTCAGTTACGTCGGACGCGGTTGAAGGAATCTGATACCCCGTCTCTTGCTCGACCCTATCGTGCACCGGTGGCCCCGGCTCATCCTCATCCGGAGTCTTGTCGAACACCTTGGGATCCGCGAGATGCTTCTTCATATTCTGCCAATCCACAAGTTCCTCGCTCTGTAAAATCGTCTCTGGGTCAGCTTCAGGTTCACCTGTGGCCCCAGGTAGTGCAGCGTCCACGTTTGAGGGTGCTTGGGCGGTCTCAGACACTCCAAGAGACCGGCGAAGAGCACGGTCGATGCGTTCAAAAGAAGCCGTAAGTTTGGTGTGACCAGCACACGCTGCGCATGCGAAATATGAGACAGACATACAGATTCTCGAGTTGGTAATTTCGAAACCGCTACGGACCAACGTGCCGTCAATCAAGATAGATGCGACTTCTGCCTCCACCTCTGGCTCGGGACCTCCGAGATCATCAGGGCTTGGGAGCGCCTTGCACGCCTGAGGAAACCCTTGGCCAATGTTGATTGCGGGTTCACCTCAAGAGCGCGATGCTTGCGAGCAAAGTTGTGATCGAGTTCTTCTGGGTGGCTATATCACAATTAAGTGGGGAACGAGCACAGGTAGCGCGAGAGGCGTGATGCTTACCGAGTAGTTTCTCCGTTTTGTCAGTGTAACTGTACGAATCGACGACGGTCACGCAAGGACTAGTGACCAAACGGTTGGAGATGGTCTTATCAATCTCCCATTCAACATCGGCATATTGTCTAAAATCATAATAACCTGAGCACCCCTTGCCTTGAATGGCTCATCGTCATTCTAAATGTGCGGTTTTAGGATATAAATGTAGAATGTTGAGTGAATATTGAGCACATAGAGATATCTCCTGGAAGATCGAGCGCATCACTCGATACAGTTGCGTTAAAAGACGTAATGTAATGTAGATTAGAAGTAGCTTATCCGCCTGTCTCTTCGGTGGATTGAGATTCTTCGTAACATAACCAGGTATACGAGATCGCCCGTTTTGAGGCGCCTTCGGCAGTGCGGTGGTGATATGATTCTCATAGTGCGTTTGGAAAAATCTACTTACAACGATAGAATCATGCGCGATCACGAGAGTTGTCAATACTTTATATGTGAAAGCCCTCACTCCATAGATGCAGTAGGATCGATATGATTTACGATGCATGGCGTGTTACCATATGTAGGTTCAAGAGAAGCGAAACCAGTACTCTCATTTAAAGTAGAGATGATCGCAAATTCCACCATAGTTCCACCTAATCTCACTGATCATCGGCGACACATCCTCCGACTATCTGAATGACGTATCTGACGGCCTTTTCACTCATTCAAGGTCACCCTCGAGAATGCATTTGTGCCCAAAGTAACCGAGTCCTTCCTTTGTGAGACACTCCATTCACATTCACCCGCCTCATCTTGTATCATGGTGAAGCCTTTTGCGGCAATTCATCTCAATTTACGTCCATACCGCTCATTTCGGCCGACATGCAGAAAGTACACTGCAAAACGTTCCAAATCGGGAGTCTTCGTTGAGGTTGTTCGTAGAAAATGTGGAGAGGACTACAGAAGAAAGACAACCACACTTGGACACCAGTACATCGCCCGTGTGTCTCTTATTTTCCCAATAAGTGCACTCAATAGTGAATTCGCGTGTGTAGAGACGTTCTTTTCAACATCCCACGTCCGTGCTGAGGTTCGAATGAAGAGACGTCATTCAGATTGGGCAAAATACCGAGAAGCGAGCGAGGTTATCGATCTTCATCGACCTTTCAATGACTACTGGACCTCTATCAACCACGAGTTCACCGTACTGAGTTAGTCGTTATCACAAAAATTGCGGGCATATCTGCTTGAGAAGCACAGAGGCTTTTGTCATTGGAAAGCATAGTGGGTCTCTACAATACGATTCTCTACAAATAACGTCGTTCGTACCTTGCCACCGCCCACCCCCCTCGCCAATGACGTTCGTGTAGGTGGAAGGTCTACGCACCTCGCTCCATGAACTCGAGGAATTGTTAAAGGAATACTCCCCACTGATGAGCCGACCAGTAGAGAAGTCTGTGGACAGGGTGCTTAAATACGGTGCTGTCTTCGCAGAAGTTGGTTCTCCCGCATCCACATGGAAACGAACAAGACACTGACACATTTTAGTTGAATCCAATTGCAAAGGCTATAGCCGGTGTTGCCAGAGTCACGTTTGAGGTTTGTGCCCCCTGCAAGCATACCCGAGGCAAAGAGTAACGTTTGGCGATTCGACTGTTGAAGGAACAAAAGAAGTATGACCAGGTGCCATCGGGCCTTTGCGATCAGTTGCAGCGGATTTTGCCTTTAGCGAAGAAGGTTGCAGATGCAACCCTCTCCGAAGAGATAGAAATCTTGAAGGGACTTATCCCGCGAATGTTTGAAGTGATGCACAGGGTCGCAAAACTTTGTGCGACCATGTCAAACGTGGTGGGTTATCACCTTCTGGATTTGGGCAAGTGCTGATCGTCGCAGCGAGAACGGGGGATGACCCCAGGTATCTGGAGATAATCGGTGAAATGGACGGAGAATTGACCAAGGTGATCGAAGAGTTCGACTGCATAGTGAATGTCGAGGCTCTCCATCTTGCCAATGAAACCAGTGAGCTCTCATTTTCTCAACCTGTTGGTAGTCGATGCTTAGTGGTTTGGCGTAGGGCGAGTGGAACGAGTGCGCGACTTCGTAGCGGACGATCCCTCTCATGCCCAGCCTTCCCCCTGGTACATCCCGTGCTACAGTGGGTTGCCTAAGGTCTTGACTCGTTGAACCGTCATAAACACTCTTCCAGTTCCGTCGCACAATTGGTTGTCAACCCCATGCGAATGCCCGACGAAGCAAGCCCGAATGAACCAGCCCTCAGTCTCGTCTGGGCCCCCGACTGCTAGCCCCAACCATGGAACGAAGCAGGGTTCTCTTTCGACAACCTTGCCAATTTCCTTGACACCTTCTCTTCCCTTTCATTAACTATGGACGGTGATGTGCCCCCCCCTCTCGATCAAACACTACCCATGCAACCACTGCCTAGCGTGTCTTGTCACAATCAATAAACCAAGACCACCTACTGACTCGTACATGTCCAGGTTACCTTTCGGTCCAGGCGCCGGTCTCTATGATGGATGAGGACATCTTCCAATTCCAGGAGGACTGGCGAGAGAGCTCATCGCCGGACGTACAATATTGCGATGCATCCCAATAGAACGCCCCAGTCGAACATCTGACCATCGATACGAACTTGTTGATGGCATCCTCAGAGCCCTTCTCACCGCCTCTGCCCGTCACGACTTCCATCCCGATTCCGGGCCATCTATCTCCAGAAGAGCCGTCTTTGGTGATCACCCCTTCATTAGGGTCCTCGTCCTTCCCATTTTTCATACCCGCCAGCCTTTCTCCTGAGGGAGCATCCCCCAATTCTCCCTTCGACCCCGAGGCAGTTCACAGGTCCCATGTATCAATAACCCCTATGATGAGCTACTGAATGAAGGCTATCCTAGTAGTTCCCCCATCGCTCTTGAGCTGCGCGAAATACTTCGCCGCACGATCGCCAACGAGATCGCCCAACAGCCCACCAATGCCCGCGATATCAAGAAGCTTGCGGATGTCCGAAGGGTCACCGACGTTATTCCTGAAGATGGCCTTCCTTCGTCTGGGAAGAAGACCGCCGCTTTCGCTTATCAGTGCACCTGGGTTGATTGCAACCATTATTGCGGTCGCCCCGGTCGCTTCAAGACCCATTTGTTTCCTCACATAAACTTCAAGCCCTTCCCCTGAGACCAAAGCTGTGACGATCCTCACTAGTAGGCCAATTTTGGTTGATAGGGGCCATGTCCGGACCAATATCTAACGCGATCTTACAGCACGGCTAGGTTCTTCTCTAAGGGTGACTGCAACTCGCACCAGACCAGACACGAGAAGAAGAAAATCTGTGAGAACTGGTCCGTCTATAATACTTTCTTCTCATCCTCACCCTGCTCACGCTATTTCATGTGTACAGTAGAGAGTAATGTACAGGGAAGAACTGGCAGCGGCACACCCGTTCGACTACATGCAAGAACAACGGGCGCCGTCGATCCTCGTTTTCGATCGGTGTATTCTCTCCATTATGAAAGTCATGATTTGATAGGGTGTGTACGTTGGACTCATACTTCTCGCCTCGTTTGCCCCTTGTGGCTTCTGTGGATCCCGCATGCATGCACTGTAGCTGTACATACTTGCACCGTACGTGTGCGGTATGTCCAGGCTGGCCTCCGTATACTCTTATGCTACCCTATGCTATACCCACCTATGCGCTTGCATTGCCTGATTCCTTTCCAACCTGCATATATTGTTATATTATTACCCATCGTTTACTCATACCTGGTATTTGTCCCAGGCAGGGAGAGTCATATTGCGGGTGCTGTTGTGTGATAGCCATAGAACCCATCGTCGCGCACTAACTCACTTATAGAAACCTTTAGACCTTTGTTTGACTCCTGCTCAGTCAGTGGCAAGTTACGTTCTGATCGGCCAGTCCCTCCCAGTTCGGTTACCACATGACATTGTCTGCGCTGCTCGAGGCGTAAACTGTCCCAGCGAACCCCACCGAGACTCTCAACTCAGTTGCGGCTGGGCCCAACCTTCCTTTCTCTGCTTGCCCCTGGGTCGTTACACCAAAATCATATCAGTGTCTACGATTCCTGTCAGATGGACATTCGGCCGTCCCATTTCAGACGTGTACAGCTGTCGTCCCAACTGATCAGTAATCGGGTAGTGAGTACATAAGACCTCGTCGAGGGGCGAGGATCTGCCGCCATCACCCACGACAAGACACGATGGACAACTTGCACAACTTCGACTCTCATGCCCAGCCTTCCCTCTGGTACGACCCGTGCGATAGTGGGTGGCCTAAGGCCTTGACTTGTTGAACCGTCATAACGCTCTTCCAGTTCCATCGCACAATTGGTTGTCAACCCCATGCGAATGCCCGACGAAGCAAGCCCGAATGTACCAGCCCCCAGCCTCGTTTGGGCCTTCGACTAATGCTAGCCCCAACCATGGGAACGAACCACCGTTCTCTTTTGACAACCTTGACAATTTCCTTGACACTTTCCCTTCCTCGTCATTACCTATGGGCGGTATGTCCCCCCCTCCCGATCAAGCACTACGCATGAGCTGTGTTCCACGCATCGTGCAACCACTGCCTAGCGTGTCTTGTCACAATCAACGAATCAAGACCACGTACTGACTTGTACATGTCCAGGTTACCTTTCGGTCCAGGCGCCGGTCCCCATGATGGACGAGGGCATTTTCCAATTCGAGGAGGACTTGCAAACTAGCTCATTGCCGGACGTACAATATTGCGATGCATCCCCACAGAACGCCCCAGTCGAGCATCTGACCACCGATACGAAGGACTTGATGATGGGCTCCCCGGAGCCCTTCTCATTCCCTAGGCCCCTTCACGACCACCAACTCGATTCCGGGCTATCTATCTCCAGAAGGCCTGCCCTCAATGATGACTCCCTCATTGACGTCATCGTCCATCCCATTTTCCATATCCGCCGGCCTTTCTCCTGATGGACCATCCCCTCTTTCTCCTCTCGACCTCCGAGGCAGTCCACAGGTCCCATGTGTCAACACCGCCTATGATGAGCTGATTAAGCAAGGCTATCCCGGTAATTCATTCCTCGCTCTCGAGCGCCGCGAAGTATTTCGCCGCACGATCATCAACGAGATCGCCCAACAGCGCAAGTTTGTCCGCGATATGAAAAAGCTTGCGGATGTCCGAGGGGTCACCGACGTTATTCCTGAAGATGGCCTTCCTTCGTCTGGGAAGAAGGCTGCCTCTTTCGTTTTTCAGTGCGCCTGGGTCAATTGCAACCATTATTGCAGTCATCCTGATCGCTTCAAGACCCATTTGCTCACGCACATACAATTCAAGCCCTTCCCCTGTGACCAAAGCTGTGGCGATCCTCACTGGTAGGCCCATTTTGACTGATAGGGGCCATGTTCGGACAAATATCTAACGCGATCTTACAGCACGGCTAGGTTCTTCTCTAAGGGTGACTGCAACTCGCACCAGACCAGGCACGAGAAGAAGAAGATCTGTGAGAACTGGTCCGTCTATAATACTTCTTTCTCACGCTCACCCTACTCACGCCATTTCATGTGTACAGCGGAGAGGAATGTACAGGGAAGAACTGGCAGCGACACGCGCGTTCGCTTAAATGCAGGACCAACGGGCGCAGTCGATCCTCATCATTTCCTATATGATACACCCGTGTATTCCCTCCATTACGAAAGTCAGGACTCGATAGGGTGTGTACATTCAGACCATGCTTCTCGCCTCGTTTGCCCCTTGTGGCTCCTGTGAATCCACATGCATGCATTGTTGCTGTACATACTTGTACCATCCGTGATATGTCGAGGTTGGCCTCCGTATGCTCTTATGCTACTCTATACTATACGCTCCTATATGCGCATTTAACTCGGGACGGGTAGCCCGCGAGTTTCGAGTTGCAGGCTTTGTTGAGAATAAGGAAGGACGAGCGAACTCAGAGGAATCGACAAAGTAAAGCGAAGGAATGTAGGGGGATCGTCCATGTTGACATTCGGACTGGGGCTTCCTACTACATGAGCTTGTATTGCGCCAGGAATATATAGCAATCGCACAAGTCCGAATCAGAACAAATGTGATGGTCTGGAGGAAAGATCAGAGTCCTGTAACTAAACTACGTGAGAGAGCTTGGGAATGGGTGAACGGATATATACGGGGGAGGGGTGCTACAAGTGCGTGGTTACGGGGACATTCGGAGCAGAGACCGCGAGGTTGTAGGAGTGGCAAGCGACGAGAATTCATCGCTTGCGAGTGGCGTGCGTGGGCGCTTTGTGAGCCATATGCGTTTGAATGCAAATATTGGCAAATTAATAGTCGGGGTCGTAACAGCGCCCACCTTGCCTGTTTGGTCATTTCACTTCCAACTGTATATATTGATATATCGCTATCCACCGTGTACCTATGACAAGCGGTTGGAACAAGGCTATCCCAGTAATTCACTCACCGCTCTCGAGCGGCGCGAAGTACTTCTCCGCACGATCTCCAACGAGACCACCCAAGTGCCCACCTCTGCTAGTGATATCACAAAGCTTGTGGACGTCCGAACCTCCGGGAAGCAGACCGCCGCTTTCGTTCTTCAGTGCGCCTGGGTTGGTTGAAACCACCATTGCAGTCGTTCTGATCGCCTCAAGACCCATGTATTCACTCACATAGGCTTCAAACCCTTCTCCTGCGACAAAAGCTGTGGCGATCCGAACTGGTAAGCTCATTTTGATGGATAGGGGCATGTCCGGTCAAATATATAACGTGATATTACAGCACGGCTAAGTTCTACTCTAAGGGTGACCGCAACTCACACCAGTCCTGGCACGAGAAGAAGAAAATCTGTAGGAACTGGTCCGTCTATAGTCCTGCTTCCTCATCCTCACCCTACTCATACCATTCATATGTACAGCGGAGAGGAATGTACAGGAAAGAACTGGCAGCGGCACGCGCGTTCGACTAAATGCAAGACCAACGGGCGCCCTCGAGCCTCGATATGATATCCTGGTGTCACTCCATTACGAAATTCAGGACTCGATAGGGTGTGTCCATTCAGACTCTTGCTTCCCGTCTCGTTTGCCTCTTGTGGCTTCTGTGCAGTCAATATGCACACATTGCGACTGTTGTATATACTTGTACCATACGTCTGCGATGCGTCGAGGCTGGCTTCCGTATGCCCCGATGCTAACATATGCTATACCTATGTACGCGTTCGCCTTCCCTGTTAGGTCATTTCCCTTCCAACCTGTATTTTGCTATTTTGCTATTTTGCTATCCACCGCGTGTACGTCCTATTTGGTATCTGTTGCAGAGACAGTCATATTACAGGTGTGTGCTGTACAATAGCCGTACATGAGATAGTACTCATTGTCGATCATTCACTCACCTATAGAATAAACCTTCGGACTTGTCAACTCAATTGCGGCTAGGTCTTTCTAATGTGTGCTCGCCCCTGGGCTGGGTGGCCGGTCCCGCATGAGAAAGGAGTCTGCAGGTTTATAATACTCTGCTATTGGGCCGAGTAAGCACCTTCGCGGTGCCCATTCGACCGGAAGCACGACAAGGCACCCTCTGGCCATTTACTGCACAGCTTAACAGGACGACCGGAAGCGGGCCCAGATACGGGCATTTGAATCACGTCACATTGGACCTGTTGACGCTGTGGGCTATGACAAATTTTCTCAGTAGAAGACTTCGACGAAGTCGGGTGCGGTATACATTGAACAGGATATGTGCACCTATGGGACTAGATGGAGGGGTCGCCTTCACAATTCAATAGTGGAGAAGGTGATCAATTTAATCACCTGCCCGACTCTTGATTGACAGCTGATGGAGTTTTAACTTCTGACCATCGCCGATTCTGTCAGTTTGCTTCTCAGTTTACTCCACGAGTGATCCTCGTGTGTGGCGCGCAATGGTGGCTGCATCCCAACTGCAGCGCGCGCCACCCGACGGCGCCGACTCTCCACAGTTCCTGACATCCAATGCAAATCTTGCTCTTGCCGATCCAGAGTGCCCTTCAGCCAGCATTTTCGATAGTTGGTTTGATGATCCAAATCTTGGAGGCGCCGGACTGTTTGGACAACATCCTCCCCCTCTATGGCAGCCCGTGGCCAGTATGACTGGTCCATTTACCTATCGACCCCAGGGCCCGGCTAGCCTCATGGATCTTGTGCAACAAGTGCATTTATTAAGCGCCGCAGAAAAAGCTAGCGTCTTGTCCCTCCTTGGCGAGGGAGTGGGTGGAGAGTGAGTATTCTGAAAGTGGGCAATTACGGGGCTCATTCCAACGACTCCTAGGAACCATTTTTCTGTTCACACACCTGCGAACCATGGAGCGCCAGCTGTTGTCCAATCGCCTCGCCAAGCTCATCGCCAGGCATGTCCTCTCTCGGAAATAGATTCTAATGACCAATGAATTCACAGACTACACCAAACCCGAATATGGACCCCTCCGAAACTGCCTTTCAGATAGGACATGAAAGATCCGCCAATGACGGGATCAGGATTTCGTCGACAAACAACCAAGTACAGAGAAGTACCCCTGGGAGTACTCCCATTGTGGATATAGGGCGATCCATTCCTGCACCCGCTCCAAGTGGAGATGAGGTGCTCAATCTGGGCGAAGACAATAGGAACATCGAGTGCGTTCTACACTCTCTTCTGTACAACCCTTACCTGAATAGCCTTCCAGTATGCCCTGCTGGATTGCCCTCATAAGGCCACTTCCACAAGCGGGAGATCATGTCATTACGCTCCGTCGGGAAACACACGTGACTCTTGACATAAACTTCGAGCAAATTTCGGCGCAGCTGTCTGCAATGTCCAGTGGAATCAAGATCCCCGCAACTGGCTCTGTGAAGAACTATGCCGATACGACCGGGAAGTCTCTGCTGGAGTTTCGCATCAACCTTTATGGCGCAACGACCGAGCTACGATACGACAACGTATGTGCAAACTGCGAGAAACGAGAGGGAAAGAAGAAGGGAATCCTCAGCCTGATTGATTTCAAGACTGAATTCGATATGATTACCCCAAAGGACGGGAAAATACGTCTTGACTTTGTCTTTTGCTGTTACCCGAAGGACCACCGGCTGGGTGATGACGAATATATGTGAGCTGGATCGTGGCCATTTCGTCCCGACCCACGCTGACTATTGTGCAGTATTGAAGCAGTCCTCTCTAAAGACGTGGGTCAAAACCTCATCGTTGCTCAACACCAACTTCCGTTCTCCTTCAACGTCGTGGCTAAGTACCCCCCAACAGCAGGGAGGAAGCGGAGCAGGTTCCATATGGAACAATCGGAAGATGTACCCCCAAGACTGGACCAACGAAATGTCCGACCCCGATTGGAGGGTCCATCGCAAGGGGCCCCGGGTAACGAGCGGACTGATGAAGCAGTGTCAGTCATTAACCCTCGGAATTCTTCCCGAGGTGACCAACATTGCGAAGACAGTTCATCCGGTTCGCTCCCTGTGGTACTATCCCCTCATCTACCCCAGGATGCAGGCCCCAATGTCGGCTCACTCGACATCCCCCACCAAGCAATTGTCCCGCCGAGAGCAGACGAAGAACCTACTCCGACGCTTATAGACGTGAACCCCGAATCTGGATCCATCACCGGTGGTGCGCGAGTCTGGCTCCAAGGAAAGGATTTCCCGGCCATCCGTCTATATGCGAGATTTGGAACCGCTGTCGTACCAACAGTAAGCACCATGGAAATACCTTTCGAGCCCCATCTAATCATGTTTCTCAGACGTTCTCCTCTACAACCCTCCTTTCCTGTCATTTGCCTCCCGTAACCATGCCAGGTCTCGTCGATGTTACACTCTCAAAGGATCCGCAGCCAAATGCGGCAGAGTACGGGACCAGTCTCGCAAAGTTTCAGTACTTCAGAGACCAGGACCAATTGTAAGTTTCTCGCATGTCCATCAGGTCCGACACTTATTTAAATGAAGGCTTCCGATACTTATGCGGATTCAAGGAGACGCATATCCGGAATTCGCTCCCGTATTGCAGGCGCTCTTTGCGGCGCTCTCCAGACCCCAAGGGAATCAAATTCTCCAAGCAAGGAACCAGAATCCAATTGAAGCCGGCCTGTTGCATGCTCTTAGCAGCATTCAAGCGCGAACCAACTTCGGCGAGATCGTGTCTGCGACAAATGAATATAGCCAGACTCTCGCACATCTGGCCATCCTCTACGACTACCCTTCCCTCCTCCGTCACCTCGTTGATTGGTCAATCGATCTCGCTATTTCCGATGTCAATGGGCTCACCGCGCTTCATCTCGCCTATATGAAGGGCGATCTGCCCAGCGTGCAAATTTTGCAGAGAGGTGGTGCACTTGAAGCTGCGAAGGATAAACTGGGTCGAATCCCTTCAGACCTGCAACCAGAGGGATTTGGTAGAGGCTCCGACATCGATGCTGAAGCGCACCCTCCAGGACATGATTATGATGAAGAAGTGAAATTCGGGGGACGCCCCCGAGCACTTGATTTTGACAAAGATGAAGACTCGGGGTACGACCAATCGGATTCCGATGATGGTGCTTCTGACGCCAATGAGCCAACTGGCATCGCAATCGACCCATTCGCCGATGGAGATGAGGGAGGGAGTGGGAGTGGAAACGTTCAAATTGCTCCAGGATCCAATGAGCCTGTGATCGGACGCGGTCTTCGAATACCACCAAGTCCACCTTCCGACACCTCTTTCAACGTCTCTAGAAACCTCCGTGACGTCACATCCAAACCTGTCGATATTTTAACGTGGGGGGTCACCTCAGCTTGTGATTCTGGTGATGGGGGAGGGGGTATTACCATGTCCTTCGAGTAGGTCAGAATGACATCTTTGATGATCAGGCCTGACCAAAAAAATCCAGCGATTTAGAATCTCTCAAGGACGGAATAATTAAGTCGTCGAACAACAAGGCGAATGCACCACACATCGTCCTTCTCCTTGGAGGGCTCGGTGTCGGAAAGTCTTCATTTCTAGAATTTATCGCCAATGCCCTTGCCGGTAACAATATTGATCGCTACAACTTCAACATCCTAGACCGTTCCAACCAACAAGGTGATTCAAGCGATCAAAATCGAACCAGATCAACCCGCCTTTATCAATTACGAGCACGGACGCTACTGTGGTAAGTGCAGGTATTTTTCAGCGTAGTGAGTATGCTTACCGTCGTCCCAAGGTCCGCATTCTTTCACAGCTGGTTTCACCAACACTGGCCGTTCTTAGCAAGATGCGCTCCAAACCGACAGTGTTGCAACTCAGATCAAGAGTTATATCGATTACCAAGGCTATCCCGGCTGTTCACTCATCGTTCCTCAGCGGCGCGGAGTACTTCGCCGCACGACCCCCAACAAGATCGCCCAACAGCCCACGTGTGCTCGCGATCTCAAGAAGCTTGTAGATCTCCGAAGAGTCACTGACGCCATTCCAGAATATGGCCTGCTTTCATCCAGGAGGAATACTGCCGCTTTCGTTCTTCAGTGCGCCAGGGTTGATTGTAACCATTATTTTAGTAGCCCAGATCGCTTCAGAGGCCATACAGCAACCCTTCCGGGCACGTCCGCAGGAAACACCTCGCCCTACCGATGATGCCATGACTAGTGCGCCTTTAATTCTTCATCCTCATCCTCACTCGGCTCACGTCATTCATGAAGAGGAATGTACAGGAAGAACTAGGAGCGGCACATACGTTCGTTGAAATGCAAGGACGACGGGCGCCGTGCAGCCCCGTTTCCGTTATGATATCCAGGATTCGATAGGGTGAGTACATTCAGACTCTTGCTTCTCGTCTCGTTTGCCCTTGCGGCTTCTGTGCAGTCCATACTTGTACATACATATGCATCTTTTGGACGAATAACAGGCAAAGTTGAGATATCGCGTGGGATTAGGAAGAGATTCATCGGAAATCAGGGCGAAATTAAGATACCGGAACGAGCGTATATTCGCGGACGACGCAAGTCGCTATAGGGAAAGGTATAAATGCCACGAGTGGTATTTGTTGGGCCAGTCATTACTTTATCCTCGTCCACCACCTCAGTATATCTTACAACCTGCACTTCCTGTCACTTTCGTTATAAAGGGTTTCGAAGGAACTGGGTTGCTAACTGTGACCAACAAGGCAACAAGTGTAAATGTTGGTAGTTACTTGTTGCCTCTATAGTCTCAGTCGTTCACCCGAAATACAACCGAATCCCTTGATTATAAGAGAAGACAAGTGCACAGGTGTAAGTGGGTACTGAGAGTGAGTAAAAGTAAGATGCCCAAACAACGCAACGTCAAGCCATGACAAGCTAAATAGGGCCGGAGTGGGTAAGCCAATCCTTACAACAAGTACTCGACATACACGGTGCTAAGGGGCACCACGGTGCATGACGCATTTCCCTCCTTTCCCCCAACCAAAAAAAAAAAAAAAAAAAAAAAAAAAAAAAAGTAATCGACATATTAAATTTTAAACAC
>Ga0307515_10001307_pt1 | contig 56579 bp, 66 predicted proteins | sample 17_EM_MG_FD_194513 | JGI IMG/M metagenome (GOLD analysis project Ga0307515, IMG submission 194513) | Populus trichocarpa ectomycorrhiza microbial communities from riparian zone in the Pacific Northwest, United States - 17_EM | ecosystem: Host-associated > Plants > Roots > Unclassified | place...
AATTGGGAGTGTACTTGAGAGCACTCTCCAGTGTGCGATTGACAGCATCTTGAGAGCTTACTTGGGAGTGTATAGTCAAGCAGGCTGGGAGCGTGCCATCGAGTGCAATTGGGAGTGTACTTGAGAGCACTCTCGGGAGTGCGATTGAGAGCGTCTTGAAAGCATACATGGGATCGTATAGTCAAGCAGACTGGGAGTGTGCCATCGTGTGCAATTGGGAGTGTACTTGAGAGCACTCTCGGGAGTGCGATTGAGAGCGTCTTGATAGCTTACTTGGGAGCGTATAGTCAAGCAGGCTGGGAGCGTGTCATCGAGTGCGATTGGGAGTGTACTTGAGAGCGTGCTCGGGAGTGTGATTGAGAGTGTCTTGAGAGCATACTTGGGACCGTATAGTCGAACAGGCTGGGAGTGTGCCATCGAGTGCAATTGGGAGTGTACTTGAGAGCGTGCTCGGGAATGTGATTGAGAGCGTCTTGAGAGCTTACTCGAGAGCATAAGTCAAGCAGGCTGGGAGTGTACAGTCGAGTGCAATCAGGTGTATACTTCAGAGCGCATTTGGGAGCATGCAAAGAAGTGCATTTGGCAGTTTGGTTTCAAGTTTGTTGAATGCAGCATGATGTATAATATCAAGCGCACATAATTGCATGCGTATCATAGTAATCTAGTCGATGCGCAGGTCCATAGGACTTCATAGTGCCATGCGTCAAATATGCTATGGATCACAGACCCAGAAACAGCTTCACTATGAGTTATGCGTCGCATAAGGTCATTTTTCCCGGTGTATGTCAGAGTTGTGTGAGTGAGCATGTCACAGTCGTTAGAGTGAGCTTGTCAGTTGTGAGAGTGATCTCGTTGGAGTTGTGAGAGTCAGAGTGTATGCTTGTCAGAGTAGTAAAAAATAAGTAACTCTTGAATATATAGTATAATCCATAAATTGCAGTATATAATACATGTGCTACAGTTGCATTACAGTAATAATTCAGTGGTGCTATCAGTAAATTACAGGTGTATTATCGTGGGTTACCGAAAACAGCTCTGGGGTGTTTTGCATTATTTGGTGATATCCGTGTTACGGGAGGTTACAGTAGGCCATATAGCCTCCGGTGGATTACACGGAACAGAATATGTTTTTCCCGACGTAGGTAGGGCACCAGATTGAAAATATGACAGAATGGTCTTGGGGATAAGATTAGTAGTCTTATAAGCTCTGAACTTTTATTAATCTAAAGGCTTAATTTTGTTGCTATCTGAAGACAACTTTACACTGTTCAGAATATTCTTGTATTCTGTTCCCCAACTTCAGGGGTATTAAAGTGCACTTAAAAGTAGTCTTAGACCATGTGAGAGTACTTTGCTTTGCATTCAGCCTGTCTGGAAGCATCTGAGAGCACCTGGAAGAATCAGTATGGCTGTTCAAAGTGGCTGAGTTGTTTAGTTATAACTTCCGAACCGTTTTACATTTTGCTGATGAATAGTCACATAGATTGTGCTGTATAGTACACATCAATTATATATTTCTTCACAAGAGCCAGACTCGAGGTCAAGTTAAAACTGATCTCAATACCAGCTTAAGTAAGTTTGGTGTAATGAAATATAACGCATAAATACTATGTAGCACAACCCATGATGTAACTGTAATTTCATCTAGAGTCTGGAAAAGAAGTCAACTGCGCTGCTAGGAATATTTTCGAGTTTTTAACAACCCACGGTGGTATGCAGAGAGTACAGTCTTTGGCTTCTCAACTGCGCGCACGTTAACCCTGATCACACCTCGTGACAACCAACGATACCGATGATTGTTTTTTAATCTCGTCAACAATGAACCGTAGAGTACTTGTCAACATTGACGAGATCTATGCATTTGTTATCGAGAATATGCGGTTGACTGTATATACCGGTGGCACTATTTGGTGTTTACCATTACTACTACCACTCTGTGCTAGAAGTAGTATGTAGTAGATTCCGCTATGTTGGGTTCAAAACCCAGCCCATTCAACACAGAACAACCTGATATTGGCCTCCTTCCCATCCGCACAACCACCAAACATCCAAGCCTTCTTCACACCAGTTCCTAGTCGCCCTCCGCCGATTATTTGAAGGAAATCAAAATCCTGATCCCAACTAAGCCCATAAGTGAGGAAATGCGAATGGAATCGAAGCGGATCGCCTGGGTATGCCATAAACTGACATCCAAATCTAAGCCCTGGAGAAAGGTAATAGCCGGCCGAGTGCAGGTGTTTGAACAATAGGTATGAGGACGCCTCGGGACGCTGCAATGCGCGTAATGGAGTCACCCTGTGGTAAATTGACGAAGATATAGCGGCGGTAGGGTAAAAAAGGACGGATAGTGCAGAATGCGATTTGGCTGTCGATGTGAAAGGGACTGGCTCCGGTTTCGCTGGTATTGCTAAGGCCGGTTCTGTTGGGGCTGCAGAGGTCGATGGTGCTGACGGTACAGGTCCAAATACGGACTCCCGTTCTCCTCCTTCTCCCTCCACCCTGACCTGCTCGCGACCATGTGCTGCTGTAGGCGGTACCGCTCTGTTCGGCATGCGTTCTCCGACATAATTTGACTTCTTCTCCTCAGAGCTCTTCTGATATGCTATAGCCTCAATCAGACATGCTTCTTCCCGCGCTCTCAAGTATAGTCTTTTGCCATGATCCATCATCATGTTTAGCCCATGCGTATGCGCCTGCACATCATCGACTACATAGGAAGCACCTTTTTCAAGCAACAGCGCCACCTCTTCTGTCATCAGCTCAAGGGGCAGACCCAAGAAAACATTCTGCTGAGGCAGTTGCGGGAGAGTACCCGAAAGGCAGCCGCACATGCGGTGTTTCGAGCGGACGTAAGACGCGACTGTTTAGATCATGAACAGGTACAATTAGTTTCAATATTATACGTAGCGACAGATCCTCTATTCAACCTTTACAATAAACGGATGTAGGAGAGGAGTAACAAAGGCAGGAGGCTTCGTACCGTTGACATCGAAGAGCATGAAACGATTATTCAAGGCATAGACTGGAAAAGGCTCTAGCACGGCATTCAAAGCTGCCATCTAGGTATATAATTTCCTCGTTAGCGCACGCAATCAATGACTACAGTGCATATGAGAAAAAATGTTAGAGTTATGAGTGAGATCGTACAACAAAAATAGGATTGTCAACACGGATCTCGAATATTAATCTGGGGATTGACAAATTTGTTTAATCGTTTTCAAAAATGGGCTAAAAGGACATGTCTGGGTCATACCTCTGTATGATTGTTGGGGGTTGGACGGGCCGAGTTGTGGGCTCTAGAGAATCAAGTTCCTAGTACTTAAGCTGGAGTGTTGGGAGACTTGTTATTGGGATTCGGAGTCCAGGTATAAGTAACAAGAGATATTTTGGTCTAGGGACCAGATTCAAGCGGACCCTACTTGCGTCTGGAGTGGATAGTTCGTAAAATTGTAGGCATCTGTTGGTGGTTGTATTAATTTGAAATCTGCCATTCCCGATGAATTGTTAAGTGGAAGATTCCACTTTTCTAGTGAGCAAATCAGTGTTTCCGGGAATTCCATCTTTCTGAAGGTCAACATTCTACTTCACCCCTCCTCTGCTTCCTGATCTATTCGTCTACTTGCAACCTGCTCCAGAATGGCTCAAGCCAATTATCGTTTAATTGACATTGATGCGCACGACTCGGAGAATGGCTTTTCTTGGGAGCTGCTCGCCCCGCGATTCCCACCGGTAGTACTAGGCGATATTCAAACCCTCGCAACTCACTGCCGCCAACTATTGCAGCGTGGAGACCAAAAGGGTGCTCTTCGGAGTGCGCTGGAAAATGTGCCATACGGCGGCGATGACCTGTGCAAGGTAATTGTGCGGTACTGACGAGAGTGACATTACTACATAACACTGATAGGCGTGACGGTGTCCCGTAGTTTTGTCCCCCATCATTACCTTCCCCTCCTATAGCTGGACTCTGACAATCGAAAGGAACTTCACCTCTCAACTATCCTCGATATACTGTCCTCAATAAAACAAACCGAAATGTCACCCCTACTTATCGAAATCTACTGCTGTTCTACAGGAACAGAATTATTAGATATTCTCACAAGGTAAGCCTCAACAGCCTCGCACAAATTGGCCCACCATCTTCGCTGACCAAGTTGCAGATATCTTTACAAAGGTATGGCTCGCTATAACGCTTCCGGTTTGACCTCTCCTGCCATCTCAACCCACGGTACCAGTGCCTCTTCTGCTAGCAGCAACGCTGGTGCTCCAAGGGAATTTGGGGTGGCGGTGAGTAGGGGTGATGGAGGTGGAATGAGCGTTCTATTGAGTTGGCACGAGAAGGTATGTAGCACAGGGGACACAAAGGAGAAAGCTGACATTACTGGGTAGGTTGTGGAAGTTGCTGGACCTGGAGCAATCGTTCGCGTTATGACAGATCGGAGGACTGTCTGAAAACTGAGGAGTGCATATACCTATTCTGGGCTGTGATGTATTTTGCACTCTTACTACCACCGCAGCAATATCAGGCCTTTCGTTCGAATATGAAGGTTAACTCGTAAATAATCTTCTACATACAACTGAAAGGCAGGAAACGGTTCTGCAGTTCGCAATTCGGAAACCCCTCTCCCATCCCATATCTGATAAATATTGAATAATCCTTCACTACTTGAGTGACTCTATTCTCTATACACCTAACATACTTAAAATATATACTGTTATAAAAAGGAAAGGGTAAACAAATGTCGTAGTCGTGCTTAATATGAAGGCTTCGCTTCGTGCAGCAAAATAAGGTACTGTTAAACCGTCGACAATCAGCTGACGCGACCATAGCGCCTGTTACAAATGTTACTTCAGAGTATTCACCGAGTCTCAGTTGACGTGAGGCAAGCTACGCGACTTCGTAAGATCCCATCGCCAACGCAACCATCATCGCACAATGCCCAAATGTAAGTATCCAGCTCTCATTATATTTGGTCGATATGCACTCACTAATCCACCTAGTTTTCTGTATGTTGCCTCTTGTCAAATTCAGTTTACGGCGTCGTACTTAATGTTTAGGTGATTATTGCGATGTCTATCTCACTCACGACTCCATAAGTGTCCGCAAGGCTCACAACAGCGGTCGCAACCACCTTCGGAATGTTGTCGAGTACTATCAGCGTATTTACTGCCGCCCCTGCTAATTTTGGAACCGATGATACTGACAGACACGCGCGTTATGGGTAGAAATCGGTCATGAGAAGGCACAGTCCGTTATTGATTCGATCACGAGCTCGTATGCTGCCGAAGGCCAGACCATGCCTATGCCCGGAATGATACCTGGAATGATGCCGGGTGGTTTGCCTGGACAGCCTGGGTTCCCGCTACCACCAGCAGGCTTAGGATTTCCACGTATACTCCCATGACCGCCGTTTCTATATACCTGTGGACTAAATGATGCCAGCTCGTCCTGGCCAGCCGCTACCGCCGCCACCGTTCGGTTTTGCGCCGCCGGGCAGTCTCGCAGGCGTATTCCCACCTCCTGGTCGGCCCGGCATGCCACCATTCCCGCCTCCTCCAATGCCAGGTGCACCAGTCTTTGCTCCACAGTTTCCGGGCGGTCTACCCCCTCCCCCTGCAATGCCCGGAATGCCTGGATTACCGGTGATGGGAGATGGCCAATTGCCGCCCTCAATGGTGCCTGGACAGCCACCGCCCTTCCAGATCCCGCCAGGTGGTTTTCCGTCCCCTTTCCCCGGATCCTCTGGAGGTATGACAGTGGGCGGACCTCCTGGCGCTGGCAGTCCTCCAGCGTTAGGCAACTATCAGCCGCCACCGAAATAAAAGGACTGCAATTCTATTTTTCATTAAAATACACCATTCTAGTTTTGAGATCACTTTTATGTACGATATCAAGGCGAAGGAAGTACTGGAATTTTCTGTGCGTAATACTTACGGCTGAGTGAAAAGATCAAACTTGCGAACACTTGCAGGATGGAATTGTTGTGCAGGTTCCAAAGTATTCTTTCCAGTTATCCAACTGCTCGCATTACTAGTTTTCCAAGTACTTCTAATTCAAGGTCCTCGGTAATCTCGTGCTCACGTCCCTTTTTCATCTTATAGCATTTGCCCACTCTTCCCAAATCTGATTCCTGCGCAATAACATTATCGCTGAATTCTATCGATGTCCCCTTTACCACTTCAACAAGATGGCGCTCTACGTCCGCAGATGACATCGGCTTCTGTGAACTAGAGATCTTGATACATACGAGTGAGGTTGTGGTGACAGATATGCCGAAGCGACGGAATGACTCCGAAATCTGTGAACGAACATGTAAATATAGAGACGCACAATCTCAGCAGACTGGAGAACGAACGTTATTATTCGGACTTAAACAGAAAACGATTTCTGAGTGGACGTTCCTAGTACGAAGCCTTTCTGCAATAAAAAATTTGTGTACAGCCTGATGAACTGCCGCCAGAATATGCGCCGTGGAGACTATCTAAGAGTTATTAGCCTGAGATCTTTGGAGATAAATAATGCCACTGACAGTTCGGGCATCCACAAATGCATACTCGAAGTCTGTATTGCCAGCCAGGAGCTGATCGCGCAAGAATGATGCATTAGTCACGTCTTTAAACGCAGCAATATGCACTTCATGAGACTGCGGTATGTTTTCCAAGTACAGAGTCTGTAGGATCATAGTGAAGGATTTTGTTTCCTTATTGTGATTGTTAAATGGTGCTATTAAGTGTAGCGGGGGTTACTCAAAATAAAAGTTCTCAGCCTCAACCAAAACCTGTCAACCAGCCATCCATCCACATCTATCACCGTCCTAAACACCATGACAACTCCAAAGATGACTGGTATGACCCCAAAAATGACCGGCCTGACACCCAACTCCCATGCCGTCGGTTCATTTGGGTTTTCCCCCGCTTTACTTGGACAATCACCTGTTACCACTCTTCTTGCAAAACATAGATCTCCGATTTCTTCGGCACCTTTTAATTCTCCTGGTATGCTCGCGGCGTTAGGTGTCGACCTGAGAGGCCCTGCTGTAAATATTGGGGGAAGCATAGGAACGCCGCAAATGCCACAGCTTCCACCCGACGAGAATAAAAAGAGGGAGCTAGCAGAGATATTAAAGCTATTGGCGTCAAAGCCAGGTCGTATCAGTATACCTGCAGTGGAGCGGCTTGCCAAAGGAATGGGGTAAGGTTCACGCCCCCGTTGCTCTGCAAGATACTGAAGGTTCCTGAGGTTGGAGTGTTACAAAGAAGAAGCGGATACGCCAGGCGTAACTAGGCTGTCGCTCGCTGCTAAAATATTCTTACTCGACGTACGCAACCCACAAAATTAAACGTTATCCGACCAGTGAGAGCTCTCTAACTATATACAGATTGAACATTCCGGCAACAAAATTGTGCGCATCCAACTTGACTTCGGGAGCACTGTTGGTCAGTCGGGTGGGCTGGCCCCCCAGGCTGCCGCAATCTTCCGAAGGAATCTGGTACCGGAACCTAAGATACCTGGTCGGACAGCATTATTCACTCTTTCGCTCTCTGACTTCTCCGACAATCTCAATCGACTATATCGCACAGACAAGCTCAGCACCAGTTTGAATTGTTTTACCGCAATAACCGGAATCTATCAAAGTCTGCAAAAGATATACGAATATGAAAGGGACAACATGGGTGGGGAGATTACTGCGCTGTGCTTTGGCAACGGGAGACCAAGGATGCATATTCGAGGCATGGTAGGGCTCAGCATCGACTACTGGAAAGAGAGGAGAGCTATGGGTAACAAGTCTGAAGAGGACGACAATTCGGAGGAGGGTCAGAGACTATGGAGAGTCCTAATAGAAGTGGAAGAGATACCGCCCGATTTCGGGACAATGGGCATGAGTTCTATAACTCCTGTCCGCGCAACAAGTCATTGGGTATCTGACGAAGTAAAGAAACCCAAGTATGAGAATTCAGATGCTCGATGTCCTGAAACCTTATCTTTTTGCTAACAGCGGTCAGGGAGGACAATTTATTTGGCGACATAGAAGAGCTTACGACCGACTGGCTAGAACCTCCTCTCGAAGAATTAATGGACGTTGCAGGAGACCCATCACAATCCCGACCTCCATCTGCACGCTTCGTAGCACGTCTCGATCCGCCCGTTGTACTTCCATGGCATGAAGAGCATGCGATTCACCCGAGCCTTATGTTGGGTCCCGATGGCACGCTGGAAAACCTGATACTTCCCAACCTATCCGAAAATGAGAGCGTATACCGACGAGTATATGTGCCGCATTCCACATCCACCTTCGGCATCGGTGAAAATGAAGGCATCTTACACCGTTACCAACTACAAAACTCTCACTTGAAACCAGTTGCTGCACGCCGGGTCTCCGAAATACCCTTCTCACATCCTAGAGACTTGTTGAAGATCTTCCAGACCCTGCGTCAATACGCCCTCCTTACAACTATTTTAGAAAGCTGTTTCGTCTCTCCAGGTTCTTTAAAACTCCCTTCACAACCGGCCGAGAGAGACAATAAGGTCGATATATTAGACAATCTAAACTCATTTCTGCAAGATGACGGCGCTGCGGATGATGACGAGAGCGTGTTCGGCGGTGCACTTCCAGTGGACATCACGTTGGAACCCGAACACAGCTTCGGATTACGCATTGTATTTCCCGTCAAGTCATTTGGTATAGCAAATCTGCAGCTGCAAGTGGGCAGGAATGCGGAACTGAAATTACGCACGTCATCAACGGAGGGAGCACGAAATGGCAGCAGTGTTGGTGTCGACGCCGATGTTATAAAGAAAGCGCTACGAGCCAGTGAAGACATTGGGCTTGCGCTGGAGTGGATCAGACAGCAACAATAATCTTTGTCACGGCCGATATACTCAGTACTAGGTATGTAGTTGGGTGCAAGGTTTGAGCCCGATACCAGATCTGGGGGAACCTTCAAAGCAACGCATGTGGATACCAATAGTCATTTGCCTCTTATTGTTGATGTCAAATATCCGACGGATAGGATCCATACGAGAGGGCAATAAAACTTTATCCGTTCGATTCCCGACATCTCCAGTAGATACTATAACAAGGAAACCCTGGTCTATTGATATTGAATTCAAACGGCACTTAGAATAATGAATCTTTAATACAGCCTGCTTGACTCCGCCTTCTATCAATAATCAGCCAGTTTTCGCCATTATCCAGTACCTCTTATATGTAACCGGGTTTTTTTTAAGTCTTTTGCTTTTCTTTGCTATATTACCCCTCATCCCTTCCCACCAGTGGATAGGCTGCAATATTACGATTGGCTTCTCCAATATCACAATGTTTAGAGTTTCGCTCCATATTCGTTATCTAACTTCATCACGTGTGATTTCCAGCCAATCAAGCCCCTCCAAAGCACCGATTGACTCATTATTTCACGCGACATACCGGCACAGGAGTAGGAAGCGGATTAACACCAGTGATATCGATACCCAGTTGGGTGAAAATTCTGCCCTGCAGGATCGATAATATCGACCGGTAGCGATAGGCAATCCGACGTAACCCGTTCATCTACCGTCCGATACCTCCAGGTCGGTACTCGGTATCTGCAATGACGTTTCAGAAAGCTCAAGCACGAAGCATTCCATCGTGAACCCCATGCTTGAACAATCTGGAGCATCTAAATGGATGTTTGTAATTTGTTCAAGTATTCAATTGGTTAGACTAATCTATCTATCCACACAGCACCAATTCACTGTGCCAGTTCCAATTCCCATGATACACCCGCCCTAAAATGAAATCTGCGGACTTACGCTCAAGCGATTCCACCTTGCAACCTTTAACAGAGTTTTCCACTTGGAAACTACCCAACGAAAAACAAAACAGACCCCGAAAAAAGAAATCGTATCCCACAAAAAATGAAATAACCAAAGAAACTCATTAGATAGCACCACAGCAAGTCTCAACCATGATGGCGGTGATCTGGTAAGGGCAAGCGTTGGAGGCAGGACGGCGGTCCTCGAAGTAACCACATCCCTCCTTAGCACATGACCGGGGAATACGAATGGATGAACCACGGTCAGCTACACCAAAGCTGAATGCCTCGATGTTACCAGTCTCGTGCTTGCCTGTAAGACGCAGGGTGTTGTCGTCACCGTAAACGGCGATGTGCTCCTTGTGACGCTTCTCAAGCTTAGCAATGGCCTCGTGAATAGCCTTAATACCGCCCTCATTTCGCATATCATCGGTTGAGAAGTTGGTATGCAGTCCAGAGCCGTTCCAGTCACCACTAAAAGCCCATCAGCATTCCCGACTTCTAGACACATTACAGCACCAGGCTACTCACGGGATGGGCTTGGGGTGGAAAGAGATCTTGACACCAAAGTCCTCAGCAACACGGTGGAGTAGATAACGAGCAAGCCAAAGGTGGTCACCCACTAGACATTGTCAGTCATGACACTGAATTTCTCAACAGTACTGGGACAACTTACTTTCGATACCCAAGCAAGGTCCAACTTGAAATTCCCACTGGGAAGGAAGAACCTCAGCGTTGATACCAGAGATGTTCACACCGGCGTACATGCAAGCACGGTAGTGAGCCTCGACGATGTCACGGCAGTAGACCTTGCCAGTTCCAACACCACAGTAGTAAGGACCCTGGGGACCTGGGAAACCACCCTTGGGCCAGCCGTAAGGGGCACCAAATTCATCGAACAATGTGTATTCTTGCTCCAGACCGAACCAAGGATTTAGGTCGTTGTGGGCCTCCATGAGCTTCGCGCACTCGTGACGATAATTAAACTTATTTGGCGTTCCATCAGGGTTCCAGCACTCGCAAAGAACAAGAATGTTGTCTTCAGTGCGGAAAGGGTCGGGGTAGAAGGCAACAGGGCGAAGATAAATATCGGAGTCCTCTCCGGGTGCCTGGCCAGTGGAGGAACCATCGAAGTTCCACTCCGGAAGATCATCGATTGAGGTCACCTTCTTGCTGAGTGTCTACAATTCACAGTTAGAGTCATGTCTAGAACAAACTTTTTGCACTGCCGAATTTTTTCTAGTGTCATGCCAACCCCCTCCCCCACCTGATGGTGGCAAAGAACTGCAGATTTGAGAGGTAAATGACCCACCTTGGTTTTACTTCGGAGTCCGTTGGATCCATCGATCCAGATATACTCGGCCTGGACAACTCCCTTCTGGGGCAAGTCCATATACTTCTTCAGCTATTATGCGGTTAAGTCCTGGTCAGTATCGCGAACAAGGAAATGTTCATTGCGACGCAGGTAAACCAACAGTAGCAGTGTTGGATAAGATAGTAGGGTTGGCCTGAAGTAGACAAAACAAGAGTCAGCGATACAGTCAAAAGAATGCGCAAACAAGGCAAAATCCACTGGGGTTGGACTTGGATGGGGAGAGGGGAAAAGAGGCTAAACTAACCATGATGGAGGACTTGATTTAAGTATCTAGAGCTGTAAAACAGCAAACAAAGAAGCTCAGAAGTGGTTGGGTTGTTGAAAAGAGATAACAGCGGAAGGCGGTGTTGTTGGGTTGGGTTGTGTTGGGTTGGGTTGTGTTGGGTTGGGTTGGGTTGGTTTAAGTAGTAGTGAAAAGAAAGAAGGCGAGAGGGGAATGGATCTTTAAAAGGATTTAACACCTCCTCGCACCCACTGAGTGAGACCGATAATGGACAGAGCAGCCATCGGCAGGACCCCTATCAGTCAGCGCCACACAGCCCAGTCTGAGTGCCTTTGGCAGCGTTGGGTCGTATCCTAAGTTTTTTTATTTAGTAAGTGGTAAGCGGGATGGAGGGGTTAACGTGGGTACGCAAGCCAAGCACTTAGTACCGTTCCCGATTTGGTGGGGTTTTTTTATTTTATTTTTTCTTGTTCTTGTTGCTTTTTTGGACCATCTTCAATGGAATCCAAGGATGATCGATGCTCTCTCTGTACCACACTGGGGTCGATGGGATGCACCCTTTCCTCCCACCTTCTTCTTTTCCTCCACCTCTGTGTAGATTGCAGTGAACATGATCATCGGATCGTACGATCCGCATCGAAGTGACATTAGCTCGCCGCGAACATCCACCATATTGATTTCATTTTACTCTAGAACCGTATAAAATTTCACCAATAGATTGGAATATACTCCCTCGAAATCTTTACTGCCATGTTCAACACCAGCTGCTTTATTGGCCTGTCGTTGATGGTTACTAAAACCACTGGTCCAGTCCGTCCGATCCGACGACCTGCAGCCGGCATACTTTTCTCCACATTGGTGGATTTTCGCCCGCCACGGCGAATATAATATCCACGTCTGGAGACGCTCAAGTCGCCGTTGCCCTCCCTCCGCGTCCACTGTTTTGGCACGAAAATTTTCATTGATTACTTCTAAACTGAGTAAAGAGCCCATGAAGATTCTGGACTTCTGTTACACCGGTCTTTTGTTTACCCCTCCCCACGCTCACGCAGGCATCAGTTCGGTCCTGCTCAGCAGAGAGATAGCAATCCGAACTTTGGCGCCACTTTCTTGCTTATCTGGGATCCTTGTATCGGTGGGCGGCAGTCCGATAAGAATGGAGGTCGTCAGTTCACGAGTAAGCGCACAACGTAATTTTGATGATGCTCCCCTCCAGTCATGTAGTGGTTCACGAGAACTAGGTATGTACGAGTACCTTAGTTCCGTGGTAGGTACCTCCCTAAGGCACTACCTAAGTAAATACATAGCGAGAGAGGATAGGTACTAGGTATACATGGTGCAGTTCTGGCACGACACCGCCGCATCTTACAGCACATACAGTGTTTGCTATAATAAATTCGTTTCACAACGTCCAGCCACTCAAACGCGGTAGACTCGGATGAAGTCCGAGTGGTTTCGTTGTCCCATGGGCACTTTTATTATTGCCTAAAAGTCAGAGCCACCGAGGTCGGCGACTTTCAATAAATCTTCGTGGAACTGTGGATGTATTACATGTTTGGATCTCAACACAAGAAGCTGGATCTGCTCCCCCACCCCCGCCACCACTTACCCTCGGTTAGCGTGGGAAGTCCACGAAATCCTTGACGGCGAAGACAAACGTGCCAATTCTTGCAAGCCCGCAGTCCACAGCCCGCGCGCATCATACATATTTCTGTCTCTCCCTCTTCTTCACAGTTTTATGGATTCCTCGAACCTCCTGCCAAATAACTCCCCCGCGGCATAAGCAGATGTCGAATCGAATTAGGATCACATGCATGCATACCTCGGTGATTCGGCACTATGTAGGTATTGTAACCGCGACTGAGTACTGAGCACCTGGGCAGCTACATACCTAAGTAAGTAGGTACTGCTTGTGAGCACAGCAGCTTCCATTTGGACAACCAGATCAACTCGTTGTCAATCATGGCAAACTACAGCTCGTACTCCCACTTCATCGTCACTTTCCCAACCACTAATGTCGCCCATGTGGAGATGAACAGACCGTCCAAACTGAATGCGTTCAACACTGCGTAATATTCACCTCCAACTGGGGCTTCAGGATCTGACGGGAAGCGAACAGAATGTGGCAAGAATATGGTGACATCTTTAAGAAGCTCTCAACCGATTCATCGGTTCGTGCGGTAGTCCTGTCTGGTGCCGGTGACCGAGCATTCACCGCCGGCCTTGATCTCATGAGCACGGACGAATTTACCACTTTTGACAAGTCTGCCGACCCGGCTAGAAGGGCATTAGCCCTGCGGCGATTCATTAAAGAGTTCCAAGACGCAATTGGAAGTGTCGAGTCCTGCGAGAAGCCGGTGATAGTTGTCTTGCATGGGATATCATATGGCATCGCGATCGACATATCTTCCTGTGCGGATGTCCGTCTCTGCGCTGCTGATACTAAATTTTCTGTCAAGGAAGTTGATATTGGTATCTACCCGTTTTCCGCCTATAGACTTTTCCGCCTCTAACGTGCTCAGGTATCGCCGCTGATATTGGAACACTTACACGTCTGCCAAAGATTGTTGGCAGCCTCAGTTGGGTCAAGGAGGTTGCCTATACTGCACGCATATTTGGTGCTGAAGAAGCGTTAAAGCAAGGATTCGTATCAACTGTGCTACCAACCAGGGCAGAAGCTGTTGTAGAGGGATTGAGGCTGGCAGCCCTGATAGCAGAGAAGTCTCCATTGGCTGTACAGGGTACTAAGGCCATAATCAACTACTCCAGGGACCACACCATTCAAGAAGGTGAGCCAAACAATAAAAATTCAACGAATAGGAGCTGATTACCTTAGGATTGGAGTTTACCCGCGTTTGGAATGCAGCAGCAGTTCAAGCACCGGATCCAACGGTAGCTATTCAGGCCACATTGCAAAAAAAGAAGGCAACTTTTGCAAAGTTGTAAAGAAGTGTATATCTATATAACGACAGTTTCAAACCTCTAGCGGATAATGATAGAATACAATGCACCGGCCCCTGAGCTGACGTTACCGCAAGTGACAGCTGGGAGGCCAAATACTCCTCCATTCTGGATACCAAATATCTTCACTAGGTTCAGGCTGGTAAGCCAGTCAGAAATAGGCTGCTAAATTAGACGGTATTTACGTAGGAGTTGAACAACGTCTAACGTCTGCATAACGGCCGCAGTTCATATCTACAACAAGCTCTGCCATTCGTTTACTTTTGCAAGAAACCTTGCATTGCTTTCTGCTCGATCGTCACATTTCCAATAGCTACTATAGTTAGTACGTGGTATCTTCGCCATATATCAAGAGCATGAGCACACCTTGCAGCTTCTTCCTCCCCACCTTCTGCTTCTCCAAAAGTTTCATTCGCCTCGTGCGATCACCACCGTAGAGTTTCGCCGTTACATCTTTCCTCACAGCTTTGACCGTTTCTCTAGCCACAATCTGGTTTCCTACTGCAGCCTGGATCACGACCTCAAACAATTCTCTTCGCACAAATTCTTTAAACTTCGTAACCCAGTGCCGTCCGGTGCGAGCAGCTTGGCTGCGATGCATTACCTGTGATATGGCATCAACGGGTACCTTATTGACAAGAAGTTGAAGCTTGGCAATGTCGGATATTTCGTAGCCGGCCTCTTCGTAGTCCAGTGATGCATATCCCTTTGATATACCCTTGAGTGTCCCAAAGAAGTCATTAACGAGCTGAGCCAAAGGAAGCCGGTATTTTAAGATGACTTGAGTTGCAGTCCAAAACGTAATTTCAACCTGCGTGCCCCGGTTTCCCTGTGTTGATCACTCAGCGAGTGTCACAACGAACGAACCCGAGAAAACAAACCTCGCAAAGCTCAATAACCTTCCCCAAGTACTCCTCCGGGACAGTAATCGTCGCCAGGACGAACGGTTCAAGTCGCTCGACTTGTTTGAATTCATGATCTCCAGAGGGGAACAACGCAGGGTTACTGATAATTTCCTCGGTTCCGTCCCTGTGTTTGATTTTGTAAGGCACTGTAGGTGCCGTAATTATCAACGAACCCCCATGCTCTTGGCGCAGACGGTCTTCAAAGACGGAAGCATGAAGTGTTCCTGGATGATGTGAGCGGACTGAATGAAGCAATACAATACGGATCGAGAACTTACCAAGAAATCCAAGCCGCCACCCTTGCCCAAGTGCCTCCGAGGCTTCCTTCTGAAGCGTCACGCTTCGATCGTTGGTGACAAGCTGTTGGATGCTATCATCCAGTCGAGTAAACTCAGACTGGTCAATTGGGAACGCCCCGACGAAAACCTACGAATTAGTGCAAAGTTCTGTAAATTCAGGCTCCATAATATACCATTGGTTGCGGTTCCTCAAAACCCTCACACGGAACAACCTCATTCTCGAACCCCATATGTGTCAATGTATCACCAATCTTGGCCTCACTTGTCTTCTTCATTCCGGGATTAAAGTAGCAATATCCAACCTGCCCGGCCCGTAGCGACGAAGTTGCTGTCTCCAAGGGATGCATAATTCCAACCTCACCCACCAAATACTTCTTTCTCGTAACAAAGGAGATGATCTGATCTCCAGGTTTCAAAACCCCGTCAAAGATACGGACGAGGAGGATGACGCCCTTGTAATTATCATACCAAGAGTCGATAAGGAGCATTTTAAGGGGATCCTTGTGCGAGCCCTTAGGCCTGAAATGAAATATTAGATCACAATTCAAACTGCGGGGTAAGAATGAGCAGCGCTTACGGCGGAGCTTGTTCTATCACTGCCGGGAGAACGGCTTCAACATTGAGACCGGTTTTCGCAGACACTAGTACTGCCTTCTTGGGGTCGAGTTCAAAGTTCGTTCTCATCTGCTCAAGAGCTCGACCCGGGTCCGCCGAGGATAAGTCAATTTTGTTTACGACTGGTAAAAGTTCTAAAACAATGAGCATATTCCAAGAAAAGAAAAACGTCCGGTGGAAGCGGCTCAAATGTGCGGCGTAAACTCGCAAGGCATCTCTCACCTAGACCTTGAGCAAATGCCAGAAAAAAGTTCGCAACTAAAAATTAGTTAGAAATTTGACAATGAGCTCGTAAGGGCATATATAGTGTACCAGTTTGTGCTACACGACAGTTAGAAATTCTATATTTGAGCATAGCCGGATGGAACAAACCTTGAACACCTTGCGAAGCGTCTACTAGTAGCAATGCAGAATCTGTTGACCTGTAACTACTTAATACTTCGGCGCGGAAATCGACATGTCCAGGTGTGTCCACAAGATGCAGTACTGGGCGGCCAACGTATCAACATCCATAATCAAGTTGGAGGACATCTGGCTTTACGCACGATAATCTTCGCCCTGATTCCTTCCAAAGTCACTATCAAAAACATACGTCTCGGAAAGTATAACTGCTGTTTTATTGTACCTTATGATTGTATAACATAGTGCACGTCTGAGCTTTCACTGTGATTCCCCGTTCTCTTTCTACGTCTAACTTGTCTAATATCTGTTTATTGCCGCCTGGTTGAATTGTTTCCGTGAGTTCGAGCAGCCTGTCGCAGACTATATTACTCAAGGTCGTCAAGCTCGTTGTCTAGGGTTCTTCAAATGGATGTTGAGGCCTACGAGTGCTTTTTCCATGATCCTAGAATGCGCGTCAGCTCCGCGTCTCTCAATCATCGTTCTTAGTAGACGGGACTTACAACATGGGCCACAATACAGAAGTTCCGAAATCTCTCCAATGGTATCTCGTCTATCCTCCGCTCCAACACCGCGCTTGCCTTTCCGTGGGTGTGGACTGCAAGTCGTGACTGGGACCCCACAAATGTTCTCACATTTAAACAGGAATAGGTCGGAGGCCGTATCCGAAAGAGTGGATTCAAAAGTGACAGTCTCTGAGGCGACAGAAATGGCAAGTACCACATCGAGAAAACAGCAGCTTGGTAACTGAAATTTCTTAGTACCTCAATGTGCGGAACGTTTTACGGGGCTCTGCTCACTGACGCCACACCCTGGCGCTGTAATTGCCAAGACGCACCCCGAAGCACAGAACACCCATGCATAAGGCGCTAGCGGGGCACCTCATAGCAATGCTCCCACCCCCACTCCCAACTCCCACATCTATGCAACTTTGATTCAATTAACTCTATGAGTTTTATGTTGATTAGGATATTGTTTATATATGAAAAGTAGTGAACAAGATGTTCTTTCACTTGCTTGTCTCCTCTTTTAGTTTCAATAATCATTGAAGAAGAGGTTGTAGGTCAAGTACAGTGGCATTGACTATATCAACAAAATACATTTTTGTCACTAAGAGCCTCTGGGAGTGTGTGGGAGTTGATGGACCGGATTCTACAATTTTGAAATCTCGGAGTTAACTGGTCTGTTATAGTGAGAGCAACGGTTCCAGACTGTTGCATCGGATCTGGGTCCTGGTTCAAACCTTACTGTTGCCAAATTGGTGGTCCGGGTTGTCAATAAACATGAACTGTCAACTTGGGTACATTTCGATGGAAATCTCCCAACCCATCTGAATTGGGCACATTGTCAGCGGGTCCATCTATCGATTCATATAAGGCTCTTGTTTTTGCAGTTTCATAATAGTATTTTATCAAAATTGCGTATTCAACAACAAATGATATGTTTTTGCATGTTTTGCAGTTTGTGATATGGATTAATTTGGAATCCATGTTTTTTCTATGATATATTGTATTTTTCCCAAGCAACGCAGTCAAAAAATCTGTTATGTGCTCAAAGAGCCACACAATGCCTTGATTACCAAATATGCAAGGCCAAACACTGTGGACCTCCTATGACGCTCAGTTTCAGGATGCGGCAGGGAGCGTGTCGCTGTTGTTTTTGCCCCTAAAGGCAGCAAATATCTCATCAATGGATGTCTGCAACCAATCGGAACTTAGATTACCCTAGATTCAAAGCGATACATCTTTGACACTCCATTGATGCTCATTCTCAGAATAGGGCAGTCGCCGTGTTGCTGTCTCTTTTCTCTATAATAGCTGCCAATATGTCGGTTGTCCATAACAGCGACCAAAACACTGTTCAATTACCATACTGACAAGACCAAAAATTGTTGACGCTCCGTTAACGTTCAATTCAGTGTACTTTCCATTCAACATCTGCTACCATCGGTAATTGTATTCATCATGATTCAATCTGATTGGTTGTCTTTTGGACAGATTGAGACTCACTGATGTGGCAAAGCTGAGCGCAGTAATATTCTTGAACTGTTCGCACTCATAGTATGAAAATTTATATATCCTTCTAACAGATTCAATGGGCCCGCCTGATCAGCAAAAACCCGGGTTTCCATCAGAAACACACGGATGTTCCGGACGGCTCTGATGGCTCTGACGGAACATCGTACCCTATGACAGAGAATTACACGCTTCCCATTGCCCAGGCGACGGCTCGCATTGCATACTTACCCTCTTTACTTTGTCCCCGGAATGCGGTGACGTATACGCACCATCAGAACGACAGGTGTGTTACACTCTTCACAGCAGCTGCGGTTATGCTGTAGCCGTTTACACAACGCCAGGCGATGTTTATGCCTTTCTTCGGCCGATAGCCACATGCCGCACTCTGACTCATGGTTAGCTTTGAGATTTTGTCACATATTGCAATACAGTCTTCAGTTTGGATACATCGCTTGCCGTTGCATTTGCTTCGCCATTATCGTATTTTGCATGTCTGAAATATCCTGTCCAATCTTCGCACTCTCTATTACTATGCCCTCAGTCCTCCACATTCTGCATTGATCCATCATTCCCTTGTGATGCTTCTACCTCCTCACCTGTATCCGCATCGTCGCCATCCTCGCACTCATACCCATCGACATCACTGGTTTACAGGTCAAACATACTATGCCCTCAGTCCCACACATTCTGCATTGATCCATCATCGGCTTGCGATGCTTCTTCCTCCTCATCCGCATCCGCATCCGCATTGTCGCCATCCTCGCCCTCATACCTGTTGACATTACTGGTTCCCAGGTCAAACCTCTCAAGTTCAGTCAGGGGCCGTTGTCGCCAGCTGGCAGTGGGGCTGACATCACGCTCATCGCATTCGTCTCCTGTATCTTCGTAATCCGTGCTGCCATTTGGCATCCCGAAATTCATCTTGTCATTCGCGCAATAGTTGTCTATCGTGATGATTGGGTTAGTGCTTGCGATCTCAGGCTGCTCAAGCGCCACTTCGGAGGTCAAATAGTCAAGCAAAATGGCATTGTCAACCCCGCTCTGCTTCCACGCTGACGACCACGGCAGGTGTTGGGTTCTCCGCCTGTTGGATCTGACGCTTGACTGTAGCAAGAGTATTGTTATACACCCTCTGTTGGTAGCTCTCTGGTTGTGTGTTCCAGGTATTCATCAAGAATGTATACATGTCTGCAATGCCAGGCAAGGTTAACAACTTGTGACCCGTTGCAGCGCAGCAGGATGCGTTCTTACCACCATCATTCTTGTAATTCAAGTAGTTCGAGCAATCAGGTCTGTCCACTTTCAGCTTTGACTTGGAAGCTTTGGGATGAACACCTTTGTTCTTTTGCTTCTCCAGGAGAGCATGGTGCAACGTGGTGCAGGTAACCATGATTAGTTGCAAGGGTATATGACTGTCCTTGTTGTTAATCATGGAATAATGAAATCCATCAGCATACTTACCGCAGTTATTCGCCCGATGATGAAATGTGATGTAGATACACTGCAGGATTGCTTTTGGGAAGAAGTAAAGAGGACACTGGCCATTCGGTAGCAGCTTTCGACTGTCTCGGTGTTCGATTTTGGCCGCCTACACCACCTTCCACATGCTCTGCTACATGACAGCGACACATATTGACTGCCAGAAGGGAATCAATGAATTCCAAACGCTCTGCGGCGGATTCAACGCGGTGGAGATCATGTAGCTGTGCTATGTTGTCCCTGGCTGAATGAATAAAATGGGATATAACCTTATAGACTTGTGCTCGAACCTGGTACCGGTTTGAGCGTGTAGTATCTAACATGGGCCGTTGCTTCAGCAAACATCTTTGAAGATCTCCGTTGTGAGTGCCTCAAATCTTATGGACTAAATATTGTTTTGCTGCATAGCGATGTTCCAGCATGTCTCTAGTATTTGAAAGTGTGGGGCTTCAGGTAATGGTTTCGAATCATGTCGTGTTGCATAACTTACTGTGTCCAAGTCGCTTGCACTCATAACCGGCTGTCTGTGCCAAATGTAAAGCTCCTGGAGTCTTCCCGTTGCAAACACGAAATGCGTCATGTCAGAGTGAACAAATCGATGGATGCTGCAACTGCCGGAGACCATTGATCGAGGTGTTGACAACACCTCCGGTTGTAATTGCCACTGCCTCTGGCTTTGATTCTATTCAGTAGCTCGAGTTCGGAGTAGATTTGTAATAATCGCGCGGTCTTCTGGATTATGGATGGGGGTAGGCAGGTTTTCAAGACCACCATCAGCAAAATGTAATTCGGTCCGGAAGCCACACGCAATCCTCCCAGACACCCCGGGCGTCCTCACCAGTGCGTCTAAGTACTTCCCGACACTCCCAGACCCCCCTGGAGCTAATCAAAGTGCTCTCAGACTCTGCAAGAGCATTTTCAGGTGCTCCTGAAAGCACCTGCAGTTATGGAGGTGCATTCAGGATGCTCCATCTAGGATAGTAAAATTTAGGAGCTCTTGGGACCTCTGCGCAGATCTGCAGGAGACTTCGAGAGAAGCTGAGACCGCTGCGCAACTCTGTGGGATACTTCGAGAGCGGCCAAGACCGCTTCGCAGCTCTGCGGGAGACTCGATGCTGTATTATCACAGCAGTGGTTCTTACATAACCACAACGCATTTTGTCTGTTACAGTCACAAGATTCGCTACATCATAATATGGCATGCATTATTTAAGTCTCTCTATATATATACATACGGTCAATCTGGCCGCCAATGGTACCCGAGCATAATCTGAGGAGCACCTGGATACGCCCATTGAGAACTTAGAGATGCACCACTTGGGGGCCGTTGTGGTAAAACGATGGAGCTAAAAGGCAGAGAGCCCACCATCAACACTCTGCTGCACCTCTCACGACATCCAAAGGGAATTCATGAGAAAGAGCAGTTCTAGTTCGACGAGCGTAGGAATCGGGTGAGAAGATATGATACTACCCAGCGTTGAGGATCCCACACAATTGTGTCGATCCATGACACCACGAGTGAGACCAAAAAGTTGGGAAAGATAGACTGTGTATTTTCATTGGATGATAAGATACGATGGAAATGAGATGATGTCTATCTACTCCGGGGTCTGCCAAACATATACTCCCCATCACTCTTTCCACCTCCGGTAAGGCTGTATCTCCGTACAGCCGCCGTCGATCCTTAAAGATGTACTTGGAGGCTGTGATCGAGCGAACTTGGAGATGCACTTGGAGGCGGTAATCATGCGAGGTTAGAGATACACTTGGAGGCTGTGATCGAGCGAACTTGGAGGCCGTAATTGAGCGAGTTCAGAGATACACTTGGAGACTATGATCGAGTGAGATTGGAGGAGTACTTGGAGGCGGTCAATCCGCAGGCGGTAGTTCGGGAGGGATGTGCGATGGGAGCCTAGACTCTATTCATTCGTTAACTCATGATTGTGGGAACGTAGAGAATTGAGTACAACATGGTCTGCCGAGAGATGAGAGACTGGCTGTGAGCGGGAGACAGCCGATCTTGGGATGATGCAGTATGCGGTGTATGCAGTACTCGGTGTATGCTGTACTCGGTGTATGCTGTACTCGGTGTATGCTGTACTCGGTGTATGCTGTACACGCTGTATGCTGGACTCGGTGTTATCTCTTGATCATGGCATGGAGAGATAGAGAACGATGACTTAACGTCATGTTCTTAGGTGATGATAGACTTGAGGACGAGAATGTGAGAGATGAGAGGAGATGGCGGAAATCATCATGAGAAACTGGGACTTAAGAGAATGCCGTGTGCGAGTCAATTTACCATCCCCGATACAGCAGGTATGAGTCCCGATCCGGCATGTAATTACACCCATATGAGCCCTTCCCAACCTAATCAGGCAATTCGTACACCTGATTTCTCATATCCGCTCGTATCCTCCACATCGTTCTCATCTTCATCCCCCATATCTCTCTTTCTCGTCAACAACTCTAACATTATTACAGAACACAAACTTCAGTTATCCCTCTCTATCTCTCCATGTCATGATCATGAGTTGACACTGAGTACAGCATACACCGAGTACAACATATACCTAGTGTTAGCAATGGGTCCGGGTAACCCGCCAGCGGTCTGGGATTGGACCGGAAAAACAGTTCTGTTCGGCCCCACACCCTTCCAAAGTCCCGACCCGGAGCTTCTTGGTGGGCTAAACCTGTACCTGTACCCGTCAACCCGTGGGTTTTGCCGGGTTTGGTGAGACCCGTCGGTACCAATCTCCAGTTCTCGCTTTCGGGTTTTTCTATTTATGGTCGCAGTCAGATATGTCACTGTTATGTGCAAAATATCAACTTTGGTACATGATTCTCTTTATTTGTTTTATTGGCTGCCTTTATAATCAAAAGAAGGAGAGACATGCTTCCTGCTACATCCTGAAGTTGAGTGTGAATGATTTTTCGTCTTGCATCATTAGTAAGATATGAGGTCCAGACTAGCAATATTGCTAGTTAAGGTAGTCATTAAGCCAGAAATGCATTAGTTTGCACTTGTGATGGCGCCGACAACATTTGGAGAGCTGATGGAGATACATGATACTGTCAGCGGAAAATCGCAATGCCACAAGGAACATCATGAGCATAAAGTAGCCATATGAGATTAGCGCACAGGAAACTACCGTCTCACATATGCATATCGGCTATCACAACGGTTGCAATACCCAATCAGTCACCAATCAACAAATCAAAGCCTGTTAAACCCCTAAGCTATTACCCCTACATATTTCCTCCCTACCTACTTACCATACAGGAAGTGAATTCAGATGAACATATTGTATTGGCTTGTAGGTCGTCTGTACACATCCTGCACAATATGTGATTATCGATGACATATCTCCGCAAAACGTGCTTGGTGTATCGATTCTGATATGTGGCAGAATTTTGTTGATTTCAGTGACTACATAGTGAGACATGATAATTCGTCTGTGCATGTGCAAGGGTCATACCGGCCATACGAATGTTCTAGACTCCAAACCGAGTTAATTGACAATTGATCAACGCGATATCGTCCTGCCTCTTACAGATAAGTGAGAACACACAATTTAAACTGGAGATAAAATTTACTAACAAATTTTCACTTAGTGATGGCACACGAGACATAGAAGGAGTGGTCAATGTGCAACGTGAATCTGTATGAATGACCACCATCATGTTGCATTCATCCATACATCCAACTATATCACTCCACCTTCAGACAGGGTGCACATAGTCAGCATTTTGAAAATCGCTTATGGTAGTAATGGAAATCAAGGAGATCGAACTGGATATGGCAAAGCGAGCAAGTTGGGCTATATTAATGAAAAATTAGTGTATGGATATACATTCAGTGAATTGCCAGCTGAAAGCGCTGGAATGTCACAGCGCCATGTTATCCATTGCTCAGAGAACATGTGCTTCAGTTGATCAGAAATTGATACGCCACAAAGCTTTTGCATGCCACTAAGTATTGATACAAATTATACATTGGCTGTCAATAATGATTATATGATTGTTTGTACATAATTATTACCAATAAAACAACAGTTAGGACATGTTTATGATGAGTGTGAATGGAGCCTCAACGATTTTTGGACTTGTAAGTGAGTTAATTGGAAAGCGAGTGGCATGCTGTTATTCATAACACACGCATTGGCTGCCTTGATAGGTAAAACAAAAAGCGTCACGGATGCAGCCCAATGCTGAAGATGAGAGTCAATGGAGTGACTTTGATTTTTGGTTTTGTATGTATGTTAATTGGGAAGCGATTTGCTCACAGTTATGCATAACCAAAGTATTGGCAGCCTTTATAGCCAAAAGAGAAAGCGACACGGTAACAACCCCATTCTCAAAATGAGTGTCAACGGAGCGTCAATGATTTTTGGACTGGTAAGAAACTTAATTTGGAAGTGACTTGCTCGCTGGTATTCGTAATCAGCAGATTGGCAACCTTTATAGGCAAAAGAGACCACAATACGGTAACAGCCACATTGTGATACTGAGCGTCAAGGGAGCGTCAATGATTTTTTGTCGTGTAAGTAAGTTAATTGGAAAGTGATTTGCTCGCTGTTATTCATAATCAACGGATTGGCAACGTTCAGAGATAAAAGAGACAGCAATACGGTAACAGCCACATTGTGATACTGAGCGTCAATGGAGCGTCAACGATGTTTTGTTGTGTAAGTAAGTTGATTGGAAAGTGATTTGCTCGCTGTTATCCATAACCAATGTATCGGCAGCCTTTATAGGATGAAGAGACAGCTACAAGGAAATAGCCGCATTCTGAAAATGAGCGTCAACGGAGCATCAACGATTGTTGGTCTTGTAATAAGTCAATTGGGAAGAGATTTGCTCGCTGTTATCTATAATCAACGTAATGGCAGCTGTTGTGAACAAAAGAGATTGCGACATGGTCACATCCCCAGTCTGAAAATGAGCGTCAGCAGAGCGTCAACGATTTCGGGTGTTGCATCATGTATAATCCTAGGGCTGTGCTGGGACATATACCCATAATCGAAGTATTGGCAGCCTGTATAGGCAATATCGTTTTCGTAGATACTGCTACACCTCAGAATGAGCGTCAACAGACCATCAACAGAGCGTCAACAGAGCATCAACACCGCGTCAACAGAGTGTCAACAGAGTGTCAATGATTTGGGAGTTGCATCTTGTATAATCCAAGGGCTGTGCTACGGCATTTAACCATAATCAACATATTGGCAGCCATTATGAGCAAAAGAGAATGCGGCATGGTCACAGCCTCAGTCTGAAAATGAGCGTCAACAGAGCATCAACCATTTTGTGTGTTGCATGTTGCATAATCCAAGGGCTGTGCTATGGCATTTACTCATAATTGAAGTATTGGCAGCCTTTATAGGCAATATGGTCCATGTCAATGCCGCTACACCTCAACCGTCAATGGAGCCTCCACAATTTCTAGTCTTGTAAATACGGTAATTGGTAAGTGATTTGCTTGCTGCTATCCATAACCAATGTATTGTCACCCAGTAAGCAGAAAAGAGAAAGTGACACGGTCACGGCGCCATTCTAACAATATCCATTAACCCAGCGTCAACTGAGGGTCATCAAGGTCTGGTGATGCAGAGCGGGTAATGAAGGCATCGCATGGATATTTGAGCTTATAATTGAACTATTGACCTCCTCCATGGTCAAAAATACAAATCATTAAAAGAAAAACATGAATTACAATATTGTCGATGTCCCGACATGCAAAACATGTATAATGTGACTCCTGGATGTCGAATAATCGATTTTGATTGACTGCTATTATCAAATCGCAAAGGCAAGCATGTTATATGTACTTACAACTGGACCCGCTGTACAACCTGCTGACAACCTGCCCGTTTCAGATGGGTAGGGAGATGTCGATGGAACCATACCCGAATCGACAGTTCGGGTTGATTGACAACCCGGACTGCCAATCTGGCAGCGGCTCGGTTCCGACCTGGACCCGGACCCGAAGTGACGGTCCAGAACCGTTGCTAACACTACATACACCGAGTCCAGCATACGCTGAGTACAGCATACACCGAGTACAGCATACACCGAGCACCCAAGATTGTGTGTCTTCCCTTCTTTCTCATGATTACGAGTTGACCCCTGAATGTAGCATCAGCGTCGGGCGTGCCTCCCTACACGCTCGACCACCATCAGCCAACTCTCCCTCAGAGCTTAAAGGTAAAGTCACCTTGTCACATACCCACAGTTGCAAGGTAAATAACTGATGAATAGAGTCTCAGCACCCGGTGCGCCGTCTGTTGACTGCCTCTAAGTACTCGTCCAAACTCGCACAATTACGGCCTCCCAGTTCGCTCGATCACGGCTTCAAAGTGCATCTCCAAATACGCTCTATTACCGCCTCCAAGTGAATCTCCAAAGTCGCTTGATCACGGCCTGAGAGTGTATCTCTGAGTTCGCTTGATCTTCATTTCCAGGCGCACCTCGAATTGCTCTCAAGCGCTGCCTGCAGCCGATCCAGATATACCGTGTGTAGATTGGTGGCCATATAGATACACAGATGAGAATACAAAGTGAATACATGAGTTTTAACAATCGTTGAACGATATATAGTAGCTATGATTTCCAGGCGCACTGGCAGCATTCCCGAAGAACATGTTGTTCTTCCCAGACTGCTCTACTGTGATTCGAGGTGCTCCCAGACTTGTCGTCGGCGCACCCAGACTTGTCGCCGGCGCTCCCAGGTGCTCCCAGGCTTGTCGTCGGCGCTCCCAGGCTTATCGCCGGCGCTCCCAGGTGCTCACAGATGCACCCAATGTTCTCTCCGGCGCTCCGAGGTGTTCCCAAACATATCACAATCACTCCTATGGTACTCCTGTAGCAGTCATCAGAGATCCCAGTTACTCTGAAGGCCGGCCGGAATGCCCTCCTAGGGTCTGATACTCTCCTGAAATTGACGCATCTACGTTTACACTCCACATCCTCTCAGACACTCCTGGAGTCTTCTAGTGATTAAAATACATTTTGCTGAAGCGGAGGAGCAGCCAGAGGAGCAGACGGTGGAGAAGGAGGACACAGTAATGCACGAGATCATCCACTACCAGGCTCTGGATCACCATCCGATCGTGGAAATATGAATCCAAGCCAAAGCAGAAGGCAGCAAAGGATCCAAGAACATCAGTATACAAAGCCAATTAACATTAAGGAACCTAAACGGTTTGTAGGAAAACCAGGTGAAGATTTCGATAACTGGTGGATTATGGTGGAAGTGTACATACACGACCAACCTGAGAAATTTCCTAAGGACGAAAGAACTATTGACTGGATTGGTTCCTTAATAGATAAATATGCCGCTGCCTCGCATATTCAATGAACCAAGGGTACGCTGCATCGGAAACATCCCAAATCAATAATGGGATATATTTAAGCCCTAAAATTACAATTTGAAGATAGAGAAGCTCAGGATGAAGCTTATGCCTCGCGGGAGAAAGTCAAATATGACGGGTGCATTAGAGATATGTTTACACAAATCCAAATGCATAACGATAAGGCATTGGTTACTGGTGCCGCTGTAAAGAAACCTATCCTGGAACGACTGCCAAAGAGAATCCTGGAACACATGCACACAATAGGAATTCATGCGCTACAGAAGCTCGGTGTTAAACCCCCGGGAAGTGAGGAACTGAGTCTGGAAGTGTCCAATTGATAACTAGCCGATGTATGGTTCGCATTGGGTAAACCAATGTAGATGAAGTATAACAGGACACCTCTCCGGGATATGCGGAAGGTACTGCCGGTAGGAACAATTGGCTCCACAGAGTGATTGCACGCTATGACGAGACATGGCCTGGTGCAATAATATCCTTTGGTTAGTGTTTCCCCTTTGGATGACCAATGGTCACATAAGCTACGGCATGGGGCAGGCTCCAGATGGTTGTGGGAGGTCGTATGACCCACGGAAAATGCTAGGCAGGGTGAGGCCTCTCATCAGCAATGATGTTGGGTAACGGGAAGCAGACCTGATGGTAAAGGCTGTGAGCCGTAGCAGTATGAGAGAACCCACGTGGTACTTGTGCTGGCTTGAGAGGACTGATGCCCCTGTCAGTATATGGAAGTTACAATGTACTGCTGGTGGGACAAAGCGGCTCAGTTGAGTGACGCACCCCATGACGAGAAGCGGCTGAATGGCAATCGAGTATGCTTAAGGTGCTAACATACTGACATTCACTTAGATGAGGGACACCAAAAGCTTGTGAGTTCGAGCGGTGCAATGTCGGATATGGATATAACACGAAAAGCTGATAATGAAATCATTGACATTATCACTCAAGCCGGAAGAACTGCAGAAAAATGGAATGAGGCCAAAAAAGCTTTGGGCCTCAAAGAATCCATGACAGATGGGCAGAGAATGGTTAAGAATCGGTTTGAGAAACTAAAGAAATTTGAAAACCGGTTCAAGAATAATAATCAATATTAGAAGAATCAGACCCGGAATAATATTCAGAAAAACTTCAAGTTCAAGAAATCCGGGAAAACCTATGTAGAACAAACAGAAGGCATAGATTCAGCTGAACTCAATAGAAGAAAAGCGGCAGGAGAATGTCAGAGGTGTGCTTGGCCTGCGGACCGAGAAGAATCGCATAAAACAATGGATTGTTTCCGTTGGAGTAGGAAGGAAAAAGGGACAGCTCCTTTTCTAAAAGCAAAGGTACATCAAAACCTCAATGTTGGAGCTTAAGATCAAAATGAATCCGAACTAGATCTGTATACAACAGATGAAGGAGAAAGTTCGGAAGATGATGAGCAATTTCATTCAGAAGATGAAGAGGATAATCAAGACCTGGAAGAAAATGAAGAAGATCTTTTTAAAGATCGGGATAATGAGGAAATCGATGAATCTGAACAAATACCGGAAAAGAATTGGTGGGATTCGGAGACCGATAATGAATATGCCACAATAAGCTTACGAGTCGAAAATTAATGTTTTGACACACCAACATTGTTGGAAGACTCTTTTCCTTCGGTTATTATATTTTCCTCAGAGGATGGCTGGAAGGCCGAAACTGCTAGCCAGAAAGGAAATACAACAACAACATACATTACCTTACTATAACCAACCTGTCAACCAAGCCGTTTTCTTCGACCCGTTGTGGCCATGCGATTGTTGAAATGATAGCAATGATGAAACGCAACATCAGCAAAATGTAAATCGGTCCGGAAGCCACACGCAAACCTCCCAGACACTCCGGTCGACCTCACCAGTGCTACTAAGTACTTCCAGATGCTCCCAGGCCCCCCTGGAGCAAAGCAAAGTGCTCTCAGACTCTGCAAGAGCATTCACAGGTGCTCCTGAAAGCACCAGCAGTTATGGAGGTGAATTCAGGATGCTCCGATATTTGACTTTTAGGATAGTCAAATTTTGCAGCAGCTGAGACCTCAGCACAGGTCTGTGGGAAATACAGGGATAACAGAAACGGACTGAGCGACAGAGCGTACAGAGATGCAGAGATAACGGAGATGGACTAAGCAACAGGAAGTATATAGTTGGGAGACCCACGGGTGGATAGATATCATCTCATTATCCGAAATACACAGTTAATCTTTCCCAGCTCTTGGTCCCATGCACTCTTGCCGAGCTTTCATAGATCCACGCAATTTGTGCCGTTCCTCATGGCCGGGTGCCGCTACATATCCTCTGACCCTCATCCTACGCTCCTCGAGCCAGAACTGCTCTTTCTCACTAATTCCCATCGGGTGCCATCAGAGCTCCGCTGTTTCACCAATCCGTGATCGTGTGAACTTACAGATGTACTTGGAAGACGTGATCGAAGGAGTATGCAGATGCGTTTGCAGATGCAGTGCACTCAGAGATGCACTTGGAGGACGTAATCGAGTGAGTTCGGAGATTCACTTGGAGGGCATGATCGTGCGAACTTGGAGGCCATGATCGTTCGAATTTGGAGATACACTTGGAGGCCGTGATCGTGCGAGTTAGGAGATGCACTTGGAGGCCGTAATTGCGCGAACTAGGAAGCAGTGATAGAGCGAGTTTGGAGATGCACTTGGAGGCTGTACTCGAGAGAGTTGGGAGATGCACTTGGAAGCCGTGATCGAGCAAGTTTGGAGATGCACTTGGATGCCATGATTGATCGAGATTGGAGGTATACTTGGAGGCGGTCGATCTGGAAGCGGTAGATCAGGAGGTAGTCGTTCAGGAGGCGGTACATCTGGAGGCGGTAGATCGGGAGGGAGGCGCGACGGGATCTCAGACTCTGTTCATCGGTTAACTCGTAATCGTTGGAATGAAGAGAATTGAGTAAAACACAGATCCCCCGAGAGATGAGAGACTGGCTGGGAGCGGGAGTCAGTGGATGTTGAGATGATGCAGTACTCGGTGTATACTGTACTCGGTGTTGACTCATGATCATGGCATAGAGAGATAGAGCGGGATGACTTAACTTCGTGTTCTTAGGTGATGGTAGAGTCAAGGACGAGATGGAGAGACATGAGAGGAAATGGGGGAAATCATCATGAGAAACTGGGACTTAAGAGAATTTCGTGTGCGAGTCAATTTACCATCCCCGATACGGCAGGTAGGAGTCCCGATCTTGCATCTAATACCACCGATAGGAGGTCTTCCCAACCCAATCAGGCAAGTCGTACCCCTGATTTCTCATATTCGCTTGTATCCTCCACATCGTGCTCATCTTCACCCCCCATCTCTCTCTTTCTCGTCCACAACTCTACCATCATCGCAGAACACAAAGTTAAGTCATCCCTCTCTATCTCACCATGCCATAATCATGAGTTGACACTGAGTACAAATATTCACCGAGTACAGCATACACTGAGTACAGCATACACCCAAGATTGTTTGTCTTTCCTTCATTCTCATGTTTACAAGTTGACCCCTGAATGTAGCTTCAGCTTCCGGCGTGCCTCCCTACACGATTGACTGCCATCAGCCAGCTCGCCATGAGAGCTCAATGGTAAAGTCACCTTGTCACATTTCCACATTTGCAAGTCAACTAACTGATGAATAGAGTCTCAGCACCCGGCGCGCCGTCCATCAACCGCCTCCAAGTACTGGTCAAATCTTGCTCGATGATGGCCTCCAAGTGCATCTGCACACTCGCTCGATCACGATCTCGCAGTGCACCTCTAAGTTCACTCGATCACGGCCTCCAGGTGTATCTCCAAATACGCTCGATTACCACCTGCAAGTGTATCTCCAAACTCGCACGATTACGGACTCCAAGTTCGCACGATCATCGCCTCCAACTACATCTTCAAACTCACTCGATGACCGCCCCCATGTGTATCTCTAAATACGCTCGATGACGGCCTCCAAGTGCATCTCCAATGTCGCTCGATCACGGCCTTGGAGTGTGTCTCTAAGTTCACTCGATTACGGCCTCCAAGTGTATCTCCAAATACGCTCGATGCCGCCTGCAAGTGCATCTCCGAACTCCCACATTTACGGACTCCAAGTTCGCACGATCATTGCCTCCAAGTGCATCTGTAAACTCACTCAATCACGGCCTCGGAGTGTATCTCTGAGTTCACTCGATCGTGATTCACAGGCCCACCTCGAATTGCTCTCAAGCTCCGCCTGCTGCCCATCTAGGTATACTCTGTATAGATGGGTAGCTATATAGATACATAGATGAGAATACAAACCGAATACATGAGTTTTAAAAATCGTTGAACGAGAAGTAGTAGCTATGATTTCCAGGTGCACCTGCAAAGTTCCCAATGATGTCGTTTTACCCAGACTGCTTTACAGTGATTCGAAGTGCTTCCAGGCTTGTCGCTGGCCCACCCAGGCTTGCCGCAGGCGCTCCTAGGTGCTCTCAGGCATGTTGTCGGCACTCCCAGACTTGCCACCGGCGCTTCTATTGTACTCCTGTACCAGTCGTCAGAGATCCCAGTTACTCCGAAGGCCGTCCGGAATGCCCTCCTACGGTCTGACATTCTCCTGAAATTGACGCATATAAGTTTACACTCCACATCCTCTCAGACACTCCTGGAGGCTCCCAGCAACTAAAAAACATTTTGCTGATGAAAGCAATAGCGCAGCTTGACGACCCGGTCAAGAAACCAAATACTTCTACCGATTAAGCTTTCTATGAAACTTATCACAAGGATAAGAAGATTAAGAAAATATCATCAACAAAGATAGGAAAGCGACCTATATATCGATTCTTTTTAGATTTAGATAATCAATATTTTCTGTTATGATGTATGCTGGATTTAGGAAGCATGTTGTTTGTAATTTCTCCAGAAGCAGCAAAGGCATTTAATATACTAGTGGTTAAAAGAACAAAGATGGTTAAATCAGAAGATGTTACTGGACAAGAAATTGAGACCGAAGGATTGTTTAAAATCCCTTTAGGTTTATCTATTGGGAATCATAGGTCCTACGATGAGAATGATCATGCTTTCGAGGTAATGAAGATTTCTCAAGATTACGATTGTTTGATACCAGCTTGGTATCTCGAAAAACAATATGCTCGAGGAACAACAACGTCACATCTACATTCTCCAAATTGCTCTGATGTGTGTTACGGACATTGAAAAATGCATCCAGAATATTCAATTACTTATGATGAACGTGTCGCCCTGGATAAAGATGCAATTCATATCGGAGCTTTGGTTCAGAATTCGCCTTCTATGCTAGAAAAATTACCAAAATCTTATCTTAAGTACTTGTTACTTTTTGATTCAGAACAAGCGGAAAAATTACCAGACAATTGAGGATGTGACCACAAGATTGAATTAATATCTTCGGAAGATAAGCTTTGTATGGGACCAATTTATCAATTATCCCATGAAGAAGAAAAGATACTTGTCGAGTATCTAGAAAAAATGATTAGGGAGAGAATGATAAGACCATCAACTAGTTCAGTCGGATGCCCTATTTTATTTGTTCCAAAACCAATGGGAAGGGTTTAAGATTGCATGTGGATTATCGACATCATAACGACTGTACAAAAAAGGATAAAACACCGTTACCAATCATGGACAAATTGGCAAGGACAATTAGTGATGCCGATTTTAGAAAAAAAAGTTGATATGAAAGCCGGTTTTTATTTGAGACGGATGGCATTGGAACATGAACAGTTCACAATGTTTAGGACCAGGTTTGGTCTATATGAATATACGGTAATGCCTTTTGGACGTACAAATGCACTGGCTACTTTGCAACAGGAAGTTAATTGAATTCTTCGACCATTACTTGGATCGGAGTCAGTTATCAACATCTAAAAAGAAATTGATAAAGACGGTGGAACGGTGGTAGTAGCTTATATTGATGATAATTTAATAGCTACCAAAGGATCGATCAAAAAGTATCATCATGGAGTTGGAAAAGTCTTTCAACTGCTTATGGATAATAGCATGTGTATCGAAATCGATAAGTGTGTTTTCGACTCCAAAGAGGTTCCTTTTCCGGGGTGTATAGTCAGCGGTAGTGGCCTTAGGATGGACCCCGAAAAGTCAAAATCCATAGTTGATTGGCCAAGACCTACAAATCGGAACAAAGTCCAACAACTGTCAGGATTATGGAATTTCTATCGAAGATTTGTACCAGGATAAGCAGCAATAGTATCCCCGATTACCGATTTGTTAAAAGGACCTGATAAGGGTATCATATCGGGAGAACCGCAGGAGGCTGCATTTCTAAAGTTTACCATCCTCTGTCCTTCCGGAAAGACACCAATATTACGGCATTATAATCCCAAAAGACCAGCTTTGGTCGAGATGGATGCTTTGGATTTTGCAATTTCCGCAATCCTGTCACAAACATTTGAAGATGGAAAGCTACATCCTATGAACTTTGTTTCAGGAAAATTAACTCCACCAGAAGTAAACTAATATATATTCGATAAGGAAATGCTTGCGGTTGTATTTGCTCCTAGGATATGGAGATATTTTTTGCAGGGGGTGGAACATAAAACAATAGTATACTCAGACCATCAAAATCTGACATACTTTGAAACTGCGGTATCCTTAAATAGAAGACAAGCATGATGGGTAGAGGATCTTGTCAGCTTCAATTTTGATCTTTATTACCAGAAAGGGTCTGCAAATCAAAAAGCAGATATATTATCCAGGTGCCCAGTGTTCACCTCTAGAGAAGGGGGTACAAGAGCAAAGGGAAATCAAATGCTGTTAAGAAAAGAACAGTGGTTAGAGATTGGAGCAATGCAAAGAAACGATGAAGGTTATGAGTCAATAAATACTGGAACATTGGATATTGATCAATTGTTGCCAGAAGCGAAAGAAAGAATTAAAGAAAATACATTATTGGACGAAGAGTATCGATGGATTTCCAAACAACTTAGTTCTGGGAACCTCACCGATAATCATTACAAGTTGAAAGATTATATTCTGTGTTGGAAATATAGAGTCTATGCGCTGAAAGAAATGTGACAACGAATAATGAAGTCAGAAAACAATTCAAAGGTGGCAGGACATTTTGGAAGAGAAAGGACGCTGGAACTCATAACAAGGAATTTTCATTGGCCAAAGATGGAAACAGATATACGGAAATACTGTACTGAATGCGATAATTGCCAAAGGATGAAAACTCCTCAACATGCTAAGGATGGGTTATTTCATCCATGACAAATGGCCTGGAAGCCATGGTCGCATATCAGTACGGATTTTATTACCCACCTTGCCGAGTCAGAGGGAGCATCCATGATTTTAGTAGTAGTGGATCGTTTTACAAAGATGGCTCATTTTATTGCAATGAGGAAACATTAATCTCCAACGGTAGCCAGAGGATGTCTAGAAAATGTCTGAATTATCATGGATTTCCGGAGGATGTTGTATCAGACCGAGATGGTACTTCCACGGGTCAATACTTTACTGATTTATATGACTACCTTGGAATTAAGAAAAGTATGAGCACCGCCTTTCATCCAGAGTCGGACGGACAAACTGAACGAATCAATCAAGTTATAGAAAGTTATCTTCGATCCTATTGCGATCACAAAGAGAATAATTGGGCATCAATGCTAGCGATGGCAGAATATGCTTATAATAATTTGAAACATTCAGCAACGAAGATTTCCTCCTTTTATGCCAATTACCCTTTTGAACCTTGAACAAATTGGCCTACTGACGTTTAGTTCCGTAATCCAGCACGAGAACTATACGGGCATTATATGGCTGCAGTACATGAAAAATTATCTGAACAATTAGTGGTGTATATCGAGGCCATGAAAAAATATTATGATAAGCAACGGAAGGATAATGAGCCATTTAAACCATGGGAATTGGTTATGTTAAATGGAAAGAATATTCGAGCCAAACACCGATGCAAGAAATGGGAAGATAAGATGTATGGGCCTTTCAAGGTGTTGTCAACCGGAAAGAATGAAACATATTGCACAATATCATTGCGAGATTCATGGAAGATACACCTGACTTTTGATATAGCCTTGTTGGAACGATATCGAGGGTCCGATCCAAGGAAGCAAGTTGTCGAAATCGAAGCCGATGATGCAGGTTGGGAAATGGTGTCGATAATCGCCAGTGGACCATCAGACGAAGATGCGAAGAAACATGCTTACTTGGTTAAATGGGAAGGATATTTGCTAGATGAAAAAACTTGGGAAATATATGAAAATATATGGAAAGTTCAGTGGATTTGTTGAAAGATTATTATGGAAAAAACCCAACAATTGAAAAAGATGGGCAATATGGAAAAAAGAGAAGATGATTTCATATTGTTGAATTTTTATGATTTTTGTCATTTGATTTTACTTTCTTTGGTACATTGAGTGGTATCTTTAGCAATTCTACTTGTTATGACGGAGCACCATTGTGGTCACCAGTTCTAGAGAAGGGGGTGATGTTAAGGGTTTTCTCTTAACAGCGATAATTGTACTTGCACTGGCGGAAGAATACATACCATGGAGTTACTCGCGGTCTACTCAGGTGATATGCATAACACTTATTCTTGACATTGCAAGTAAGGCAGTCCGATGCCCGTTAGCGGGGATACATAGGAATCGCACTTCGATTGAATAAGTAAGTCTCGTCACTTAGCGGCATCATTGAAACGATATATACTATGGTAATCCTTTGTGACGAGGGAACAATGCCGCCAGATCGAAAGATGTATATCTGCGGAGCGTATTGTTTTCAACCACGTTCATTTCCTAGATACTAGTGGGATTGTTTGATTGGACTGGAGATCACTCCGACACGCAAACACAGCTGTTGATAGTCAATATGCGAGTACGCAGGACTGCTGGCTCATCACCCCAGGCGATAAGAAATACCAGGGTACTCCCCGGCCAAAGAGAATGGTCTCGGCCTAAGCATGACGTGACTGAGGGAGCTATGACATTGGCTGAAGATACGAGGCCTGAAACAGCCCTACTCATTGGAATGAGTTAGTATGCATTGCAACGTCAGACTCCTATTCGTTATGAGCTGACAGGTCATGTTCTACGTTGGCATAGTATTGGTTGGTCGCTGATGAAATCTATGATGCGGGCCAAATAGCCTTCAATGTGAGGCATTAATTCGTGATAAGCGCTGCCACCTATTGTAGTTGGCAGACGTTCCAACTACTGTCGCAAACGGGTAGTAAGATGTCTTAGTTCAAGTTTCATTTGACACACTGTCTGACATGATATCATGCGATGGATGGCCCGATTCTTATCAGGAGCATAGTGCTTCGAAATCACATTGCATGAACACGATGACCTGGTGGAATGCGTGGCACCTTATCACCGGGCACATGCTTAATGGCATGACGTGACCGTGATAATGCTATCATCAGCTTCGTGGTCAGAGCATCGAAGAATGGGTGTACAAGCCTTCAAAGACGACTATAAAGAGATTGCATTGTTCCGGCAATGAGATGAACAAGCTCAAGCGGCAATCCACAGTCAACATTCAGAACACCAAAGATGATCTTAGAATATTTTTAAGAATTCTATCAAAGATAACTACCTCCACAATTACTTCTCTTATCCACCTACGTGACAATGCTTTATATGCCTGGACACAGGTTGACACAATCTCAATACGCACACCAAAAGAACATCGAACACTTCAACGATTTTATTGTTCAACTGCATGAGCAAGCTTTAACCCACATCTCCCGTCTGGTTTGGCTTTTTGTTATCAGTATAGGTATTGGTTACCCCGGACATCGATGCGTATCTACAGGGTTATCACCATTCGAAGAGTTTTCCGAGGAGTAGTTGTTTCCGGGAGAGGCTTAGCTTTTGGCCTGGACGCAAGAACAGGAGTTTGGTCAAGGATTGACCCGCGAACTCTTGAGTAAGGTCAAGAGGTTGAGTCTTAGGATAACACAAGGAAAGAAAGAGTTTCTTAGTTAGGCGGATGTACTTAGTTCAATAAATGCTGTAGTGAGTATTGGGATCAAGAACCCCCGTAACATCGAGACATCGTCCAAAGCATGAGATGGTTGATGCGGCAGCCAGCCTATGCCGAGCATCTCATTAAGGCCCCATAGCGTTGCTTTGTCAGCGATGAGTCACCGAAACGTTTCTATACCGAAATGCACACTGCGGACTGGTCGTGCGGGACACAGGTGAGGAGAGATACTCCAGGATAATAACGTGCTATTCGACATTTAGTCAACGCTCGGAGTGGGGGATACACTGGGTCCCTTGATCTTCGAGTTCAACGTAACACATCTCCCAAATTTTGTTGGTGGCAAGAAAGAGTGGCCTCTATATATGTCAATTAGCAATCTATCTTCGAAGATCCGCAAGATGGCCTCAACGCACAGCGTCGTAATAGTCGCTCTCCTGCCAATTCCAAACAAGAATCGCAATATACCTCACAAGCAGCTGGATCAGCAGCGGCAAACAAACCGAGAGGTGCTGTACAAAGTACTCCAGCAGGAACCCAAGCTTCCCAGCTTTAAACAAAATCCGGGCGCCGAGAGCGGGTATTACAATGTTCTCTGTGCAGATGGCAACTTCAGGCATTGCAAATTGGTTTTAGCAGCATGGCTTGACGATTGCCCTGACTACAGTGGGCTACATCATCTCGAGTGGCATTTCCGTTTTTGGTGCGAGTGTCGAAGGAGCGAACTTTGGGGTTATGACCCTGCTGACAAGCAACACCCCCGGCGGGATCACAACCTATATCGAATGCTCAGGGATGCCAACACCAAGGCAAACAATGCTGAACTTTCGTCGAGCCATGTTTACCAAGGATTCAATGTGATTCGACATATTACCTGTATCGTTAGCGACCTCGGTAAGCCCGACCTCCTTCATACAATGCAGCTCGGCATGCTTGACCACCCCCAGAAGTGAATTCTCCACTTCATGAGGACGCACGAATGGCTCGACAGGTACAATGCAATCTGGTTTTCAGTGCCTGCTTACCACGACCTCACACCAAAAAATAAGTCTATGGAAGGAGTTTCTCAATGGAATGGGAAGGAGATGAAAGAAATGAGACGATACATGCTTGGAGTTGTAACCCAGTCTCTACGAGGCGGAAGCCCCGCTCAGCGATGCATATTCAATCATGCAATGGGTACACACGGGGATTGTTAGAATTCTACATGTATGCTCGATATACATCTCATGATGATGCAACTCTGAGCTTCATGCAGGACGCCTTGTGTTGTTTTCACACCTTCAAAGATGTTTTTTTGCTTCGGCAAGCCGGGAAAAAAGCGAAGGCCAAAGCCAATGCCCTGAGAACGGAACTCGTGAAGAAGGGAAACGTAGACGAGGAAACAATTCCTGAAACTTTGACGCCCTCAAGGATGGATGGAACGCCTCCAATCACAATCTGAACTTTCTGCCACAGGTAATCACCATTCAGTGTCACATTCTCTGCTTCGAAATCAGAGACCTCGATCTCCAAGCCCTCACTCAGGTTCGGGAAAACAGCGCTGCCGCCTGCAAGGTCCTCCCTTCGGGTGCTCTTCTGGCTGCCGCTCTGCGCTCCCAGTCATATGCGAAGCCCGAATTCATGGGACCCCAAAACTGCCGTGATGGAAAGCATAGTGACCCTAAGATCAAAGACTTCGGAGCATTACTTCACAATACGCAAGATGCAACGCACTGTGTGGCAATATTCAGAGGCAACCGGGAGTTTATCAAGCATACGAGTCATAACATGACATATATATCGGATGAACAACTGCACGCAATGGAGGTCTGTATTCACAATGGTATTAAGGTTCAAGTTGAGGGTTTGGATGGTCAATGCATATCTCAGATGTGTCGATGCACAGGAAGCCAGAGCTGTCAAGGAGGGGATCGACGGAATGACTGGCTGTGGGTAAAGCAACCCCCAGGGAGGTGTTATGGCGCGCTGAATGGGTGTCTCCCACGGCAACTGCTATGACTATTCAAAATCACACTCCTAAATGCGGATGGAGCTCTCGTTGAGTACTGGTTAGCTCTGGCACTCACTACAATACCTGAAAACTCTCGTAACTTGAATCCTGCCTTGAAATTTGTACAAGTGGGAAAAGCACCGGCAGCCGTTGCTTTGCAAGGTTTCAGAGTGGGAAACATTGTCGGCTGGGCTCACGTAATTCCAGAGATAGCTCCTAGTAGTTAGGCAGGAGACGGATGGAACAAGTGATGGATTGTCAATAGCCACATAGATCTGGCGACTTGGAATGATGTGTATAATTAGTAAAGAGAGAATTGCATTTTGCATGCACGTAGATGGAACGCGAGGAAAGATTTTCGTAGTGTCACCCATCGCATTGCAATCCCGATGGAATCCCGTACCCAATGAACCCATTCCGACGTGTGGTCACAGTGGGCCACAACGCCAGAATGATTGTTAAAATAGGAGACCGACGGAACGCAAAGAAATAGTGGAACAGCGATCGGGGGGCGATTTATGTCGCGACGAGTTATATTGACGCCCGGGCCAGAGTAATCCACCACAGGGGTGTTTCTGAGGGCTTTGACTGAGCCATTCCGCCTGAATGGAATATATTTTTGCTGCTGCATCCATCGGTTCATCAACTGATATTCACATGTGACTGCTTATCGTTCTTCCATTATATATCTCGAATCGAAACTCTTGGTCAAGCTCCATGAAGAAGCTGGTGAAACATCCACGCATTCTACCCTACCTTTCCTCGATCCCCTTAGTCATACTCATTTCCATCGCATTGAGTGTCACCAACACCTGTTCACATTTCTCTGTGACTTCCATGTTGCCCGAATCACTCTGGGAACATTTGGTGCAGCACTCACATCCTGCTGCGCTGGGCTTTCCTGATCCTCAATGCCATTGTCTTACTCTATATCAGATTCAATATCTGCCGCGCAATTGTCTTCACTTTCATTTGGATTATCTAAGTCGCCATTCCAGTTAAGCCAACTTTCGGTGTCGGAAATGCTTTGAGGTGCACTATCCTCATCACTTTCGACTGCATGATGGTTGATTCTCATGATTCGGCAGACAGGTAATATTCTAGTTTGTCCTCCAGGGAGGTCCTTTCCAGACAAAGCTGGTGGCAACGATGATCTTTCTGCCAATTTAAATCCAGCCGCCCCATTGTATTGAAAGAGCGACCATGAAGCTTTGACAATATCTTCTGTGTCCGAAAAGTATCCAATGGCAGGTTTCTGCTTGTTTGGAGCGCGAGATTTGTTCTGTGCAGCACGTAGGTTGTGGCTTCCCTGCCATATCTCCAATATGGTGTGGATCTTGGCCATTCTGTGCAATTTTCGTTCCTCCACCTCTTCTTTCATTTCGGGGTCATTTTCTGGGTTCATCTTATCCAATGCTGCGTCATCGCCTGCCAATATCCCGTTATTGGCTCAAGCAAACTGCCTTACAATGACATTTTTGGAAAGGGTCTTGCCTGTGGTTTTTGGCTGCCTCCAGCCGTAATCATCATGCCCAAGGGATAAATTGTCCTCCACTCCGACACCATGTGGTATGATAGAGACTATGTCGTGTTCCAAATTTGAAGGATTGGCGTACTTTGAGTGGATTTCCTCTTGTTGGCGCCACCAGTCGGCGATGTCCGGTATCCAAAATGTACTGCCAATCTCCATTGGGTAGGAGTGGTAATCATTGAAATTTGGATTAATTTGCCCCCAATTCTTTGGTTCTTCAACTGAGGAATTCAAATACAGCCTGGCGGTGGTCAATAAGTGTGCTCTGTGATTGGTTCGTCTGGCTGTCATTTCAGCCACATAGTTAGTCATTAAGTAATCTTCCTCATTGCTGGACAAATCATATGGATAAAATGTTGATTGGCCGGATCCTGGAGTCATTACAGAGGGGAAGAGATTGTTGCTTTGTAACCTTTCAGGTTAATAGACCGGCACACGTCGATGTTTGACACCATAATCATTCTCCACATCCTTCAGAAAGGCCTCGCGGTATTGGGTAGTATGGGAAGTCTCGTCTTCAGGATTAATATCCATTCCCTTCTCCCACTTCCTAAACGATCGCAACTTCCGGAAAGAATGCAGGATATTTGCAGAAATGAGAAGCATACCTGTTGTTGTGGTCACTTCAGCATAATGATCCGACAGCTTCTCCCGCGCTAACTCTACGACAAAGTACAAGTCTTCCTTGCAATGAGTCATTTTCGTAGCCAACGCTCGCATAACGCCATCCATGTGATTGAACATGTCATTGTAGACTGCAATAACATGATGCACTATGACCATATGCCTCTTTGACATCCACAGGGTCAAGTATCAGAATGGCCTCAAAACTTCCATCATGTACTTGACAATGGTCCATTCATCCTGAGTTGTGAAGAGTGGCTGGTAATCACTGTCCATTGGATTTGGAAGCCACTCGCGGATGAATTCTTGTAATTGGTAGGCTTGCTCACTCAACCCCATTGTCGAGTTCCATCAAGTTTTCACATCCATAATGGGCAGTACTGCGAGTAGTAGTGTTAGCAATGGTTCCGGGGTACCCGGCTTCGGTCCGGATTGGAAGGGAACCGTAGGCCCTGGTCCGGGTCAGGAACCGCCAAGCAACCTGACCCGCTTTGTCCTGGCAGGGTTGTTTCCCAGTCCGGACATAAACAGACCGTTTTTTGGCCAGGTTGAACCCAGACCACGGTTCCAATTTACGGTTCCCACGACTTTGGCCAAATTTCAGAATCTGAGTTCTGATCGTATTGTGACATGATGAATACGCAGATTGTGCTGTTATATGAGCTCCTTCACCTTCAGCATCCAGATTTGGGATTCGATTGGTATTCATTGACTGGCCATGAAATAAGGGTAAATTTCAAGCAAAATTCCTGGGTTTTTGATAGTGACACAATGAATATTCATCCAATCGCAAATCTGAATGTGGGACGTGAAAGAGTGCCTAAAAATGCACAATCTACATATTGATCATGTTGCGATACGATCAGAACTCAAATACTTACCTGGAGCAAAAATTGTGAACTTGAAATGCCGGGTTTTTGGTGGTAAAACTGGCCCTTTTCCAATGGTCCGGGTTTTTCGTGTGGTAAGACCCGTTGTAACGGTCTGGTTTTGGGTGGAACCGGAACCGGAACCGACTTGTGAATATGGACCATTTGCTAACATTTGCGATTTGTACTTTGGCCTTTTGACAATCAATGAACTCATTTCGACAACCAGGTGTCAGTGTAATCGATACAGCCAGCATTTTCTCCTATATGATGATCACTTTCAGGACTTTCAAAATATCTTGAAATACGTACTTCCTCAATTATCTTCGCCAGACCTGGTCACATAGCCGACACCTTGTTGATTCGAGCATTGCCCTCTATTCGAAGTCTTCGACTCTTCCCAATGTCTATGGTTGTATTCTCTCCGAATTGCTGATCATGCTCACAGGCATCCCATGACTTGGTGCGGCCTTTTACACCGAGACTGCTCATGAATGCACCTAAAGCCAACTGTATGACATGCGCCATGCATGGTATGTGGTTCTTGACTGAAGGCCACTCGATTCTGGAGGCCTCAAGGGTTGATTGCAGCTCACGAGTCATCGAGTAATTTGAGCAAGCATTATTGGTCGTAATTCCCAACACACGGCTGTCAGTATGCTCAAAATTAATCAACAACCTTGTTCAAATGTACAGCTAGCCTTGCTCCAGTAGGTTGGCCCGTAATCTATCATGCTCAATTAGCTTTCGAAAAAGGAAAAGAGTAGGAGATGAACCTGAATGACAGTGAGTTGTACTTCTCGCAATTCCCAATTTCGATCCCTATAGTCAGCAATGACCAATGTAATGGCCAGTTCATTTGTTGATGTCCATCCATCCGATGCTAAACTAACTTAATTTCGTAACGGCAATTGCTTCTTAATTTCATCCATGGTCACTGAGTATTCCCTCCTGCAAATGTTGCTAAGGGTCATGGCGGACTGCAGCACTAGCCGACTTCGTAATTTTCCATATGAACGTCGTAGCTAGAGATTCGATATAGTGTTCCATGGAATATGAGCCGAAACAAATCCTAACATGAGGTAGGGTGTCCACATATCTTGGTGGAATTTGGAAGTTTCAAAGTCCTTAGCTGCCAATTTGGAGCGTTTTGTATGTGAATTCAGTTAATGTAATCAAACCGGAATGTCAAATATGAATTTCCTTTGCGAACTTACGATTGTAATTCTTCCACTTCCTTGCCTCTTCAAGATTGCTAAAGCTGTATGGTTCACCGTCACACTAGTCAATACTGTAACTTTCGACTCTGTTAATTCGTTCAACTTTGCAATGTAAGCTTTTGGCAGCAAGTGTTTATCCATTGAGGTGATCCCATGTTCTGATGGATGGTGAAGAACTTGATGACAAACAATACATATGATGCCAGGGATGGCGGTCTTCTCAATTCCGCAGTGGAAATAAAATTGCCCCAAAGGCGGCTGTCTAGAATCATTCCAAGCAATCGGATGTTTTGAGCCTACATTCATTGAAGCCCCCAAGTATCGAAGATTACTTGACAAGTAATGTCGCTCAAATCATGAATAAAAACTGGTTCCTCTTTGGAAGAGATCATAACCTCTATCAACGAACTATTTAATGATTTTGAATCTGACATTGCGGTACGAATTGGAAACCTCAGTAATGCAACTCGAGAGACTGTCAAAAGTCATGTTATAACAAAGTAGAAAGTAGAAAGTAGGTTCTTAAATATTGACTCCAGAGCTACAAACAACAAAAGTCAGATCTGTGAGACATTGAATGCATATTTGTGAACTTGTATACAAGAACATATTGATGAGACTAACTACGTAAAACTCAATTTAGGAACAATGCAATGCAGTTCATTGCTATGTAGCTTACTGAGCCCCCACAAAAGATGTTGACGCTCTGCTGGCGCTCATTTATAGGAGGCGGACGGGATATCATCACTAGCATTTGTGCCTATCGAGGCGGCCCATAGGTTGATTGTGGGTTAACGCTGTTCTATAGCCCGTAGATTATCCAAGATGCAAGACCAAAAATCAATAACACTCTGTTGACACTGATTGTTAGGAGGTGGTAGCGTTATCATCACTAGCAGTTTTGCCAACTGAGGCGGCTGATACATTGAATATGGGTTCACCTTGTTGCACGGCTAGTGTTAGCAACAGTTCCGGACTGTCACATCAGGTCCGGGTCCAGGTCCAAACCAAACAGTTGCCAATGTGGCGGTTCGGGATGTCAAGAAGCCCAAACCCTGAACTTGGGAACAGTTTGATGGTAAACTCCCAACCGGAGTCGCCCACTGGGTCCATCTATAGAGTCATATAAGGCTCTTGTTTTTGCAGTTTGTTAATAGTATCTTATCAAATTCGCGTTTTCAACAACCAATAATGTGCTTTTGCATGTTTTGAAGTTTGCAATATCAATTAATTTGCAATCTGTGTTTTACCTTTGATATATTGTATTGTTGCCTATCAGGGCAGTCAATAATGCTGTTATGTGCGCGAAGATCTGCACAATGCCTTGATGATGAAGTATGCAAGATTTGGAATTGTTGACACTCTGTTGACTCTCATGTTCAGGATTCGGCAGTCCGCAAGTTGCTGTTGTTTTTGCGTCCAAAGGCTGCCAATATCTCAGAAATGGATGTCTGCCACCAATCGGAACATAAATTACCAAAGATGCAAACCTCAAAATCGTTGACGCTCTGTTGACACTCATTCTAAGAACGGGGCAGTGACCGTGTTTCTGCCTCTTTTGCCTATCAAAGCTGCCAATACGTCGGTCATGAATAACAGTGACCAAACAACTGGTTAATTACCATACTTACAAGACCACAAATCGTTGACCCTCAGTTGATGCTCATTTTAATGTATTGTCCATTCACCATCTGCTGCCATTGATAATAGTTTCCATCATGATTTGAACTTATTGATTGTCTTTCTGTCAGATTGAAACTCGGCCCTGTGGCAAAGCCGAGCGCAGTAACATTCTTGCACTGTTCATTCTCACACTACTAAAAATGATATGTCTTGCCAAAAGATTCATTTCACCTGCTATACATCTGTGTATCAACCAATATTCACAAGCTACTGCTCACCATTTGCCTTTAATATATCTCTAACTGAAACTCTCAGTCAAGCTACATAAAGAAGCTGGTGAACGATTGACGCATGCTGTCCTACTTTTCCTTCACTCCCTTATTCGTCCTCATTTCGATTGCATCGACCATCACCAACACCTTGTCAGCCTGTCTCTTTGACTTCCGTGTTGGCCGAACCGATCCAGTAACCTTTGGCACAGCACTCAGATCCTGCTGCTCTGGGCATTCAAGATCCTCGATGCCATTGTGTTGCTCTATATTAGATTCATCGTTTGCTGTGCAATTGTCTTCTCTGTCAATTGGATTATCAAAGTTGGTATTCCAGTTTATCCAATGTTCGGTCTCCGAAATGCTTTCAGTTGTGCTATCCTGATTAATTTCTACTGCATGATGGTAGATTCTTCTGATTCAGCGGACATTTGATATTTAGGTTCGTCCTCCAGGGAGGTTCATTGCAGACACAGCTGGTGGCAAAGGTGAGCTTTCTGACAATTGAAATGCAGCCGCACCACATCAGCAAAAACTAAATTTCCTAGTTTAAATTTATTTAGTTTATTGTACCCACAAACTCAAAAAAATGAAATTAAGGTTTCCCTGAAATACGGCATTGCTTTACTGTTCCAGAGTGTTGTTTGAGTCTTCGCGATACTGGTTTCAAGCGTCACAACCAGTGTACTCACTTTTGCGAATGTGACAATGAACACTTGACAAACGGTTCAGACTTCCTTTGGCAATGACACAAATCATCTCTCGGCATACTCCTACGTCGCCCAATTCGATTTGTCCTCGCGATGATGATAGTACTCCCTCCATACATCTAATGAAGTGTGTAGTTATTGCTTTTAAAGACCCTCATGGCTTGATTTGATGAATAATAGTTACCATGCAGAAGTGGTTCACGATATTTAATTTGTTGATACAAGATCGTCAGTACCTTGTAGTTCAACCATTGAGGGAGGGTTATGCATCATTGCCATTATGATTTCACACGTTTGAGATCAGACTTCAGTAAACTATCAGTTCCATTACATTTACTACTATTATGATATATCAATGAAACCTAGAATGGAATAGCACACCAAGGAAATCCTAAATCCGATCACTGACACAATTCCTAACCTCCAAGCGACATCGCACCCTCTACGATCGTACTTCCATTGACTAATCCTGTATTCTCAATGCTGATCATGTTGGTGATGCTGGTGATGTCGTTGGTGTTGCTGTTCCTGATGCTGTCGCTGCAGGGAATGGGCTGGCTGCTGCTGGTAATGGCAGACCCACCCATAGGCAGAACAGCTGAGAATCGCATGCTAGCTTCAGTAGCAGCAACAAAGCTGGTTGAGAAGAATATAAGAATTGTCAGGGTGCTCTATCAGCTCCTCCGGGATGTAATCAAGGAAGTCCTCATCAAAGCTGCCCTGATCATTGTGAGGTTGCGACATCGCTGGGTCCGTACCAGTTAAGTGAATCGTTCCGCGACCATGCTGCAGATGTTTTCTATCTTCTTGGTTTGAACATGTGTCAAGGAAGAACCAGAATCCACATCGAGACCACGAAATACATCTGTGGATACATTATTAACAGTATGATTAATGTTTCTTATATCGCACTTAGGTTGTGCTCCACCTCCTGGACCAAACTCTGGCTGGACCCTACACTTGCCTGTTTTCCAGGCCGACAGACAATAGTGGATGGCCGTCCTGGTGCGGGCAATGAATGTCAGGTTGATCATATCAATCAATGTTCCATCATTCATTACTATTTGTCGTATGCCATAGAAGTATGTCCGGTGAATATCATCCAAAATTTCAGTCGCTGCAAATTGAAACTTGCACTCCTAAATTGATCGTCAAGACAACGATTAAACAAGAAGGGAACTTTGAACTCACCTCACGAATGTTTATGGGGCATGTAAACCTGTCCTTGGCCAATAGGCAGGCTACTATTTTCCGGATCTCTGTAGGCAACTGTGTTCAAAATCCATAAATAGAGTTGATTGAAGCCTGGCAGCGTTATACCATTGCTGTTACAGGGTCGGTATGGCCTATGTAACTATACCTCCAAAGTATACTTCGATACTTAAGTATGTACTTAGTCACACTCTGCCATAGCTCTTATTGTAATGCTTTATGCGCAGTCCCAAACAAGGTGTATTGGTAGTCTATAAACATCGTATACGCAAAAAGGACAAATATGTATCGTTGTATCAGAGGCTACTAGATGAATAGTGACTAAATCGTATTGTGGTGTGATATATTATTGGCAATACGTATAACTTGTATAAGTAATCTCGTTGATTAATTATTTTGGTAAAGTATAGTTATTCAATTAATCTCAGTGATTGATTCATATCGCAGGGGTAATAATTGTTCATTGATAGTGCAATCTAAATTGACACGTATCTTCTCAAATCTTTCCACACACACCTTGACAAATCTGGCGGTCAGATACTATTGGCAACATTGCATATTGGATAAGCGCTTGCTCAATGATTTCTGTTGTAGTATCTCTTGCTCGATATCGGAAGTATAATTAAGATCCAAATCAGGGATAATAAATTCTGAAACAATTAATCTGTTAACAACCGGATTTATCAGAGGTGTAACTGTACAATCCCTAAGGTAGTCTGACGGAAATAATTGATATTCAAAATAATATTTCAGTCTTTCGGTATATTGAAAAACACTTGCCAACCACCAGATGCACTGTGTCGCAAAGATATTATCGTCCGTCTTAAATCTTTGTATCGATAAGGAGAATGCATATGTGATGATATGGTAGTCGTTCGTAAACTCTCATTTTGTCATGGGGCTGGGGAACCATGTATAATCCTAGTAAATAATACTGATATACTTGATAATGATAATAATAGTAAAATAAGAACTTGAAACTTATAATATTTCAGCTTCGTCTTTCGCAGGTAGGTCTCGTTCGTGACTGTGAGGCTACCCTTCCAATGCCGGAGCATCACTGTCTCTGTATAGCCTTTGTTGGACTACTGAAGTTTATGTCCAAACCTTAGCCATGATCTCATGGGTCATATCTTAGGGTATTCTTTCATTGGGAGCCAGGCTTTTAGATAGAGGACCACGCATCCCAAAAGTCATCATGTAATCGTCTGATTGCTTTTAAAGAGTTACTCTCCTGACAAGTCAGGCCATCATCTTACGATAAGACTTAATCAAACAGTAACTTCAACTTGATTATCTTGCAACTCGCTTGTGTCAGATAGTCATAAACATGTCGTCGCCTGATGTGGTTGTGTGAAGAGTTTTAAGCAGAGTGCTTAATAAATTAAAACGCAACCTCACCATACAGACTATTTGGCCTATCTGCTTTCAGAGGCTTACTTGTTAACCCACCATTGCTCTGACGACATTTGACTTAACATATCACACCAGTATTACTGATCTGATAGTAATTAACCCTACTCGTTTTTTCCCTGTGGGGGAGTCGGGGGGGGTATTGGGGCGTATTGACTTTGCGCAACGTTTTCATCCATCAGACACACCATGCTTAGACCGAGACGATTCTCTTTGACAGGGGAGTACCAAAGTTGTTCCGCTCCACAAGGGATTAGCTCAGAGTCCCACTTACTCGGATATTGGCTATCGTCTGCCAGACACGTCAGTCACATTTCTGCAACTGCCACATCCAGTCCCACTTACATCAGCACAATGTATTTTAGTCACTGGAAGACTCCAGGAGTGTCTGAGAAGATGTGGAGTGTAAACTTAGATGTGTCAAGTTCAGGAGAGTATCAGACCCTAGGAGGGCATTCCGGCCAGCCTGCAGAGTAACTGGGATCTCGGATGACTGCTACAGGAGTACCATGGGAGTGATTGTGATAGGTTTGGGAACACCTCGGAGCACCGGAGAAAACCTTCGGTGAAGCTGGGAGCACCTCGAATCACAGTTGAGCTGTCTGGGAAAAACAACATCATCTTTGGGAACGCTGCTTGGTGCTCCTGGAAACCAGAGCTACTACATATCAATCAACGATTGTTAACATTCATGTATTCAGTTTGTAATCTCAACTATGTATCTATATAGCTACCGATCTACGCACAGTATATCTGGATTGGCAGCAGGTGGCGCTTGAGAGCTATTCGAGGTGCGCCTGAAAATATCAATCGAGTGAACTCAGCGATACACTCCGAGGCCGTGATCAAGCAAGTTTGAAAGCCATGTTCGAGCGTGTTTAGAGATGCACTGGGAGGCCATAATCGGGCGAGTGTGGTCTAGTACTAAGAGGCGGTCGATGGAAGGTTCACCGGGTGCTGAGACACTATTCATCAGTTAGTTAACTCGGATCAGTGGGAATGTGACAAGGTGACTTTTTCTTTGAGCTCTCATGGAGAGCAGGCTCATGGCGGTCGATCATGTTGGGAGGTATGCCGGAAGCTGAAGCTACATTCAGGGGTCAACTTGTAATCACGAGAATGAAGGGAAGACAATTAATCTTGGCTACTAGGTGTATGCTGTACTCGGTGTGAACTCATGACCTTGACATCGTGAGATAGAGAGGGATAATTTAACATTGTATTCTGTAATGATGTTAGAATTGTGGACTAGAAAGAGAGAGATGGGGGATGAAGATGAGAACAATGTGGAGGATACAAGCGCATATGAGAAATCAGGGATATGACTTGCCTGATTGGGTTGGGAAGACCCCGTATCAGTGTAATTACACGCCAGATCAGGACTCAAACATGCTGTATCGGAGATGGTACATTGACTCGCACACGAAATTCTGTTAAGTTCCAGTTTCTCATTATGATTTCCCCCATCTCCTCTCAACTCACTCTTTCTCGTCTTCAAGTCCACCATCACCTAAGAACATGAAGTTGAGTCATCGCTCTCAATCTCTCCATGCCATGATCACGAGTTAACACCGAGTACAGGATACACCGAACACCGCATACACTGAGTACTGCATACTCTGCATACTGCATCATTCCAAGATCAACAGTCTCCCGCTCCCAGCCAGTCTCTCATCTCGTGGCAGACCATGTTGTACCCAATTCTCTACATTCCCACAATCATGAGTTAACCAATGAATAGAGTCTCACCTCCCTCCCGAACTACAGCCTCCAGATTGACCGTCTCCAAGTACTCCTCCAATCTCGCTCAATCATGGCCTCCAGGTGCATCTCTAAACTCGCTCGATCATAGTCTTCAAGTGTATCTCACAGCTCGCTCAATTACAGCCTCCAAGTTCGCTCGATTACAGCCTCCAAGTGTATCTCGAAACTCGCTCGATTGCGACCTCCAAGTGAATCCACAGACTCGCTCAATCACAGCCTACAAGTACATCATTTACAGAGCGACGCCGGGTGTATGGAGATACATGGGTAATGGAGGTGGAATGAGTGAAGAGGAGTATATATTCAGGAGACCCCGGAGTAGATTGGCATCCACTTATCATGCAATGAAAATACACACTCTATCTTTCCCAACTTTTGGTCTCACTCGCTCTGTCCGTGATATGGTGGATCCACGCAATCGCTTGGGATCATCAACGCCTTGTATTATCTTATCTTCTCACCCGATTCCTACGCTCCTCAAACTAGGACCGCTCTTTCTCAAGAATTCAGCTTGGACATTGCGAGAGGTGCGGCGGAGTGTTCTTGGTGGGCTCTCTGCCTTCTAGCTCCATCGTTTCACCGCAACGGCCTCCAAATGGTGCATCTCTGAAAGTTCTCTCAATGGGCCTGGCCTGGTGCTCTTCCAATTATGCTCGAGTACCATCTGCGGCCAGATTGACCGTATGTATATACAGAGAGAGACTAAAATAATCCATACCATATTATGATGTAGTGAATCTTGTGACTGTAACAAAGATGATTATGATAACACGAAATGCCTTGTGGTTATGTAACAACCACTGCTGTGAAAATACGGCATCAAATCTCACGCAGAGCTGCGCAGCTGTCTCGGCCGCTCCCGGAGTATCCCACAGAGCAGCGCAGCGGTCTCAGCTTCTCTCAAAGTCTTCCACCTATCTGCGCAGCAGTCTCAGGAGCTCCAAAATTTGACTATCTTAGATGGAGCATCCTGAATGCACCTTCATAACAGCTGGTGCTTTTAGGAGCACCTGAGATTGCTCTTGCAGAGTCTGAGAGCACTTTGCTTAGCTCTAGGGGGCTCTGGGAGCATCTGGAAGTACTTAGAAGCACTGGTGAGGTTGCCCTGAGTGTCTGGGACTATTGCGTGTGGATTCCAGACCAAATTACATTTTGCTGATGTGCTGTATCAGGGATGGTTACTTGACTCGCACACCAAATTCTTATAAGTCCCAGTTTCTCATTATGATTTCCCCCATATCCTCTCCTATCTCTCGTTGTCGTCCTCAACTCTACGATGACCTGAAAACACGAAGTTAAGTCATCACTCTCTATCTCTCCATGCCATGATTAAATGTTAACACTGAGTACAGCATGCACCGAGTACAGCATTCACCGAGTACAGCATTCACCGAGTACAGCATACACCGAGTACTGCGTGCACCACATACTGCATCATCCCAAGATCAACTGTCTCCCGCTCCCAGTCAGTTTGTCACCCCGCGGCAGACCATGTTGTACTCAACTCTCTACATTCCCACAATTACGAGTTAACCAATGGATAGATTCCCAGCTCCCGTTGCGCCTCCCTCCAGAACTACCGCCTCCAGATTGTCCGCCTGCAAGTACTCCTCCAACCTCGCTCGATCATGGCCTCCAAGTGCATATCTCCTAACCCGCCCTATGACGGCCTCCAAGTGCATGTCTAAACTCGCACAATCATGGCCTCCAACTGCATCTCCACACTCGCACGATCACGGCCTCCAAGTGCATCTCTACACTCGCACGATTACGGCCTCCAAGTGCATCTCCAACCTCGCACGATTATGGCCTCCAACTGCATCTCCAAACTCGCTCGATCACGGCCTCAAAGTGCATCTCTACACTCGCTCCATCACGGCCACCAAGTGCATCTCCAAACTTGCTCGATCATTGTCTACAAGTGTATCTCTAACCTTGCTCCATTACGACCTCCAAGTTCACTCGATCACAGGCTCCAAGTGTATCTCAAAACTCGCTCGGTTACATCCTCCAAACTTGCTCGATTACAGCATCCAAACACCCCCGATCCCGGCCACCTGGTGTATCTCCCAGCTCGCTCGATCACGGCCCCCAAGTACATCGCCAAACTCGCTCGATTACGGCCTCCCAGTGTATCTCCTAACTCACTCGAATATGGCCTCCAAGTGCATCTCCAAACTCGCTCCATCAATGACTCCAAGTACATCTTGAATCAGTGACGGCGGCTGTATGGAGATACAGGGGTAACAGAGGTGGAGAGAGTGACGGGGAGTATCTATTTGGCAGACCCCAGAGTAGATAGACATCATCTCATTTCCATCTCATCTTATTATTCAATGAAAATACACACTCTATCTTTCCCAACATTTGGTCTCACTGGCTCTGTCCATGATATCATGGATCCACGCAATTGTGTGGGATCCTCAATGCCAGGTAGTATCATATCTTCCCACCCGATTCCTATGCTCATCGAACCAGATCCGCTCTTTCCCATGAATTCCGCTTGGATATCATGAGTGGTGCGGCGGAGTGTTGATGGTGGGCTCTCTGTATTCTAGCTCCGTCGTTTCACTGCAACGGCCTCCAAATGGTGCATCTCTAAAAGTTCTCTCAATGGGCGTGGCCTGGTGCTCCTCAGAATATACTCGTGTACCATCTGCGGCCAGATTGACTGTATGTATATATAGAGAGAGACTGAAATAATGCATGCATTATTATGATGTAGCGAATCTTGTGACTGTAACTAACATGAATATGATATGACGAAATGCCTTGTAGTTATGTAAGAACTGTGACTGCTCTGAGAATACTGCATCAAGTCCCACGCAGCGCTGTGCAGCGGTCTCGGCTGCTCTCGAAGTATCCCCCAGAGCTGTGCAGCGGTCTCAGCTTCACAGGAAGTCTCCCGCAGATCTGCGCAGAGGTCTCACAAGCTCCCAAATTTCACTATCCTAGATGGAGTGTCCTGAATGCACCTCTATAAATGCAGGTGCTTACAAGAGCACCTGAGAATGCTCTTGCAGAGTCTGAGAGCACTTTGCTTAGCTCCAGGGGGCTCTGGGTGGGTCTGGAAGTACTTAGAAGCCCTTGTGAGGTCGCCCGGAGTGTGTGGGAGGATTGCGTGTGGCTTCCGGACCGACTTACATATTGCTGAAGCAGCTGGAGTTCCACTCCCACAGATGCCAGTAGCGATATACCTCATGGCAATCCCTAGCGAAGAAACCCCAGCACCAGTACACGCCACGGAGGAAATTCCTATCACTGAAGCCGACAATACCATCAATAGGACAATGGACACTATGATGAAGGTCTTTGAGGCCTGGATCTTCCAGATGAGTAAAGCAAATGAGCCTGGATACAGAGGCTACCGAATTGCCAGAGCATACGCCATCGAAGCTGACCTCCCGCCTCCATATGTAATGGGGGTGCTGTAACCAAAATAACTATACTTAATACTAGTATTGAAACAATATTATAAGCAAGTACTAGGTAACACGGCCGTAGCTCTTATTATAATCCTTATGCATCTCTCCAGACACAGTGTATAGGAAGTCTGTATGGATCGTATATGCAAAGGGGACAGATATGTATAGTTGTATCGGATCCTACCAAATGAATAGCAACAAAATCGTATCGTGGTGTGATACAATATTGGCAATACATATATTTATATAATTACTCTCAGTGATTGATTAATATAATAACGTATAATTAATCTCGTTGATTAATTTATATCGTAAGGTTAGTGTGCATAAGTACTCTCGATGGTAAATTGATATTATAAGGTTTGTTCGTATAATCAATCTCCGTGATTAATTAATATCCTGGTGGTAATATTTTGCCCATTGATCATGCAATATAAATTGCCACGTATGTTCACAAATCCCTCCTCGTGTTTCCTTGATAGATCTTGTGTTCTGATACTATCGGCAATATTATGTCTTAAGCGTACTTTCCCTCAATTACTAACTTCACATATCTTCATATTCAGCTCGAAGGCAATCCATGGTATGCCTTCTCTGCGTCTTGCTTTGTTTGCCGAAACATTGCTCAAGCTCAAGATTGTTGAGTTCTCAATATTTCAGTATATTCTTGAACACGCGTCCAGACCGAGTTGTATTTGATTGTCTCTGCTTGATAGCTCGGAGCTTTTTACTTCCTTCTTCTTGGGATAATCGTTCCTCGATATTAGAAGTATAAACAAGATCCAAATCAGGAATAGCGGAATCCGGAGCATTGATTTACTTTGTATCTCGATTCAAGCAGGGAGTTACCACACAATTCCTAATGTAATCCAAATGGAATATTTGATATTGAAGATGAAACTTTAGTATCTCCGTAAATTGGATAATACTTGCCAACCACCAGATACACTGTGCAGCAAATACATTATCGTCCGTCTGAAATCATTGTAACAGTAGGGATAATGCACACAGAATAATGTCGTAATCATTCGTGAACTTTCGCTCAGTCATGGGACAGGGGAACTGCATACAATCCTAACAGATGATACTAATATACTTGTTAATAATAATAATAAAGATAAGAACTGCATCAGCAAAATGTATTTTAGTCACTGGGAGCCTCCAGGAGTGTCTGAGAGGAGGCGGAGTGTAAACTTAGAAGCGTCAATTTCAGGAGAGAACCAGACCCTGGGAGGGCATTCTGGCCGGCCATCGGAGTAACTGGGATCTCTGATGACTGGTACGGGAGCACCATGGGAGCGGTTGTGAGAAGTTTGGGAGCACCTGGGACAGTCGCCCAACCAATGCAGGAATCCCAGACTAACTCTGAGAGGTGCCGGGTTCTTAGGGATATTCACTCGAAGGACTGCAGGCGATATCTGAATGTTCACGAGCAATAAGAATACCCTCCACGTATGATGCATAGATTATTGTCCATTATCAACTTCTAAATCATACTGTAGTACCCAGCATCTCAATCAACATTCAATTGTTTGCATCGCTACATTAAGGAGAACCAAAGAAAATGACGAGTGATTCAAAAATGAAAGTAAGTAAAACTGAAACATTAACCCACTTAAGCGATCGGAATGCAATCGCATATAGTCTCAATGTCATCCACCAAATCCCCCATCTCATCAGGGCCGATAAACGCAGGAACACACAATTCATCCACGGTGCAAAGAAGCTGGAGGCGCTCCTTGTATTTCCGAATGATTCCGGCCTGGCGAGTGGGTGAAATAGAATTCCAATGTCGTTTGGCTCGATTTGTGATATCTAAAAGGGTTGGAATTGAGGTTAGCGAGCGGTGAATCATGATGGGGTTTGAAAGGCAAATATGACGAATTCGGGGGGAAACGAGGTGCGCCACCAGGAAAGGAGGAGTGCCTGATGTGGAGTTCGAGGTGGGCAAGGGGAGTGCTGATGGTGATGGGGGAGCACAGAATGAAATTGAGGGGCGAAAATCCAGGCCAAGGAGCACCGACCGGGATTGAGGAGAGCAGATCCAGCGGAGCAGCCTATCCATGCTGAGCAGCGCTGAAAGGGGAGAGAGGTAACGAGTCTGGAATGAAATAGAGGCGCTCCTATTCGACGTCGAGGAGGGGATTGAAGAGCGACCATCCTAGAGGAGGAGCGCCGAGAGAAAAGGCAGTATGGAGCACTGAATGACATATCGAAGCGCTACATCAGCAAAATGTAATTCGGTCCGGAAGCCATACGCAACCCTCCAAGACACTCTGGGAGCCCTCACCACTGCTTCTAAGTACTCCCAGATGCTCCCAGCCCCCCCTGGAGCTTTGCAAAGTGCTTTCAGACTCTGCAAGAGCATTCTCACGTGCTCCTCTAAGCACCTGAAGTGATGGAGGTGCATTCAGGATGCTACAAGAGTGAGTATTAGAATAGTCAAATTGTGGAGCTGCTGAGACCACTGCGCAAGTCTGCGGGAGACTTCGAGAGGTGCTGAGACTGCTG
>Ga0307515_10001308_pt1 | contig 56577 bp, 53 predicted proteins | sample 17_EM_MG_FD_194513 | JGI IMG/M metagenome (GOLD analysis project Ga0307515, IMG submission 194513) | Populus trichocarpa ectomycorrhiza microbial communities from riparian zone in the Pacific Northwest, United States - 17_EM | ecosystem: Host-associated > Plants > Roots > Unclassified | place...
TTTATTAATAGTGGCACTTACCGCACTCGATACCACCTAAAACAGCGGCAGTAACTTTTTCGCCTTTTTTAATCTTATCATGTGCTGCAAGTATGCTGTCGTAATAAGCGTTGCCTTTGGCGTTAACTTCGGTGCGTTTGTGGCACTGAACACACCATTTCATGGTAAGCGGCGAGTATTGGTAAACCTCTTTCATGGTTTCAACAGGACCGTGACAGGTTTGGCATTTTAAACCGGCAACCTTTACGTGTTGCGAGTGGTTAAAGTAAGCCAGATCGGGCAGGTTATGAACACGGATCCATTGGATTGGCTTGGCTGCGGTGCTATCGTATTTATCAGTTTTAGGATCGTAACCCAAAGCATCATAAATTTTATGGATCTCTGCCGATTCGGTTTTAACAACCTTGTGGCAGTTCATACACACGTTTAATGAAGGGATAGAAGCATTTTTTGATTTGTATGCACCTGTGTGGCAATACTGGCAATCTATTTTCATAGTACCGGCGTGCAGCTCATGCGAGTATTTTATTGGCTGTACCGGCTGGTAACCTGTGTGCACGTTGGTGTTCCACAAGGTAACCCATCCCCAACTGCCCATAGCAATGGTACCGCATAGCAGGATAAAGAAAACCAGCTTTTTGTTTTTAAGGATCTTTTTAAGCAGTACGTTTTTATCAGCAGCGGCAGGCTCTTCTTCAACAACGATGTTGGGGTTGCTGGCCAACACCCGCTCCAACGAACCGGCGGCCCTGTTTAAAACAAGTATTAAAATGAATGCGATAATAACAATACCAACTAAGCCCCAAACAACCAGTTCGCTCGGGCCTTTTGCTTCAACCGGGCCAACCGGGGCTTTTGCCTTTTCGTCCTGGATCCTTTTCCAATCGGCACGGATAAAAGTAATTACGTTACTAACATCAGCGTCAGAAAGGTTGGTAAAGGTGGTCATTGCCTTACCATCGAACTCCTTAACAATTTTAAGAGCTTTAGGGTTACCAGCAGCAATTAAAGCCTGGTTATTCTGGATCCAACTGATAAGGTACTTATCATCAGTTTCAGAGGCAAGCTGCGGACCAAGTGCAGGGCCGGTCATTCGCTCTGCAACCTTGTGGCAGGCCGTACAATTGGCTTTAAAAATGGTTTCGCCCTTAGCAGCATCTGTTTGCGCGTAAGCAGCAGAAAAACCCCAGAAAGCAAACCCAACAATCAGTAAAACCGACCTTGAGAATTGTTTAAAAATCAATGAGAAACTTCTCATAAAGTGTATTTATGCTAAATAATTTTTATATTAATGTTTTATTCTGCTGTAAAGATGTGTAACCCATCTGCTTTTTACAGCCACAAAAGTAAAATTTATTACAGTATCGCTGACACATAAATGACAGTAACCTATAATTTATAATCGTTCTAAATAAACACAAAAATGTCATTTAAATACTCTTTAAAGCATATTAATGCCATTTTGGAAATTTATTAATGGTTTCACCATCAATATCGATTATAAACTTTTTATTGTTTTAATATCCAGGCAAATATAAGTGGGGCTACAATAGTGGCATCACTCTCAACAATAAACTTAGGCGTATGAATATCCAGCTTGCCCCAGGTTATCTTCTCGTTGGGTACTGCGCCCGAGTAAGAACCATATGATGTTGTTGAATCCGAAATCTGGCAAAAATAACTCCAGAAAGGCACATCATGCATCTCCATATCCTGGTAAAGCATAGGTACAACGCATATTGGGAAGTCGCCGGCAATGCCCCCTCCTATCTGGAAAAAGCCTATGCCCCTGCCCGATGAATTTTTGGTATACCAATCGGCAAGCCAGGCCATATACTCAATACCACTTTTCATGGTTGATGCTTTGAGTTCGCCTTTGATAAGGTATGATGCAAATATGTTGCCCATGGTGCTATCTTCCCATCCGGGTACTACAATTGGCAGGTTTTTTTCGGCAGCGGCCAGCATCCATGAGTTTTTCGGGTCTATCTCATAGTATTGCTCCAATTCGCCGCTTAACAATATCTTGTACATGTACTCGTGCGGAAAATAACGCTCGCCGCTGTTATCAGCATCTTTCCATATTTTATGGATGTGCTTTTGCAGCCTGCGGAAAGCCTCCTCTTCGGGAATACAGGTATCTGTAACACGGTTATAGTGGTTCTCCAGCAAATCCCATTCTTCCTGGGGGCTTAAATCACGGTAGTTGGGCACCCTTTTATAGTGCGAGTGCGCTACCAGGTTCATGATGTCTTCTTCAAGATTAGCCCCGGTACAGGAGATAATGGCAATTTTATCCTGGCGGATCATCTCGGCCAATGAAATTCCCAGTTCGGCGGTGCTCATTGCGCCGGCAAGGGTAACCATCATTTTACCGCCTTCATCAAGGTGCGTTTCATATCCCTTGGCGGCATCCATTAATGCTGCGGAGTTAAAATGCAGATAGTTGCGTTCAATAAACTGCGAAATTGGTCCTCGTGTGATGCTCATAGTGTATCAATAAAATCCAGCTGCAAAAGTAGGAATTTTGCGGGATTATGATTTTTAAATGAAATTTTATTGATGTTACCTGTTTGCCATCATTTTTAACAGAAGATTTAGCCAGATAGCTGTTACATTCCTTTTGCTCGCAGCTATCGTAAAAACGCATTAAAGATTGGATCTGGTTTTGATAAAACTAATGTAATCATTTTGTTGAATTATACGGTTTTACTTTAAATTGTCCCAAACCTATCAACCTTATCACAAAAATGGGGTTATATTAGCTGAATTTATATGAAAACATTTTTCACCTCGCTGTTGCTGATATTTTGCCTGCAAACCGCTTTTTCACAAACGCAAATCCTTCCAAAATTTTTGCGTAAAATGTATTTAAACAAGGATAGTACAAAAAAGGGCAGCTTCGTGATTTTACCTGTACTGAGTTCTGCGCCCGAAACCGGGCTTGAAGCAGGAGGTGCAGGTTTATATTCTTTTTATACCGATTCGTTAAAAAGCAGCACCCGGGTATCAAATATTTTTGGTTACGCCACGCTTACCACAAAAGGACAAAGCCGATTAAGCTTAAATATCAGCTACTGGACCCCCAATAATGGCTACCATTATACTGCCGGTATTAGCTTCATCAACTTTCCTGTTAACTTTTACGGTATTGGCAATAATACCCGTAGTGCCGATGTAGTACGTATAGGCTTAAAACGAACTAAAGGATATTTAGGGGTCGAAAAAAAACTGACAGATAACTTATATGCGGGCATAGTGGCAGGTGCTATTCAATACAGAATCCCTCCGGAACCAACCAATACCATTTTTTACACCGAACGTAGGGTAGAAAACCATGGTGGGGGCAGTAATATATATCTTGGCCCAAGCATCACATTTGACAGCCGCAATAACAATACCTACACTACAAAAGGTATGATAATTACAAGTTCGTTTGAGATAATTAAGGGCTTTGGCAATAAAGGTTATGACGGCGGTTTTTTAAATATAGAGTACTCGCAATTTTTTGCTTTAACAAAAAAGCTGGTTTTAGGTGTAGATATACAGGAACAGAGCCTTACCGGCCGTAGTTCGCCGTTTTATTGGTTGCCGGCGCTGGGGAATGATGAGCTCATGCGCGGCTATTACAACGGCCGTTACCGCGACAGAAACCTGCTTGCCGGCCAAACCGAACTGCGCTACCGCCTAAGCCAGCGCATTGGTGTTGTTGGTTTTGTGGGCACCGGCGAAGTTTTTAATAAAAGCTTCAGCTGGGCACAACTAAAACCTAATTATGGCGGCGGTCTACGCTACTTTTTCGATATTGAAAAAGGTCTCAGCGTGCGTGCCGACTACGGAATAGGCCAAAAAAATCCGGGCGAAAAAAGGCAAAGTGGTTTTTACGTAGCATTAGGACAGGCGTTTTAACAGCTTAGTTATCTATAACGTGTTTCGGTTTACATAAACATCGTTTTGAACACCGGCTACGCAACTTTTTCATTCGTTTCAACATCCGACGTTGGCATACCACTCATAGCGGGTTCCATTTATTTCAACAAAAAACCCGGTGTTAACCGGGTTTCTGTATTGTTATTTCTTTGTCCAAACGTTATTGTCGGGGTTGTAATCCGGTAATACTTTGTCGGGATCGTAGGTAACAGATTCAATTTCTTCTGTCGATGGATATTTAAACGTCCAGGTGGCATTGCGCTCCCAAACTTCAACGGGTAGTTTCAGCCTATCCACTTTACCGCTTTTGGTTTTTATTTCCAGGGTAACCGGCATAGCCATTTTACCAAGATTATCAATGGTGATCATGGCGCCTTTTGAGGCATCGTTATCAACATATTTAACATCGCTCACAGCAACATCCAAACGCCAGTTGTTCAGGAACCAGCCTCGCCAGAACCATTGCAGGCTCTCGCCGGATGCATTTTCCATAGTGCGGAAAAAGTCGTCAGGTGTTGGGTGCTTAAATGCCCAGCGTTTGATATAGGTTTGGAAAGCAAAATCAAAACGTTCGGGGCCTAAAATTTGCTCGCGCAATAAAGTGAGGCCGGCACCTGGTTTTGAATATAGTAGTGTACCGGTGTTCCTTTCTTTAAGGTTAGCGGGCTGGCTTAGCATTGGCTCCAGGCCGGGCCGGGTATAGGTATCGCCAATTTTATGCATATCGCCAGGTTTGCGGGCATACTCCCCGTTGTTAAAATCAGCAGTCGAAAGGGTATTGATAAAAGTATTGAAACCTTCATCCATCCAGCCGTATAAACGCTCGTTTGAACCAACGATCATCGGGAACCAGGTGTGGCCAAATTCATGGTCATTTACACCCCAAAGTCCGGCTTTTTTGGCCCTGTACCCGCAGAACACAATACCCGGATACTCCATACCACCAACAATACCTGCAACCGCGGCGGCGGCGGGATAAGGAAATTCAAACCATTTTTTGGAGTTATATTCGATGGATTTTTTTACATATTCTGTTGAACGGGCCCAGGCATCAATACCATCACTCTCAACCGGGTATGCCGAAATAGCGATAGACTTTTTGCCGCTTGGTAAATCCATTTTGGCGGCATCAACAATAAACGCGGCCGATGATGCCCATGCAGCATCCCTGGCATTTTTTATTTTAAAACGCCAGGTAAGCGTAGCTTTACCGGCCGGGCGCGATTTGGGATCGGTAACCTCGGCAGCAGAACGAATAACTACTGTTTTTTCGCTTGTGGCTGCTTGCGCCCAGCGTTTTTGCTGTTCGGGCGTATATACTTCGCTTGGATTTAATAACTCGCCAGAAGCTACTACAATGTGATTTGCCGGAGCAGTAATGCTCAGGTCAAAATCGCCGTATTCCAGGTAAAACTCGCCCGGGCCTGTGTAAGGCTGCGTATTCCATCCCATTACATCGTCATACACACACATGCGCGGGTACCACTGGGCTACAGTATAAATTTTGCCGTTTTTTGAGGCTTTATCATCCAGGTATCCCATACGGTCAGATCCGTAGTTAGGCGATACAAATGAATATTCAATCTTCAACTTTACAACGCCACCATTGGCAGTTACCTGCTTTGGTAAAAAAACCTGCATCCGGGTATCGCTTACCAGGAATTTAACATCGGTGGCAACTCCTTTTGCATCAACAGCTTTTACCGATTTAATTTTGTAACCTGCTTCAAATGCTTCGCCACGCCCCCAATTACGGCTACCGGCAGGAGGCACGATTGCCGTACCGCGCGAATCTAATTTAAACAAATTCTGATCCAGCTGCATCCATAAAAAGCTTAAGTTTTGCGGGCTGTTGTTGGTATAGGTTAAAACTTCCGAACCGGTAATCAGGTTGCTTTTATCATCCAGAGTGGCGGCCAAAGCATAATCGGCGCGGTTTTGCCAGTATTTTGCGCCTGGCTGTCCATCGGCTGCGCGAAACTCGGTGCCATTTTTTGTATAAAACGGCGGGCCAAAGGTTTCATGGTAGCTGTAATCAGATGCTGTTGGAGGAGGGGTTGATGCCTGTTGCGCGTTGGTCGCGCCAAAAGCCATCATAAAAGCCGTGCATAAGCCGGCCATTAGTTTTAAATTCATTTCAGTCAATTTTTGAGAATACAAAGCAAGTATACACAAAAAAGGCTTTTTAAATTGCCCGTAAAATGATTGTTACGCGTTTGTTAATTATTGAATAACTGAATTAGTGAATTATTGATTTACTTTGCAATAACCTATTAATCAGGTAGATTTAATTGCATTTTAGATCTATAATGATTTGCACTTAATAAGTAATTTCTTTATTTTTAACTCTGGACAACGTTAAACCCAATACCGCTTCCAGGAAGCAAAAGGCATCTTCTGTTAACCCTTTCATTAAAATGATAGAGGATAAGAAAAATATTGCCCAGGCTATTGAAGAGGGAAAGCCACTTTCTGCTCTTAAAGATATTAAGTTTGTCAAGCCTTTATGATTTAATTCCCGTATCCGAGGGATATCGATTCACAAATAATTCCGGCGATCAATACTATGTTTATTTAACAGCCTATAACCTGTTAGATCCACCACAACAAGACGAAGAAGCCTACGTGGATGTTTATATGCCCGGGTTTAGTGTAAAAGGGCTAACCACGAACATACATATAGTTACGATGCCAAGACCAGGCATACTATCATTTCGGTATTTAGAAGTTTATTGGATCATCTCAACGAACAAGCATTTCTATATATCTGTGATAATAAAGACGGCAAAGCCCGTAATCGCCGAATAACTTTTGGGCGATGGTTCAATGAGGCAAATGATGAATACGAGCGTCATCATTCACATCTTAAATATGACAGCGACGATTGGTATAGTTCGATAATAGTCAAAAAGGATAATCCTAACAAACAATTTTATATTGATGCATATCATTACACTTTAGCGCAAATGCTAAATAATAATAATAATGACGATGATGACGATAATAACGAATAAAAAAATGTTCCGAAAATCCCTCGAGTTTAAACCTACTTCTTCAAAAAGTGTTCCCCATATACCTTTTCATCAAAGCCAAAAAACAAGAAACCGCCATCTTCAATAACGGGGCGTTTTATCATGCTGGTTTTTTGTTGCAGCAATTGCAGGGCATCGGTATTTGTTTTAACGCGCTCTTTAACCGCCGGGTCAAGCTGTTTCCAGGTTAGGCCTTGCTTGTTCAGGAATTTTTCGTATCCTGCTTTCGCGTCCCATTCCTGTAGCTTTTCGGTGCTAACACCCAGTTTTTTAAAATCCTGGAAATCGTAATCTACTTTGTTTGCTTTAAGCCAGTCGAGGGCTTTTTTTACTGTATTGCAATTGGTAATTCCGTAAACTTTCATACCGCAAAGCTATTGATTTCCGCCTCCACTTTTACTACCGCCGCCTTTGGTATCGTCATTATTGATACCACGCTGGTTCTTTTTAATATCACCGTTAAGCTTGCCAAATTTGTAGTTAAGCCTTATTGCAAAGTTACGGTAAGGGTTGGTGCCGCTGTAAGTATTGTAAAAATCATTGGAGCGGGTATAGCCATGATAGGTACGGTATTTACTGTAGGGATTATTAGCAACCAGCGATACAGTAAACGTCTTCTTGAAAAATTCCTTCGACGCCACATAGGAGTTAAATATAAAGTTGCTGGATTTTCCTTGCAGTGTTACATCGCCGCTAAAGAAACCCGCGTCAAGTGCCAGTCGGTAGCCGCCATCAAATTTATAGGCAAGGTTTCCGAAAGCGCGGCCGGTATAGCCGTCGTTGGTATAAAAGTTACCATTATAAGTACCCTTTAGCCAAATGTGCGAAATTTCGCCATTAATGCTAACGGTAAATTTTTTGGTAATATTAAAATTGGTATTCAGGTTTAAGCCAAGGGTACGATTGCTGCCTAAATTTTGATAGGTGGTATAGGTAACGGTATCAATCAGGGTACTCACATTTTGGATAGAGTTATTGGAGAACGCGTAGCTTAACCCGGCGTTGATTGATCCTTTTGAAAAATTACTGTAAGTAAGCTCAAACGTATTGTTAAGCTCGGGCCGCAACTGCGGGTTACCGGTAGTTACAAACTTAGGGTTTGAATTATCAACAAAAGGATTAAGCTGGTATATGCCCGGGCGCTGAATGCGTTGGGTAAATCCAAAATTGAAACTGCTTGTTTTAAAACTGCGTTGTATGGATACTGAGGGGATCAGGTTGTTGTATCCCCTATCCAGCGGCGTACCGGTAAAATCGGCGTTTACCTGGGTATGCTCCAGGCGTAAACCGCCCTTGGCTGTCCATTTAGTAAATTTTACCTGGTATGAGTTGTAGGCGCTGTACACGTCCTGGTGGTAATCAAATGTATTGGTTTGATTGGGATCAACAACATAATCTCCGGTGCCGGCATCCTGGTTCTCGCGCCTGTAATCGCTAAAATTATTACGCAGGATAACTTTGCCGCCGGCTTCCAGGTTCACCTTTTTAAAGGGATAAACATAATCTAACTGAAAGGTATGCTCTTTATTACCCGCGTTATTATATTGCCTGAAATTTGGATTATTGGCGGCATCAAAATTTACCCTTTCGCTAAAACTATTGCTATTATACTGATTACTTGGCGAGTAGCTATATTTATAGGACGCAGTAAGTAACTCGTCCTTTTTATTTTTAAAGCCTAACTGGTAATTAACAGATATGTCTGTCCCCTTATCGTGGTTTACCCCGTCATTTAAGCTGCGGTAAGCCTGGGCAACACTACCATCGCTTTTTATTTGTGTAGATGTCTGGTCGCCTGCCTGGTTAAAGTTCCCTCTGAAAAGCTCAAAGGAACCGGTAAGCAGGTTTAAACTATCCAGCTCGTAACTTAATTCGGCGTTGGCATATTTGTACTTGCCCTCAAACGAACCATTCCCATTTTGATTTAATACCGACTGTGTAAGATTTTGCGTTTGCGAACTTTGAGTACTATTGCTAACCCGGTTTTGATTACCAAAACCTGCATAGCCCGACAAGCCGAACTTGCCCTGCTTTACTGTAGCATTTAAATTATATCCTGGTCCCCAGATGCTGTTAAAGCGCGAATTGATACTGCCATTATAGCCCTGGTCGGCATTTTTTTTAGTGATGATATTAATAATGCCCGATAAACCCTCCGCGTCGTATTTTGCCGGTGGTGTAGTAATCACTTCTATCCTTTCAATATTGGTAGCTGGCATCGCTTTTAACACATCCGACGGATTTTTAGCCATCAGGGCTGATGCTTTTCCGTTTACCAATATTTTGTAATTACCGCTCCCTTTTAGCTTGATCTTGTCGTCCCCATCAACCGATAGCAAGGGCACCTTACGCATCATATCCAGTGCAGATATGGCTTTACTTTCCGGGTCGGCCTGTACATCATAAGTAAGGCGGTCAACCTCCTGTTTCATTACGGGCCTTACCGCGGTAATGCTCACCTCGCCCAATTGCTTGCTTGCTGCCGACATATATATTTTGCCCGCATCAACGGAAGGCCCGGCAGATTTTACAGGAAACGTTTTAGTGGCAAAGCCAACAAATGCTACCGCCAGCTGATAGGTTTTACCTTCGGGTGCTTTAAGCTCAAAGCTGCCATCGTCCTTTGTAAGGGTGCTTTTTACGGAGGCCTTTGTGCCGGCATCCTGTAAAACAACGGTAACATAACCCAACGGCTTATTTGCGGCCGAATCAATAACAACACCTTTAAAAATGATGTTGGCGGGGCCGGGTGCTTGCGCTATCGCCAGTATGGAGAAACAACAGCAAATTACTGTTAGTAAAAATTTATACATAAGGAATTTAGGTGATATGACGCAACAAGATACCCATGTGTTGCAACACATGGAAAGTATTTAACATTATTTAACTAATTAGTTAGTTATGAGGCGGTAATTTTTTTATTTGTTAAACCTGGTCATGGTTAGTTCGGTACCAATGGTGCAAAAACTCTTAACCATTTCTATCGACCGGTCAATCAGCGCAGGCAGTTCGGGTTTCTCATCATCGTCAAAACCACTCAAAACATAGTCAACCTGCCTGCCTTTCGGGAAGTTATCACCCACGCCAAAACGCAGGCGCGCGTAATTGTTATGGCCAAGTGTGGCCTCAATATGCTTTAAGCCGTTATGCCCGGCAGCGCTGCCTTTAGGTTTTAAGCGCAGGGTACCCATGGGCAGGGCAATATCATCAACAATAACCAGCACATTTTCAAGCGGGATCTTTAAATCTTTCATCCAATGATTAAGCGCTTTACCACTCAGGTTCATGAAGGTAGTAGGTTTAATAAGGCAAAGGGTACGGCCTTTGAAGGATACCTCGGTATAATAGGCAAGCCGCATATTATGAAACTTAGCCCCTTCCTGCTTAGCCAGTTCATCTAAAACCATAAAACCGATGTTATGCCTGGTATCCGCATATTCGGGCCCTATATTGCCAAGGCCTACTATTAAGTATTTCATTTGAGGGGCAAAGATAAAAGATTTTTAGATTAAGGATTTGATGGGCTGAAGTGTGGGCATAGCAATCGCTTTTAAAATCAAGAAAAAAAAGGAGGCACCTACGGAGCCAAAAAAAGAGACACTTTTCACTATAAGCACATAACTCCGCTGGAGTTGAAAATAGTCGGCGAATCATTGACTCCAGCGGAGTCTCGTGTTTATAGTAAAGGAAAGCTAAAAGCCAGGCTCCGTAGGTGCCTCCTCTTTAAAAGCGATTTCGCTGGAAGTGCGGGCAGCGACATCGCTTTTAAGCTCACAAAAGAGTAATTTGTTTTGTGCAAAGATGCTGAAGGTGCTAAAAAAGTTATGAGTTGCTTTGTTTAGCAATCTTCGCCAAAAATCGGTTTATTGTACGGCTTTCCTATCTGCTATAACCTGGTGCGCCTGCTTAGGCAGGTTAACATTGCCGCTATGGCTTTCAAAATTAATTTTATGATAGGTAATTAACCAGGTATCGTCATGCTTTGCCAGTTTGGTGTGGTAAGTTGCAGTAACGGTCCAAACCTGGTCGTCAAGAAAATGATCGGTTACTGTACTGTAAAAAACATCGGCTGCCTTACCATTAAGCTGAACCCTGAATGCCGAAAGCTGGTGATGGGTTTTATCGAAACCGGGCAAAAACGAAGCCCAGTTATCTACTACCTGGGCCGGGGAAAGTTCAATTGGCCCCAAACCGCTCATCGACGAATAATCGATCATAACCACGGGGGCCAGTGTGCTTTGTATCAGCGCCCAGTCACGGTCATCCGCACCTTTAAATAAATTGGTAACTGTATTGATTATTTTATTGCCTTCCATGGTATTTAGATGTAAAGCTATCGAATTTGTTTCAAATCAATAGATAAATCGATAAATACACTTAAAAACAAGCATATAGAAGGCAATAACGAACTGATACTACCTGGCGTATTGCTTCACCAGCTTATCAACTATCTGCGCGGTTTCGTCCGGGAAATCTACAATGATCTTTTTATCGTCGTTAATCCATTTAGTTAAATGGCCTCCAAAGGTATCATTAATCTCGGCAACTACCGGAACGCCCAGCCTTGAGGCCGACAGGGCGTTGCATTGCTGCTCATATTGGCCTTTCATGGGTATCATCATTACCTTCTTTTCCAGGAACAGCGCCTCGGCGGGGCCTTCAAACCCGCCACCGGTTAGCAGGCCTTCGCAACTGGCCAGGCTTTTATTAAAGGCTTCGTTATTTACCGGGAATATCTCTACGTTGCCGGCTTGCATGGGCGTTTTTTGCCGCTTTGAAAACACCTGCCATTTTACGTCTTTTACAGCACCTAAGTGTTTTAATAGTGTTTTATCATCATAAGCGGGCAGGTAAACACTGTAATGCCCCAGGTTGCTGGTTTGCATCTGGCGTATCTCGCTACGGATGACGGGCGTATTTATAAAAGTATCGTAACGCTCAAAATGGAAGCCTACATGATAGGTGGTGGGCGAATAATTTTTTAACAGCCATTGCGCAAAGGGGTCCTTTTTTTCGGGCCGTGGTGTATTGGGCGATACAAAGGAACACTGATGGCTTAACGATACCGACGGCACACGCTGAAACTTACAGGCCCAGGCGCTTACCGGTTCAAAATCGTTAATCACCAAATCGTATTGTTTTAGGGGGAGGTGGCGCAAGTCGTGCCAAAACCGGCGCAGGTTCATAATTTTCCAGGTTGCCCAGTTATCAACCCCGCCATTGGTGCCAAAAACAAAACTAACCCCATGAAATCTGTATTTCAAAGGCTGTGATAATGACACCTCGGCTTCGGTGCCGCTCACCAGCAGGTCTACCTCGCCATACCGCTGTAATAAAGGCACAATTTCGCGGGCCCGGCTTATATGCCCGTTGCCGGTTCCCTGTATGGCAAACAATATTTTCATGTAAATAGAATTAGGGGCAATTTAGTAAAATGAAATGTTTTGGGGATATTTAAATGGAAGCTAAAAGCAGAATGCTGAAGGCTTAAAGCTAAATGATTGATTTTCCATAAGATAAAAGAATGTTTTGTGAAATTAATTAACACATCCTATATAAATAGCGAAAGATTGTGATGGCGTGAAGGTATTATCCAAATGGTTGATTTTGGGGCGAAGCATTTGCGTAAGCGCCAGCATTTTAAATTCATCGCTTCCTGTAACTTAAATTCGCGGTACGCATCTTACTGGGCATAAAAGCACACCATGTCCTTAGTCATAAAAAATCTTACAAAGCAATACAATCAACATAAAACCGGCCTTGCCGATTATTCAATAACCATCGAAAAGGGTGTATTAGGGCTGCTTGGCCCCAATGGCGCCGGTAAATCAACGCTGATGAAAATCATCGCCACCATTAGCAAACCAACAAAAGGTACGTTATTTTTAGATGGCGAGGATATTGTTGCCAATCCTGATAAAATCCGTAAAATATTGGGCTACCTGCCGCAGGATTTTGGGGTTTATCCTAATTTGAACGCTTACGAGTTTTTAGAATATATAGCAGCAATGAAAGGCGTAGGCGGCAATGGCCTGCGTAAACGGATAGATATGCTGTTAGAAGGCGTTAATTTAACTGCCGATGCCAAACGCCCGATAGGTACCTACTCCGGCGGAATGAAGCAAAGGATTGGTATTGCACAAGCCCTGCTGAATGATCCTAAAGTACTGATATTTGACGAGCCAACCGTCGGGCTCGACCCTGAGGAGCGGGTAAGGTTTCGCCAGCTGATATCTGACCTGGCCGACGATTGTATCATTATTCTTTCATCGCACATCGTATCGGACATTGAAACCATTGCCGATGAGGTTGCCATCATGAAAAATGGCATGCTGCTTAATAAGGCCACGCAGCCGGATATTATTAAATTGGTTGATGGCAAAGTGTTTGAAGCGTTGGTGAACAATGACGAAGTTTCGGGCATCCGTACCAGGCACCAGGTTATTGATACCGGCCGGCAAAAGGATAAAACACGGGTACGCTTTATTGACAGGGCCCATCAGCCAGAACCGGGTGCGATTGCGGTAAATGCCACATTAGAGGACGCCTATTTGTTTTTAACACAAAATAACAATTAAGCGCCGTGAGATACATTTACAGTATTATTAAAGCCGATTACCTGCAGCGCACACGCAGCTATGCTTTCCTGATCACCCTGGCTATTACTTTTTACGCGGCTTATTCTTTTGTACCGCCGCCTTCGGCTTCATATACCACTTTAAACGTTGTGGGTTTTAAAGGTGTTTATAACTCGGCCTGGGTGGGTTATGTTTCGGGGATGATGACCGCTATTATGCTTTCGCTTTACGGTTTCTTTTTAGTAAACGGTGGCATTAAAAAAGATATTGATACCGAGGTGGGCTTAATTATAGCTACCACGCCCATTACCAATTTTGGCTACCTGCTTAGCAAAATGCTGAGTAATTTACTGGTGCTGCTCACCATTGCAGGCTGCACTTTTGTAGTGAGTATTATTATGTTTTTTGTGCGCACCAGCGGCTCGCCGTTTATTATCGGCAATTTTATTATCCCTTATTTGCTGTTTGTAGTGCCTGCCATGGTTTTTATATCATCGCTGGCGGTAGTTTCCGAAGTGTTTTTGGGCCGAAAAAGCATCCTGCAATACATCGCGTTCTTTTTCTTTTTCGGCGCGTTGATGGCCAACGTTAACGGGCAAAAAAACGAAACACTTGCTGTTATTATTGATCCGTATGGGGTACGCACCATGACAACCAGTATCAAAAACCTGGTAAACACACAATATCATGAACATATAGAAGGTGTTAGCCTTGGCTTTACCTTTGGCAGTAAACGTGGCTTCCGGATATTTGAGTGGAACGGTATAACTATAACCAGTCTGTTTTTAGCCAGCCGCTTGCTGTGGATCATGATTTCATTAGGTTTGGTTTACCTGTCATCATTCTTTTTTCACCGTTTTGATTTTAAACAAGCTGTAAGTAAAAAGAAAAAAGTGCTTGCCAATGAGCAAAAGCTGGTTAGGCCTGCATTTGCAGCTACCGGCATCAGCCGCGCGCTGATGCCTCCTTTGGTTACAGATTACAGCATAATCCCGTTCATCAAAATCGAATTGCTTTTATTGGTACGTAAAGGATCAAAATGGTTATGGCTTATTACTGCCGGCGCATCCTTAAGCATGTTGTTTGCTCCGGTGGCCGTTTCGCACCTGTATATATTGCCTGTGCTTTGGTTTTTACAGGTAACCCGCATATCAGAACTGGCTACCAAGGAAGAAACCAACCGCCTGCATTATTTTACCTATGCATCCTACAAACCTTTACAGCGCATGCTGCCTGCACAGATGCTGGCGGGTATTTTATTGGCTGTTGCATTAGCATTCCCGCTGATATTACGTTACTTAATTGCTTCAAACGGGTATGCCATTTTCAACATCATCAACGGGGCTGTTTGCATAGTTTTATTAGCAGTTTGCATTGGAATTATAAGCAAGGGTAAAAAACTGTTCGAGGTCATTTTCTTTTTACTGACTTACACAATTACCCAGGCATTACCTGTTGCCGATTACCTGGGGGCGATGCCGCATGGCAGCCGGATAGTTTATATGGCTCTTATTTTAGGATTGAACTTGTTTTTGGCAGTGGTTAGTCTCGTGGTGAGGGGATACCAGTCGAGGCATTTGTAAATTACAGGGACAACCAGGCTTTATCTTCTGATGTTTTGAGCCAATCTTTAGATAAAACCTGTTCAGTTAGAAGGTGAATTGAAATATAATCTACTTCTTTATTTTCAAATTGGGTATAAGATATTATCGCTTTCTCCGGTAACTGAGAAGAGCCTTTGGACGGATTGACATCATTGAAAAGCTTAACTATTTTTCTCATTCTATTAATGCGCCTTATAACTTGCCAAATCATTATACATGCTCCTGAACGAGCTGCGGATACCAAAACTCAGCATGGCTGTTTTATCATGAAACTGGTCATTCTTTTCGCTGCGGTAAAGGCCACCAAGCTCAATGCGCAGGTTATATTTGGGATTTAATAAATAAGCTATTTTACCTTCCAGGAAAACCATGTTGGTGGTTAAGCCCTGGCCGGTGTAGTTACCCAAGTCTTTTCCAGGGGCAAGATATCCTTTGTAAATATCTTTACCATAGTTAAGTCCGTTAATATCTAAACCATAATGCCCGTAATCGGCCTCGCCGCTAAAATCAAATCTCTTATATGTGTAGTTAAGCAAGCCAACAACTTCGCGAAGATTTGCGCCCCAGGGATGCGCCAACGATTCGCCATTATCGGCGTAGTTTATCACCGAACTACGTTCTGAGTAAGTATATGGCTTAACATTATTGGTTTCAAGCAAATAATTCAGGCCTTTAACGCTAAACAGGTTTGCTCCCCTGAAGCCAATTTGCCAGGCATATTTATTACGGGAGCTACCGTTGCTGGAGAAAAAACTTTCACTTTCAAACTCGTCCAATGCAAACTGGGCATAAGCAGTAATCCCATCACTAATTTTGTACCTGCCTGTAAAACCCAATAAGGCATTATCCGGCGAACCGTTTGATGCCTCAACAGGCCTAAGGAATATAAAGGGGTTAATATAGGTAAAATCAAACCCTCGCTGGTGCCCGGCATCATCCTTGGCACCCCATACAACGGAGTCAAAAAAACCAAATGCCAACCTGTCGCTAACGGTCCAGTCTAAATAATGAAATACGGCAAACTTCTTACGATCACTGTTATCAACCCGCGCTGATAAAGGATCATCCATATAAGTCCACATGGCCATGTACCTAACATCGCCCAGCGTGGCCGTTACTTTAAAAAATGGGTAGGGCGACGCATAATCAGATAAAAGTACCGACCGGTAACCATCGCCGATAAAAGTTTTGTCGCGCCCCAGGCTAACGTTTAAATATTTGCTTGGTGTATAAGACACCAGTGCTGTAATGTACGACCAGCGGTACTCGCTGCCATAAAGGCCGCCATACGCCTGGCCGCGCACTATACCTACCTGGTTGGTGTACGTAGCAAGGTACTCCGGTAGTTGAGCCCGGTTTTCATAGCCGGTTATGTTATAGGATAGTTGGCTACCCAGTGTGCCCCCGAGCTGTAAGCCCAATGAGCCAAAACTTGTATTTTTTTTGCCCGAAAAATCGCGGCTCAAATTAAAATCGGGCAATAGGTCGGCATAAAAGGTAGCCTTATTGCTTTTTACATCTATTTGATGCTCGCTAAAAAAACGGCCTTTAAAACCGCCGGCACTGTTCATCAGAGAATCATAATGATGTTTCAGCAATGAATCGTCTAAAAACGGCTTTAAAGAACTATGCACACGGGTTTTGGTGGAGTATACATCTTCGTTAAGCTTTTGGTAAAACTGGTACGAATAGGGTTGATATTCAGACTGGGCTTTTACAATTCCACCTGTTAAAACAAATAAAATAATCGCAGTAAATATTTTCTTCATATGTAGAATTGATAAATCAATTTTTGTTATTCAAAGTAATTTAGCGTCGCAAAGCCGCCCTTTTTCAAATACTCGTCCTTCTTTACCAAATGCAAATCCGACTGCATCATATCGGTAACCAGGGCCTGCAAATCATATTTAGGTTTCCACCCTAATTTTTCAAATGCCTTTGTGGCATCACCAATTAACAGATCTACTTCGGTAGGCCTAAAATACCTGGGGTCAACCTTAACTACAGTTTGCCCGAACCTTAAAAAATCAAGATTTAAACCAAATTCAAAAGCCCGCTGCTCATCAATATCAATAATCACGCCGCGTTCATACTCGTCCCGGCCACTAAATTCAACCTCTATTCCTAATTCATTAAAAGCCATCTTTATAAAATCGCGTACGGTGGTGGTCACGCCGGTAGCTATAACAAAATCCTCGGCTTTGTCCTGCTGCAGCATCAGCCACATAGCCTCAATATAGTCTTTGGCATGCCCCCAATCGCGTTGTGCCGACAGATTGCCTACATACAGGCAATCCTGCAAACCTAATGCAATTTTTGAAGCTGCACGCGTAATTTTGCGGGTAACAAATGTTTCGCCCCGGATTGGGCTTTCATGGTTAAATAAAATGCCATTGCAGGCATACATGCCATAGGCTTCGCGATAGTTCACTATTATCCAGTAGGCGTACATTTTTGCCACCGCGTACGGCGATCTTGGATAAAAAGGCGTGGTTTCGCTTTGAGGCACCGCCTGTACCAGGCCATAAAGCTCGGATGTGGATGCCTGGTATATTTTTGTTTTTTTGGTAAAATCGAGCAGCCTTACCGCTTCTAAAATACGAAGGGTGCCTATGCCATCAGCATTGGCAGTATATTCAGGGGTGTCAAAGCTTACCTTAACATGGCTTTGCGCGGCCAGGTTATAAATCTCATCGGGTTGCACCTCCTGAATCAGCCTGATTAGGTTGGTAGAATCGGTAAGGTCGCCGTAATGAAGGGTAAACTTTACATTGGCTTCATGCGGATCGGTGTATAAATGATCTATCCTGTCGGTGTTCAATAACGACGATCTTCTTTTTACGCCATGTACTTCGTAGCCTTTTTTTAGCAAAAACTCAGCTAAGTATGCGCCATCCTGACCAGTTATGCCCGTTATTAAAGCTTTTTTCATCAATATTAAAGTGCTGATACTTCTATATTACAATATTATCCAATTTAATTGTAAAAACAGCCATGGGGCCTTACATAAGTTGCTTTGATTAAAGCACTCTCGCGGCGTTAGGAGTTTTCTCTGTACTTAACATTGGTTAACTTATTAGGTTTCAGGTACAGGTAATCGTTTTTAAAATCAAGGATCATATTAAACCGTTTTAACAAATCATTGCCCAAATAGTTTATCTCAAAACCAACCGGATTTTTAGATCCTAATATTAGCGTTGGTATATTTGTAAGGTTAAAGCTGTTCAAGTTAAAGGCCGGTGATAATACTGTCCTGGTTTCATATTTTGTGCCCCGTGGGTCGTGGAGTACAACGGTGCGAATGAGTTTTAAATTGGCGGCAAATTTTTCCCTTGCAGCCCAGGCGCTATCTAAAATGATGGCTTGTTCAGAGCCGATGTCCATACTGAAATTACCTGTATGCTTTTCGCCGTTTACTACAAACGTGCCTTTAATATAGGGGAACGATCGCGCGAACATCATTTTTGATTTAACATACCCCTTTAAAGCCGGGGGCAATACAGAATGGATAATCAACAAATTACGATCATAATCCACCTCTACCTGTTTGCCTTCAAACACGTTCCAACCAATACGGCCATCCATTTCATGTGCCGTTATGTTGGTGGTAAGTACCTCGGGGTTGTTTACAACCAGGTTGCCCATTTGCAGCTTAAAAACCTTGTTAAGATTATTGTAATTGGGCTTGGTTTTACCGGCCAGGGCATCGGGCTGATTTGATAATAATTGTGTTTTGTGCAATATCGCATCCCTGGTTAAATGAAAATCAAAAGAGCTGATATCAAAGTGCAGGTTTAATGTATCGGTATTGTTAATAACGGCAACTATCTTAATGGCATTAAAACCGGTAAGGGTAAAAGGAATGGTATCCTGTGTAACTATCATATTTTTCGTTTTATCATCGGGCGGGATGGCACTGGCAATTTGGGTGTAGCAGGAATCTTTACCGTTTAGCAGGATAATAAAATTGAACCGCGTACCCGGTTTTACTTTTACCCTGATAGAATCAATATCGGTATAAAATGTAACCCATTTGGTTTCCCTGGTTCTATCAGCAGTAAAAATATCGGGCCTGGCTGTTGGCGAAAGCGACCATACATCTTTATCAAAGTAACCGCCATCGTTTATCGATACACTTTTAGATGTAGCTTTTATAACCGGCAGTTTTGATTGCGCGAAGATTTGTTGAGTAACAAGGAGTGATACAAAAAGGCAGACATATTTCATGATAGGGTTGTGTATGTTGATAAAATTCAAACAAATCAAATATACATATGTTGGCTTACCGGAGCAATGCGGTTATTTAGTTTTAACAATTGTGTTATTAATATAATGAGTTACGGCAATTGGATAGTAAACGAAATTATTATGTAAATTTGTGTATGACACAGCGTACATATCGAATATTACTTACTCCTGAAGAGGAGGGTGGTTTTAGTGTTTCTGTTCCTGCATTACCAGGTTGTTTTACCGAAGGTGAGACGATAGAAGACGCTATTGAAATGGCAAAAGAAGCTATTGCATTGTATGTAGAGAGTTTAGAAGAAGACGGTGAGCCGGTTCCTGACGATAGCCGAAGCCTTGAATATTCCCTGGTATTCACTTCCTGATAAATGAAGTCTTATACGCCAAAAGAAATAGCAGCAATCCTTTTAGCAAACGGGTTTGAACATACCCGCACAAACGGAAGCCATCAAATTTTTGTGAACCGCGCAAGCGGCAAAAGGACGGTTGTACCTATGCACTCGAAAGAATTAAAAAAGGAACCTTACATGGTATTCTTAAACAAGCTGGTATTGATTTAAAATAACATCATGAGCACAGCCAAAGAACGCCGCTATATTAACGCCGCCCTTGATAGCTACCGCGAAAAACTGGATACCATTACCAACGAACAGTTTGCCGAAACGCCGCCTGGCGGAGGGTGGTCATACGCCGAAGTTTACAGCCATATATTGCAGGCTACTTTAGGTTCGTCAATAGCCCTGGAGCGCTGCACGCATGGCAGCTGCCCGCCAACAAAGGCCGGTGTTACATGGCAGGGACGGATCTTATTATTATTCGGCCGCTTTCCAAAAATGGCCGCGCCCGCGGTGGTTAATGAAAAAATGCCGGCCGATAAAATAACAAAGGAGGATGCAAAAAACCTGATTATTAAATGCCGCAAGCGCGTGGAAGCTACCGCGCCGCTCATTGATGCATCGTCGGCAGCAAGCCGCTATAAACATCCACGGCTGGGCATGCTTAACGCCAGGCAGTGGTTCAGGTTCATCCGGATACACCTGGAGCATCATTTAAAACAGTTGGAACGCATCAAAAATAAATTATCGCAGGCTTGAAACCTTTTACATTTAACAGAGTCTTAACGGTATGATAATGTTAGGTTTCTGATATTTGTAAAAATCATTGTGATGAATTTTGAATACACTTATTTGGTTGTTATAGCTTTGCTGCTGTTGGTAGGTATCTTCTATATCAGCCCATATGAATTAAATGTTAATGAGGACGAAGACGACGAATAATCGTTTTTTCAATATTTATTTAAAATTCAATAACCGGCAAAACCTGCCGCCTGTGCAATTAACCCCCTAATTTTAATGGCAAAACGTGAAGTAGATATTGTAGTAATATCCGATGTGCATCTTGGTACTTATGGATGCCATTCAAAAGAATTGCTTAAATATTTAAAAAGCATTAAGCCTAAGATACTTATCCTTAACGGCGATATTATTGATATCTGGCAGTTCAGCAAATCGTACTGGCCCGAGGCCCACATGAAAGTGGTTAGGCGCATATTAAAATTTGTTACCGAGGGCATCCCGGTATATTACCTTACAGGTAACCACGATGAGATGCTACGCAAATTCGCCGATTTTGACCTTGGTTCATTTCAATTGCTCAACAAAGTAGTACTAAATATTGATGGTAAAAAAGCCTGGATTTTCCACGGCGATGTGTTTGATGTTACCATGCAGCACTCCAAATGGCTGGCCAAACTGGGCGCGGTAGGTTATGACACCCTGATACTTATCAACAGCATGACCAACTGGTTTTTGACCGCTTTGGGCCGGCAAAAAATGAGCTTTTCGCAAAAAGTGAAGGCCCGTTTTAAGGAGGCTGTAAAATTTATAAATCAGTTTGAGCAAACCGCCGCCGACCTGGCTGTTGATAAAAATTACCAATACGTAATTTGCGGGCATATTCACCATGCCGAGATCAGGGAGATAGAAAATACCAATAAAACGGGCTCGGTACTTTACCTTAACTCGGGCGATTGGGTAGAAAGCCTTTCCTCGCTCGAGTACCAAAACGGCAACTGGACTATTTTTAAATACAATCCCGAAGAATTTAACACTGATGCCGACGAGGACGACAAAACCGATGCCGAAGACCTTGACGCCAAAATGGATGTTAAAAATCTGTTGGACCGATTCAGGCAGGAAACCGAGTAAAGCACGCTATTTATCGAAGATCGAGTTACTCTAATGTCGTGTCAACGATAAATTGACAAACTGTATTTAGCCCAAAGTCTTAAGTTCTAAGTCAAAAAGGAAAAAATTCAACTTTGGACTTACGACTTAGTACTGTTGACTTAACACTAATAGCTTTACGATGCGATAGTATGCGCGTTGCGCTGTGCGCCTAAGTTTTTAACCTGCCTGGCAATTCCGTCGGCATCAAAACCACATTCGGCCCAAAGTTCGGGTTGTTCACCATGTTCAACAATCCTGTCGGGTATGCCTAAGCGTTTCACCTGGGTTTTCTGATAGCCGTTATCGGCCATAAATTCAAGTATCGCGCTACCCATACCTCCTTCAAGGCAGCCGTCTTCAACGGTAATCACTTTATCAAATTTCCTGAATACCTCATGTAGCAAAGCCTCGTCAAGCGGTTTTACAAAACGCAGGTCGTAATGAGCCGGGTAGTAGCCTTCGTTATTTAGCGCGGCGATAGCTTTTACAGCCTCGTTCCCGATGGCGCCGATAGATAATATCGCCACATCTTCGCCGTCACAAATTTTGCGGCCTTTACCTACAGGTATAGCCTTGAAGGGGCGTTGCCAGTCAACCATCACCCCATTACCACGCGGGTACCTTATTACAAAGGGGCCCATGTTTTCCTGCTGGGCTGTGTACATCAGGTTACGCAGCTCTTCCTCGTTCATTGGCGCCGATACCGTCATATTCGGGATGCAACGCATATAGGCCAGGTCATAAGCGCCGTGGTGGGTTGGGCCGTCGGCACCGGCAAAACCGGCGCGATCAAGGCAAAGCACCACATTTAGTTTTTGTATGGCCACATCGTGTATTACCTGGTCATACGCCCTTTGCATAAAGCTGGAGTAGATATTACAAAACGGAACCAGGCCCTGTGTTGCCAACCCGGCCGAGAAAGTTACGGCGTGCTGCTCGGCAATACCTACGTCAAAGGCACGGTTAGGCATCGCTTTCATCATCAGGTTTAATGAGCAGCCCGATGGCATTGCCGGCGTAATACCCATTATTTTAGGGTTTTGCTCGGCCAGTTCAATAATGCTATGGCCAAACACATCCTGGTATTTAGGTGGTTGCGGCTTATCGTATTTGGCTTTCTTTATCTCGCCGGTAATTTTATCAAATAAACCGGGGGCATGCCATTTGGTCTGGTCTTTTTCGGCCAGGGCATAGCCTTTACCTTTGGTGGTAATGCAATGCAATATTTTAGGGCCGGGAATATCGCGCAGGTCTTTTAAAACTTTTACCAGGTGGTTTACGTCGTGGCCGTCTATCGGCCCAAAATACCTGAATTTTAAAGCTTCAAAAAAGTTACTTCGTTTAAGCAGGGTACCTTTTATGCTTTTTTCTAATTTCTGAGCAATTTTAAACGCATCCGGGCCAATAGCCGATAGCTTGGCCAGCACATGCGCAATATCATCCCTGAAACGGTTATATGGTTTGGAGGTAGTTATATCAGTAAGGTATTCCTTCAAAGCACCAACATTGGGGTCGATAGACATGTTATTGTCGTTCAGGATCACCAGCAGGTTGGAGTTTTCGATACCGGCATGGTTCAAAGCTTCGAAGGCCATACCTGCTGTCATGGCGCCATCGCCAATAACAGCAACATGCTGCCTGTCGGTTTCGCCTTTGTAATGCGATGCCACGGCCATTCCCAAAGCAACAGATATAGATGTTGACGAGTGGCCAACACCAAAAGTATCATACTCGCTTTCAGATCGCTTGGGAAAACCGCTGATGCCTTTATAAATCCGGTTGGTGTGAAATGCTTCGCGGCGCCCGGTGAGTATTTTATGGCCGTAAGCCTGGTGGCCTACATCCCAAACTAATTGGTCGTAAGGGGTGTTTAAAACGTATTGCAATGCCACGGTAAGCTCAACAACACCCAGGCTGGCGGCAAAATGGCCACCATTTACCGATACTACATCGACGATATACTGGCGCAGCTCCTGGCAAGCTTGTTCAAGTTGATCTTCGCTAAGTTGCTTTAAATCAGAAGGGTAATTTATTTTCGACAATAAATCGCCGGCCGGTACCTGCATTGACATTTGTAATCTGTATTTAACCTACAAAGTAAACTAATTATTTATAAATAAAGCATATCGATTTGTATTAAAAAAGAGCCCAGAGGTAGAGTCAAGAATCAAGAGTCAAGAATCAAGAATCAAGACAAAAGCACCTTGTTAGCTTTCAATCGGCTATTCAAAAAGAACCAAGAGTCAAGAATCAAGACAAAAGCACCTTGTTAGCTTTCAATCGGCTATTCAAAAAGAACCAAGAGTTAAGAATCAAGACAAAAACACCTTGCTAGCTTTCAATCGGCTATTCAAAAAGAACCAAGAGTTAAGAATCAAGAGCCAAGACAAAACCGCCTTTTGTATACGTTGACTATCTATTCAAAAAATCTTGACTCCTGATTCTTGATTCTTGATTCTCCTTCCCTATTTTTACAGTCATGACCGACGACAGCTTTGCCATACGATTACCCCAGTTTGAAGGTCCGTTTGATCTGTTGCTGTTTTTTATTGAGCGCGATGAGCTTGACATCCATGACATCCCCATTGCCAAAATTGCCGACGATTTTTTGAACTACATTCACCAGATGACCAGCCTTAACATGGAGCTGGCCAGCGAGTTTATATTTGTTGCCGCAACCCTGATGCGCATTAAGGCCAAAATGCTGTTGCCCCGCTACGAGGCCGAAAATGCCGCGGATGATACCGATACTAAGGAAAACCTGATTCGTAAGCTGATAGAATATAAAAAGTTTAAGGAACTGTGCGACGAGTTACGGCCATATGAAGAAGAACGTTTTAAACAGGAAAAACGGGGTAATATTAAACACGACCTGGAGCAGGTAGAAAAAGTAGTACTTCCCGGCGAAGAACTATCAGAAATAAGCTTATACAAGCTGATGATGGTGCATGAACGGCTAATGCGCAACTACCTTAACCGTAGCGAAGAGGTAAAACACACGGTAGTGCAATACCCCTACACCATCGAAAAACAAAAGCAGGCTGTAGCCGATCTGCTTAAGATCAATAAAATGCTCGATTTTAAGGCGCTCGCCAAAGAGTCGGAAAATAAGGTGCATTTTGTATACAACTTTTTGGCCGTGCTGGAGATGCTGCAACAGGAACTCATCGATATTCAAATAGGGTTGGGATACAATAACTTTTGGATATCGCCGAAGGAGATATGAGATGTTAGATATGAGATTTGAGACAGAATATGGCCAGCGAAATGAAGGCTTATTACGCCCGGATTGCCGCGGTTATATTTTGAGGGCGAATCAGCTGTTAATGTTAAAAAAACAAAAAAAGGTAGCGACAACCAATCCAATAACGAACTTTGCAAGGCGACGGATAGTTGACTGGCGGATGTTGCCCCTTCGTATCTCAAATGCATAATACCCAAATGAAAAATCAATCCGAAATCAAAAAGCACATCTTTTTCGATCTTGATCATACCATCTGGGATTTTGATAAAAATGCGGAGGAGGCTTTGCATGAACTTTATCACCTTCACCAGTTGGAGCGTATTGGCCTCGCTTCTGCCGGCTTGTTTATTGAAACTTATACGCGCAATAACCATCAGCTTTGGGCGCAATACCACACCGGGCAAATCACTAAAGACGAACTGCGTGACGCACGTTTTAAACGCACCTTTACCGATCTTGGCCTGCACCCCGACCTGATGCCTGTTGATTTTGAGGATGCCTATGTGCAGTTGTGCCCTACAAAAACAAACCTGTTTCCGCACGCCCATGAAACCCTCGCTTATCTGCAATCAAAATATACGTTACACCTCATCTCCAACGGATTTAAAGACTCCACCCGGATAAAAATTGCAGGCAGTAACCTGGCAGGCTATTTTAAAAACATCATAATATCTGAAGATGTAGGTGTCAACAAACCCGATAAAGCTATATTTCAGCATGCGATAGACCTTGCCGGAGCCAACAAAAAAGAAAGCGTGATGATTGGCGATAGCCTGGAAGCCGATATTTACGGCGCTTTAGGGTTTGGTATGGATGCTATTTATTTTAACCCTTTTAATGCACCAAAGCCCAACGATGTACCCGTACAGATAGGGCATTTGAAAGAGTTGGTAGGGATGTTTTAAAGCTTTTGTATGTATCCGGTTATAACGGATATTAATTATAGTTCGATAATTAACGTGTTTTTTTCTATCATTGGTTTATGAGAAAGAAAGACGATATTCTTTGGAAAGCCATACTTGAAGATGTATTTGATGATTTTCTTTGCTTTTTTCATCCTGATGCAGCAACAATTTTTGACTTTGAAAAAGGCTTTGAATTCCTGGATAAGGAGTTGGAGCAGGTTTTCCCGCCAGAGGATGATCAGTATTCGCCAAAAGTAGTTGATAAATTGGTGAAGGTGTTTACACATAGTGGAAAGGAGGAATGGATCCTGGCACATGTTGAAGTACAGGGACAATATCATGAGGACTTTAGTAGTCGGATGTTTACCTATTTTTATAGAATATTAGATAAATATCAAAGGCCAATTGTGGCTTATGCTATATTCACCGAAGCCAGTACAAAAGCGAGGCCTGATCATTTTGCAATAGACTTTATGGGTACCAGTTTGCGTTATAAATTTAACACATATAAAATAGCTGCGCAGGATGACGAAATACTGCTTGCTAATAAAAACCCTTTTGCATTAGTAGTTCTTACAGCAAAGGCAGCAATTACCGGTAAAGAGATCAAGAACAGTTTGGAACGTGATGAACTGCTGCTGAGTTTAAAACTCAATCTGGTGAAGTTATTGTTTGCCAAACAGATAGCGAAGGAAAAAATACGGGGATTAATGAATTTTTTAAAGTATTATGTTCGCTTTGAAAATCAAGAGATAAACATTAAATTTGAACAAGGGATTAATGATTTAACAGAAAGCAGCACCATGGGTATAGAAGAATTTTTATTAGACAGGGCCAAAAAAGAAGGTGAAAAAAAAAGCCAGTATGCCATTGCCCGCGAAATGAAAAAAGAAGGATTGCCGATTGAACAGATAGCTAAATTCACCAAACTTTCTGCTGAGGAAATAGCGAAACTTTAAGCTTTGATAATACTGGTCGCGGTTAGCATCGATAAAACATAAGCAATTAAGGCCCTTTGAGGGCTTTTTCTATTTAAATTAAGACTAAAGCAAATACCAGATCAATACCTTGCTGTCGCTTTTCGGCAAATTGGAAACCGGCATTTATTAGCGCTTAATGTAAGTGCATTTTAGCGCTATATGATTTTCCCGACACATTAATGTACGCATGGCAATAAAACTTAACCAGCGGCCTTAAAAATCGCTTGGCCAAGCAGTTTACCCCCTAACAGTAGTTCCGCTTACCTTCCTGCCACTTCATTTTCCAGTTCCTGGTACCAATCTGCACCATATTTGCGGATTAGCGGACCTTTTAAAAACTCGTGAACACGTACTTTTAGTTCGTCGCCAAAGGTGCAGGCGGGGCTGCAAATGCTCCAGCGATCATAGTTTAATACGTCAAATTCAGGGTAAGCAGTAATGCGGATGGGATATAAATGGCAGGAGATAGGTTTTTTCCAGGTAACAGCGCCTTCTTCATAAGCTTTTTCGATTCCGCACTTGGTAATCCCGTTTTCCCAAATCACGTAAGCGCACTCTTTGTTGGTATCTACACAAGGGGTAGTGTAATCGCCTTCAAAATCCTTAACATAAGTGCCAACTTTTTCGATGGTTTTGATACCCTTGGCGGTTAGGTAGGGTTTTACTTTGGGATATATCTCTTTTAAAATATCAAGTTCGTCGGCATTTAACGGTGCGCCCGAATCGCCTTCCAAACAACAAGCGCCTTTGCATTTGTTTAAATTGCAAACAAAGTTTTCTTTTATTACATCCTCGTGCACCAACACGTTACCTACCTCGATCATATTTAAATTTAATTCTTTATGGGGTTTAACGGATACTTCAACCCGCTTGCCGATTGAAGTTCCATTGTTATACTACCTAAAATAACTTCAACATGCGCCTTTACAGGTATCCTGTTGCCATCATTGGTAATCCAAAGGTACAACTTACTATCCTTACGAAAAATACGGCCGGGGATAATTGTGGGGTTAAATTTCAAACAGTTAAATGTACCCATATCACATTTAATAGTTTCGGTACCTACGTAAGTGATGTTCATTTTATGAAAGCCATCCTCTAAAAAATATTGCAGGTCAAATGTCTCGCCTTTTTTAAGTTTGGATACATCAATGGTGCGTGCAAAATAATAAGCCGATACAAAATCAAAAGAATCGCCTTTGTAGGAAAACTCGCCCTTATTGGCCGTTACCTTTTTATCAGCCTGATCAAAAGTAGCTTTATCGGTATGCTTCCATTTGCCTTCATGCCTGTCTTCGCTGTAAAAATAAGGTAGTAACGTATTTTGATCTACATAAGAATCATACCGATTGCGTACCTTATAAAAAATATCAAATGTACCGGCGGTTTTTCCTTCGGCAATCAAATGAAAAGCGTTGCCCGGTAATTTTTTATCGCTGGCTTCTATCCTGATGTTGGCTTCGGCCGCCTTAAAAAAGCCATACTGCATTTTATAGCTCAGTTTTTCGCCCACTTTAAATACCGGCTCACTTACTTTTGCAAGTTCCTGTGCAAAGCCCGAAGTGTAAAACAATACAAAGAACAAGGAGCACGAGAAGATTTTTTTCATTAACATTTGCTTTTTAACTGCAGCCAATTTGTGTTTATAACCAGCACATGAATAGGACAATCGATACTATAAATGGTTTAAACCCATTTTTATTGCAAGAGCCGGAAACTATTGGTTAGTGGGATTCAATGAAAAGCAAATATTAATATTAATCCTTACGCTTATAAATTGGCACGGTTGAGCACGGCTCGCCAAACATGATGCTTTTAACTATCGGGGTTAATTTTTTGGTAAGCTCCACATAAGCCGAAACGGGTACAGCTATGTCGCCGCAGCCTTTCAATACAATGCGCTGGCCCGCGTATTGCCCCAGGTCGGCTTTCGCTATCTCTTTTTCAAACAAAACCGTTTCCAATACAGCGGCATCGCCAAAAACAATTTCGCGCGCATAAGGGGCCATCCGGTTTGCCAGCAGCATATAGGCCCAGGTTGGTACAATAGCATCAGCGCTACAGGTGATGCCTACATTTTTGTCCTGGTATTGGGTAAAATCGTGTTCCTTTATAAAATCGCGCAAATCTTTCTCGCGCAGCATCAGGCCATGGAACAGGTTATCCTTAATGTCGTAAATAACACGTTCGCCCGTTGGGTAAAACGATGCGGGATCTAAAGTAACCAAACCGCTTTGGGCTACTTTATTTACTATGTTTTCCTGTATATCCATAACGTTAAATTCTAAATCCTAATTGCACTAAATTCTAAATCCTAATTTATAAACTCTAAAATGTTATGAGTTTGATTTTGCCTTTGCAAACCCCGTACCTACCTATGATATATCCAATTTTCCTGTCGTTCTGAGGTACGAAGCAAACATTCGCTTAAACGCTGGCCACGACTCACCCCGGCTACGCTACGCTGGCCGACCCTCTCTCCGGCTGTGCCGCAAAGAGAGTGAAGCTCAATTCTTGTTTATTGCCCCTCTATGCGACGCAGTCGGAGAGAGGGGCAGACGGGCGGAGCCTCGTCGGGGTGAGTCGGCTCGCCGACATGCGATATCCGTCATTTCCCCTTTCAGAATCCCCGGAATTTTACCACTCAGAATGACAATCTTTTATTTCTAACATCATTCGCCTTTCACAGTCAAGGGATTTACCACGCCGCATTGGTATTTTTTAAAATCTCCATCCAAAAAAAATCCGGGAGACAGGTTTAACGCTGCTCCCGGATGTAAAATTACTTTAATTTATATTATAACAGTTTAGCCCTGTTATCTTTTACATTGGCATTATCTTTCAAGGCGTCCAATACCTGTCCGTCTGCACGTTGTATTAAATTTTGTGCTATTTGTTGTTTTTGTCTTAAGTTGTTGGTAAGCGCGGCAGGATTTGTAAATCCATCAACAATAAACACAAATACACCTTGTTGCCCATTAACCGGTTTTGAAAGCGCACCTGGCTTAGAACCGAAGATAGTACCCACAACTTTGTATTCTGCACCTTGCTGGCCCGGAATAATTGGATTTGCAAAAACAATGTTTTGAACAGGAACAGCTTTAGTGCCTGCCTTTTGGGCAACCTGGTCAATTGTAGATGAACCGTTTAACGCAGCTGCAAATTTTTCACCCAGTTGTTTTGCTTTTACCTCGTTACGTACAGCAGGTTCAATTTGTTTTTTTACCAGTTCAAGTGGTAAAATGCCCTTTGGCTTAATAGCGGTTAAACGCGGGATAATATATTGATCGCCTACGGAAAATACTTTTTCGGCAAGGTCGCCCTTCTTGGCTTTAAAGGCCCATCTTACAATGTCGCGGGCATTATCCAAACCTGGTAAGCCTGCTGCGGTACCTGTTACATCATCGGCAGTAAGCTTTTTCAAGCCTTCTTTTTTAGTTTCGGCATCAAAATTATCTGTGGTTAAAGCGCCTAAAAATCCCTGGGCCTTACTGTAAGCTACAGTTTGCGTTTTACTGCTGGCAACAATTGGTTTGTCAACAACAGCAACCTTGATAAGCTTTACAGATCCTTTTTGATCTTCAACCTGTATAAGGTGCACACCAAACTGCGAGGTTACTACAATCAGGCTGCCTTTACTTGCTTTAAATGCAGCATTTGCATATTCTGGGGTTATTTGGCCCTGGCCACCGGCCATTAAACCATTAACGTCAAATGATGGTATTTCGCCGCCTTTAACAGCACTGCCTTTATCGGTCGAGAAAGTGGCAACAAAATCTGTAAACGGCCTGCCGCCTTCAATTAATTTCTTAATTGAATCTGCCTTGGCCCTTGCTTTTTCGATACTGCCTTCAGCCTGAGGGTTAATCAAGATATGCCTTGTTCTAACAGAATCAAAAGTAGTTTTAACATCGCTTAGTTTAGCAATTTTATAGCTTCCGTTTGATACGTAAGGGCCATAAACAAAGCCTTTGGCAGCATTAAACATCAAAGTATCTAATTTAGGCTCAAACGAACCTTTTCTCTGGAACAAAAGCGGTGTTTTTGTTTCGGAGTTAATTTGTACAAAAAGCGAATCGTTAGTGCTTACCTTAATGCTATCAACCAGTTTGTTAACCTCGGTGTTAATGGCAGCGCTATCTTCTTTTGAAGGGGCGCCATTAAAGGCCACATAATCAAATGTTCTTGTTTCCTGCTGATTTTTAAATTCCGCTTTGTGGGCATCATAGTAGGCGCTGTAATCTGCATCAGTCAAACTAACTTTAGCATCAGGGATTGATGCATAATCAAGCGTAGCGTATTTAAAGCTTACCAATTTATTTTTTGCCAGGTAATCATCATTTGCTTCCAACGAGTTTACGTACAAACCGTTGGTAACAATTGCCATATACTTGGTTTTTTGTTTGGCCTCAAATACCTGTTTCAGAAATTCACCCCATTGACGTTTTGAGGCGGTATCGGCTTTTGATGACGATATAAAGCTTAAATACTGGTTTAGCTTATTTTTATCAAACTGACCGGTTTGCTGGTCGGCAAATTGTGGCACGCGGGTTATCTGCTGGTCTGGATTATTACCTGTTACCATAGCTGCAGCTTCGTCATCGCCAACTGTTAAGCCTAATTTTTCAATCTCTTTATTAAGCAACAACTCGCTTACCACCTGGTTCCAGGTAGTTTCCTGAACATAGTTTAATATCTGGGGCGACAGACTTTGCCCCGATTGTTGCCTAAACTGATTTGTGTTTTGGTCGAGCCTTTTATTAAACTCATCTAATTGAACCTTTTCGCCGTTTACTACAGCCAGTTCGTTGCGGTCGTCACTAAAAAATGACCCACCTGATCTTACTACCTCGCTCACGATGAATGCAAAAAGTGCAACCCCAATAAAGATTGCCAGGATTTTTCCCATCCGTTCGCGCAAGAAACCCATTATACCCATATACTTCTGTAATTATTATATTCTTTTAAAAGAGGGCGCAAGATACAATTTTTAGTAAAATTCTATAACACAAAATTTTCCTGAAAAAAATAACATTATTGCGTCACTTTTTCGTCCACATGAAATATACCGGTACTGCTTTTAAGGGTGGGGTGCAGGAAGGCGTCGTCACTTTCAAAGCTATCGCCGTTCATCACGTTGCCGCCATTCATGGTTACCTGTACAGGTTTGTGCGAATAAACTTTTTTTGTGGTCTGGTCCCAGTAAAGTTCATCGGATTTATAGGTTTCGCCCTTGGCATTGGTTGCCACCACGTTTTTATGAAATTCAATCAGCTTTTTACTATCCCGGGAAATACCTGTATCTGCAACAATATTGCCCGACTCCTGCTGGGTTACCTTATCGTAAAGTATAACCTTCACGCCTTTGGGCATTACCTTATAAGGATCTTTTGTTTGGTACTGCAACATCAGGGGGGCCAACAGGTGCAGCTTTACCCTGGCCGAATCGCTCATAATCAAATCAACACCGGTTGTTGGCTCAACCACTACGCCCATCTCGGTAGATGCTATCTCTTTAACCTTGTTCAGGTCGTTTTCGCAGGACGATATGGAAAAGGCAAGCAAGGGCAATAACAGCAGGCATAAGCCTTTTATACATTTTGCCCCCTGGTACATCATGTTATTAATCAAATTTATATTTGGTAAACCACCTGTCGTTAAGTGTAAAGCCTAAACGCAGGTTGATGTAGTTCTCTTTAACCAGGCCATTGGCCAGCGTGCCCCTTTTGCCAACCTCGGCCGAAATATTGATTTTATAAAAACTCCCGTTGTTTGGGCGTAAAGGCAAACCCAAACCGGCGGTAAGGGCCATTCTTTTTATCCGGGTGTTGTTTACAACCATATAGGTTTCATCATAAATACCCCCAATACGGTAATCAACAGTAGCCAGGTAGTTACGGATGGTATTAATGTTTGGGGTAATTTGCGCGCCAACATTAATGGTGCGGCTATTTACCAAACCCTGATTTTGACCATCTATGCTGTAATTTGACCACTGGCCCATGGAATAATCGGCGCCAATTAAAAATTTACCATCATTTTGGAACGATATCCCGAACCTGTTTATTTGAGGAAGCTTCAGCTTTACCGATGAGCCTTGCTTGTTTATAACACTATCAACCGCGATGTTGGGGTTGCCATTGGCATCATTAGTGTAATGGCTTACAATAAAGCTGGATTGTGAGTTAAGCTTTGACCCTGCTGATGCCGAGTAGCCTAAAATAACGTGTTTTGTTTGAGAAAGATCAATGGAATATTGCAGGCCATAATCGTAATTTAAACCGCCGATAGCATTGGTTTGTTCAATTTTGGTATTTAAAAATCCGGCCAGGGCAGGTGTTTCGGTAGTGGTGTTATCTTTAAGGTTACCAAATATATACGATACATTAGCCCCTATTAACAGATGCTTGGCTATTGTAAAACCATACCCTATATAGGCTTTTGATAATCCGCCGTCGCCGTTATAACTGTAGTTGGTAACATTGGTGTCGACAGGCGATGTTGTGTTTAAGCTGCTAACCGATTTTTTATAATTATACCCACGTTCGCTATATGGCAATAAACCAAAGCTTAGTGCGGAGTGCTTACTAACCGGAATACCAAAGGCGATGTGGCTTAACCTGAAGTTTTTGTTGCTTTGGCTGGTTTGCCCGGTTTGGCTCAGGGTTGAAAAATTACTGTAAATACCAACATCAATAGTAGTTAAGCTGAGGGCCGCGTACGATGCCGGGTTAAGGAAGTTGATGTTATTAAACAAGCTGATCCTGTTGGTAGCAACGCCAATGCCGCCTATACCAGCGCTCTGCGCTGTTGATTGTGGGCTGATATCGCCTAAACCGAACCTTGAATATGGAGAGCTGGTGGTAGATTGCGCGTTTGCTGCAAATACAATTACTGCAGAAAATAGAAGTGTTAAAAGAAACCTGGTATATTTAATCATTATGCTTTTGTATAGCTGCGTTTAATCCTTTTAAAACCAAATAAGGTTCAATTTTTATATAGGGGGCAAAGATGCTATTTTTTAACAGCGTATCAAAAAAAATACTGTCGCCCCCGCTTAGTACAATATTTAGTTGGTTATCAATGGCTTTATAGCTTTCAATAAACCCCGTTAACTCATATTTTATACCGTTTTGCACCCCCGATCGTATGGCGGTTTCGGTAGTGTTTCCGTAGCCTGGTGTAAACCCGGCATCGGCATTTATTAGCGGCAAACCGGCGGTATAATAGTTTACAGCCTTATAACGCATATTTAAACCCGGTGATATACTGCCTCCAAAATAATTCCGGCCGGCATCAACATAGTCGTAAGTTATGCAGGTGCCGCCCGCTATAACCAGGCTGTTTTGCCCAGGGTATATATGGCTTGCACCAATTACAGCGGCCATTCTGTCAGTACCAAGCGTTTCGGGGGTTAGGTAATGGTTCTGTACTCCACTGGTCATGGTGTTATTAAAAGCAACCAGGGGTATTTTTGCTGTTAAACCGGCTTGCCAGGGCTCCACATTTTTTTTAACCGACGATACTATTGCCCTTTTAACGTTATACTTATTAATCAGTTCGTCAGCCCTGGTTAAAGGTACATCTTCAAATTGTTCAACCGCGAGCAACTCGTCCAACTCAAAAACGGCAATTTTTGTAAATGTGTTACCTATATCGATAACCAGGTTGGTCATCAGGCCCTAACTACTGATAATATCGACTCAAAAATGGCCAGTCCGTCTTCGTTAGCCAACAATGCATCGGCCGCACGCTCCGGGTGAGGCATTAAACCAAATACATTACGGGTAGCATTGGTAATGCCGGCAATGTTTTCCAATGATCCGTTAGGATTGGCATCTGCAGTAATATTACCAGCCTCGTCGCAATAACGGAACATTACCTGGTCGTTATCATTCAGGCGCTTAATCACATCGGCACCGGCAAAAAAGTTACCTTCGCCATGGGCAATAGGGATTTTGTATGCCTGTTCCTGCTCTAACCCCACAGTAAGTAACGATTGGGTTGTTTGTGGTTTAAGATAAATGTTACGGCAAATAAATTTACGGTTTTCGTTATGCAATAAGGCGCCATCCAGCAAACCTGCTTCGGCCAATATTTGGAAGCCGTTGCAAATACCCATTACATAACCGCCTTTTGCAGCAAATTGAATAACCTCCTGCATAATTGGCGAAAAACGCGAAATAGCACCTGAACGAAGATAATCGCCAAATGAAAAGCCGCCGGGTAAAACAACAAAGTCGACACCTTGCAGGTCATGGTCTTTATGCCATAACCTTACAACCTGCTGGCCCATTATTTTTTCTAATACATATATGATATCTTCATCACAGTTAGAGCCGGGGAATATAACTACGCCAAATTTCATCTGATTTGTTTTTTGTGTAAGTTTTTGTGGTGCTACAATAGGCACATTGTTTGTTTAAACAACAGCAAATAATAGTTTCACGCTACAAAACTAATATAACCGCTGAAATTTGGACGAATGTAAAAGTTAAAAATTGTTAAACTGAAAGTAGATAATGCTGATTAACAGCAATAAAAACAGGCTTTCGTAAAACCATTTTTTGGTTGCATATAAAAAATAATAGGCAAAAAACACCGCGGAGGGCGCAATACATAACAAAAAATGATTGAGGTGGAAAGAGGCGTTTACATAAAATGAAAAACCTGCAATTAAAAAAATAAAAAATAAAAGTTGAAAAGACTTACGGGTTTGTACGTAACTTTTAAAGAAATTTTGCTGCAATTTAAAGAAACAGAGCACCAATATCATGAAAACAGGTATCAGCAGCAGGTAATTATAAGAGTTAATGCTGATGTGATCTGGAAACTTTTTACCCAGCGGCAGCCAGATTTTATAGAAGACAGAAATTTTATCGTTAAGGTAATAAAATACCGCTAAAAAGAAAAAGATGGTAATGTACCCTAAAACGCCCGATACCCAATCGCGCCAGTTAAACGGTTTAAATAATATAAGCGCTATCCAAATAGCCAAAAACAAATAAATAAAAGGGAAGTAAATAAGCGAGCCAAGGGCTACTATCATACCTGCATCATAGGATATTGGTTTGGCATTATCGCCTTTATACAGGCTAAATAGCTTAAATAAGATCCAGATCAGCAAAAAATTACATATAAGCGGCGCGCTTAATATCAAAAAAGGCGAAAACAATCCCGAAAGCGTTACATACATCAAAGCCGGTAAAAAAGAGGGCTTGCTTAATAAATTATAGTGATTTATTAAATAGTTGAGCAGCAAGGCCTGTATCAGTATCAACACGCCGGCAAATAACACATTCAACCCCGGCGATAAAGCGTACTCGTAAGCAACAGGTACCAGCAGGCGTGCAAATGGCTCCACAAATACAAATTCCAGCTTATCGGGCACGTGAAGAATATAGCCCAACCGGCTAATGAACAGCACAACCACCAGCCACAAAACATTCAAAGGATTAAAAGACCGGAAAACCTGGATCATAAAGGGGCGATAATTTGCGGCGGTAAAATTAGTACAAAAAGCCAAAAGAGCGGCAAGAGATTTAAATGCGAACTATTTACTCCGTTTCTTTAAATGCTTCCAATTGCCTGTTTACAGCCTGCAATTTTTCGATGGTTCCGGTTATTTCGGCCTGTTGTTTTTTAAACTGCCTGCGGCCCAAATAAAAATAAGCAAAGGCCAGCCAGCCAAAAGAGCATAACAACGTAATGCTTGCCCATAAAATGCTCATCTTCTTCTCAAACTCCATCATGTACAAAAACAGCCCAAGGCTCAAAAACACAAAATATAGCTTCATTACTTTGGTTTGAATAAACTGCTGTTTCTTTTGTATCGAAACCAGTTCGTTCAGGTAAGTAAAGGTATCCGCTTCGGGATGGCTTTTAAACAGTGCCCTATGCAACCCGCTGCTCACAGCCACAAATGCCACTATCGAACATACGATCATGATAATACCTATGGTGGTGGTAAATACTCGTGTACTCAAATTGGCCCAAATTACCATTATAAAAACGACAGTGGCTATTAACACCACATTGCCCCATATCAGCTTATTCCTTGTTTTACGTTTTAAAATCATCGCTCTTTTTATCACCGCGTTAATATCGGGTTTGTCGCCGGCGGGTTGTTGTTGCCAAAGCGCTTTTAAATCAATACTGCGGCTCATATTTTTTAAATTTTTGAGATAGTTTTTCTTTAATCCTGTAAACCTTTACCCTGATGTTGGTTTCAGAGAGGCCTGTAATGGCGGCTATTTCGGCCTGCTTTACATCTTCCAGCTCGAGCGAGATAATAATGCGGTCAATCTCGGGCAGTTCGGCTATGCATTTATATAGCAGTTGCACCTGGCCTTCGGTATCAGGTGGCGGTTTGTCCTCCAGTTCGGCCGGCATCTCTCCTACCGGCATCCGGTTTTGTTTTTCCAGCTGGCGAAGGCAATGGTTTGATGCGATCCGAAAAATCCATGTACCTATGGCCGATTCGTTACGGAACTGGCCCAGCTTTTGCCACACGGTAATAAAGGTATCCTGCGTAATATCACGGGCACGGTCATGATCGTTCATGTAGCCCATACATACACGGAAGATTTTACTGTAATACGTTTCGTAAATTTCTTCGAACAACATGCCCTTGTTTTGTTTTCGGTTGTTTAGATACGGGATTTTTTAAAATGCTACATTTATTTTTCGATTGCAAATTTCCCGTATCTTGAACCCGCAATTGAAATATATAAATTTTTTTTGGCCCTGCTGTCCTATCCGGCAAAACCTGATCGTCTTATAGCTTTAATCACCAAAATTTAAATCATCATGAACGAATTCTTATTGATCTTCAGACAACTTGAAGAAACTGCAACTGAGCCACGGTCACCAGAACAAATGCAGGCAACCATGAAATTATGGATGGATTGGCTGGGCAGCATTGCCGCGCAAAACAAACTGGTAAGCAATGGCAACCGCTTGTATGGCGGCACCGGATCGGTAGTAAGGCCGGGCAACGTGGTTACCAACGGCCCTTATGTTGAAATAAAGGAATTGATAGGCGGCTACTCCATGATCAAATGCGATACTTTGGAAGAGGCTACCGAAATTTCGAAAGGCTGCCCAATTTTGCAGTTTGGCGGCAATGTTGAGGTGCGCCAGGTTGTGCCCATGAATATGTAATTTTATGCTGCCGCCTCCAGCACCGGGAGGCGGCATTATATTACCATGAACAAAACCGAACTGCTGCCGCATTTATTCCGTACCGAGTACCGTAAAATAGTATCGGTGCTATACAAGCACTTTGGTTTTGAACATCCCGAAATTGCCGAAGACATTGCCAGCGAAACTTTTTTAAGCGCCGCCGAAACCTGGGGGCTTAAGGGTTTGCCCGATAACCCCATAGCCTGGCTTTACGCCGTAGCCCGCAACAGGGCGAAGGATTATTTGAAGCGGAATAAGATCTTCGACCAAAAGGTTACCCCCATTTTGCAATCGGCACAGGCAGATTACGCCGAGTTTGAAATAGACCTGTCGGACAAACACATTAACGACAGCCAGCTACAGCTGATGTTTGCCATTTGCCAGCCGGTATTGCCCGCCGAAGCACAGGTGAGCCTGGCATTAAGAATTCTTTGCGGGTTTGGGATTGATGAAATTGCCGATGCTTTTTTATCCAACAAAGCAACCATCAACAAGCGGCTTTTCAGGGCAAAGGAAAAGCTGCGGGAAGAAAAGGTGAAGATAGAGTTCCCGGCCAGGGCAGAAATTAGCAAGCGCTTGCAGGCTGTTTTAACCACCTTATACTTATTGTTCAACGAAGGCTATTACTCTACCAGCCAGGATACCACCTTGCGCAAAGACCTTTGTTTAGAGGCTATGCGGCTCACCTACCTGCTCATCGAAAATGAGTTGACAAACCTGCCCGAAACTTATGCCCTGATGGCGCTGATGTGTTTCCACTCCTCGCGTTTTGACGCCCGTACCGACGAGCATGGCGAAATGGTACGTTATGACGACCAGGATACCAGCCTTTGGGTTGATGAGCTGATACACAAAGGAAAATACTACCTGGAACTGGCATCCAAAGGCACCCAGGTAAACAAATACCACCTGGAAGCTGCCATCGCCTACTGGCATACCGTTAAGGAGGATACTTTAGAAAAATGGGAAAGCATCCTGCAATTATACAACCGCCTGCTGCAAATTGCCTATTCGCCCGCTGCCGCGCTCAACCGTACCTATGCCCTGTATAAGGCCCGTGGCAAGCGGGATGCCATAATTGAAGCCGAAAAACTAAAGCTGAACGATAACCACCTATACCACGTGTTATTGGGCCATTTGTATAAAGATGCAGATAACACGCTGGCCATAGCCCATTTGCAAACCGCGCTAAACCTGGCCAAAACAGCAAGCGAGAAAAACCGGATCAAAAAAGATTTAGAGCAATTAAAGTGAGCTGAGTTTCGTTAATTTTATACCTCCATTTAATAATACCTATTGCTTTGTTAATTATGTAATGACGGATAGTCTTTAGTTGGAAGTCTTAAGTTCCCGGTAAAAAAGAATAAATTTGACTTTTGACTCAAGACTTAGTACTATTAACTTAACACTATATGGCCTACGACGAACAATTAACCAACCGCGTGCGCGAAGCATTAAGCGAACAGCCCAAAATTGACGAGGTAAAAATGTTCCAGGGTTTGTGTTTTATGGTTGACGATAAAATGTGCGTTTGCGTGCGCGATAACGGCCTGCTTTTTCGTATCGGCCGGGAGCAAGCTGTTGTTGAATTAGAAAAAGGCGATTGTCGCCAGATGATAAACGGCGACCGGGTAATGAAGGATTATGTTTGGGTTGATCGGGATGACATTAGCGCCAATAAAAAATTTGACCATTGGATGGGTTTGGCTTTGGGGTTTAATAAGGTAGCAAAGGCATCAAAGAAACGGGGAGACAGGTTAAAGGCGAAAGGTTAAAACCCTCCCTGTAGGTAGCCGGTTTACCTGGCCCGGACAATCTGCTATTGGAATAACCCTTTCTGTCATTCTAAATGCAGTGAAGAACTATTTCTTGAACGAAGTGAAAAATCCATTAGCCGATATGCATCGTCGACAGAAAAGATTCGCGATTAAATCCTTTACTACGTTACCCATGACATGTAAAAAAACGGAAGTCATCCTGAACTTGTTTCAGGATCCCACAGAACAGGTGGCCCGCATGAAGTATACTTAGCATGTGGGGTGCCGAAACAAGTTCGGCATGACATTGGGGATTAAATCGTTGTCTCCCCTTTCAGAATTTCGCAAAATCTTACAACTCAAGATGACAATCTTCTTGTTTTGAACGTCATTCCCCCTTCAGATTCTCCGAATTTCACAGCTCAACAAAACACTTTATTATTCTTCCGGACTATCCTGTATAGCCGATGGCATTTCATATCTGTTCAATGATTTTTGCAATAACATTTTCATCTGTCTAACCAAAATCCTGGGCCCCAATACTTTTATTTTGGGACCAAAACCCAGCAGTTCGCGCTCCAGTTCAAAATTGAGGATCACGCGGATGGTAAAAACTTTGCCGCCATTTTCTTCGCTCACCATCTTTTGGGTATGGTGCAGCGGTTTGGTAATTACATAGGGCGCGTTGGTGTCATCTACCCAAAACACCACCTGGCAATCGCGCTGCCCCGGCGATTTGGTTACGCCTATAACATCATTGTAATAGGTGCCAAAATCTATCGCTTTATTTTCACGATAATCGTCGGCATGCTCCTCTATGGATTGAATCCTATCTAAAGCCAGGTTTAATAGCTGGGCGTTTCTTTTATGCGGCATGCCCAATACAAACCAGCGGTTGCGGTACTCCTTTAGCAGGTACCCGCTAAAGCAAAACGAGCTTGCCTCACGCGCTTTGAATGATTGATAGGTAACGCACAGGGTTTTCTTAGCCACAATAGCCTTGCGGATGCCTTCTATATACTCCAAACCCTTCAGGTTATCATTCTTCTCAAAATCGATAACGGGTGTGCTGTGTGTTTTTTGGGAATAAATTTTATCCTCCAGCTTGCTCACCATTTCGTTGAGGTCGGTAAAGTGGTTAAAGCCTTTAAATTGTTTTAGCAGGCTTGATACCTCGCTCAGCACTTTTAAATCCTGCTGGTTAATGGGGCTGTTGGTAATGCTGTAATTTTTATCGGCATAGGTGTAGTACTTTTTATCAACCACAATAATTGGAGCCTCGTAGCCCAGCTTATTGCTGCGCATCATCTCGATATCAGCCTGTACCGAGCGGCGGCTTACACCTTTATCAATACCTTCAAATTCATATAAAGCATCTGAGCAGGCATCAATTAAATCGTCAAGCGTCCATTTTTTATAGCGGTTTTGCAGGCAATTGTCAATAGTACGGTAGCGGATAAGGGCGTTGCGGTTTACGGGCATACTTTGATTTCGGAATTGGGATGTTCGATTTGGAATTTTTTTGATGAATTTATAAATTATTTTTTACTGCGCAAAAAGACTGCGCAGCCGGGCATTTATTTTGTATCATCAAAAAGATAATAATGGGTTATGGAAAAAGAAAAGATTGGCAACAACGAATTAAAAGCACTGGGTATAAACGATGTGGATATATTGGTAAGCTTTAGCCGCGTGGCTTCGGGCTTATTAAAAAACGAGGTAATGAGCAAACCGGATATACTGGCCAACCTGGAAGCCTTAATTAACGACCCGGCACCCTACCTGTTTAACAACGATGGCAAGTTTAAAAACCTTGCCGAAAATGTTATCGCTTTGCGTAAAGAGGGGAAATTTTTAAAACAGGAAAGTAACACCTTTAAACTAAAAGAAGAAACTGCCGATTTTCCGGTTTGGGGATTGGAACATATAGAGTCAGGTGCACTGGCGCAAATGCGTACCGCAGTAAAACTGCCTATTGCAGTAGCCGGCGCTTTAATGCCCGATGCCCACCAGGGTTATGGGCTGCCAATTGGCGGCGTATTGGCTACCACGGCCAATACCATTATCCCTTTTGCAGTAGGCGTTGATATTGCCTGCCGGATGTGCCTGAGCATTTTTGATTTACCGGCACAGCTGATAGATACCGAAACAGATAAATTAAAAAACATGTTGGGCGACCATACTTACTTTGGTATTGGATGTACTACCAAATCGTATTTCGATAGCTCATTGTTTGACAGTAATACCTGGAAGGAAACAAAAGTGATCCGTTCCTTAAAAGATAAAGCTTACGCGCAATTGGGGACCAGCGGTACCGGCAACCATTTTGTAGAATGGGGCAAGCTAAGCATTGCCGATGGTGTTTTGGACGGAATACCGGGCGGTAATTACCTGGCTTTGTTGTCGCACTCGGGTTCGCGGGGTTTTGGTGGTAGCGTAGCCGGTCATTATTCTAAGATAGCCATGGACAAAACCAGGCTGCCTGCCGAAGCCAAACACCTGGCCTGGCTGGATTTGGATAAAGACGAGGGACAGGAGTACTGGATTGCCATGAACCTGGCCGGTGAATACGCCAGTGCCAATCACCATGAGATTCATAACAAAATAGCCCGCGCCCTTAGCCTGAAACCAGTTATGATGATTGAAAACCACCATAATTTTGCCTGGAAAGAACAACTGGCCGATGGCACCGAAGTAATGGTGCACCGTAAAGGTGCAACCCCGGCAGGCGAAGGTGTTTTGGGTATCATTCCCGGATCTATGAGCACGCCCGGTTTTGTGGTACGTGGTAAAGGCAATGCGGCCAGCATCAACTCGGCATCGCACGGCGCGGGCCGGTTAATGAGCCGGAGCGCAGCCTTTAAAACACTTGATAAAGCAGCTATTGCCGCCAACCTGGTTGATAAACGCATCACCCTGATGGGTAGCGATATGGACGAAGCCCCGATGGCCTACAAGGATATCCACACCGTAATGGCCGCCCAAAGCGACCTGGTTGAAGTACTGGCCAAATTTGAGCCAAGGATTGTAAGGATGGCGGACGCAAGGGAGAAGCCGGAGGATTGAGGCATACCCTATTCAATTATTAACAAATTAATTCCTAAACCTGCGTTGGTTCGTTTCACGGGCCAGCGCTAATTTTATTTATGATGACACCGATCCTGTTATTCATAGTCACTTTGTTCAGTGGCTGGTGGAAAATCCAGATAGGTAGACATAGCCGATGTTCTTTTTTATTACCAGGTAAGTTCTAAATTCTTTTTCATGATCATAGAAATCACGACCATCGTTTAATGCCTGAAGCCCGTAATAATGCTTGCCCGCCGCTTCGATAAATTATTCCGGTAAATTATTTATGGTTAACATTATGCTTTATCTAACATAAATTATAAATTAACTGCGACAAATTTGATTGCACCACAAAGTTTTTAGCCCATTTGATGAAACACTTTATAATTTTAATTGCTACATAACTAAACTTAGAAGGATTACACTATAATAATTTATGTTGGCCAGGCCCACAGGTATAATAAGAGAGATGGGTTTTCTTCATTTTATAATGCAATCCGTCCCTACGGTTAAAGAAGTTTATCCATGGGAAAATGAATGGCCCGAAGGCATTAAGAACTTGCAGTCAATATTATGCCCTATTAATTTAACCTAACCAATTATGAACAAGTTTACCTTAGGTGTTGAAGAAGAATTTATGGTGATTGACCCTGTAACCAGGGAGCTAAAATCGCATGAGCAAAAAATTGTGGATAGCGCGCAAAAAATCCATGAAGACCAGGTGAAGGCCGAAATGCACCAAGCGGTTGTGGAGGTAGGCACGCATATTTGCCACAATACCACCGAAGCCCGCAAGGAGGTAAGTAAATTGCGAACCACCGTGGCTATGCTCGCCGGCGATATTGGCTTGCGCATTGGCGCAGCGGGAACGCACCCATTTTCGCACTGGCAGCATCAATTAATAACAGATCATCCACGTTATTTCGAGATTGTGGATGAGATGCAGGAGGCTGCCCGCTCCAACCTCATTTTTGGTTTACACGTGCATGTAGGTATCCAATCGCGCGATATGGCTATCCACATTGCCAACCAGGTGCGGTATTTTTTGCCTCACGTTTATGCGTTATCAACCAATTCGCCTTTTTGGGAAGGAAGAAATACGGGGTTTAAATCCTTCCGTACCAAGGTATTTGATAAATTTCCGCGAACGGGTATCCCCGATTATTTCAGCAGCATCGAGGAGTATGATAATTATATCAAACTGCTGGTAAAAACAAACTGCATTGATAACGCCAAAAAAATCTGGTGGGACATACGGGTTCACCCATTCTTTGAAACTATCGAATTCCGGATTTGCGATTGCCCTATGTTGGTTGATGAAACCATCGCTTTTGCAGCGCTTTTCCAGGCGCTGTGTGCCAAGTTATATAAGCTGCGTCAGCAAAACATGAAGTTTATCACCTATTCGCGTGCCCTTATTAATGAGAATAAATGGCGCGCCGCCCGTTATGGCATTGATGGCAAAATGATTGATTTTGGCAAAGAAATGGAGGTGAACACCAGGTCATTAGTATTGGAGCTTTTGGATTTTGTGGACGACGTGGTTGACGATCTCGGCTCGCGCGATGACTTGCAGTATGTACATAAAATACTGGAAACCGGTACCGGCGCCGACAGGCAGCTGGCCGTTTACCAGCAAAATAATAACTTTGCCGATGTGGTTGATTATATCACATCGCAAACTTTAAAGGGGTTGTAATAAAATAAGATGCCGATATCGAACCACAAGAGACTAAATTTTGTAATAAGGAAAAACAAGGGCGTTGATAAATTAAAGCTATATAAGCAGTTTTTTATCAACCTGAATTTAGAGGATCTTGAATATATTGATTTGGAGCAGTCTGATGATATAACTGGAAGCATAAGCGATATCTTCCCTTTTATTGCGCCCGATTATGAAATGATAGAGGGGAATTCCGAGCTAAAAGATTCCAAGCTTCTAACAGAAATCGTTAGCTCATCAAATAACGATGATTTTTGTTACATTTTTATTGATGACGTGGATGAATGTGGTATGTTTAAGGCAAAGACTATATCTACGCTTAATCATTGCTTATCAGCAACAAAACTCTCTTTTGAAAAGACTTTTTTTTTGACAGACAGTGCGTTTAAGTTTTCATTCAGAATAAACTACTATAATGAAGAATGCACTGAAGACAAAGACAAATTTGACATTCAAAGACAAATGCAAGAAAAGAAATTAAAGAATGAATTTTAAATATAAACCGGAAATAAAAGTTGCCATACTTGATTTGTATGATGGGATAGCGAATGAGGGGATGCGCGGTTTCCAGGATATTTTAAACAGATATAAAGCACAACACGATTTAAATATCACTTACAAAATATTTGATGTTCGCCGGGGCGGCGAGGTGCCGGGGCTTGATTTTGACATTTATATATCAAGCGGGGGCCCCGGCAGCCCGTTACATGAAGGGACAGAATGGGAAAAGAAATATTTCAGGCTGACAGACAGGCTCGAAGATCATAACCTGTCCGGCACTACCGATAAAAAGCATGCCTTTTATGTTTGTCATTCTTTCCAGCTGATGTGTTGTAAATACGGGTTGGGCGATATTAATACCCGCCGCTCACCATCATTTGGCGTGTTGCCGGTAAATAAAACCGGTGCCGGTTTAACCGAGCCACTATTTGAAGGCCTTGCCGAACCATTTTACGCCGTTGATTCAAGAAGCTGGCAGGTAATTAATCCAAACGAAAACCGGTTTAAAGAATTGAATATGCAACTGGTTGCTATCGAAAAAGAACGCCCGCATATTGATTTGCCGCGAGCCATGATGGCCATTCGTTTTGACGAGTATTCCTTTGCTACCCAGTTTCACCCCGAAGCGGACGCCAATGGCATGCGCGCGTTATTACTTAAAGAGGAGAAAAAAGACGAAGTTATCAACGAACACGGCGAAGTAAAATATAAAGAGATGTTGGCCCGGCTTGCCGATCCGGACAAAATTAGCCATACCCAACAAACCATGATCCCTAACTTTTTAGACCAGGCCGTAATGAGTTTGCAGGGATTGGCATAGGAAAAATATTATTACAAGAAGTAAAATCCAGGTGGTTGTAAAACCCGCAGCCGATGAAAGAACAATGAATCTGATAACCCGCTATGACCTCCTCTGTTGCGGTTCTGTTGCGGTTTTTATTTTATGACAATTCACAATGCATTGACTATCAATCAGATGTTATTTTTCACTGTTTCACCTGTTGCGCAACACTACAGCAATGATTCTGAAAATTCTAAAATCCTGTAAACGGCGTAGCCCTCTTTTAAAATAGTTAAAAAATAAATTAAACATAAAAAATTCTGATTCTGACAGAATAGCATTATATTAACAAAGCCGCAACCTTATAGGACTGCGGCTTTGTTAATAATAAAATATCTTCTGATTAGTTGCTCTTGCTATTATCTGCGTTAAACAGCTTTGCTTTATCAACCTTTTCAACTACCATACCATCGGCAAGTGTTTTGGTGATTGCCGCATAAGGGGCAGATACCACTTCCTCGCCTCCCTTAAGTCCGGTCAACACCTGGATATAAGTATCATTCTGGATGCCTGTAGTAACCTGTACTTGTTTTAGCTTGTTGCCCGCAGTCAACACAAACACATATTCTTTTGATGGCTGGGTAATGGCCGGCTTACTTTTGTCGTCATCCTTTTTCGGCGGGCCATTCTGTTCCTTTTTCTCTTCGCGGGTGGTTACCGATTGAATTGGTACCGATAACGATTTTACCTGGTTGGTATTGATATCAACCGTGGCGGTTAATCCTGGGCGAAAAGGTGATGGGTTATCGGCAGATTTTTTTAACAAAGCTGCGTATGAGGCAGCATTGATACGTACTTTAACGGTAAAGTTAGTTACCTGGTCGGCTGTTGTACCCACCACATTGGCCGAGCTCCCTATTTCAGAAACTACGCCGGTAAATTTCTTACCCAAAAACGCGTCAATTTCGATGTTGGATGAATCGCCCAACGAGATGCGGTTAATGTCGTTTTCATTCACATCAACATTAACATCCATTTTGCTCAGGTCAGATATGGTCATGATCTCGGTACCGGCAAATTGCTGGGTACCTAAAACACGTTCGCCCAATTCGATAGATAATTTTGATACCACGCCATCAACCGGTGAGTAAATGGTTGTTTTGGCCAGGTTATCCTGCGCTTCTTTAACCGATGCTGATGATTGCGCTAAACCATATTGCGAGCCAATAACATTTTGCTTGGCGGCTTCTAATGATGCCTTAGCACCTTCGTAAGCAGCTTTAGCGTTTTCATATTCCGACACCGTAAGTACCTTACTTTTATAAAGCTCCTGGCTGCGTTTAAATATACCGGCCTGGTTATCAAATGTAGCCTGGGCCTGTTTTAACAATTGACCGGAGTTACCTACACTTGCTTTTTGGGTATTGTATGATGCAATAGCCCTATCGTAACCAGACTTTAATATATCAGGTCGGATTTTACATAGCAACTGGCCTTTTTTAACCACGTCGCCTTCCTTAATTGGCAGTTCAACCACTTCACCGGATACTTCAGGGCTTATCTTAACTTCGATATGCGGTTTTATTTTACCACTGGCAGATACGGTTTCGTTAATAACGCGGGTTTCGGCTTTCTCGGTGGCAACCTGCGTTAAAGGCGGCTTACCAATAAGGCCGGTTACTTTGGCAATGATCAGCAGCACGCCAAACGATACAACCCCTATCAGAATATATTTAGTAGTTTTTCCCATGATTATGAGTTTGGATATTTACGGTTTTAGTTTTTAATTTATAATGTTATTGGTTTGCCCAGGTAATAATCAATCACTTTTGCCCTAAACACCACCATGTATTGCGCGTTGATCATATCAAACTGCGATTTATTAAGGTTGGTTAAGGAGGTATTATAATCAAGCGAGTTTACCAAACCAACATTATAACGCTGTTGTATAATATTAAAGGCTTCTTTGTTGGCCTGGTAAGTTTGCGTATATGACAGGTATGATTTTTCGGCCGCCTTTACATCCAATACCGCCTGGTAAATAATTTTGTTCAGGTTGTTGCGGGCAAGCTGTGTTGTTACCCTTGCATTTTCGTACTGTATTTTTGCTTTGCGCACCGATGTACGTGAACTAAAACGGTTAAAAATAGGTATCTGCAAACTAACCCCTACCGATTGGTTAAAGTTATCGCTAAGCTGTTTAAAAAACGGGTACTTATTATATACAGCAGCATATTGTGGTACGGTAGCGGGCAGGTTGCGGTTACCATTAACAAAGCCAACAGTATCTACTCTGCCGGTAGGGTTTATCCCGCCCAGTAAAGTACGCGCGTCAGAATAATTTGATCCTAACTGCCCGAACAATACAACACTTGGGTAATAGGTACCCTGTGCTATTTTAATACCTTGTTGGGTAGCTTTTTCCCGTTGTTCTGCCAACAGCAAATCCGGGTTAACCAATTCGGCGCTTTTTAAAACTTCCTCTGCATTATATAATGTTTGCACATCCGTCAGTTTACTGATATCAGGTTTCTCAACTACTATATTTGTTTGCGGGGCCATTTCCATGTATTGCTTTAACGTAAGCAATGAAATTTCATAGGCATTTTGAGCGTTGGTGTAATTCAAATCGGCTGTAGACACGGTTGCTTTGGCCTGCGACAGATCTGCCAGTGTTTGGTTGCCAACATCAAAGTTTTTTTGAGCCCTGTCTAAAGTAATTTTAGATACATCTATTTGCTGTTGAGCGGCTTTTACCAAATCCTGGTTGGTTAATACCTGTAAATAAGTAGTAACTACGTTTAAAATGAGGTCGTTCCTTACTTTTGCTGTTGCCGTTTTATCAGCATCGAGCAGTAAACGGTTCTGAATGATTGTATTGCGCAACTGCCCACCCTGAAATAGGGTTACCTGGGTTTGTATGGTACCATTCAGCGCAAAAATACGCTGATTGATAAACTGGTTGGTAGATGGATCGATGTTACGGCCAAAGTTGAATGATGCCTGCGGGCCTGCAGTAAGGTTTGGGAGCTGGTTATATTTTGACTGTTTTAAGGTTTCATTATCCAGAGCCTCGGTAAACTGCGACTGTTTAATATTCAGGTTGCGCTCCAAAGCCATATCCACAGCTTTTTGTAACGATATTACCTCCTGCGCGTTAGCCCTGAAGCTTAACGACGAAAACACAATAACGCAAATAACAGTAGCTTTAAAAGATGGTATAAATTTTAGTTTCATAAGGTTTTTCTATACAATGGTAAGCAACTGATTACTACCTTGCGGTGTTGTTTTCTATCTACCGGAAAAATTAACATTAATTTCTGTTTGAATATGTACCTGGTTAAAACTCCCTGGCTGCTAAAAAAGCTTTATCCCGAGCTTATTTGGAATGTAAACCAAACTAACCGTTGTATTTATCTCACTTTTGACGATGGACCCATACCTATTGTTACACCATTTGTTTTAAATATTTTAAAACAGTACAATGCCAAAGCAACGTTCTTTTGTATCGGCGACAATGTAAGCAAACATCCCGATATTTTTGAACAGATAGTTAACGATGGACATGCTATTGGCAACCATACCTACAATCACCTTAAAGGATGGAAAACTGGTAACAAAACCTACCTAGATAATTTTCTGCTGGCTGATAAAATACTGAACGCTGATTTATTTCGGCCACCTTACGGCCGCATTAAAAAACAACAGGCAAAGGATTTAAAATTTGTTAAACCTAATATTAAGATCATCATGTGGGATGTGCTTAGCGGCGATTTTGACATCAACCTAAAGCCCGAAGATTGCCTGAAGAATGTTATGAAACATACCGAAGCAGGATCAATAGTGGTATTTCATGATAGTTTGAAAGCCTTTGACAGATTGAAGTATGTTTTACCCAGGGCTATGGAGGCCTGGAGTAATGAGGGATATGGTTTTGAGTTGATTAAGCTGGAGTGAATATATAGATTAGGCTAATTGCCGGCATATAAATTTAATAGCGATGGGCGTTAAACCCATCGCTATGGTGCATTATTTTTTCTTCGCCTTTGCCGCTTTTCCCTTCTTCACTTTGCCTTCTGCCTCAATAGCATGGTCAACAGTGGCTACAGATACATCTATCTTAGCCGGTTTTGCTTTCACACTCACCAGCGGTGTTTTCGCCGCCGATGTTTTTACAAACTCGCCCCAGGTAAGATTATCCAACCCATCCTTTTGTTTTTTTGCGCGCTCAATGGCATAACTGGCAGCGGTTTCAACCACCCATTCAAAGTTTTCCTGGCCTACACTGGTAACTTCGGCATCGGGGGCCGGGTTACAAAAATCAATAGCGTAGGGAATGCCATCGCGAATGGCAAACTCCACGGTATTAAAATCGTAACCTAAAAACTGGTTCAGTTTTATCACGTAATCTTTAACGGTATCTAAAAGTTTTTTGGCTGCCGGGGCTTTGCCATGCTCGTAACGTAAATGGTGCGGGTTGCGCGGCTCGTACTGCATAATGCGTACATGCTTGCCGCCAATGCAATAGCAACGGAAGTAATCGTCAAAAACAACCTCTTCCTGTAGCATCATTACATACTGTTTGGTTTTGTTGTATTTGTCAAAAAAATCTTCTTTATCTTCCAGTTTATAAACCTCTTTCCAACCGCCGCCGTCAAAAGGCTTCATGTAAGCAGGGAAACCAACGTAATTAAAAATACCATCCCAGTCCAACGGATAGGCCAGGTTGCGGAAAGATTTGTCGGTAGTATCATCCGGGAGGTCTTTGGATGGTAATATCACCGTTTTAGGAACCGGTACACCAATTTTAACTGCGAGGGCATTGTTGAAAAACTTTTCATCAGCGCTCCACCAAAATGGGTTATTGATAACAGCGGTACCACAAATGGCCGCGTTTTTTAATGCCGCGCGATAGAAAGGAACATCCTGCGAGATCCTGTCCACTATCACCGCATAATCTAATGGCTCGGCTTGCATCACCTTATCAATGCGTACAAATTCTGCTGATATGTTTTTCTCTGCCTTCTGGTTTATCCTATCCACAAAAGCCTGCGGAAATGAATTTTCCTGTCCGAATAAGATGCCTATTTTTTTCATAGTAGTTTTGTTTTCGGTTGCCGGTACCCTGGTGCGTGTTGCGGGTTGCCAGGTTCCGGGGTGTTTAACGTTAGTATAGATATTGTTTTTTTGTCTTGATCCTATTTTACCAGCAATATTGTTTTTGTCTTGATTCTTGACTCTTGATTCCTGACTCTCATTTAATGGTTGATAAATAATGCGGAAACATTTCTTTCCAAATCGGCCAGTCGTGACTGGCATTCGGGCGGATATCCAGCCAATGGTTAATGCCTTTTTTATTTAAAATGTTTGATAGCTGGATATTATAATCCTTACAAATGTCGTGCTCAGATGTGCCGAGGATGATGTTGATGTTCCATAGGTCGCCCGTGTTGCTGCCGGGCAAATAATCTACGGGGTTGTTGTAAAAAATATCGTCGTTATAAAAGCCGTCTGTAAACATTTTGATATCAAAGGCGCCGCCCATGGTAAAAAGGTGGGCCACTTTTTCGGGGTGTTTAAATGCAAAGTTTGCCGCATGGTAACCGCCAAAACTGCATCCGGCCACCGCTACTTTGCCTACGCCGGTTTCGTGCATAGCCCAGGGTGCCAGCTCATGTAAAAGCATTTTATCGTACCAGCTGAAATTACGGGCGCGGTCGGCGGGGTGAATGCCTTTGTCGTACCAGGTGCGGTCATCCAACGTATCGGGGCAGTAAATCTTTACCAGGCCCTGGTCTACAAACCATTTTACGCTCTCAATCAGTCCAAAATCCTTGTTTTGGTGATAACGCCCCTTGGTTGTAGGGAACAGGATAACAGGAAACCCGCGATCGCCAAATACAAGCATTTCTACATGCAGGTTTAAATTTGGCGAATACCAGCGATGATATTTTTCGATCAAAATGAGCCGTTTAAGTTTTAAATGATGTAAGTTAAGTGGTTTAACTGAAAAAGGCAACTAACTGATAAATTAATACATAAGCTTAATAAATTGAAAACATAGCGTACTTTTGTGCCCTTTAAAATTAAGATAAGATGAATTGGGGCTGGGCCGAAACAGAGATGACGATTGTAGAAAAAACGATAACGATAAATTCAACCCTGGTTAAAAGGGCAGTAACCTTAACTCTTTTAATGCCCGATGCGCAGGAAATTGCCGAGCCTTTAAACCTGTTATTGTTAAACGACGGACAGGAGATGGAAAACCTTGCGCTTAGCCAAACACTGGAGCAGCTATATAACTCCAACCGCATAAAACCATTGTTGATTGCAGCCATACATGCCGGTGAAGACCGACTGCAGGAATATGGCGTAGCCGGCAGGCCCGATTTTAAAAAGCGGGGCACTAAGGCTGATATTTATACTCAATTTATCATAACTGAATTACTGCCGCAAATAAAAACCGAAACAGGTATTCACGAATTTGAAAGTACTGCCTTTGCTGGTTTTTCTTTAGGCGGATTATCGGCATTTGACATCTGCTTGAATAACGCGGACATTTTTGATAAGGTGGGCGTATTCTCCGGCTCGTTCTGGTGGAGAAGTAAGGATTTAGCTAAAGGGTATACAGATAACGACCGCATTGCGCATACCTTAGTTAGAGAAACTTTTGATCGGCCCGATTTGAAATTCTGGCTGCAAACCGGCACCAAAGATGAAGTCAGCGACCGGAACAAGAATGGGATTATAGACGCCATTGATGATACCATCGACCTGATTAAGGAACTGGAAGCAAAAGGCTACTCGCGTCCTGCAGATATTCAGTATGTAGAAGTTGTTGGCGGCAGCCACAATACCGAAACCTGGGGCAGAGTAATGGGTAAGTTTTTGTGCTGGGCGTTTGGAGTATAAGTTTCGATTGCTTAAATTACTTACATGGAGAATGATGTAATTATTAAGGTGATAGAAAAGTTCCCATTAAGTTCGAGGTATCAGGTTGAGCATTTTATAATTAAATTGCTCAATGAAGCTCAAAAGAATGGAGCAAAGATAGATTTAAGCGACGTTGGCGGAGTGCTTACGGCAACAGATTTTGATGAGCCGCTAAAAGAATTTCACGACTATATGTATACGATGGACATTAAGTTTATCGAAAAGATTGAGGCGTTGCCCATACCGATGCAAAATGAATTGGAGATGATAACCGATCAGATGCTGAAAAAGAAATATGAGGCTAAACCCGAACAAATCAATTGAATATTTAAGCGAGATGAAAGATCAAAGCAAAATTGATAAACCAAACAAGCCGCGTAATATCTTCATCAGGTGTACAGTAAATGATGCGCTTAATAAGTATGCTGGCCCGGATTTTTTGCCCGAGAAAGTAAAAAAGATAGAAGGGAAATTTCGAAAATAATTAATGTGAGGGCGACACGTTTGTATGTCGTCAGTGAAATTTTTCGGGGCTTCATAGATATGTAATCCACTTGCACTCTAACCTATATGTAACGTACTTAGCGTGTGGGGTACCGAAACAAGTTCGGCATGACCTGCCTGTTTTTCGGGATTCACTAAATGTTTTTTACTCTTATAGGAATAATCATTACCAACCTTTGGTAATGAAATTGTTAAATCTGTAACTATAACTTGACCGCGTTTTAAAATCTCATATATTAAACGTACCTTTGCGCCAAATTTATAGGGGCATATTTCATGCAAAAAATAAGAAACATTGCGATTATCGCACACGTTGACCACGGTAAAACTACATTGGTTGACAAAATTTTACACAGTTGCGCCATCTTTCGTGATGGCCAGGAAACTGGTGAATTAATATTGGACAACAATGACCTGGAACGTGAGCGAGGTATCACCATCGTATCAAAAAACGTTTCGGTAAGGTATAAAGACGTTAAGATCAACATTATAGATACTCCTGGTCACGCCGATTTTGGTGGCGAGGTTGAGCGTGTATTGAAAATGGCTGATGGTGTATTACTACTTTGCGATGCTTTTGAAGGTGCTATGCCTCAAACACGCTTTGTAACCCAAAAGGCTTTGGCTTTAGGCTTAAAACCAATTGTGGTTGTAAACAAAGTAGATAAAGAAAACTGTCGCCCCGAAGAAGTTTACGAACAAATATTCGAATTATTCTTCAACCTTGAAGCAACCGAAGATCAGCTGGATTTCCCGGTTATCTATGGTTCGTCAAAACAAGGCTGGATGAGCACCGACTGGAAAACACCAACAGAGGATATTTTCCCGTTAATGGATGCCATATTAGCTAACATTCCTCCTGCACCTATTGCCGACGGTACTTTACAAATGCAGATTACCTCTTTGGATTATTCTTCATTCGTAGGCCGTATCGCTATCGGTCGTGTGGCACGTGGTACCATCAAAGAAAACCAGCCGGTATCTTTGGTAAAACGCGATGGCACTATCCAAAAATCACGCATTAAAGAGCTTTATACTTTTGAAGGTTTAGGTAAAGTACGCGCTACAGAAGTTAGCTCGGGCGATATCTGTGCTGTAGTTGGTATTGAAGGTTTTGATATTGGCGATACCATTGCCGATTTTGAAAAACCAGAGCAACTGGCAGTTATCAAAATTGATGAGCCAACCATGAACATGCTGTTCACCATCAATACTTCACCTTTCTTCGGTAAAGAGGGTAAATTTGTTACATCGCGTCACTTACGTGACCGTTTGTACAAAGAGATGGAGAAAAACCTGGCGCTTAAGGTTGTTGAAACCGAATCGCCTGATTCATACCTGGTGTATGGTCGTGGTATCCTTCACTTATCAGTATTGATCGAGACCATGCGTCGCGAAGGTTACGAATTGCAGGTAGGCCAGCCGCAGGTTATCGTTAAAGAAATTGACGGTGTTAAATGCGAGCCGGTTGAAACCCTTATTGTTGATGTACCGGGCGATGTTGCAGGTAAAGTAATTGAGCTGGTAACACAACGTAAAGGCGACCTGTTGGTAATGGAGCCTAAAGGCGATTTACAACACCTGGAGTTTGATATCCCTGCACGTGGTATCATAGGCCTACGTAACAACGTATTAACCGCTACAGGTGGCGAGGCTATCATGGCACACCGCTTTAAAGCATACGAGCCATGGAAAGGTACTATCCCTGGCCGCTTAAATGGTGTATTGGTATCTATGGATACAGGTAAAACCACCGCTTTCGCAATTGATAAATTACAGGATCGTGGCAGGTTCCACGTTGATCCGGGAGTTGATATTTACGAAGGACAGGTATTAGGCGAGCACATCCGCGATAACGACTTGGTTATTAATCTAACCAAAGGCAAGCAGTTAACCAACATGCGCGCATCTGGTAGCGATACCAACGTTAGGATTGCACCGGCTATCAAATTCTCGTTAGAAGAGTCAATGGAGTACATCCAGGCCGATGAATACATCGAGGTTACGCCGCAAAGCATCCGTTTACGTAAAATCTACCTGAACGAAAACGAGCGTAAAATAAACGCCAAGAAATTTACAAGCCAATAATTGGTAAGGAAATCATAATACAGAGCCCTCCGGTTATTCCGGAGGGCTTTTTTTTCGATAATAATATATTTTGCAGATAAGCCATTATTATTTATTTTTAGGGAATAAAAATCAACTAAATAAATTATTACTTACCCAAGCCTTATTATGAAAAGATATTACTTTTTGTTAGTGCCTTTATTTGCTGTGCTTTACAGCAGCTGTACCAAAATTAGTGATGATGGGCCGACGCCAGATCCGCTTCAAGGCCTATTATTAACTGATAGCCTAACTATGTATACCGGCAATGTTGTAAAACTAAATGTTAAGGTAACCCCGGCGTCATACGATACTACCAAACTGGTTTGGAAATCATCAGACACCTCTGTAATTTCTGTTACTAACCGTGGTGTTATCACAGCAAAAAACGAAGGGACGTCGCAGATATCGCTAAGCAACGTGGCACAAACCAAAAGTGTAAGTTGTTTGGTGACGGTTAAAGATAGCCTTAAAGTTGGCTTGCTGGCTTATTATCCGTTTAATAATAGTACTGCCGATGCTTCGGGGCACAATTTTAATGGAACGGCTATTGATTTAACAAGCGCCGCCGATAGGCATGGAAAGTCAAATTCAGCATATTACTTTAATGGTTTAACAAGCTATGTTACCGTGGCCGACAATCCTACGCTTAGGCTGTATAACACAAATATTACACTTAATGCCTGGGTAAAACTTGATGGTTACAATTCATCATTTGGCGTAAATATTTTGTCTAAACACTTTACCGGTGCCGATCAGGGTTGGGCATGGGGCATTACGGGCTATGCCTATTCTTCTATAGGTATTTTAACTTATGGCCCGGGCGGCGGGAGTGCAAGTGCAAGAGGAACGATAATTATTAATACAAGTCAATGGCACATGGTTACATCTGTATATGATCTAACCACTCGGCAAATAAAATTTTATGTAGATGGAGTATTGGACAATGTTACCAACGAACTCCCTTCGCCAAACGGCACCATAGCTGCTCAGATGTGTATCGGTCGTGATAATCCCGAAGTGCCTACAAATGGTTATTTCGTAAAAGGAGCAATTGACGAGGTCAGAATATATGGTCGAAAACTAAGTGTTTCCGAGATTCATAAGCTGTTTGTAGCAGCCAATTAATATGGATTTAAGCTAATGAAAAAGGCGATTTGCAAAATGCGAGGGCACTGAAAAAGTCCCTTTAATATCAACGGGACCTGAAAAGGAGTAGAAGCGATAGTTTTCTACTCCTTTTTTTGTATCTTAAAGGTATAATCGGAAGCCT